>R28__coassemble_415_pt1 | contig 17926 bp, 15 predicted proteins | sample R28__metabat2_low_PE_030 | metagenome-assembled genome bin R28 | reverse complement strand
GTGGATGACGGTTTCCCCGGCCTTGGCCTGGTTGGCGCGGTCGCGGGCGACCTGTTCAAAGTACTCCGGGTCCATGAGCCAGTGGAATTCGTTGTAGGCCTGGGTTTCCGCGGCCTTGGCGCGGTTGTACTCGCTCTGGGCCTGGTCGCGGTCCTGCTCCAGCCTGTAGAGCTCCAGCAAGGGGTTGAGCACCAGCAGGGATGCCAAGAACAGCACCAGCACCAGCAGGATGACGCCTGCCAGCACAATGAGGCCGGAGATGCCATGCTGGCGGCTCTCGCGCAGCCGATCCCTCTCATCCAGGGTGGGGCGTCCGGTGTAGTCGAGCTGGAGCGGCATGGCGAAAGGGCGGAGGGAAGGAGGTTTATCGTTCGGCGAAGGGGACGAACCTGCCGCGGCGGGCCAGCAGGAGGACGTGCATGCGGTTTTGCTTGCCCTTGGAGGAAGCGGGCACGGGGGAGAAGCTGGTCTCAAACCCGGCCTTGCCGAGCGTGCCCTCCAGGCGCTTGTCTCGCTTGGCAAGCGTGATGGCCAGCAGGCTGCCGCCCTTCAGCGCGTTGAAGAACGCCTGGGCGTCTCCCAGGCTCATCTCGCACCGCGCAAAGCTGTGGCGCAGCAGGATGGCGTGCAGCGAGCCCGTGCGCTTGCGGCACAAATCCGCTGCGGTGGCGCACTCCACGGTCACGCGCGGGTCGTCCAGGGCGGCCTTGTTTTCGCTGTGCCGGCGGTTCCAGTCGGTGATGGCCTCCACGGGTTCAGCCACAATGAAGCGAGCCTTCTCCTTGGGGAGGCAGAGCATGGCCTTGGCAAGGCCGTAGCCGAGGCCCAGCCCGGCAATCATGATTTGGGGCTGACCTGCGCGTGTGATGGGGGAGGTGGCGATTTCCGCCATGGCCTCCTCGCTTCCATAGGTGAAGCTGTTGGCACAGGGCAGCCCGTCGTGCTGCAGGGAGAGTTCGCCATCGCGCTCCCACAGCTCCCACACGCTGCCGTCCTCCATCTGCTTTTCTCCCAGCTTTGTGAGCGGCTTCATACCCCGCAGTATACCAACCCCGCGCCCGTTTGGCAAGAATGCATTTCGAGGATAAGGCGATTGTGGCGTTTCTGCTCGACATGGAGCCCCTGGGGCACTACAATCATTCCATGCCAGATTCACGCCCCATAGCGCCATTGGAGCCCTCGCGAAACGTGGGCTCGTTCATGCAGGACATCCTGGCGGCAGCGCGCGGCGCGGAAATCGACAGCCGGCAGGCTGCGAATGCTGAGAAGGACTGCGACATAGCGCCCAAGGAGCTACCCGCGGGGTATGGGCTGCGCGGGTACACCATCCAGCGCACGCTGGGCAGCGGCGGTTTCGGCATCACCTACCTGGCACGGGAAAACCGCCTGCGCCGCCAGGTGGTCATCAAAGAGAACTTCCCCGCCAACCTCTGCTACCGCAAGGCCGGCACGCTGGACGTGTGCCTCAACAACCCCGAAACCGGCAAGGAGCTTTTTGACTGGGGACGCGGCAACTTCCTGCGCGAGGCGCGCCTGCTGGGCAGTTTCGACCACCCGGGAATTGCCAAGGTGTACAGCTATTTCGAGGCGCACCAAACCTCCTACTATGCCACGGAATACATTGATGGCGTATCGCTGGGCAAGGTGGCGGAGGACTATGCACTGGGCAGGAGCCAGATCACGCAGGAATCGCTTGTGGGTCTGATGGCGCGGCTGCTGGACACGCTGGACTACCTGCACGAGCGCAAACTGCTGCACCGCGATGTGAAGCCGGACAACGTGCTCATCACCCGCAACGGCCTGCCCAAGTTGATTGACTTCGGCGCCGCGCGCGAAGAGTACGGGGACAGCAACGTCTCCGTGGTGGAATCCCTGGGATTCACCCCGGCGGAGCAAGGGGAGAAGGATGGCAACATGGGGCCGTGGACAGATTTATACGCCCTGGGCGCCACGCTGTACTACCTGCTGACCGGCGTGTGCCTGCCGGGCTGCCGCCAGCGCGAGCTGTATGATGCAGCCACGCCGCTCGCCGCCCAACCCAAGCTCCTAAAGAGCTTCGACATCGACCTGCTGCGCAGCATCGACCACGCCATCCGCCCCGCCATTCAGGAGCGTTACCAGAGCGTGAGCCAGTGGATGGATGATATCCGTCCCTTTGCGTGAAGCGTGGCTTCAGTTCATCCTCAGCACGGGGGCAATAGCCTCCATGAGCGCCTCGGAATCATAGAAGCCGTTCATGGCGATGGGGCGCATGGTTTCCCCCAGGGCTTTCATGGTCTGCTCAAACTCCGCGCCAATGGCCTTCTCCACCTGTGCGTGGATTTCCGGCGTGGGCTCGCCGAGCTTCTCGTTCTCCGCGGAAACGGCGTCCATCTTGGCCACCAGCTCCTTCACCTTGGGCGCGGCGGCATCGGCGCTCGCGGTGTCCTTGACCCCCTGGAGCGCATCGTTCAGCTCCTTGATGCAGTTCATGAGGTTGCGCGCGGCGGCCTCAAACTTTCCGGCATCCGCCGGAGCGGCAGCGGCTTCCGCCGGAGCGGCGGGCGCAGCGGGAGCGGTTTCCTGGGCAATGGCGGGCGCAAAGGCGAGCACGGCAGCGGTGAGAAGGATACTGTTCTTCATGCGCTCCACTATGAACCTGCCGCCCCTTCTTGTCAAGCCTGCACCATGTGTGCAAATTCATGGCGCGCCCCATTCCACGAACAAGGGAGCTGAAGCGTGGGGAGCGAGGATGAGCAGGCGCTTTTCCTTGCGGCATGCGGTGAAACAGCCAGGTAGGTTGAAGCGCGCAGAAGGCGCATCCGGCGGCAGGATGGCATTGACAGCCAGCACGTGTTCCTCTGTCAAATCCGGCACGCCGGCGGCACGCAGATAGCGGGCCAGGGCAGCCTTGCGCAGCGGTGCGGGAAGCTCCAGCAAGCGCGGCAGGAAAAGCCTCCCCTGCGGGTCTGTGAGCGGCAGCATGGCAAGCGCGGCGTCAAGCGCCTCCAGCGTTTCCCGCTGCAGGCGCGCGCTGCGGTTGAGCACAGGAGCCACATCGCGTCCCAGCGCGCGTGAAAGGGCGGGCAGCACCTCCAGGCGGATGCGGTTGCGGGCGGCGTCCGGCACGGCGTTGGTGGCGTCCTCCCGCCATTCCTGCCCCTGGCCTTGCAGCCAAGCGGTGATTTGTGCACGTGGCGTTTCCAGCAGCGGGCGCACCCAGGTGGTGGTGCCGTCAAGACGCACGGGCAGCATGCCGCGCGGACCCGCCGACCCGCGTGCCAGGCGGAACAGCACGGTTTCCGCCTGGTCGTCCGCATGATGCGCCAGGGCCACGGTGTTACCGCCGCAGCGTGCGGCGGTCTCTGCCAAAATGGCGTGGCGTGCGCAGCGGGCGGCCGTTTCCAAAGATTCCCCGCTTTCCGCGGCCAGTTGCGGCACGGAGATGCGGTGCTCCTCATACGGGATGCCCAGCCGCGCGCAAAGGCCCTTGCAGAAGGCGGCGTCCTCATCGGCATCCGCGGCGCGGATACCGTGGTGCACATGGCATGCCAGCAATTGGCAGCCGTGCCGATGCAGGGCCAACAGCAGCGCCACGGAATCGCGTCCGCCGCTCAATCCCGCCACCACCGTGCGCCCGTCCAGGTGCGGCAGGCATTCCGGCAGCAGGGGCAACTCTGCCGTTCCCTGCATAAAGGATTACTTCTTATCCTTCTTTTTCTTGTCCTTGGTGTCCTTCTTGCCGGCCTTGGGGGCGGGCTGGCCCATCTCCGCCTTGGCCATATCCGGCGCCACGGCGGCAAAGATTTCCTCCGGCTTCATGTCGTCCGTGGCGGCAACCGCCTTCACCGCGCCACTGGCGTACAGCACCATGATTTTGTCCTTGTGGCGCTCCACCGCCGGCATCACCATCTTCACAAAGCCTGCGTAGTCATGCACGCTCTGGGATTTCTCCGGGTTGCCGTCGGTCAGCCACGGCAGGTTCTCCAAGCGCTGCTTGGCGCTGGTGCGAATGCAGGAGTTCGGGTTCTCCGGGTCCTCGCTTGCATCCGTCCACGACACATAGGACACGGTCTTGTAGTCCGCCGTGAACGTCTTTTCATTGCCCACCTGGGCGCGGTTGTCCACCGGGCAGTGGAAATAGGCCGGCAGCTTGATCTTGCCCTTGGGCTTGCTTGGCAGCTGCGCCTCGCACTCGTCCAGCTGCGCCAGCGCAATCCACCACCCGTGCGTCTCGTTCACGTTCTCCGTGTCGGGATCGTCGTCCATGCCGCTGGTGGGCAGCAAGGCGCTGTGCGCTCGGTCGTCCCCGTACATCATGCCCAGCTTGCTGAGCTGCTCCAGGTTCTCCTTGCAGGCCTGGTCGTTGCCGGCACCGGCACGGGACCAAATGGCCACGGCACCAATGGCGCCAATGACTGCAAGAATGGCGATGACCACCATGAGCTCAATCAACGTAAAACCGTAACGCTTGCGGATGCGGGCTGTCTTCATACTCCGCCTACTCTACCACATTTCTCCCGCGCTGCAAGAAAAAAGAGCCGCGCGGCTTGCACACCGCGCGGCCCGGAAATCATTTGAAAGCCCTATCAGGAATGCATGGGCATGATGACGTAGAGGAACTCGTCCTTCACGCGCAGCACGCCGGGGCTGGAGGCATCGATGAGGTCGATGGCCACCTCGCCGTCGCCCATGGCCTTGAGCGGGGCCAGGATGAAATCGGCGTTGAAGGTGATGGCCAGCTCGCGGCCCTGGTAGTTGATGGGCATTTCTTCATGGGCCTCACCCACATCGGCGGCGCTGGACTGCACCTCCATGGAGCCGGGCGCGAAGCGGAAGCGCACGGTGTTGGACTTCTCTGCGGAGAGCAGGGAGACGCGGCGCACAATCTCGTTGAGATCCGTGGCGGGCATGGAGATGCGCTCGTTGTAGCGGCTGGGGATCACCTGGCGGTAGTTCGGGTAGTTGCCGTCAATCAGCTTGGTGATGAGCAGCGTGTCGCCGAAGTCGAAGAAGGCCTGGTTGCTGGTGATGCGCACCAGCACGTCGCCGGCGTCGCCCAGCAGGCGGTGCACCTCGGCCACGGCGCGGCTCGGGATATCGATGCACACGGAGGAGCTTTCCGGGAACTCCAGCTCGTTCTCAAAGAGCGCCAAACGGCGGCCGTCCGTAGCCACCAGCGTGAGTTTGCCGTCCTGGAAACAGGTGTAGATGCCGTTGAGCACATAGCGCGTGCCATCGTTGGAAATGGCGAATTCCGTGAAACGGAAGCCGCGTGCCAGCATAGCCTGCGGCACCTTGAACTCGCGCGCCTCCTTTGCGGCGGGCAGGCCGGGGAATTCCTCCGGGGCCAGGCCGTTGAGCTTGAACTGGGCGCGGTCGCAGCGGATGGTGGCCACGGTTCCGGTCACTTCCACGCTCACCTCGCCGTCACGCATTTCACGGATGATGCTCTGCAGCTTCTTGGCGGGCAGGGTGATGGCGCCGGGCTTCTCCACCATGCAGGGAATCTTGGACTCGATGGTGAGCTCCATGTTGGTGGTGGTGAGCTTCAGCTCGCCGTCCGCCGCATTCAACAGCACATTGGAGAGAATAGGCATGCTGGGGCGTGTGGAAACCACGCCCGCCACCTTGTTCAAACCATCAAGAAGAACTTGTTTCGCTAATGTGAATTTCATATCGCGTCCTTTGTTGAAAGGTATTCTATACCCACGCGCACCGCTTCGCAAGGAAAAATTTCACCCCTTACCCACATTTTTGGGCAGTCTGCGTGTACAGGCACAACATGTTGTGGTTGTTCCACCCTTGACGGGTTGAGACCCCTTTGGTAGAATGCCGGCATGGCATATTTGGAGCTGGAAAACGTGTGCGTTCACTTTCCCGTGCGCAACGCCTGGGGTGCCACGGGAGGTGTGGTTCGCGCGGTAGACGGCGTTTCCCTCTCCGTGCGAAAGGGTGAAATCCTGGGCTTGGTGGGGGAATCCGGCTGCGGCAAATCCACGCTCTCCCGCGCGATTATGCAGTTGCAGCCCGTCACCTCCGGCCGCATCACGCTGGACGGTGAGGAACTGACCGCCATGAGTGCGCGCGCGGTGCAACGCCGGCGCCTGGATTTCCAGATGGTGTTCCAGGACCCGTACGCTTCCCTGAACCCGCGTTTCAGCATCTTCTCCACGCTGGTGGAGGCGCTCTCGCAGCGCGCGCCCCTGCCACGCCGAGAGCGCGAGTCCGCCGTGGCACAGCTCATGGAACGCGTGGGGCTCAGCCCGGAGCACATGTACAAGTACCCGCACGAATTCTCCGGCGGCCAGCGCCAGCGCATCGCCATTGCGCGGGCCATCGCGCCCCGGCCCGCCCTGCTGCTGGCGGACGAACCGGTTTCCGCGCTGGATGTCTCCATCCAGAGCCAGATTCTCAACCTGCTCACCGAGCTCACGCGCGACTTGGAGCTCACCACGATATTTATCTCCCACGATTTATCCGTGGTGCATTATCTGGCAGATTCCATTGCGGTGATGCAGCGCGGCAGGATCGTGGAGTACGGAACGGCGGACGCCGTATTCAACCACCCCCGGAACCCCTACACTCAAACCCTCCTCGCGGCTGTTCCCACACTCTGAACACCGAACGCCCCCTGCCCATCAATGCCCAATGGCCCCAACACGGGGCAATCCCCGGTCGGTTCACCCCTCAATAAACACCTTGGTGCCGATGGGGCAGAGGGGGAAGATGCGGGCGATATCGGTGGGGTCCATGCGGATGCAGCCGTGAGAGACGGGAGTGCCGAGCCTGGCGGTGTCTGCGGTGCCGTGGATGTAGATGAAGCGGGAGCGGGTGTTGGCGTTGTGGGGCTCCAGGCCTTCCAGGCAGAGGATGCGCGCGAGGATGGCATCCTGCTCATGGCAGGCTGGTTCCCAGGTGCCGATGGGGATGCGGCCCTTGAAGAGGGTGGAGAGAGGCGCGTTCTCTCCGTGCGTGGAGCATACGGCAAAGCGCCCGGTGGGCGTCTGCCCGGAATCCGGGGTGCATCCCGTCCCTGCGGCGCCGGTGGAGCATGGGACGGTGAGGATGGGGCGCCCCTCGTGGTTGCACAGGGTGATGCTTTGCGCGGCCACGTTCACATGGAGGGAATGGGGACGCTGGGAGTGCGGGGCCATGGTGGCATCAGGCGTTGGTGATGACGCGGGCGATGGCCTCCGCGGCATCGGTGCGTGCGAGGGAGCGCATGGCGGACTCCATGGCGGCGCGCTTCTCCGGGTTGAGGATGGTATCGTGCACGAACTGGTGCACATAGTCCTCTGTGAGGTCGGCCTGCTGGCACATGAGGGCGGCGCCGTGCCCGGTGAACACCCGGGCATTGTGCGTCTGGTGGTCGTCTGCGGCAAAGGGGAAGGGCACCAGCAGGCATGCCTTGCCGATGACGGAAAGCTCGGTCAGGGTGGAGGCGCCGCTGCGCGCGATGACGCCGTCCGCCGCGGCGTAGGCGGCGGGCATGTCGGAGCAGAAGCCCGTCACGGTGATGTTGGGGGCACCTGCGGCCAGGCCCTGAACGCGCTCGCAGTCCTGCTTTCCGGCAATGACCAGGTAGTGCACATCGGGGTCGTTTTTGGCAAACTCCACCAGCATGGAATTGAGGTTGCGCGCGCCCTGGGAGCCACCAGTCACCAGGATGAGCGGCTTGTCGGCGGGCAGGGAGAGTCTCCGGCGGGCGTCCTCCCGTGAGGGCAGGTGGTGCAGCTCCTCTCGCACGGGCGTGCCCACCACCTCGCATTCCTTGCCGGGGAAGAAGGGCGCCGCCTCCGCGAGCCCGAGCAGCACCTTGTCGCACCAGCGCGCGGTGAGGCGGTTGGCCTTGCCGGGCATGGCATTGGAATCATGCACGAAGGCTCGCAGGCCCATGCTCTTGCCGGCGCGCACGGGCGGCAGCGAGGTGAAGCCGCCCATGCCCACCACGGCATCCGCTTGCTCCTGCCGGATGATGCCGGCGCAGGTCAGGTACGTGCGCGCCAGGCGCCACAGGAACAGCGGCATCCGCAGGGAGAACAGCGGCGGTTTCGCAATCGCCGGGATGGTGTGGAAATCCAGGTCGCCGTACTTGCGGGACGCCTCGGCGTCCACATCCTTGCGTGAGATGAGCAGGACGGGGTGGTGACCCAGCTTTCGCAGCTGCTGTGCGACGGCGATGCCGGGGAAGAGGTGGCCGCCCGTGCCTCCACAGGCAATGATGATGTTCATGAGAGAGGTTTCTATGTTGTTGAGGGTTTACGAAAGCTTGCTGTCGTGCTGTCTGCGGCGCGGCCAATAGTTCTTGCTGGCCTGCTTGGAGTAGCGCTGGATGCTGGTGAGCAGGCCGATGGCCGCAATGGTGAAGACCAGGTTGGTGCCGCCGTAACTGATGAACGGCAGCGGCAGGCCGGAGTTCGGCAGGAGGGAGGTGACCACCATCATGTTCAGCGCGGCCGGCCAGAAGATGGTGCACACCAGCCCCGTGGCCAGCAGGCGCCCGAACGTGTCCTGCGTTTGCAGCGCCAGCACCACGCCCGCCAGCGTCATCAGCGTGAACAGCAGCAGCACGCCTACCGTCCCCACAAAGCCCCATTCCTCGCCTATCTCCGCAAAGATGAAGTCCGTGTGCGCAAACGGCAGGTTGCCGTACTTTTCAATGCCGTCGCCAAGCCCCACCCCGGTGGCGCCTCCGCGCGCAAAGGCCAAAATGGAAATCCACTGCTGGCGGCCGGAGCCCTGGCTGAAGGCCTGCGGGTCCATCCAGGCCTCGATACGCTCCATGCGGTTGGCGCTGCCCGTGGCCATCATGTACAGCGCCAGCGCGCCCACCAGCAGCGCCAGCAGCAGCACCCAGGAACGCGCTCCCGCCACGTACATCATGCAGAAGCCCGACATGCCGAGGGCCGCCGCCGTGCCCATGTCCTTCTCAAACAGGATGAGCAGCAGGGGAAAGCCGAAGAGGAGACCCGGAAGAAAGAAGCCCTTGACGAAGGTGCCGGCCATCTCCCGGCGGGTGGTGTACCAGTCGGCGAGGGAGAGCATGAGGCAGATCTTGGCCATCTCGCTGGGTTGGAACATGAAGCCCAGGCTGATCCAGCGGGATTCGCCGTTGAGGGTTTTGCCGATGACCGGCAGGTAGCAGCATATCAGCAGCACCGTGCATGTGCACCATATCAACCGCACATACGGGCGCAGCTTGTGGTAGTCCACACGGCTGGCGCACAGGGCTACGCCCAGCCCCAGCAGCGCGAACCCGCACTGCTTGCCCAGGTAGTCCTGCTCCACGCCGTTGACGGGTGGTGCGCTCAAACCTGTGCTGGCCACCATCACCACACCCAGCACCAGCAGGATGGTGAAGCAGAACCAGATGCAGATGATGCTCAGGCGCGAGGACACGGGTTGGCGGCGTGGCGGGGGTTACTGGCTGACCTTGAGCTTCTGGCCGGGGCGGATCTTGCGGGCGTCCGCATCCGTCATGCCGTTGAGCTGCATAAGCTTCTTGAGGGAAAGCTTGTACTTGCGCGCGATGCCGCCCAGGGTCTCGCCCTTGGCAATGACATGCACCTTCTCGTGCTCGGCGGCAGCGGCTTGCTGCGCCGCGGCGGTGCGCGCCTGCGGGGAATCCTTGGCCACGGGCACCTTGATGTACGACCCGGCAATCAGGTTGATGCGGCGTGCGGCATCCGGGTTGGCGGCCTTGAGGGCGTCCACTGTGGTGTTGTTGGCCACGGCGATGCTGCTCCAGGTGTCGCCCGACGCCACAAGGTGCTTGACCAGGACGGTGTTTGCGGCCTGTGCGGTGGCGGTGGGTGTCACTTCCTCCGCGGTGTCGTCATCTGCCACGGCGGGCATCTGGGTGATGTGGTTGGCGGCGGGAACCGTTTGCGTGCGCTGGGCGGGAGCCTGTGTGGTGGTGACGGGCTGCACGTCTGTGAGATGGATGGCGCCGGGGTTGTTGGTGGGCGTCTGTGTAGCGGTGATGGGCGTGGCGTTGGGGAAGGAGGGGGCGGCGTTCTGCTGCTCCGCAATGGTGGGGGGAGCGGTGACAGTTGCGGCCACCACGGCCCCGGCGTTGCTCTTCTTGAGCTGGCCGCGCAGCAGGGCGCCGCCGATAAGCGCCAGGTGCAGCAGCAGCAGGCCCACGATCACGCGGATGATGACGGAGCTGCTGGTGGAGTCCTCCACCAGCCCGGTGTCGGATTGGTGCCGCTTGAGCTTGTTGACGAAGCTGTGGAAGCGGCGGTGCTTTTTAGAGGCGCGGCCGAGGACTGAATCTTTGAGTTGCTTGTTCATAAAATTGCTGTTTGGGTAATGGTGTTATTAGAGGTTGAGGGCTTTGGCGACGGCGGTGCGGAAACATTCCCCGCGCTGTACATAGCCTGTGAACTGGTCGAAAGATGATGTGCCGGGCGAGAACAGCACCACGTCGCCCCGCTGCGCCTGCCGCACGGCTTCCGCCACCGCCTCCTGCACCGTGTCCACCACGTGTGTGGGGCAGACGGGTGAGAAGGTGCGCGCCAGCTGCTCCTTGATTTGCCCGAAGACGATGCAGCAGCGCGCCTTGTCGCGCAGCATGGGGTTGATGGCGGTGTAGTCCAGCCCCTTGTCCTTGCCGCCGGCAATCAGCACGATGGGACGGGTCTGGGAGCGCACGGCGGCCTCCGTGGAGTGCAGGTTCGTGCTCTTGGAATCGTTGAGCCAGAGGACGCCGTCCATCTCCGCGACGGTTTCGCAGCGGTGGCCCGGCGGGTTGAAGGAGTGCACGCCCTCCGCCACGGCCTCCGCGGGAATGCCCACGGCGCGGCAGGCGAGGGTGGCGGCCATGGTGTTCTCGGCATTGTGGGCCTGCTCCATGGTGGTGCCGCGCAGCTTCATGAGCGGGTGGCCGCCCTCCATGATGCAGCCGTCGGCGTAGTAGAGCTGTCCGCTGCTCACCACGGAGGAGAATCCCACGCGGCGGGGCTTGATGGGCGGCAGCTTCTCGCCCTCGCGGACGATGGCGATTTGCTCGCGCCCCATGTTCTCGAAGATGCGGCATTTGGCGTTGTAGTAGTCCTCCACCTTCTTGTAGCGGTCCATGTGGTCCGGGGCGAAGTTGAGCCAGATGGCCACCTCCGGTTTGAAGTTGATGATGGTTTCCAGCTGGAAGGATGAAATCTCCAGCACGGCGAACTCCGGCGCCGGCTCCATCAGCACCACCTCGGAGAGCGGGAAGCCGTAGTTGCCGCAGGCCTTGGCGCTGTGCCCGGCCTGGTTGAGGATGTGCTCGACGAGCGCGGTGGTGGTGGTTTTGCCGTTGGTGCCGGTGATGGCGATGATGCGCGAGGTGCAGTAGGCGAACGCCAGCTCCGTCTCCCCAATCACGGGTGCGCCCGCGCATGCGAACGCCAGCGTCCACGGGATATCCGCCTCAATGCCGGGGGAAATCACCACCAAATCCGCCTTGTACCCGTGCGCGTGCTCCTCCGTGGCGCCTGCCACAAAGGGTATTTGTGCATCACTGCAAAAGGCCTTGGGGTTGGCATCGAAGATGCACACTTCCGCCGCGCCCTTGGCGAGCGCCAGGTGGGCGGCACCCAGGCCGCTGCGCCCGGCTCCCAGGATGGCGATTTTCTTGCCGTTGAGGTTCATGGGGGATGGATTCGTTTAGAGGATATTGAGAGCGGAAACATCCATGGAAATGCCGCAGGCATCCAGGACCAGCATGGAAAGCGAAATGCCGGCGGCCGCCAGCAGGAGTCCCACCAGCCAGAAGCGCACGCACACCTGCGTCTCGCTCAAGCCTCCCTTCTCGAAATGATGGTGGATGGGGGCCATGCGGAAGAAGCGTACCCCCTCGCCGCGCGTGATGCGCGTGTACTTGAACCACATCACCTGAATCATCACGGACACCGCCTCCGCCACGAACATGCCGCCCACAATCACCAGCAGCAGTTCCGTGTGCGTGCATACCGCCACCGTGCCCAGGGCGCCGCCCAGAGCCAGGGAACCTGTGTCGCCCATGAACATCCTGGCCGGGTTGCAGTTGAACCACAGGAAGCCCGCGCATGCGGATGCAATGGCTAGCAGGAAGGGAATCAGCGGTACGGCCGTGCCCGGTGCCTGGGTGGGGGAGATGCTGTCCGGCGTGCAGAGAAGCACAACGCAGAAGGCCAGGGAGGCAATCACCATGAGGCCGGACGCCAGCCCGTCCAGCCCGTCCGTGAGGTTCACGGCGTTGGAGGAGCCGATGATGACCAGCAGTGCCAGCGGGATGAAGAACACGCCGATGTCAAGCATGCCGTAGAACGGCACGTACATGGCGGTGATGCTCGGGATGGTGATGTACAGGTAGAACGCGGAACCCACGGCCGCCACGGCCTGAATGGCTATCTTGAACCACCCGCTCACGCCGTCCGTGCTGTGCCGGGTGATTTTCGCGTAGTCGTCCAGCCAGCCCAGAAGCGCGGTCACCGCGGTCACGAACACGCAGCACTGCACGCGCGCGTCCGCCATGTCCAGGAACAGCACGCTGGTGAGCAACAGGCTGCCGATGAGCATGACGCCGCCCATGGTGGGCGTGCCAACCTTGCCCTGGTGTTCCGGCGCGAGCACGCCCTTGCGGGCCTCGCGGATGGGTTGCCCCGCCTTCATGGCGCGCAGGATGTTTACCACGCGGTTGCCGATGCAAAGCGAGATGACAAACGGAACGAGCAGAGCCAGCAGGATCTGCACGGGAACGGAAAGGTTGGCAATGAAATTAATCATTTAGTTGAAACGGGATTGAGTGAGGGGAAGAGTTCGTACATGGTTCGCTCCATGCCTGCGGAGCGGGAACCCTTGAAGAGGATGGCGTCGCCGGGTTGGATGAGCGGGCGCAGGGCGGCGGCGGCTTCCGCGGGCGTAGCCACCAGCATGGCGGGAATGCTCTCCGCGGCGGCCTGGCACAGCGCGGTGGTTTCCGCACATTCGTTGCCCACCACCACCACGGCGGCGTAGCCCAAGGAGGCGGCGCACCAGCCCATGTCCGCATGCGCGGCAATGCCGGCCTCGCCCAGCTCTCCCATCTTGCCGAGCACGGCGAAGCGGTTGTTGGGGCCCTTGAGTGCGGCCACGGTTTCCAGCGCGGCCTTCATGCTTTCCGGGTTGGCGTTGTAGGTGTCGTCCACCACGGTGAAACCGTCCACTTGGGTGCAAGCGAGCCTTCCGCGGGTGAGGGCGGGGGAGGCCAAGCCTGCGGCGATTTCTTCCAGCGAGCATCCGAGCTTCCAGCCGGCGGCTGCGGCCAGCAGGCTGTTGGTGACCATGTGCGCGCCTGGCACGGGGAGGGTGATGTTGATTTCACCCAGCCCCTCGATGGAAAGGGTGTAGGTGGTGCCGGAGGGGGAGCTGCGCTGGTTGAGAGCCTGCACGGGCGAGTGGTAGTCGCCCACGGGGATGGGCGTGGCGTCCGTCTGCGCGGCGATGTAGCCGGCGTAGTCGTCCAGCGCCGGGTAGATCATGAACCCGTCTTTCGGCAGGGCGCGCGCAACGGTGCATTTCTCATCCGCGATAGCATCCCGCGTGCCGAGGAATTCTAGGTGGGCGGAGCCGATGGTGGTGATGATGCCGATGCGGGGCTGCACCATGCTGCAGAGGGGAGCGAGCTCTCCCTTGTGGTTCATGCCCATCTCCCATACGGCGGCCTCCGTACCCTTCCCTGTGGAGAGGATGCTGAGCGGCACGCCGATGTGGTTGTTGAGGTTGCCCTTGGTGGCCACGGCATTGTAGTGCTGCCGCAGGATGGCGAGCGTCATGTCCTTGGTGCTGGTCTTGCCGCTGGAGCCGGTGAGACCCACCACGCGGATGGGTTCCAGCTGCCCGCGCCACCACTTGGCCAGGCTTTGCAGCGCGCCCAGTGTGTCTGCCACCTGCACCACGGTGCAGGCAGGGTCGTATTCGCCCTCCAGGCGGGATACCACCACGGCCGCCGCACCCTTGCGGGAGGCGTCCGCCGCAAATGAGTTGCCATCGAAGCGCTCGCCGCTCAGGGCGAGGAAGATGCAGCCGGGCTGCACGGCGCGGCTGTCCGTGGTGAGCCCGGCGGTCACGCCGCGTTCACCGCGCGCCACGGCGGTTCCGCCGGTGGCTTCCAGCAGCTCGTCTATGGTCATGGTGGTCATGCGCGCGGGTTGTTCTTTCTTCCCTCCGGCTTGCGGGAGGGCACGCTGATGCCATCCGGGTTCTTTTCCCGGTAGTACTTCTGCACCACCGCGGCATCTGAGAAGGTGATGGTTTCCTTGGCGAAGATCTGGTAGTTCTCATGCCCCTTTCCGGCAATGAGCACCACGTCGCCAGGGCGGGAGATTTCTAGCGCGGCGCGGATGGCTTCCTCGCGGTCGGTGATGCGGTGCTGCTTCTCCTTCGGGATGCCGGGCATGATTTCGTCGATGATGGCGTCCGGGTCCTCCGTGCGCGGGTTGTCGCTCGTGGCCACGCAGATGTCGCTGTACTGTGCCGCCGCCTTGCCCATCAGCGGGCGCTTCGTGCGGTCGCGGTCGCCGCCGCAGCCGAACACTGTGATGAGGCGCCCGGAGTGGCAGAGGTGCTTCAGCGAGCGGCACACGTTCTCCACGGCATCCGGCGTGTGGGCGTAGTCCACGAAGCACTGCACGTTGTTGACGCTGCTGACCAGCTCGATGCGGCCGGGCACCTGGGGGGTCTGCGCCAGGCAGGTGATGGCATCCTGGATGTTGATGCCGGCGGATACGGCGCCAGCGAGGGCGGCGAGGCTGTTGGAGAGGTTGAACTTGCCGATGAGCGGGGTGCGCACGAGGTATTGGCGGCCCTGGTACTCCAGCTGGTATTGGCTGCCCTTGAGGGAGATGAGCTTGGGCGTGACGTGGAAATCCGCCCCTGCCGTCTCACCGAACGTGCGCACGCGCATGTAGGACTTCAGCTCATTGGCCAGGCGGCGCCCGTACTCGTCGTCGATGTTGATGACGGCGGTGGACTTCACTGCCTCCTTTTCAGCCATGCGCGTGAACAGCAGCTTCTTGGCCTGGTAGTAGCTCTCCATGTCGCCGTGGTAGTCCAGGTGGTCCTGCGTGAGGTTGGTGAACACGCCCACGCGGAACAGCGTGCCGGAGGTGCGCTGCTGGTCCAAGGCGTGGGACGACACTTCCATGGCAACCGCGCGGCAGCCGTTCTCCACCATGGTGGCAAACATGGACTGTAGCTCCGCGCAGCCGGGTGTGGTGTTGTGCGAGGGCGTGCGGCGCGCGCCGTCGTCGTAGATGATGGTGCCGATGAGGCCGGCGCGCTGCCAGACCGCGCGGAAGATGGAGTTGCAGAGGTAGCTGATGGTGGTCTTGCCGTTGGTGCCGGTGACGCCCAGGACAACCATCTTGGTGCTGGGGAAATCGTTCCAGGCGCTCATGATGCGGCCGTTGGCGCGCCGGGAGTCCGGCACCTGCACCCAGCAGATGTCCTTTTCGGTGGCCTCGGCGCTCACGGGGGTTTCCGCCACAATGGCCGCCGCCCCCGCCGCAATCGCGTCCGGTATGGCGCTGTGGCCATCGAATTGCGTGCCTTTCACGGCGATGTAGCAGCAGCCCGGTATCACCTTGCGGCTGTCATCCGTTACCAGGGTGAGCGGCTTTTTGAGCTTGCCTGTGATGGTAGCTCCCGTAACGACTGAAAAGATGGATTGCTTGTTCATTGTTGGGCGGTGGAGACGGTGAGGTTCTGGCTATTGCGGTAGTGCTCGTAGGCTTCGGGATCGCTGGGGGTGAGGTTGAGAAGGTTGATGATGCGTTCCGCGGCGGCGTGGAAGATGGGCGCGGCCACGGTGCCGCCGCCCGGGTTGCAGTCCGTGGGATGCGGCTCGTCTATCACCGTCATGATGACCAGGCGCGGGTCGTCGATGGGCAGCACGCCCGCGAAGGAGACGGTGTAGAGCCCCTCGTAGTATCCCTTTCCTCCCTGGTGCACTTTCTTGGCGGTGCCGGTCTTGCCGCCGATGCGGAAGCCGGGGATGGCGGCGGCGGTGGCGGTGCCGCGGTTCACGCCTTCCGGGTTCTTGTCCTTGGTGACGGCCTCCAGGGCGTAGCGGAGGTCGGCGGCGGTCTTCTCGCTCATCACGCGCTCCACCGCCTTCGGGGCGCAGCCCTCCGCATCGTAGATCTCGCCCTCGTCGGTGATGAAGGCATCGATGAGGCGGGGCTTCATGCGCACGCCGCCGTTGGCGATGGTGGAGTAGACCATGGCCATGTGGAGGGGGGAGACGGAGACGGCGTATCCATACGCCATGCGGGAGAGGTTGACGATGTTGGAGCCGTCGGAGATGGCGCAGGGGCCGCCGGCCGGCAGGCAGATGTCCGCAGGCTTGTCCAGTCCGTAGCGGTGGACGTAGTTCTTGTAGTTGGGCCACTTGCACATGAGGGCCACGTGCGCGGTGCCGGGGTTGCAGGATTTGGCGAGCACGCCCCAGAGCGGCAGCGAGCCGTAGTTGAAGCGGCCGTCGTTGATGGCGGGCGCGTTGCCCACCGCAAACGGGTGGCAGTCCACGCGCGAACCTATTTTCAGCTTGCCGATGTCCAGCGCGGTGGTGGCGGCTATCACCTTGAACGTGGAGCCCGGCTCGTAGCGCGTCTGGCACGCGAAATTGAAGTCGCCTGTCACGGGTTTGTCATTCTCCATGACGGTTCCGCGCTTGAACTTGCCGTTCGGTGTGATGAGCTCCTTGGTGTTGAGGTCGAATGCGGGGCGGCTCACCATGCCGAGGATGTCGCCGGTCTTGGGATCCACGGCAATCATGCACCCGTGCTTGGCGCGGAAGTGGCGCATGCCCTTGTCCAGCTCCTGCTCCAGGATGGTCTGGATGCGCATGTCGATGGTGAGGCGGATGTTGAGGCCGTTGGTGGGCGGCAGGTAGCGGTCGTCCTCGTTGGCGAGCACCTGTCCTCGCCCGTTGTGGCGGTACTCGCGCAGGCCGTTGATGCCCGCCAGGCGGTCCTGGTAGTATTCCTCAATGCCGCTCTGGCCCTTGTTCTCATGGTTGACGAAGCCCAGGACGTGGCAGAGCATTTCCGGCATCACGTAGGAGCGCTGCATGTCCGACTGCACGGTAAGCCCGTGGATGTGCGCGCTGTGCAGGGCCTCGCGCAGCTTGTCCGCGGTGTCCAGCGAGAGGCCGCGAGCGAGAACGATGTTGTTGCGGATGGTCTTGGTGGGCTCGCCGTTGGCCTTGGCGCGGCGGTTGTACTCCTCGGTCTCGCTCTGGGCGATTTTCTCCACGATGTCCTCGCGGGTGATGAAGCGCATGCGCTTCTTGGGCTGCACGGGCACGCGGGTGGTGACCTTGCGGCCCTTCTTGTCGCGCGTGGTCACGGTCTTGTACTCCGGCTCCACGGGTGTGGTGTCCTCCACCTCGGTGTGCGAGAGGAAGGGGTAGAGCACTTCCGCCACCAGCTGGTCATGCAGCGCGAAATACTGTTGGCACACCTCCTGGTCGTAATCCAGCAGGCGGTTGGCGGCGGCGTCTCCGGGCTTGAGCTTGCTGCGCAGCGCCTGGCGCTCCTCCTGCGTGAGCTTGAGCGTGGCGTTGTCCATCAGGCGGCGGATATACTCCTTGACGATGCGCTGGCGCTCCTTGGGATTTTCGGTGGCTTCCCAGCGTTCGTCGTGGATGGCCTGGTTGTAGGCGAGACCTTCCACCACCACGTTGAGCTCGCGGAGGTGGTAGCGGTCGGCCACCAGGCTCTCGCTCTGGATGTTGTTGGTGAGCATCTCGCCGTTGCGGTCGGTGATGCGGCCGCGCTGGGCGGGAATGACCTCCTTGTCGATGAGCTCCTCCGCGGCAATTTTGCCGATGTCCTCGGTGTCCGCAATCTGCAGGTCCACCAGGCGTGCCGCAATCGTGCTGGATATGCCGAGTACAACGGCACACAGCAGCAGCGCGCGGGGAGCGAATGGTACCTTG
>R28__coassemble_414_pt1 | contig 18203 bp, 15 predicted proteins | sample R28__metabat2_low_PE_030 | metagenome-assembled genome bin R28 | reverse complement strand
GCGCCGGCTGTGCAGGCGCGGCCTGCGGTGCGGGCGGGGGCACGGGGGCTGCCGTCACGCCGGGGATGAAGAGCATGTTGTTGATGTACTTGATGCCGGAGACGGTGAGGGCGGCGTCCTTGGAGCTGTTTTTGACGCGGTTGACGGTGCAGTTCTGCTGCACGGTGGGCATGGGCTTGCAGGAGACGAGCACTGGTGCGGAGACGGGCTCCTTGCCGGGGTAGACGGCCACCGGCACGCCCTCTGCCGTGAAGGCTATCTCCAGCGAGGCCGGGCGCGTGCTCCAATCACCCTTGTACAGGAAGGGGTGGCGGTGCAGCAGGTCCATGGTGCCCACGCAGGGCACCCTCACGCGGTAGTGCTCCGGCAGGGAGGACAGGTATGCCTTGAGGGAGATGGGCGCGCCGTCCTTGCATGCCAGCAGGAAATCCGCCGTGTTCATGCCCACCAGGTTCATGCCGTTGTAGATGCCGTGCTTGTTGAGCGGGTCGCCCAGCTGGTCGTATGCGGAGTTGAGCAGCAGGCACACCTCCACATGCACGTGGGAGCGCTCGCGGTTGAGCCCCACGCCCGTGTGGCCCATGATGCCCAGCACGTTGCCGGTGCCCACCTGCTGCCCCACGCTGCAGCACACCTTGGAGAGGTGCGCGTAGAGGGTGTAGATGGTGCCGTCGGGCGTGTCGTGCGCCACCACCACGTAGTTGCCGTAGTTGCTGTCACGCGGCACGGCGCTGGCATGCACCACGCGGCCGGGCGCCATGGGGCGTACCTCGTCCAGCGGCTCGCCCGCGGCGTCCCGCTGCATGGGCTTGATGTCAATCCCCTCGTGCAGGCGGCTGAACATCACGCTGTTGTCCCCCGCGCGGAAGGGGTTGCGCACCATGCCGTATGTGCCGGCCTCCCAGGGTTTGGTGGCCTCACCCTCGAACGTGCGGTCGCAGTACATGTAGAAATCATCCATGCGCCCCTCGAAGAGCGCGTGGTTGTTTGTGGGTGGGCGGAACACCGGATCCTGCGCGCCCCAGGCGGTGCACAGGCAGGCGCAGAGCAGCGTCAGGGCGTGGCGGTACGGTTGGCGCATCAGGCGGGGGGTGTTGTATGTCCTTGCCGTGGTTTAGTGGCGGGCACCGGGAGCGATCTGGCGCGGGTCACGCCCGCCCTTGGGGAGGGGCCGCGGGTTCTCGTCCAGATAACGCTTTTTCTCCACCTCCGGGTGCACGGGGTCCAGGTTTTCGCCGAGCTTCTTGAGGTCCCAGCCGTTCAGGCCGCCCCAGATGACGATTTGGCCGTCGTTGACCACATCCACTCTCATGGGAGGGAAGGCCAAACCGTTGAGCACGGGAAGGATAAGACGGCCGCGGTACTGCATGGTGACGGAGGCCAGGCGGTTGCGGAACTCCGGCTTGGTGTACAGGCGCACGCCGTACGAGCCGTCCTGCATGTCCATGAACGAGCTGAACTTCTCAAAGTTTTTCAGGGTAAGCACGGGCATGCGGTTGTAGTAGTGCCCGTTGTAGGGAATGGAGAAGCGCAACCCCGCCTCCGCGGAATCCGCCTCTGTCAGGAAATGCACCGGGTACGGTTCAGGCGAGCAGCTGCCCAGCAGCACCGCCGCCCCGGCCAAGATTGTGTACATGTACGAATGGCGTTTCATGGCTTCTCTTTATCGCTCGCCATTCTATCACGCACCTGCTTTTTTGGCGAGAAAAAAGGTCCATCAGACGGCAAGCCATGGAAAGGAACCGGGTACGGCTCCGGCGAGCAGCTGCCCAGCAGCACCGCCGCCCCGGCTAAGATTGTATACATGTATGAATGGCTTTTCATGGCATTTCTGTATCGCTCCCCATTCTACCATCCGCCCCGCCCCATGGCCAGAAAAAATGCCCTCCTCCCACACGACTGCCGACGGGAGGAGGGAGGGGCGCGTGAAGCGCGCCGGGAAAGGCTCCCACCGCTATGTTTGTCTGCCCCCGGGCGGCGTGCGGTTGAGTGACATGCCGGGCGTGAAACACTCGGAGAGCGTGCTGAAGGCGGGGCGCGGCATGCACCCGCATACCGGCAAACCATACCGCAAGCCGCCAGCCAACACCGTGTCCACTGCTCAGGACGCGGAGCTGCTGGGCATCCTCCCTTCTTCTGCGCGGGCACGATTGCGGCGGCGCAAGGTGCGCGAGTTCTATGTGCAGCTGCCGGTCGGCTCCATCACGGCGTATTGGCAGAAAAAGAAGGTGCTGGAGCTGGTGAAACAGCAGGCGGCTGTACACCGCGGCGCACCACACGGAATGGTGGGCTGGAGGCAGGCGGTGAAGCTGCTGGGGCGTGCCCGCACCACACTGCAGCGCCACGCCCGAAAGGGCAGGGTGCGCACGCTGCGTGTGCGGCAGGCGGCGGGGCGCGGCATGCGGACCGTGTGCTACTTCAACGCGGCAGACCTGAAACGGCTGGCGGGATATCTGCGCCTTTGCCGTGCACAAGAGCTGGTGCGCCGCCAATGCGCCGCCCGGAATGCGTGACAAGTTATGCTGGGTTGGGCGCCGCGTTGTTGTCTTTCCTGCCTTTGTCTGCTGCGTTGCCGATTTTTGGAGCCATACGTTGTGAAATTGTGCTTGCCAGTGCGGGGAGTATGCCGTATTCTTCCTGCCGCATGGGAAGGATAGTCAAGGAAACCGTTAGCGGGGTCAAATGGGGGATGTTGCAGAAATGCACGCTGCAGCCCATTACCTTGGTGTACGGGATAATCCTGGCCCGCCTGCTCACGCCTGCGGAGACAGGCATCATGGGGCTGACCGCCATCTTCTTCGCCGTGGCCGACACCCTGGCATCAGCCGGTTTCGGCAGCGCGCTCATCCGCAAGCAGGACCGCACGGAGGCGGATTGCAGCACCATGTTCTGGTTCAACCTGAGCATGAGCTTCCTGATGGGGCTTATCCTCTTCCTATTGGCACCATGGTTCGCCTCCTTCTACAACCAGCCGGAACTGCTGTGGATGACCCGCATCTCCGCAGTCATGATGTTTATCGGCAGCTCCGCCAGCGTGCACTGGTGCCTTTATTCTGTCAGACGCGATTTCAAGACCCCGGCCATTGTGGGCATGGTCACCACCATCGTGGGCCTGCCCGTCGGCCTTGGTTTCGCCTATTACGGCTACGGCGTGTGGTCCCTGGTGATCCAGGGCGTGGTGCAGGGGCTGCTTTCCCTCATTATCATCTGGATCATCTCCCCGTGGAAGCCGCATTTCATCTGGTCCAACCGGTCCTTCAAGGAAATGTTCGGCTTCGGCAGCAAGCTGGCCGCCTCCGGGCTGTTGCACACGCTGTATTCGGAAGCTCGCACCTTCATCATCGGCAAGTTTTTCATGGCCGCCCAGCTTGGCCTGTACTCCAAGGCCAACCACCTTGTATCCATGCCGCCTGGCACCATCAACGGCATGCTCAAAACCGTCACCTACCCCATCCTGTCCACCATTCAGGATGACGATGCCCGGCTCACCTTGGTGTACCGCAAGTACCTGCGGGTCTCCACCCTGCCCATCGCCTGGGGCATGTGCCTCATGATGGCCTTGGGGGAGCCCCTGGTGCATCTGCTGTACGGGGAGAGCTGGATGGGCTGCGTGATCTACCTGCAGATCCTCTGCATGGCGTACGCCTTTGACCACGTTTGCATCATCAACTTGAACCTCCTGCAGGTCAAGGGCCGCTCGGACCTTTTCCTGCGCCTGGAAATCATCAAGAAGTCCATCTCCATCGCCATGCTTCTGGCCGCCGCCTTTATATTTAAAAGCGTGGAGGCCATCTGTTGGGCCGCCGCCATATACACTCAATTCGCCGTCTATATCAACAGCTACTATACGGGCAAGCTCATCGGCCTTACCTGGTGGGAGCAGCAAAAAGACTACTGGCCCTTCATGCTCTTGTCAATCGCGGCCTGCCTGCCCGCCTACCTGCTCACGTTCTCTCCTCTGCCGGATTACGCGCAACTCGCCCTCGGCGGCGTGACAGCCGTGCTGCTGTACTTCGGCATCCTGCGCCGCCGCAAGGATGAGACCTATTTGGAATTCGCCAACATCATGGCGACAAAATTCCCGAAATTGAAAGGCGTTCTTGGCGTGTAGGGAGATGCGGGGCGAGCCGACAAGGCTCCCCGCCGCAGCAACGTCACCCGTGCAACAGGGCCTCTATAATGTTTTCCGCCGCGCTTTTCCCGTGCGGGGGGCGGAGGTAGGTGTCCACCACTCGCCGGCGGGCCTTCTGTTTCGTGTCCGCGCCACCCAGCACCACCTCCTTGATGAAGCGCTTGATATCCTCCCCGGAAGCGCCGTGGTAGTGGCTGGCAATGGCGGCAAGTGTTTGTTCGTTGAACTCCGGGCGCGGGCCTTCCTTCTCCAGGTAGAGCGTCGGCTTGTCCACCAGCAGGTACTCCAGGATGAATGACCCGCTGTCGTGAATCATGGCGTCCGACTGCAGGAACAAATCCACGTATTCCCCGGTTTCCAGCTGGGTGTTCTCCATGGTTTCCCACTGCCGGTAGTAGGCGTCCGTTTTCTCTTGCCCCCAATCGGGGTCGTTGTACAGGGCGTGCCGCAGCAGGGGATGCGGCTTGAAGGCGAACTGTATCTCGTCTTTGTACTCCCGCGCCAGGTGCAGCATGGTTTCCGCCGTTTCCATGAAGGTGGCCGTGCGGAACCATGTCCGTGCGCTGGGAATGGACCAGTGCGGTGCCCAGATCACTTTCTTGTGCGGGGCGGGCTGCTGTTTCCATGCCGGCACCCCAGCCTCCGGGAAAAGAAACTGGTCCACCATGGGGTGTCCCGTCACGCATGCATTGGCACCGGCGTTTGCGGTGTGCTGCCGGGCCAGCCGTTGCACGCTCCCGTTCTCGCAAAAATCATACAGGGAGCATTCTATGATGGGAAGGCAATACTCGTCCTTGGATACTGAATTGCGGAAGGCATAGAAGATATTACACAGCGTCAGCTCGGAAAGCTCATCGTATGAGAAAGGGCAAACCCCATTGTACGGCTTGGGGTAAAAGCAGATGTCGGGCTGGAACCTCCCCATGAATTCCTGGGGCCTCTCTTCCGTATAGACGCGGTAGCCGTTATCCCTAAAGTGGGCCAGCGCCGATTCGTAGATGCGGGTCTGCTCCACTTCGTCCTTGATCTGGTTCTCCCTCACCAGCCAGATGACCGGCTCGAAACGCGGGTGCCTTTCCATGGCAAGGTACAGCCTCTTGGCTTTCCAGCACGGCACGTTGATAACCAGGAATGCCACGCGGATGCAATCCTTGGCACGGAACGCCCGGGCCTTCTCCTGAATGAAACGTCCCTTGCGCGACCGCCACCACCGCCACCGGATATACGGCCCCATCAATGCCGCACGCTTCTCCGCAGACATGCGGGGGGTGATGGTTCTGTCTATTCTCCCTGCAATTCTATCTAACAGTATGACCCCTTTCGATACAAGTGCCGGCAACAATTTCGGGGTGCTTTTCACTATGGTTTACTTTTTTGCTGAATCCCGTACGTCCGTATCCATGGGCAGATGGCTGTCTGCCGTTTTCTGCAGCTGGCTGTAGCGCTCGTAGATGGTCTTCTTCAGGTTGGTGGAGCTCACGCCATCGCCATATGGGAAATAGACCACGGTCACGCCCAGCTCCTCCAGGTAGTCGTACTTGCCCACCCAGTCGTCTCCCACCACGAACACGTCGAAGTGCAGCTTCTTCACCTTGTCCGTGTGGTCCAAGGATTTCTGCGGTATCACGATATCCGGCCCCTTGATAGCTTTCATCAGCCCTATGCGCTCGTCGAACGGCACAATCGGCGTGGATTTGTAGGAGTCCACCAGCTCGTCCGTGTTCACGCCCACTATCAGGATGTCACCCAGGCCGCGCGCGTACTCAATCATCTTCAGGTGATTGATGTGCAGCATGTCGAAGGTGCCTGAGGTATAGACTACTGTTTTGCCGTTAATCATCGGGGGAGCATGCTGCCACAAGGGCGGATGTAAGTCAAGTGCAATCAGTTTTGCTCCGCATCCAGCTCACGCAGGGTTTCCCGCATGGCGGCCAGCATGGCGTCTATGTCTGCCTCCGTGATGCTGCCGAAATTGCCCACTCGCAGCATCTTGGCCTTCATCTCCCCGCCGGAGGGCGCAATCTCAATGTTGTACTTCTGGGACATGATGGAGACGATGCGGGAGGCGTCATACTTCCCGGTGAGCACGCCGGTCACGCAGTTGGCGGGGTGCTCCGCCAGCGGGGTGAATCCCAGCTCCGCCATGCCGGCGCGCACGCGCTCCGTGAGCTTTCGGTAGCGTGCGCGGTAGTTGTCCATACCCTCCGCCACCAGTTTCTCCAGGCGGCGCTCCAGCTGGAAGATCAGGCCCACGGCCGGGGTGAAGGGCGTCTGGTTGCGGTGCCAGTCCTTGAGGGCTTCCGTGACGCTGAAATAGTAGCCGTGCGTGTTGACATTCTGCGCGCGGGCCTCCGCGGCGGGGCTCACGGCCATGAAGGACATGCCGGGCGGTATGGCCAGCGCCTTCTGGGATGCGGTCACCACGGCATCCACGCCCCAGGCCTCGGGCTCCATGGGCTCCACCAGCATGGCGCTCACGGCGTCCACAATGAAAAGCATGCCGGGCTGCCGCTTCATCAGCTCGCCGATTCCCTTCACATCTGTGAGGGCGCCGGAGGAGGTTTCATCATACGTGGCCAGCAGGGCCTTGGCCTGCGGGTGCTCCGCCAGGGCCCTCTCCACTGCGGCAAGCTCCACGCTCTTGCCGAACTGCACGGGTATCTCATGCACCACCACGCCGTGGCAGCGGCAGATATCCACCCAGCGCTGCCCGAAACCGCCGCCGTTAATCACAATCGCCTCGTCCCCGCGCGCAATGAAGTTGCCCACGCACGCATCCAGCGCCCCCGTGCCGGAGGAGCTGAAGAACACCACCGGGTACTGCGTGCTGAACACCGTTTGCAGGTTGCGGTGCACCGCGGCCAGCCGTTCCGTGAACTCCGGCGTTCTCATGTACACCTGCGGCTGCGCCCCAAGCTCAAGGATTTCTTCCTCTATCTCCGTGGGCCCCACAATCATTAGCGTTTTGTGTTCCATTGTTCTCTCTGGTTTTGCTCAACGCCATTGTACAACCTCCACGCGTATTTGCAAGGAGTATATGGATTTGCTATCGCGATTTGCAACGCCCTGCGTCTGGCCATTCTTCCTACCGCCGGCTTCTGATACCCAGCTTGTCGTGTAGGTATCGCAATGCCCGGAACGGCAGCCTGTTCTTGCCGTAGCGTGTGTATCTTACGTGCACTTTTATCCAACTTCTCCACAACCGCGCCAACCTCTTGATGCGCGGGTACGGCTTTCCAAAATCCTTGCGCATGAACACGCTGATGTACGATTTGCCGCTCCAATGCCCATAGTACCAGTCCTTGTAGCCATGCGCGTGGTGGTACGCCTTTATTCGTTCCGCGCGGTCGGATGTGTTCAACAGTGCATATTCCGCCCCCTCCCGCACAGCCCAAGCCTCCATTTCATCCGCCATCTTCCGTCCTATGTGCATTTTGCGGCATTCGGGCATGGTGGCTATACCATCGTGCAATAGATGCTGGGTGTTGTCTTGGCATCTTATGTGCCCGCGGCAGTAACCCACGGCCCTCCCCTCCAGATAGTAGATGAACACCGTGTCACCGCCTTGCGTCAGGCTTTGCGCCATTTCATCGCCGGTGATGGTGGTGTCGCGAAAGTTGATGCCCTGTTGCTTATGCTCGGCAAAGGCTGCCCGAGAAATAGCTGCCAGTTCCTCGAAATAGGCAGACGTCAACTCGTTGCACCTGTATTGTCTGACGTATCCCTGCATACTTGTTTCTTTCTTTGGATGACCGTGAAGAGCCGCCCCTCTCATGGAGAGCATACAGTATTCCAAATACTGTAGTCTTCTAACGCCCCCTTTAATAACTAAATGACAATGAATTATGACACGGAAGCCATGATGTGCATGCTTTGCAAGGGGCGAAAGGGAGCTCCATTTGTCCGCCCGCTGACGCACATGTGTCCCAAAGATTGAAAAAAGTCGGGGCTGATTGAAACAATCAGCCCCGACGGGAGGAAAAAGGTGGAAGGTTGCTTTTTTCACCGGCATTTTGTATGCTGGTGTTGCTAACAAAAAAACACCTTCCATGGCTACTGTACAACTTTTCTCCCAAGTGGCAAGCATAATCGACCGCAATATTGTCAAAGCGGTGGCGAGGGAATGCGGATCGGACAAATACGCCAAGACTATCGACACATGGACACATCTTGTCTCCATGGTATTCTGCCAATTGGCGGACTGCCAGTCGCTGCGCGACATCGAGCTGGGCATGAAGGGCATCAGGAGGGAGCTGGGCCACCTGGGAATACGGAAGGCTCCCTCCAGAAACGCGCTGAGCCAGCAGAACAGGCGCCGCAACCCGTGGGTGGCGCGCGAGGTCTATCGGCGGCTGCGCGAGAAATTGTTGGGACAGCAGCCCTACCGCTGCGCCTTCCGCAAGGGTATAGACGCGTCGCGCGTAAAGCTGCTGGACTCCAGCACGGTGACGCTCTGCCTCAACATTTTCCCATGGGCGGGCTACAGCGAGGAAAAGGGCGCGGTGAAGCTCCACACCCTCTTTTCCTTCAACGATTTCCTGCCCGTGGACGTGTTCGTGTCGGACGGCAAGATGTCGGACACGAACACATCCTGCCGGGCAGGCGCAGTATCGTGGTGGCGGACCGCGGGTACGACTCCACGCGCCGCAAGGCGGGCGAGAGACGAGGCGAAGACGGGCCGTCTCCCGAGCACACCATCGAGCTGGTGACCAACAACGGCACGTGGGATGCCGAAACCATCCGTGCGCTCTACAAGGCGCGCTGGCAGATAGAGAGGTGTCAAACAAAGGCTGTTGCCCTACTTGGGAAAAAACCGCCTGGTTGAGGAGGAGCTTGTGGAGGGAATCCGCGCTGGAAGCTGGCAGGTGATTTATACGGATTCTTGCACCTATATGCCGGCATCTGCCCAAAAGGAACTCCAGAAGCATTATTCCCTCTCCTCTTCCTGCATCTTCACTTTTCCCGGTTTCAAAACAGAACTAAAGCGTTGGGAACTGCAACCAGAGAGAACACACCGAATTGAAAAACACTTGACCTTGCAGGGAGGGATGCTTAAAATGCATGAGCGATGCTGAAATAACGAGACACCGGTGCCGCGGAGCATTAGAAGACGCTCTTCATAGATCAACAACATCATGAATTCAGGACATCCCATACCGAGCCTTTGCATTGTTGTGCCTTGCTATAATGAAGAAGAAGCCCTACCGGCCTCTGCTCGGACGCTCTACACCCTTCTGGGGGACATGGTGCAGACCGGGGAGGTGACCCCGGAGAGCTACATATGCTTTGTGAATGATGGCAGCGGGGACAAGACCTGGCAGGTGATAGAGGGGCTGATGGGGCAGAGCCGGGCGTTCCGCGGGGTGAACCTCTCCCGCAATTTCGGGCACCAGGGGGCGCTTCTGGCAGGTTTGTTCACGGCGGAAGCGGATGCGTATATAAGCATAGATGCGGATTTGCAGGACGATGAGGAGAAGATCCGCGACATGGTGCGGCTGTACCGGGAGGGCAAGGATATTGTGTACGGCTGCCGTGACAACCGGGAGACGGACACGTGGTTCAAGCGCACCACGGCGGATTTGTTCTACAGGCTGAGGGAGTGGGCCGGGTGCTACACCATCCCCAACCACGCGGACTACCGGTTGATGAGCCGGCGCGCGGTGGGGGCGCTCAAGCAGTTTGGGGAGGTGAACCTGTTTATCCGCGGCATCATCCCCCTGCTGGGTTTCCCCTCCGCCAAGGTGCACTATGCCCGCAAGGCACGGCAGCAGGGAGAATCCAAGTACCCGCTGCGCAAGATGCTGGCGCTGGCGTGGAACGGTGTGGTGAATTTCTCAGAGGCTCCGCTGATGCTGTGCGTCATTGTCGGCATGGCGGGAATTGTGCTCAGTCTGGTGCTGGCGTCGTGGGCGGTTTGGCGCTGGTATGTTGGAGCCACCATTCCTGGTTGGACCTCCCTGCTGATGGTGATAAGCGTCTTCAGCAGCATGCAGTTCCTGTTCCTGGGAATCATAGGGCTGTATGTGGGCAAGGTGATGCGCGAAGCCAAGCACCGCCCGGTGTTCATCGTGCAGGACGACTGCACTATGCGCTGAAGTACAGTACGGCCCATCACCCCGCTTCTGCGTGCGCCCTACAGGGGGAAGAGCATGCAGGAGATGAAGACATCCGCAGACACGATGATGAAGTTCATGGGGATGCCTATTTTGAGGAAATCCGAGAATCTGTAGCCGCCCGGGCCGTAGATCATCATGTGGGTGGGAGAGCCGATGGGCGTGGCGAAGCTGGAGGAGACCGCCACCATGAGGGCCACGCAGAAGGTGAGCGGGTTGGCTCCAATACTTTCCGCGGCGGTGTAGGCGATGGGGAAGAACATGGCACCCGCGGCGGTGTTGCTGACGAATTCGGTAACAAAGGTGCTAACGATGCAGATGACGAAAAGGACGATGTAGGGGTTGGTGCCGCTGAAGGCAAGGAGCTCTGACGCGAGCATCTGGGCAAGCCCGGTACGCTCAATGGCGAGCCCCAGGCAGACGGAGCCGGCGAATACCATCAGCACGTTCCAGTTGATGCTCTTGCGGGCCTGCTTCACGGTGCAGCAGCGTGTGAGCAGCATGGCGAACGCCGCCAGGAAGCACGCCCCCACCAGCGGCAGCACCTTGAACGCGGAAAGCAATATCATCGCAAGCATGATGAGCGATGAGACAACCGTCTTGCCGCTGATTTGGTGCGTGGCCTCGGAATCGAAGAAGTGAATGTCGTTGGTTTGCGGCAAGGTGCCCGCCGAGCTTTCCAGCAGCAGGGTGTCGCCGGCATCCAGCACAACCTCGCGCGGCAGCTCGTTGATGCGCTCGCCCTGGCGTGCCACAGCCACCAAGATCATGCCGTTCTCCTTTTCGAAATCAGTCTCTGCCAGCTTCTCGCCAATCAGGGAGGAACGGAACGTGACATACGCGGTGTGGAGCGAGCGGTTCCTGTCCACCTCACCCACGCTGTACACGGGGTGCAGCGCGTTCACCAGCTTGAGGGAATCCCGCAGCTCCAGAAGATCGTCAATGTGCCCGGTGAACACCAGGCGGTCGCCCCCCATAATGAACTCGTCATTGTCCACGGGGCTGATGACCACGCGGTCGAAGCGCATGATTTCAATCAGGTGGCCGCCCTTGACGTGGTCCAGCCCGCTTTCCTTCACGGTCTTGCCCACCATGGGGTTGTCAGACGGCACCATGAGCTCCACCGTATAGTCAGAGATGTTGGCGAAGGATTTTTCCGGAGTCTTGCGGTCCGGCAGCAGCTTTTGCAGGGCGATGACGGAGACGATGCCCACAGCCAGACAGAAGAGACCCACGCCGGTGGGGGTGAAGATGTTGAGCTGTACGCCGGTCTCCTTCGCGTAAAAGGAGGAGATGATGAGGTTGGGAGGGGTGCCGATGAGGGTGCAGATACCGCCCATGCCGGAAGCGTAGCTCAGCGGGATGAGCAGGCGGGATGGGGAGATGCCCAGCTTACGGCTCCACATCTTCACCACATCGATAAAAAGCGCCACCACGGTGGTGTTACTCAAAATGGAGCTCAGCAGGGCCACGGGCAGCATCAGGCGTACAATAGCGCGGCAGTAGCCTTTGGGGCTGCCCAGCACGTAGCGCACAATCCACTGCAGCACGCCAGTGTGCACCAACCCCGCCACCACCACGAACAATACGCCCACCACCACCACGGACGATGAGCTGAAGCCGCTCAGCGCGTCCTCCGGCGTGAGCACGCCCGTCACCATCAGCAGCATCATGCCGCCCAGGAACACAATGTCCGCCTCCAGCTTGGTAAAGAGCATCAGCGCGAACATACCCAGCACAATTGCCACGGTAATCCACGCAGACACGCTCAATCCGCCCCATATGATGGTCTCCAACATAGCGCGCGGCATTATACAGCTTCGCCGCGAAATTGCAAGGACAGGTTCTAGAGGGCAGAAACGGGAAAGGCCAGATGCCCGTCACCCAGCGGCAGCGGGGAGGCAATGGGGCAGAAGACAATGCCCTTGCCCAGGGAAGCTGACGATGAGGGAATGGAATGCATGGCCTTGAGGTCAGCCAGCTTGGGGTTGAGGCTGCGCTTCACCTCCATGGGGTAGAGCACACCGCCGCGCTCCAGCAGGAGGTCGATTTCCGCTCCGTTGGAGTTGCGGAAAAAGTTGAGTCTGGGCACTAGGCCTGCGTTGGTAAAGCTGCGCCAAATCTGCCCGAACACCCAGGTTTCCAGGAAATGTCCGCACATGTTGTGGGTCATCAGCGCTTGCGGAGATTCAATATCCAACAGCCACGCGCACAGCCCTGTGTCCATAAAATGCAGCACTGGGCTTTTGACAAGCCTCTGAGTGGTCTTGACCGCATACGGCTCCAGCAGGTGGATGATGCCTGATGTTGACAAAATGGATATCCATCGCTTTGCGGTTTGCACGGAAACGGCAGCGTCGCGCGCCAAATCGCTGTAAGAGAGCAACTGCCCGGTGTGAGCGGCTGCGGAGCGCAGCAGTTTGTAGAACGCGCTCTTGTCGCCCACCTGGGTGAGCGTGCTCACATCACGTTCAATGTAGGTTTGCACGTATGAGGGGAAGAACACGTCGCGCGTCATGGCGGGATTGCTGAACATCTCCGGGAACCCGCCCATCCAGATGCGCTCGTAAAGTTTGGCCAAGCTGCAGGTACGTTTGGCGGCGAAGGCCTCCATCGGCTTGGCAGGGTTGAAAGGCTGCGCCTCCGCAGCCCGCAGCGTTTCCCGCTGGGAGAGGGTGCCCAGCTCCACCACGCCCACGCGCCCCGCCAGGCTCTCCGATACGTTCTGCATGAGGCTGAACCGCTGGGAACCCGTCATCCAGTACATCCCCGGCTGCCGGTTCTCGTCCACCTTCTTCTTGATGGCGCGGAACAACTGCGGCGCGTACTGCACCTCGTCTATCAGCAGCGGTGTGGGGTGCGTCTCCAGGAACGCCGCCGGGTCGCTCTGCGCGGATGCCAGCTCGCCGTAGTCGTCTAGTGTCACATAATCCATTCCCTTGGGCATCATCTTGCGCAGCAGGGTGGACTTCCCCACTTGGCGTGCTCCCGTCAACAGCACGCAGGGGTATGCCGCCGAATATTTCTTCAGCGTCTCCATAGCGCCGCGCTTGATGTATCCGCTCCTTGCCATATACCACAACTTGTACCTGAAACCCGATGCCGCGTCAAGTCTGTTTTATACAAATTTGCCATAGCATGGCAAATTTTCTGCCACAGCATGGTAAATTTGCATGAATGCTTTTCCCAAGGACGTCAGCGTCGGTCGTATCAGCAAGCCCCTGCAGCCGGAATGGCCGCAGGGGCTTGGTTGATCATGTATGTGTCGCCGTGCTTAGGCGAAGTAGCGCTTCAGCAGGCCGTCGAAGCCCTTGCCGTGGCGTGCCTCGTCCTTGCACATCTCGTGCACGGTGTCGTGGATGGCGTCGTAGCCGAGCTCCTTGGCGCGCTTGGCGATGGCAAGCTTGCCGGCGCAGGCGCCGTGTTCGGCGGCGGCGCGCAGCTCCACGTTCTTCTTGGTGCTGTCGGTAAGCACCTCGCCCAGCAGCTCTGCGAACTTGGCGGCGTGCTCGGCCTCCTCAAACGCATAGCGCTTGAAGGCTTCCGCCACCTCGGGATAACCCTCGCGCTCTGCCTGGCGGCTCATGGCAAGGTACATGCCAACCTCGCAGCACTCGCCGTTAAAGTGGTCGCGCAGCCCCTTGAGCACTTCCTCGTCCAAACCCTTGGCCACGCCCACGCGGTGCTCGTCGGCATACTCCTTGTTGCCCTCCACCACTTCTTCAAAGGTGGCGGCACGGCACACGGGGCACACGGTGGGGGCTTCCTCGCTCTCAATGATTTCACCGCAAACGGTGCAACGGTACTTTTTCATATTTGGTCTCTTTCTATGTTAGGTTGTTAAAGCGCCCTTGTTGGGCTGCGCCCCCATTTTAGCCGTTTTTCCGACGCTCGTCAAGGACTTTTTTAGAATTATTCCATTTTTCTTCAAATTTCCCGTCGTGTCGCGGTTTGTTAGAAAAAGGCGGGGTGGAGCAACGGAATTGCCTTGCCAATTGGCGGCAGGGAGAGTATAATCGTCCCGCAATCCGCGAGAGCATTTCTCCTATGTCAGGCAACCTCACCTACAAGCAGTCGGGCGTGGATACCATCCAGGCGCAATCCTTTGTACACGACATCAGCGCTCACGTGAAGCGCACGCAAAAGAATCGGCAGCTGTGCAACGCCTTCGGGCTGTTTGCTGCGGCGTACGACCTCTCCTCCTACAAGGAGCCGGTGATTGTGACGGGAACGGACGGAGTTGGCACGAAAACGGAGATTCTGTTTGAGCTGGACATGCTGGAGACGGCGGGCAAGGACTTGGTGGCAATGAACGTGAACGACATTCTGACCACGGGAGGCGACCCGCTGGTGTTCCTGGACTACCTGGGCATCTCCAACCTGCAGAAGGAGCAGCCGCGCATCACTCGCCTGGTTGCTGGCATGTGCGACTACCTTGAGAGCTGCAACTGCATCCTTGCCGGCGGCGAGACCGCCGAAATGCCGGGCGTGGTACCGGAGGATTTGGTGGAGATGGCCGGCTTCAGCATCGGCTGTGTGGAAAAGAGCGAGATGATCCAGCCCGCCACCGTGGAGGTGGGAGACGTGCTGGTGGGCTATCCGAGCGATGGCTTCCACGCCAACGGATGGAGCCTTATCCGCCGCATTTTGAAACAGAACCCGGACCTGCTCAGCGAGCAGGAGCTGCGCGGCATCCTGGCGCCCACGCGCCTGTACCACGATGTGGTGTACGACATGCGCAAGCTGGGTGTCACCCCCAAGGCGTACGCGCACATCACGGGCGGCGGCCTTCCGGAGAACCTGGAGCGTTTCCTTGGCGACAAGGGCTCCGACCTTGAAATACCCTACTGGGACAATCCCGCCGCGCAGAAGGTGCTTGAATTCGTGGACGCGGAAGACCGCTTCCATACCTTCAACATGGGCATCGGCTGGGTTGCCATTGTCAAACCGGATCAGGTGGAGAAAGCCTGCACCGCAGGCCCGGGCGGCACGCCCATCGGCACCATCCGCCAAGGACAGGGCATTCACGTCACCGTCCGCAAATAACCCCTAACACCACATTTCCCTTATGTCAGACCCCATACATCATGAATGTGCGGTGGCAGCTATCCGCTTGCTCAAACCGCTTTCCTACTACGCAAAAAAATACGGCAACCCGCTGTGGGCGTTCAACAAGCTGTTCCTCCTGATGGAGAAGCAGCACAACCGCGGGCAGGACGGTGCCGGCATCGGCTGCATCAAGCTGAACATGCCCCTGGGCGAGCCCTACATGTTCCGCCACCGCGATGCCACCGGCAACGCCCTCTCCAACATCTTCTCCGCAGAGCAGCGCAACTACCGCACCCTCTGCGAGCGCGGCGACATCCAGAACGAGGACCCCGACCAAATCAAGTCGCGCTTCAACTACGGCGGCGAGCTGCTGGTGGGGCACATGCGCTACGGAGCCAGCTCCGCGCGCTTCGACGAAGGCATCTGCCACCCCTTCACGCGCCGCACCAACTGGATTACCCGCACGCTCATGCTGCTGGGCAACTTCGGCATCACGAATGCCCACGAGCTCGCCCAGACCCTCATTGAGCGCGGCCAGCACCCCGTCTTGGATTCCGATACCCAGACCATCATGGAGGAGATCGGCTTCTATCTGGACGAGGCCCACAACGAGCTCTACCGCGCCCTGCGCGACAAGTTCTCCGGCCAGGAGCTCCAGCAGGAAATCTCCGAGCGCATCGACCTCTACGACATCGTGGGCAAGGCCACCAAGAACTGGGACGGCGGCTTCACCGCCCTGGGAGCCATCGGCAACGGTGACCTGTTCTGCCTGCGCGACCCGCACGGCATCCGCCCCTGCCACTACGTGCTCACGGACGAGTACCTGGCCATTGCCAGCGAGGAGGTGCCGCTGATGAGCGTGATGGAGGTGGAGCAGGAGCAGGTGAAGATCCTGCCGCCGGCTAACATGCTGGTGCTCAAGCACGACGGCCAGTTCGAGGTGCGCGAGTACACCGAGCCCCTGGAGCACAAGCCCTGCTGCTTTGAGAGCATCTACTTCTCCCGCGGCAACGACCCCATCATCTACCGCCAGCGCAAGAAGCTCGGTGCCCTGCTCTCCGACAAGGTGGTGCGCAGCCTGGAGGGTGACGTCTCCCGCGCCGCCATCTCCTTCATCCCCAACACCGCGGAAATCTCCTACTACGGCCTTCTGGAGGGGCTGCGCGCCTATCGCCGCAACTACGTCACCAAGACCATGAAGGAAGCCCTTGCCAACGGCACCATCAGCAACGAGCTCATTGACGAGCTCATCCTGCGCCGCTGGCCCCGCGCGGAAAAAATCGTCCACAAGGACATCAAGCTCCGCACCTTCATCACCCCGGAGAACAGCCGCGGCCAGCTCGCCAGCCAGGTGTACGACCTCACGTTCGACGCCCTGCGCGAGGGCGAGGTGCTGGTGGCCATAGACGACTCCATCGTGCGCGGCACCACGCTCAAGAAGAACCTGCTGCGCCTGTTGGCGCGCTCCAAGCCCCGCAAGATTGTCATCGTGTCCTCCGCGCCGCAGGTGCGCTACCCGGACTGCTACGGCATCGACATGAGCGAGCTGGGCAAGTTCATCGCCTTCCACGCCGCCATTGCCCTGCTCAAGAAGCGCGGCATGTACGAGCTCATCAACAAGGTGTACGAGGACTGCAAGCACCAGCTCACCCTGCCCGCGCCGGCACGCACCAACCCCGTCAAGCGCATCTACGAGCTCTTCACCGACGATGAAATCACAGAGGAGGTCTCCCGCATGGTCACGCCGGATGACAGCCCCTGCCCCGTGGAGGTCATCTACCAGAGCATGGAAGGCCTGCACGAGGCCATCGCCGGCCCCTGCGGCGACTGGTACTTCAGCGGCGACTATCCGACCCCCGGCGGCTACACGGCCGTGAACCAGGCGTTCATCCGCTGGTTCGAGGGCAAGGACGGCGGCGCCGATGCACTGCCAGTCTAAGAATTGACAATCTACAATTGACGATTGACGATTGACGATTTGTCAATAGAGACGCACGCCTTGCACGCGGGGGAATTGCCCCCCTGCGCCGCAAGGCGCGCGAGCTTTCAAACTTGTCAATTGTAAATCTGTCAATTCTAAATGCTAAGCGGCTGTGCCGCCTAACAATCAGATATTTTAGTTTACAATCGCCACGCCGCCGCATACAATACGCGCAACCCATGGCAGAGGACCGCACAGACGCCCCGGAGACGGAGCCGAGCGACGAGGAGCTGATCCGCAGCACCCTCGCCGGCAAGACGCGTGCGTTCGACGTGCTGGTGCGCCGCCACAGCCGCAAGCTCACGGCCATGCTCATCCAGGTGCTCAACAGCGAGGCGGATGCGTACGACGTGGCGCAGGAGGCCTTCATCAAGGCATTCCACTCCCTGCGCTATTTCAAGGGCGACAGCGCCTTCTACACCTGGCTCTACACCATTGCCCTCAACCAGGCGCGCAACTTCATGCGCAAGCGCAAGCGCGAGGGCAACGGCTTCTCCATCGACAACGACGAGAACGGCGACCCGCTGGAGAAAGACAGCGAACTGGCAGACAAGGGCCGCGAGGCGGACCCCATCCGCAACACCCAGAACGCAGAGCTTCGCAAGAAGCTCGCCAGGGCCATCTCCCAACTCTCCCCCGCCCACCAGGAGGTGGTCACCCTTGCAGACATCCAAGGGCTTTCCTTCCCGGAAATCTCCAAAATGACGAACGTGACCGAAGGCACGCTGCGCTCCCGCCTCCACTACGCCCACAAGCAGCTCCAATCCCTCCTCGCGGAGGAGCGATAGGAGGAGAAAAGAAGCCCGCCAGATTTTATGGGCGGACGAAAAACGCTCGGAGAGGTACATGCGTTGGCGTGAACGGGCGTGAGTAGTTGCGCACGCCCACACCGGCCCACACCGCCATTCGGCGGCGTTACCGTGGTGGG
>R28__coassemble_411_pt1 | contig 18310 bp, 6 predicted proteins | sample R28__metabat2_low_PE_030 | metagenome-assembled genome bin R28 | reverse complement strand
TGAGCCGCCTTGGCGGCGACAACCTTTTCCAGCCCACGCCGTAAGGCGTGGGGGTAACCACGCCCGATACGTATCGGCACATAACCCCGCCTTGCCTGCCACGGCGTAGCGCAACGCGCGAAGACGGGCGCGGGGTGGATACACGCCAAGGGTTGCATACTAATCGAGCTCGTCGGCACCAATCATTGCACACCAATTGCGTTCATCCCTCATTTCTTTGGGACACATGTGCCCTCCATCACGATGACCTCGAAGGGCTGGAGCGTGATGTCGATTTCCTTGTCCACGTCCACGGCGGTGTCCATCAGGCCGGGGAGGGCTCGCTGGTCTGCAAAGGAGCTCTTGAGGGTGATGCTGCCCTTGACGGAGGGCGGTACGTCCAGCACCTTTCGCAGGGTGGTGTGCAGGGTCTTCTCCTTGTCGGATGAGTTTCGGAGGGTGAGGGTGCACTTCTGCTTGTTCCAGGCGGCCCAGCCGTAGATGTCGCCGTCCTTGCCATCCCAGGGGTTTCCGCCCACCCAGTGGATGTCGGCCAGCACATCGGCATTGCGTCTCGCCCACTTGATGCATTCCGCCAGTTCGTCCCACAGGCGGCCGTTCTCCTGGTCCATGAGGTCGGCGTCCACGTAGACCTCCTGCAGGGCGGAGCCGCTGCCGAAGGAGCAGCGCATCTCCTTGATGCAATTGGCGGGCTCCTTGCTCATGACGTGTGGCGGGCCGTTTTTGGTGATGATGGTGCCGTGGACCATGATGGAGTTGATGGGGCAGAGGGGCGCGCCCTCCACAAACACCTCATGCACCAGACGGTCTCGGAAGGTGAGCCAGCGGTCGCGGTCGTCTCCCATGTTGCCCTTCTGGTTGAAGTCGTCCTCCTGCCGCCACAGGGCATCGGAGAAATGGAACCAGAAGGGGCTTGGCCAGGAGCCGCAGGTGGTGTTGACAAAGAGGTTCTTGCGGGCCTTTCGCAGCTCGCGGATGACGTTGATGATGCCCTCCGTGTCCTCCATCTGGCGGGGCCCCTTGGAGTGGAATCCGGGGTTGGAGAGGCCGTCGAACTTGAAGTAGCACATGTCATAGTCCTTGATCATCTGCTTGCAGCGGCCGGTGAAGGCGTTGAAGTATTCCTTGTTGGAGAACTGGAAGTTCTGGATCTGGTTTCCGGGGTGGGTATCGTTCCAGTGCTTGATGCGCATGTTGCGGCCGGTTCCGTAACCGCCCACGGGGCCGAGCCAGGTGCCGATGCCCGAGCCCTGGGCCTTGGCGGCCTCGCTCACCTTGGAAAAGCCGTTCGGGAAGCCCTTGTGGAAATCCCACAGGCTGTCGAACTCGTCCCAGCCGTCGTCGATGACGAAGGCGTCCATGCTCACCCCGCGCTTGTCAAACATCTCCCGCTTCCACTTCTGCACGGTGTCCAGGGAAATCTTCTCCGTGGTGCGCTGCAGGGGATCCTTGTTGTCGTGCAGGCGAATGCCCACTTCGTACCAGTCGTTGTAATGGACGAAAAGGTGGTAGGGCACGGCCCTCTCGCGCTCGCTGTATGCCAGGAAGGAGCGGCGCTGCTGCTGCGGGGCGAAGAAACCCAGCACGGAGGATACGTTCCAGGAATCCCCGGCGGGCAGGGTGGCCTTGCGCTCCCAGGTGCCCGTCACCGTGTTGCCGTCTTTGATTTCCATGAGCGACATGGGAGTTTCCAGGCCGATGAACACGGCATCGTCCACCACCACGCGGCCGTGGGTGGTGTTGCCGGAGATGGAGAGCGCGCCCTGCGGCTTGATGCGGTACTCCAGCGGCTGCAGGGAGACGAAGGTGGTGTCCTTTTGGGCGGTAATGTCAAACTCCTGGCGCAGGTAGTGGGAGCCGTTGCGCAGCACGGCATGCCATTTCACGGTGAAGGAGCCGTCCGGCGCGGTGAAGGTGGCGGAAAGCTCCTTGCCTGCATGGTGGCGGCCCAGCTGCTCCGCCTTGGAATCAGATTTCAGCTCCTTGAGCGTGATGGCCTCCGCCTTCATTTTGCTGGCGGGCAGCACCTTGCCGCCCTCCAGGGTGATGGTGAAAAGCTCCGAGCCCGCGGCGGCCACCTCTGTGCCGTCTGCCAGTTTCAGCCCGCCGTAGGTGATGCCCTTGGCGCGCTGGTTGAAGGTGGCCGTGAACATCTTGTTGCCCAGGGTGGCGCCCTTGGCGGTCACCTCCGCCTTGGCGGAGCCGGGCTTTGCCCCGGGGAAATCCACGGTGGCCGCAGCCGCTCCGGCGGCTGCTACAAGAAGCGCTATGCTGCGTACAAGTTTCATGATACGCGGCATTGTACCAAATCCTGCCGCCTTGGCAACCTCATTTTCTCGCGCCTGCTCGCGCGCGCGAAGTAATGCATGCCAACTTTTTTTGCATGCGGGATGTTTCCTGCTTGACGCACGGCGGCAAAAAGGGTAAAAGCCAAGCCAATAGTTTAGTATCATGAAACTCCACCTGCCGTTCTCTCTCCGAAATGCGCTGTTCGCGCTCTTTGCCGCTGCCACGGCGCAAAACGCCATGGCCTCCAGCATGAGCTCCTATGTTTCCCAAGCCGTGTATGCCGACTTTGGCGACAACGCCGGCTTGTATTCCGTGCATGGCGTGAATGATTTGCTCTCGTTCCTGCGTGGGGAAGAGGGCGGTACTTTCATCTACTACAGCGAGGATACCGGCATTTCCGCATACAACATTCTTCAGTCGCCAGATCAGCCGCTCATCAGCTTTGAAAGCCGTCAGGACAGCGGCCCCGCGGCTGCGGTGAGCTACAACATCCTGGCCACAGTGGAGCACAACGGCGTGCAGAACCCCACCTTTACCGCCACCAAGATTGGGGACAGTAATGCCATCCATTATGCGGGCATCGAGTACCGCAAGTCCGGCTCCACGGCAGAGAAGGCCCCGTTTGAAGAGATGAACATCTTCCGCCTGGTGCCGCAAACGGATTTCAAGATTACCCGCTTGAGCAAGATTGTCACGGATGTCTCCACCTATGATTTCAACACGAACCACGCTTCCACCTACAAGGGGGAGATGTGGTACCGCTCCGGTTCCGGTTCCATGTACCACACAGGTGAGGATGGCCAAAACGTGCGCTGGGGCGGCGCATACTCCTACAATGTGGGCGGCCTGATGACAATCTCTGATTCCAGCGATTATCCCAACTACGGGACAATCCCCGATTACCGTGGAATCATGGACACCAGCGGTAGCGTGCTGACCACTTACCGTTGGTGGCTGCCATCAGACATAGCCGGCACAATCAGGCAGCAGCCTTTGCCCTTTGCCATTCAGGCGGGCGACTCCGGCAGCCCCACTTGGATATACGACCCGGAAACCAAGACCTACCTTTATTCCGGTGCCATGCAGTCTGCAAACGGCTCCACCCTTTCCCAGGCGCGCTACGCTGGACAGTGGGCCAAGGACACGGAGGAGTTTTTCAACAAGGGGGTGAATCTGGAGGGACGCCAGATAGTGCGTATCGGGGCTGTTAATAGGCAGGAGCCTGATCTGGCCCGCTATGATGCCATCAACAATGTGACATCCCGCCCGTGGTCCGGCGCGGTGCTGACTGAGGGCGGAGAGGAAATCACTCGCTTCCTGGGGGTGCAGTCGGGTGTGAACACATGGGGAAACTTGAACAGCCTCAAAGACAAAGTCGACTGGTTTAACTACGGTACCAATTACCTGACGTCGAACAATGCCGACAAGACCGAGGCCGCGAAGTTGACATATGCGGATCTTTTCTATACGGAAAACCTGCTGTTCAAGGCGCTCAACGGGGAGAACTACGATATCCGGCTGGATGCGACGGTGGATACCGGCCTGGGCTACGCCCGTTTTATGAAGGCTGAGGAAGTGGAGCATGCTTCTTTCACCGTGACCGGTCAGCAGGCGGCATTCCAGCTCAACACATCGGGTTTCATTGTTGACAAGGGGGTGGATTTGCACCTCAAGCTTACCGGAGAGTCTGGCTTCGCCCGCGAGTGGCGCAAGATTGGCGAGTGCAACCTCTACATTGAGGGAACCGGAAACAACAACGACATCTTGCTCAACCTTGGCGGCAGCGGCACCACCTATTTGCAGCGCACGGAAGGCTATGCCGCATACAACGTGTTGGCCAATAACGGCACTACTGTGGTCATTGAGAACAAGGACCAGATTAAGCGTGACTTCACCTTTGGCTTTGGCGGAGCACTGCTGAACATGAACGGCGAGTCCATGACATGGAACAATGACAATGATGCAGCCGCAGATGGTTTCACCATCCATGCCCTCACGGACGAGGCCCGGATTACCAATGCCGCCTCTGGTACCACCTCCACGCTGACCTGGACCCAGGGCGGCACGCAGGAATACCTTGGCTCTTTTGTTGATACGGTGGAAGGCGCATCGCTGCAGTTCATCTATGATGGTGGGCAGGATGGCCGCCTTGTGCTGCACAGCATCTACACAGATTTGCACAACACCGGCAGCGGTATCACCGTGCAGAGCGGTACGCTGGCCTTGCAGGGCACGGTGACGCAGCATGCCCCGGGTTCCCTGGGGGCCCAGTTCTCTAATGCCAAGCTCGTCAATAATGATGACTGGCACTATGCGGACATGACTACCCCGGTAACCGTAAACGGTGGCACCTTTGAGCTGGGGAACCATGCCCGTCTCACCGGAACGGTAACCGTGAACGCGGGCGGCGTTTTCGTGATGCGCGAGGGCGTGACCCACCAGCAAGAGTATCTGGAGGGCGGCTATGAAATCAAGAACACGGACAACTATCGGGACTTCTTCGGCTTAAAGGGAGACGTGCAGTTGCATTCTGGTGCCGAGATGCGGATAGAGTTCAACGACAACGTTGACTCCACTTTGGAATACGGACACTCCATCAAGGGTGACGGCAAGCTGGTCGTTGATCCCGGCATACACGGCGGCAGCGTGACGCTCAGCGGGAACAACATGGATTTCCATGGAGAAAAAAACATACGGCGCGGCGGGGTGACATTCAGCTCGATTGAGGCGTTGGGTGACGTAAGCTCAAACCAATGGAAACTTGCAGAATCCGGTTTCATGGCCAGTGAGCAGTTTGAGGGAATGCAGGATGCGGACATACTGAAATACATCCACAGCGATTCCACGGGTATTCTGGCCCTGACCGAGAACCGCAAACAATTTGGCCTTGCAGATCACAAGAAACTTATCATTGGCGCTGCGGAAGGCAAGGTCGTGCAGTATGGTGAGAAAGATACCACGGATACCCTGACTGTGTGGGATGGGAATAACTGGCATCTGGGCGGCGGCGGCGGCGAGCTGGTGGTGAACTACAAGCTTACCGGAAATACCAATCTTGTGCTGGGTGACGAATACGCCCAGGGGTCCGTGTACTTGACCAACACGGCAAACGATTTTTCGGGAACCATCATTTTTGCTGGCGGAGTGACGTTAAAGTACGACAGCGACGATGTGCTCGGCGATGCCTCCTTCTCCCTGAACTACACCAACCGCGTGGCCCCGATGGAAGGGTTGGGCAAAATTAAAGCGGATTCCAAGGGTGTGCTGCTGCTGGACCGCATGAATGTGCAGGCGCTGGACTTGACCGAGCACAAAACCTTGGCTCTTGGTACCAGTGTGGAAAAGGAGTATACGGGAACCATTCAGGTGGCTGAAAATGGCGACTACCTCTTCGGCGGCAGCTCTGCCGTGCTTTCCCTGACTCAGGGATTGCAGGCCAATGGAACCAATGGCCTGAAGCTGGATGGCCAGACCTATTCCGGTGGTGAAATCCTCCTGAAAGCCCAGGCGCAGATAACCGGTGACGTGGAGGTGCGAGGCTACAATCAGGAGGCAACGGAGCCGTCTTGCAAGCCTATCGGGGATATCACACTCGGATTGGGCGTGGATAATGCCATCGACAAGGTATCTTCCGTGACACTCAAGGACGGCGGCTACCTTGATTTGCACGGCACAAGCCAGTCTATCAAGAACCTTTCCATTGAGGCTGGCGGTGCCTTGAAGGATTCCGGCGAGGGAAGGCTCAACCTTACCCTTGACAAGGATGTTCAGTGGCGCGGTTCTGTGGAGACCTCCATCATCAATGTAACCACCAATGGCAAAACTTTGACCATGGCGGGAACCGCCAATTACAATGAGATGTATATCACGAAAGGGAGCAATGTGGCATTGGGCGCCAATAATTCCCTTAGTGAGCTCGGCACTACTTACGTGCAGAGCGGCGCCGTGCTCAATACAAATGGCAAGAGCACGGAGGGAAACATTGTGGTGGAGTCCGGCGGCAAGGTGATGGCCAATGTTTCCGGCAACTCTTTTTCCGGTGTGGTGACCCTTCAGCAAGGCGGCACGATGGAGTTCAAGGAGGGAGGAAACATGACTGCAGCCTCCACCTTGGTGAGCGATGGCGGCTCTATCACCGGCCACGCGTTCAATCTGAACGGCTATACGCTGATTCAAAGCGGCACGACCACCATTAGCGGTGATTCCCAGCGAGAGGGCGGGGTTGGAATAGGCGGTACCGTGGAAATTGCGGATGGCGCGGCCATCAAGCTCATGGAGGGATATTTCTCGATCCCCTTCATGGAAATATGGACGTGGTTTACCATCAGCTCGGCAGAATTCAACGCGGTTCAGAAGACGGATGAAGACGGCAAACTCATAGAAAGCACCGGCAAGCTGGTGGTGCATACAAACGATTTGCGTCTCCAGGGTGAGAACCAGAATTTTGGCGGTGTCGTGGAGCTTGTGAACGGTAATCATTTCAAGACCACCAAGATATCTGCAGATAAAGGTGTGAAGAGCTTTAATAGACTGGTCATTGACACCAATGATGCGCAATTCTACCAGACAAACCAGAGGAAGGAGCACCTTGCCAGTGGCGCAGACTGGATTATCGATCATCTTGATGGCTCCACCGGAAACCTGACCGCCTACCTAGACAACAAGCATTTTGTGCGCATTGATGGAGAAGGCGATTTCAGCAAGGACTTTATCATGAGGCAGGGAACCCTTCAGTTGGCTCACGAAAATGCGCTTGACCAGGCATGTGTGAAATTGACCGACTCTGGTCGCTTGTCGTTGGGAACTTCCCAGGTTAATATCAAGGGGCTTATTTCTGATAATAGCAGCACTCTGTTGTACGCAGGATCCACCGGTGATGAGGCCACTACACAGAATGCCACCCTGCGAATCAACACGGCTGCGGATGCTTCCTATTCGTTTGCCGGTGGGGTAAGCAGTTCCTCTGAAAAGGCGGTAAGTTTGGTGAAGGATGGCGCAGGCAGCCAGTATTTTACCGGCAGTGCCGTAGCTGTCGGTAACGTGACCGTGAATGAAGGCGTGCTTGGTTTTACGGGAGCTGACGGCGCTAATGTTCACGGAGATGTCAACCTCAAGCAAGGAGCCACGTTGATTGTAGGCGGTAAGCCTTTGGAATTGCGTACCGGCCAGGTGTTCCGGGTTTCGGAATTGGAGGATTCCGGTTCTGCTGCAACCTTCACGGGCAGCCTTCTGTTCTCTGGTGGCGGAATGGAATTTGCAGGGGGAGCCATTTCAACGGAAAACCCTGTGCTTGCACTTAGCGGTGCTGCCTTGCTGGCAGAAGGCGTTTCCGGGATGTCTGTCGGTTTCTCAGATGAAGCCCGCATTGAGAATAAAACCTACACACTGGCATCAGGTGACTGGAGCAAGCTCAATGGAGCTGTAAGCTCGGTGAACCTCATCTACCATAAGGCGGAGTTTGCGGCCTCCGAATCCCAATTGGCCGTCACCTTTGCCGACCGCGAGGATATCCAGATATGGGATGGTGTGACGGACAAGAGCAGTTGGACCGCGGATGAATTCGGCAAAGAGGAAAGCAGGCTCAATGAGAATATGACGGCTGTGTTCAACGATAAAGCCGCTTTTACCAATGTGTCCGTAAACTCTGAGGTGGCGGTAAAGGAGATGGTGTTCGACAACAATGCGAACAACTACGGCTTGATTGCCGGTGCCAACGCCGGAGTGACGGCGACGACCCTGCGGCAGGTGGGCGAGGGCAGCACCACGCTGATGAACGGCATTTCTGTGGAGAATGCGGCGGTGGAAGCCGGCACTGTCAGCCTGATGAAAGGCAGCTCCGTGGAGACCGTTTCGGTTGAGAAATCCGCCACGCTGAACTTGGGCGAAGGAAGCACCGTGCAGAGCGTTGAGGTCGCTGAGGGGGGCACTGTGGCGGTTCAGGATTATCGGGCTGTCGTAACCGGCGGGATTTCCGGGGATGGCACGATTCAAGTGAACTGGAGCGACACGGATAAACACTCCCTGAACTTCAAGAGCATTGGCACCCTGGAGGTGCAATCCGGTTCCGTGGATATGACCGAGCAGGGCGCGCAGATGAATATCCTGCATGTGAAGAACGGCGCTGTCTTCAGCAACGATTCCCAGAAAGAGCACTACGCACACAAGGCTATTGTGGACGAGGGCGGCAGGTTGGAGACCTCTATAGGGGATTACACAACCTCTGGTCTGGTGTCCAACCTGGAAGGCAAGGGCACGGTGGTGTTGGTTGCCGGTAAGAATCTGGTGGACTTGGGAGATCACGCTGTCACGGGCGGCATTGTGGGCGCATCTGCCTTTACGGGAACGCTTCAGCTGGGCAACGGCGAGAACGAGTTCCGCTTCCGCTCCACCAATGTGACCGGCCTCGGCGCAGAAGCCACGATTGTGGTGGAAGAGAAGGCCCAGTACTGGGCCGGCAACGGTGATGCCACGGTGCAAGCCAACATGGTGCTCAAGGGTGACAGTGCATCCTCCGCGGGCAGCTCGTGGAAGGGTGAGGGCTTTGGTGCCGTGCGCGGTGTGTCGAACTTCAACGGCTCCGTGACCATTGCCGGCAACGCTATGGTATCCGGCACGGCGAACATTGCCTTCAATGCCGACATCAAGGGCGAGGGAGACAACGCCACACTGACCTTCGGCGGCTATCACGGCAGCGTACCCGCCCAGACCTATACCCTGGCAGAGGGGATGAAGACGGAGGGCCTGGCCAACATGGTGGTGCGCCTGAGCGGCGGCAAAACCACCACCGTGAACGTGAACAGCGAGGAAGGCCTGGCGGACAACCTGAAGTTTGAATCGAAGGTGGCTGGCAACGGCTCGGTGAACGTGAACGCTTCCAACAGCATTCTGTGTCTGGAATCCGCGCTCGGAGATGGCGTGGTGAACATTGCACAGGGAAAATCCCTGGAGCTCACCAAGGGCGCGGAATACGGCGGCCAGCTCAACCTGGCGCAGGATGTGACCATAACGGCCACATCTGATGGCGTAACCCGGGTCACGGGCGGCGTGAAGTTTGCCAGCGGAGCGCCCGGTTCCGCTCTCATCACCGGTGCAGATGGCACCCGTATTGAGAACTCCATCATCGACCTGGCAGCCGGTACGCGCCTGGAAATGGCGAATGTTATTTTGTGCACCAGTTCCCGCATCACGGATGATAGTGCCATCATAGTGGCCAACGGGCTGACCGTGGAGGCGCAGCTGAAGCCTCTTACCTATGCCGGTACCGATCATTCCCAGCTGGAGGAACCTGTAGAAGTGGCAAGTCTCACCCTTGATAACATCCAGAATGTTGTCGTTGAAGGCGCCGGAGAGAACAAGGGGCTACTTGTTCACCTGGTGGGCATGAGCGATTTGGGCAATGTGCAATGGCTTCAGGTTAACCTTGGTGAGGATGGCCGGTTTGCGGACAGCCTGGCCGTGACCCTGCAGTACGAGGATGCCTCCGGGCAGCACCGCGTGCTCGGCCAGTACACGATGGATGAGGTGGTGGCCAAGGCTGCGGCCGAGGAAGCCGCCATGAATCATGAATTCGTGTATTTCAGGCTCACCGGAAACGTCCCCGAACCCGCCACGGGCACACTAAGCCTGCTGGCGCTGGCCGCCCTGTCCGCCCGCAGGCGCCGCAAGTAATTGGAGGATATCGCGTAAGACCCGACGGCGTAGCCGCCAAGATTACCATGGTCCATCCGGCATCCTGCCGGATGGACCTTTGTTTGATTTTCCGATTGCAGAATCCGTATCTCCTTGAAAGAGAGACTTGCGCGAAAAACCGCGGGAAATCGCCGAAAAACAGCTTGCAATCTTTGTCTGGAACTTGTAAAATATGCGCGCATGAAACTTCGTCTCCCTCTCTTTCTGCTCGGTTGTGTCCTCTCTCTTCCCCTGACAATGACGGCTTCGGCCGATGTTATCGGTGGAGGTGTCTTCTACGACGTGGGCAAGTTTTCCTTTAGCGATGACCCCAATGCAGGCAGGCCGGCTGGATCAACGCTCGACACGGATAGGCTGTATTGCTGGGCTGCCGCTGCTTCCAACACCATCCAGTATTGGCAAGATCACTACTACGGCAAGCGAAACAAGAATCTGAATCCAGATGTGCCTAACGGCATTGCCCAAAGCGATGTATATGGCGACCCCACAGGCACTACCTATATCAATGTTTATCAAGAGGCTCTAAAATTAGGCAACATGAATGCGGGCGGAGAACCTGCGGCTTTTTACAATTGGTGGGTTAACGGGGGGACCGTTGACGATGTGCTTCAAAATAAACAGGCTTACTATAGCGACCTGTTTAAGGATTCTTCGCCTGTTCGGTCCATTCAAGGAGATCAATATCAGGGGACAGGGCCTTCTTTAGCCGCTTTCACTGACTTCATTGTCAAATCGTTTGAGACGCCAGGACAGGCGGTTTCGCTCACTATCACGGGGACGGCGTATCACGCTATTTCATGTTGGGGGTACGATTTGGATCCTGATACAAAGATGGTTTCATCCTTGCTTTTGTCTTGTTCCGATGATAAACGCTTTGCCATCTTTCGTGTCGATGTGGAAGAAAAAGATTGCTATATTGATTATGATGTTTGGTTAGACGGATACGAGAATCAGGTGTCTCTGGTTACGGATGAGATGGCTGGCTACTACGGCCATGACTGGACGTGGATACTTGGTGCCAGTGCGTTGCAAACCCCTGAAGGAACTGAGCTTGACGCGACAGCTCCAAAGTTGAACACCCAGCTTGAAGCTGCACAAAAGGTGATAGACTCGAACACCTCGCTGAGCGATAATACGAAAATCGAGGGGCGCGGTATTGTTGTTGGCAATCTTGATGAGCAGGGCAATGCGAAGAACGCAGTTGTTCTGACCTCGACTGCCTCGTTGACAGATGATGTTCGCGTGAATTTGGCTTTGGATGGAACTAATTCAGCAGAAAAGGAAACGGGATTGGAGATAGGAGAAGGAGGCACGGTTTCTCTGAAAGGCCTTAGTGTGAAAAATTATTCGGATGGCGGCGTAGATGCCACCGGACGCCTTTATCTGCACGATGGCGATGTCACCGTTTCCAACAACAAAAAGACCGGCGATGGCTGCGGTATTGCCAACGCTTCCTACGTTGAAATCAACAACGGTGGAACCATCGTCTTTGAGAACAATGAGGCCTCTGGCAAGGGCGGTGCTATCAGCAACGTCAATTCTCAGCCTGTGCCGGCGAATATTGACAGGCTCCATGACTGGGTTAACGGAAGGCCGTATGTGCAACATGAGTATTACGCAGACGAACCCAACTATACCACGGTTTCCATCCGCGGGAACAAGGAGGTGGTTTTCCGCGGGAACTCTGCTGGCGAAGGCGGAAATGACATCTATAACAGCGAGGGCGGTGTGGTCAATATCGCTGATAATGATGCGGTTCGTTTTGAAGGGACGGACAACTCCGATGCCGTACTCAACGAGGGCTACCTCTTTCTGACAGCCGAAAAGGGTAAGAGCATTGATTTTGTCGATTCCACGCTCCGCTCCGTCGGGGCGACGGCTATCGGCATGGATGTCAGTGGCCGGACTACTGATGCCAGTGGTTCAGTTAATTTCTACGATGCAAACGAGAATAAGAAACTTTCTCTCTCTTCCCGCCACGAGCTGGGTGGAATTAAAAAACAGTACGATGAGGAATCGGGTATGGAAATCCTGACTCATGAATACACGATTCCCGCCTTACTGCAGAATGTGTCAGTGAATGTTGACGAAATAGCCGGTCTCGGCACACAAGCCTCTGACAGTCACGTGACCGAAACCCTGATTCAAACAAATAATCCGCTTAAAATCAGCATGCTGACCATGAACACGACGGACTCCATTGTCTCCACCAGTATGGGTGATGTGACGATGGATACGGTGGTGTTGGATTTGAGTATGGCGGAAACAACGGCAAGTGGTGCCGTGGATTTAACCAAGATGCTCACCGGTAACTACACCTTTAGTGATGTGGTGTTTATCGTGGATGGCTTGACGGAAACCGATTTGAACAGCATGACGTTCGACATCAGTTCTGCCTACAATGATGCAGCGCAAGAGCTTGGTATTGTTCTGCGCTCTAGTCAGGATCCCCAAGTGTCGATGGCGCTTTCCAGGAACAACGTCACCTTTGCGTTCGAGCGCCTTCCCGAGCCCTCCACAGGCACGCTCTCCCTGCTGGCCTTGGCCGGCCTTGCCTCCCGCCGCCGCAGAAAGTGATAAAATCCTAAAATATAATCTAAAAGAAAACCAAACAAAACCAATAGAAAACATTAGTAATGAAGAAAACACTTTTCGTACTGGCGTGCTGCCTTGTTTCCCACCTTGCCCAAGCGGCGGAGGACTCGAAATACGTGGAAATATGGGCTCCTGGGCTCGGTGATGACCATAGCGGTTGGAAAGACGTGAACAAGGTGATGACAAAGGACGAAATAACAGGCGACAGCCAGCTGTGCTGGGCTGCTGCTGCGAGTAACGTCATTTCCTGGTGGCAAGATCAGAATGCAAGCTATTTGGCCGGGAGCAAAGCAGGGATTCCTCAGGGAGAGAATGAAATTTTCGCTGCTTTCAACAAGGCTTTCAAAAATAGCGGTTTCGATGGTTACTGGGGGCTGCGCTGGTTTATGGACGGAGCAAGCGAAATGCTTGACCAGGAGTGGGGCTATGGCTATACTGTGGCCGACCTATACATGGATCCAAATCCCGACAACAGACCTGGTGGATTCTATAATGGTATTGTTGCAGACATCGTGTCCACTATGGACGGCGGATCGCAAGTCATTACCGACGACTATGGGGTCCTCGTACTGGATGTGGTTGGTATTGATGTCTTCACGAATCAGCTTGTGGATGCTATCACCAGTGGAGCAGTCACTTTGGGAATGACCGGTGCTGACGGTACCCCGGATGTTTTTGGGCATGCCATCACTCTCTGGGGAATCAAACTGAACACAGAAACAGGCTATATTGAAAGCATGTGGGTGACAGATTCTGATGACTTGGTGACACACGGCGAAGACTTGGGCTTGTTTGAGTTGATATGCACACCTACCACAAAGCAGCAGTACCTTGATGGCGGCTATCAGGATTACGAGGTATATGCTATCGAGGATACCTTGACCGAAAATCGCTGGTATGCAGGCAAAGATGGATACAATGAGTATATCGACTCCTTTGGCTTTTTGAAGGCGAATGTTCAATGGTCCGTTCCCGAGCCCGCCACGGGTACGCTGAGCCTGCTTGCGCTGGCTGGGCTTGCCGCCCGCCGCCGCAGGAAGTAAGCCTGTTAGAGCTTGTTGAAAAAGGGCTGCCCGAAGCAATTCGGGCAGCCTTTCCATTTGCCTTTGTGCACCCCGCCTGGGCGGGGTGCATGGGGTTATTTGTTTGTACCCTCCATCACGATGACCTCGAAGGGCTGGAGCGTGATGTCGATTTCCTTGTCCACGTCCACGGCCTTGTCCATCAGGCCGGGCAGGGCGCGCTGGTCCGCAAAGGAGCTCTTGAGGGTGACGCTGCCCTTGACGGAGGGCGGCACGTCCAGCACCTTGCGCAGGGTGGTGTGCAGGGTTTTCTCCTTGGCGGAGGAGTTGCGCAGGGTGAGGGTGCACTTCTTCTTGTTCCAGGCGGCCCAGCCGTAGATGTCGCCGTCCTTGCCGTCCCAGGGGTTTCCGCCGACCCAGTGAGCATCGGGGAGCACATCGGCGTTTCGGCGCATCCACTTGATGCAGGCTGCCAGCTCGTCCCAGAGGATGCCGTTCTCCTGGTTCATGAGGTCCTGGTCCACATAGAGCTCCTGCAGGGCGGAGCCGCTGCCGAAGGCGCAGCGCATCTCCTTGATGCAGTTCTTGGGCTCGCGGCTCATGACGTGTGGCGGGCCGTTCTTGGTAATCATGAGGCCGTGGGTCATGATGGAGTTGATGGGGAAGAGCGGCGCTCCCTCCACAAACACCTCGTGCACCAGGCGGTCGCGGTAGGTAATCCACTTGTCGCGGTCGTCGCCCACGTTTCCGGCCTGGCCGAAGTCGTTCTCCTGGCGCCAGATGGAATCCGCGAAGTGGAACCAGAAGGGGCTGGCCCAGGTGCCCACGGTGGTGTTGAGGAAGATGTCCGGGCGGGCCTTGCGGAGCTCGCGTTCCACGGCGATGATGCCCTCTGCGTCCTCCTCGTTGCCCGGCCCCTTGGCGTGGAAGTGGGTGGAGATGCCGTCGAACTTGAAGTAGCGCATGTCGTAGTGCTCGATCATGAACTTGCAGCGGCCTACAAAGGCATCGAAGTACTCCTTGTTGGAGAGCTGGAAGTTGCCGATTTGGTTGTTGGGGTGGGTGCTGTTCCAGTAGCTGATGCGCTGGCTCTTGGAGGAGCCGTATCCGCCCACGGGGCCGAGCCAGGCGCCCATGCCGGCTTTCATGGCGGTGGCCTTCTCGTTCATCTTGGCAAAGCCGTTCGGGAAGCCCTTGTGGAAATCCCACAGGCTGTTGAAGTCGTCCCAGCCGTCATCGATGACAAAGGCGTCGATGTAGGTCTTGCGCTTGGTGAAGAGCTCGCGGTTCCAGGTGTCCAGCAGCTCCAGCCACATGGGCTCCGTGGTGCGCTTCATGGGGTCCTTGTTGTCGTGCAGGCGGATGCCGATTTCATACCAGTCGTTGTAGTGGATGAAGGTGCGGTAGGCGGCGGCCTTCTCGCGCTCGCTGTATGCGAGGAAGGAGCGGCGCTGCTGCTGCGGGGCAAAGATGCCGATGACGCTGCTGACCTTCCAGGACTGCCCGGCGGGCAGGGTGGTCTTGCGGCTCCATGTGCCGCGCACCGCGTTGTCCTGTGTGCTGCCGGCGTTCTTGGCGGAGGGCAGGGCAACGGGGGTGGAGAAGGCAATCTCACCCTTGCTGGCCACGGTTTCCGTCTTGGTCTCCACCCAGTAGCGCAGGCTGTAGTCGCCCGCTTTGGGCACGTTCAGCGAGTACGTGTTGGCATCGGATTTCTCGCCCGTGTGGCCCTCGTGCACATCCTCCGCCACCACGGAGCCGGAGGCATCCACCAGCTGCACGCCCACCATGTTCAGGCGGTGGGAACCGCCCTTGTAGCGGAAGGTCACATCGCACTTGCCGGCCTGGCTGAATGTGGCGGGGCCTTCCGCCACGGCCAGGTGCTTGAGCGTGGGGCCGTCCTGGGCGCTGTACTTGTCGCCGTATTTCTGCTTGAAGCTTTCCGGGATGTTGAAGGCGCTGCCGAAGCTCTGCTCCTGCCAGGCGGCGGGGTCCCATGCGGCCTTGGCGCTGCCGCCCTGGTTGCCAACGGACATGATGGACATGGGTGTTTCCAGGCCCGCGAAGACGAGGTCGTTCACCACCACGGTGCCGCGCTCCGTGTTGCCGGAGATGCTGGCCTTGCCGTGCGGCGCCAGCTCGAACTGCATGGGCGTGATGCTCACAAAGGCCGTGTCTTTCTTGGCCTTGATGGTGTACTCCTGGCGCAGGTAGTGGGAGCCGTCGCGCAGCACCGCGCGCCATACCACGCTGAACGAGTCGTCCGGCGCGGTGAACACCGCCTTCACGGCCTTGCCGGGGAAGCGGCGCGCCAGCTGCGGGTGCTTGGGATCCGCCTTCAGCTCCTCCACGCTCACCTTGCCCTTCTTCATGCTGTTGGAGTCAAGCGTCTTGCCGCCTTGCAGGTTCACGGTGAACACCGGGCCGCCTTCCTGCACCAGCTTTGTGCCGTCCGCCAGCTTCATGCTCTCAAAGGAGAGGCTGCCGTCGGACGATTCCGAGAACTCGGCGGTGAACAGGTTGTTGGAGACCACGTAGTGGACATGGTCATTGGATGAAGCCGTGTTGGCGGGCGAGGCCTTTGCGGCTCCCGGCTCCTGCCCGGGGTAGTCCACGGCGGCAATCGCAGCCCCCGCGCCTATGAGTAGTGTGGCAACAACGTGGTGTATCTTCATGATGCGCGTATTCTACCACACCCGGCCGCTAGGGCAACTTTATTTTGACCGCATACAAGCGCGGTGGGTGGGGTATTGGTGGAAATAGATGTGAGCGTGCGTGACACCATGCGCCCGCTGTCTCTATCACCCAACCCCCGCGTGCGCGATAATTCACGGAACGCCGCCGAATGGCGGTGTGGATTCACGTCAAAGCATTTTTTACGCAGGCTTTTGTGTTCAGCGCAAGAATCAGAGCTTGATAAACACGCGGCGGCGGTACAGGAAGAAGACCACCAGCCAGGCCAAAAGCAAGGCTGTGCCGGCGTATGCCACGGGCTTGTACTCATCCGGCAAGCCCTGCCAGATACCGCAGGAGAGGCGCTGTGCCAAGTCTTTCATGGGTACCAGCTCTACCAGCAGGTACAGGAAAAGCGCATTGCAGCCGACAACCTGCAGGGGAAAGGCCCACTTGCGCCAAGGGCAGATATCCAGCAGCATGTGGAACAGCAACAACAGCAGCATGCATGCGCCGGCCGCTGCCAGCACAAAGCCGGGTGTCCAGATGTTCTTGATGCAGGGCAGGGGCAGCGATGCAACAATACAGGCGACGGCTGCACCCGCCAGCCATGCCAGGCGTCGGCGCAGCGGCAGGGAGAGCAGCCTCCCCGATGCATAGCCCGCCAGGCACAGCGCCGTGGCTGAAAGGATGCAGAGGGGACCCTCCGGGTCAAACCAGGGACGGTACAGGCGCCCCGGGCACAACAATTGGTCTACATACGCATTGAAGCTGCCGGCCATGGTGAAATCACCACCCAAGAATTGGCACAGTCCCACCGCCAAGAGAATGCAGCATGCTGCAGCGGCACAGGCGGCAGCATTGCGGCGCAAGGCCATGCTGAGAGAGCCGGCCAGCGCGCCGGATATACCGATGAGCCCCAGCACGGAGGCAAAGCGCATGCCCCCGTCCAGTGTCACGGCCCCGTTCACGGCCCATCCCAGCACCACCAGAATGGCGGCGCGGCTCCACATCTTCCAGAGGTTGCGCACGGCGCCCGTTCCCTCCTTGGCGCGGCGTTCATGGGAGAGCCGCATGGACACGCCTGACAGGAACACAAAGAGGGGGAACACCAAATCGTATGCCACCAATCCTTCCCAGTCCACATGGGTCATCTGCTCCCGCAGACCCTGCACAACAGAGTTGTCCGGCACGGCCTGCGCCCAGCGGTAGACCAAGGTGTCCAACCCGGCAATAATCAGCATATCCAACCCGCGCAGGGCATCCAGGCTCACGAGTCGAGCGGGGGCGGCAGATGGTGTAGAGGGGGTGGTCATCCATGGAAAGATAGCATGCCTCAAGAGCCTCCGTAAAGGAAAATACGCTCAAAGCGCAGAAGAAAAGCTTTTTTGCTTCCTTCCATCGGGCGCTTTGGTATAATCGGGCGCGTATGGTGTCAAAGATATCTCTCACATCACTGTGTATGGCTCTTGCGGGCCTGGCTTTCTGCGCCGAAACCGGCGATATCTGCCAGCCTGCGCAGGAGGTGATCCAGCGTTTCACCAAGGGTAGCGTTCCCGTAAAGCTCAAGGCTGTCAAGGACAAGGAGACCGACCACTACCGCGTGGAGGTGAAGAACGGTACGGTGGAGGTGAGCGGCAACTCACCCGTGGCGCTCACGCACGGCTTCTACGCCGCCCTCAAGGAGCAGGGCCGCGGCATCTGCAGCTGGAGCGGCAACCGCGTGCAGCCCGGCGCCTGGGCCAACGGCTCCGCCACAGAGGGCGCCACGCCCTTCCGGTACCGCTACTACTTCAACGTGGTCACCTTCGGCTACAGCATGGTCTACTGGGACTGGAAGCGCTGGGAGAAGGAAATCGACTACATGGCGCTGCACGGCATCAACATGCCGCTGGCACTGGTGGCGCAGGAGGCCATCACCGCGCGCGTGTTCAAGCGCCTGGGGCTCACGGAGGATGAAATCCAGAACTACTTTGTGGGGCCGGCCCACCTGCCGTGGATGCGCATGGGCAACATCAGCGCGCTGGACAGCCCCATGCCCA
>R28__coassemble_387_pt1 | contig 19227 bp, 19 predicted proteins | sample R28__metabat2_low_PE_030 | metagenome-assembled genome bin R28 | reverse complement strand
ACCCCAAGCTGCGGACACCCCTGTCCGCAGGAACCCGCCGCCCTGCGGCGGGCTTGGGGGGCGGGTAGAATCCCGCTTGCCCGACTCGAAAAAAAAGGCTTCCCCGCCGCCGCGGGGAAGCCTTTTTTCGTTGGGCGTTTTTCGTGCCGAGCGTCTTCGGGAGAATTTTATTCCCCGCCGCGCACGTCGATGCGGACGGGGACTTCCTCCACGCTCAGTCCTGCGGCGGAGAGCTTGTCCATGACCTCGATGAAGCGTCCCATGGATGCGCCGGTGGCGGCGGAAACCTGCACATGCGCGTTCGGGTTTTTCTGCACCAGCTCCTTGACGGCGGATTCCAAATGCGCGGCGGGTATCACTTGCCCGTTGAAGGCCAGCGAGCCGTCGTCCGCCACCTCCAGCAGGATGTCGTCCGCATTGCCGATGTTGCCCGCCAGGCTGTGGGTCTGCGGCAGGTTGAGCGGCAGCACGTTCACCTGGTGCTTGATTTCCGTGTGTACGATGAAGAAGATGAGCAGGATGGTCAGGATGTCCAGCATGGGGACAATCGGGATGCCCTGGGCGGCGGGTTTTCGGGTGTAGATGGTCATGGCCGTTCAGTGTTGGTTGCGGCGTGCGAGGATATCCGTGAAGGCGCCGTTGATGCGTGCGGCGCGGTGCTCCAGGCGGCGCTCGAAGCCGGTGAGGGCAATGACGCCCGGCACGGCGATGGCCAAGCCGAAGATGGTGGTGTAGAGGGCCTTGGAGATACCCAGGGCGATACCCTCCTGCGCCTCTGGCGTGCCGAACACGCCGAAGATGTCCACCAATCCCCAGGCGGTGCCCAGGATGCCGAGCATGGGAGCCACGCTGGTGACCACGCTGATGGCGGCCAGCCCGGCGCGTCCGGAGTCAATCACGAGGCGCAGGCGGCTTTCCACCTGGGTTGCGAGGGCGGCGGGGTTCTGCTGCGGTGCGGTGAGGGCCAGCTCTGCCACGGAGTCCAGCGCGTTGCCGCGGGCGCGGCAGCTTTCTGCGCACGCTTCCGCCGGCAGCGTCTGCAGGTCGCGCAGCGTGCGCTTCCACCCGCAGCCGGCGAAGAGCCAGTGGTAGATGATGGCGGCAATGAGGATAATGGAGCAGGCGAGCAGCGGGTATCCGAAGGGTTGGCAGGCCTGGAAGAATTGGTTGATGGTGTCTGGCATGGTATCTTTCTGGGTTGGAGGTTAGTCGAAGTTGAAATCGAAGATGAGTTCCAGCTTGTCGCCGGCGAAGGATTTTTGCACGGCGGCGGGCATGGGGGGCAGGGAGGCGCAGCGGATGGCGGTGAACGTGAACGATTGCTGGCTCACGCTCGCGCCTCGGCGGTGGATGAGGTCCATGTTGGCAATGCTGCCGTTGCGCAGCAGGCGCAGGCTGATGGTGATGCGGCCGGGGATGATGTCGCCGCAGTGTTCATCGCACTGGAGGTACCACTGGTAGGCGATGCGGCGGTAGATTTCCGCCTCGTACTCGCCGCGGGGGGTGGCCTCCACGTTGAGTGCGGCGTGGCGGCCGATGGTGTAGTGGCCGCTGCTGCGGGTGCGGTTCTCGTTGGTGCGGAATCCCTCCGGCTGCATGTGGTCTGCCAGTGAGGGGTCGTAGTACACGGCGGGGGCTCTGCGGCGCTGCTGGGGCTGCACCAGCTCCGGCTTGTCCCCCGTGGCGTCAGGCTGCCCCGTGCGCGCCGCATGCATCTCCAAGGGGCTGGTGCTCGGCATGTCTGCCGGGTTGAGCCGCAGCCCCTGCTCGTCATCCACCTCCGTGAGAGTGTTGACGGTGAGGGCGCCCTGCTGCACCAGGTCCATCAGGTCGGTTCCGGGTTCCTGCGCGGGATTCTCGGTGGGCTGGGGTGTGCCGGGGGCGGGCATTTCCGCTTCCTGCGCGGCCACGTTGTCCTGCGTGTCCTGCTGCGGCGCAGGCTGGGAGGGCGTTGTCTCGCGCTTGCCCTCGTGCTTCAGGTCGCCGTCCTGGCGCGTTTCGTCGAAGGTGACCATCTCCTCCTGTTCGCGGCCGGTCATGGCGGGGGCCTCGCGGTCTGCCAGCTTGTCGCGTGAATCGGGATCGCTGGCGGCGCGGGAATCGCGGTTGCCCTCAAACTCCGGGCGCTCCGGGGCCACCTGCGGCGCATCCGGGTTGGTCTTTACCACCGCGCGTTCCTTCTGTTCATCCTGCGGCGCGGTGGGCTTTTCCTTCTTTCTCACCACCTTCACCAGCCGCGGGGCGCGCGTTTGCTGTGCGGTTTTCTGGTGCGCGGGGCGCGGTATCTGCAGCACCACCCACGCCAGGGCCGTGTGCAGCAGCAGGGACAGCAGCACGCAGAGCGCGATGGCGCTGGCGCGCCCTGGTCTCTGCTTGGTCATACGCGCGGCGGGGTGGGCATGATGGCATCACGCCTTGTAGATGCGCGGCACGCGCGCGCTCAGGCTGGTGATGACGTTGCTGGGGATGGTCTTGGCGCGGGCGGTGAGCTCCTCCCACGGCACGTTCGGCCCCATGATTTCAGCCACGTCGCCGGACTGCACGCCCTTGATGTGGGATACGTCCACCATGATTTGGTCCATGGTCACGCGGCCGAGCACCGGGCAGTACGAGCCGTTGAGGTACACGCGCGCGCCGGTGTTGGAGAGGTAGTGCAGGTAGCCGTCGCCGAAGCCGATGCCGATGGTGGCCACCTTGGTGGCGCCGCTGGTGATGTAGGTGTGGTTGTAGGACACGCCGTGCTGGGCGGGCAGGGTGCGCAGCAGGGTGACGCGGCTGTAGAGGGTGAGCGTGTTGCGCAGCTCCCGGTTGTACGGGGAGGGCATGGGCGAGTAGCCGTACAGGATGCGCCCCAGGCGTACCATGTTGGTGCTGGGTGCGGTGTAGTTGAACACGGCGGAGCTGCTGCACAGGTGGCGGTACGGCAGTTGCATCTTGCCCGCCAGTTCCGCCACCGCTTCCTCGTAACTGTGGATTTGGCGGTGCGTGAACGAGATGTCGTCCGCCGCCGCGGAAAGGTGGGAGAAGATGCCTTCTATGTGTAAATTTTTCAGCGGCGCCAGGTGGTCCGCCAGCGATGGGATATCGTGCGGCAGCAGGCCGGCGCGCCCCATTCCCGTGTCCACGTTGATGTGCAGGTTCACCTGCTTGCCGTAGAGCTTGCCCAGCGAGTTGAAGTGCTCCGCCTCCTCAATGCTGGAGAGCGCCGCGCGCCAGCCGTTCTGCACAATGGCTTCCCGCTCCGCCGGAAAGCACGGCCCCAGGATGAACGGGCACTTGCTGCAGCCCAGCGCGTGGATGCGCGCAGCCTCCGACGGCGTGGCCACCCCGAAAAACTCGATGTCTTCGGTATCCAGCGCCTTCACCACGCCTTCCAGACCGTGCCCGTAGGCCTCTGCTTTCACTATCGCCATTTGCCGGTGTGTCGGCAGCGCCCGCCGCACAACGGAAAGGTTGTGCTTCATGGCATCCGTGTCAATCTCCGCCCATGCGCGGTATAGTGAAGTGTCCTGCATGCCGCGTATTCTAGTCTACCCCGCGCGCATTGGCAATACCATATTCCGTGTGCATTGCACAGTCTTGGCATATGCACGCATGCCGCGCGTGGGGCGGCGCGGGAAACAATGCAAAACGGGCGGCTTCATGCTGAAGCCGCCCGTTTGGTTTGGGTTGAATGGTTAGCCTTATTCTGCGGCGGGAGCCTCCACAGACTTCTCCTCCGTGGTGCCGGTGGAACCGGTGGAGGTCGTGGTGGTGGCGGCCACGGGAGCCTTCAGCTGCGGCAGGTCGATGATCTCGATGAGTGCCATCGGCGCGCTGTCCGTCTTGCGCTGGCCCAGCTTCACGATGCGGCAGTAACCGCCCTGGCGTCCCTGGGCCTTGACGGCCTCGGCCACCTCCGTGAAGAGCTTGGTGACAACCTTGGGCTGCGGAAGCGCGGCCAGGGCCTGCCTGCGGGTGTGGAGGGTGGACTTCAGGCCGAGGGTGATCAGCTTCTCCACGTAGGGGCGGAGAGCCTTGGCCTTGGCCAGGGTGGTGGTGATGCGGCCGTTGCTGATGAGGCTGCATGCCTGGTTGGACAGCATGGCCTTACGATGTGATGCCGTGCGCTGAAGCTTGGCTTTCTTTACTCCGTGTCTCATGATATGTATCTAGTTAGAATGTTGGTGATTGGTGATGGGTTTATTCGTCCTCGTCGGAATAGATGTCGATGTTGCGGCTGATGAGGGCCTGCAGGTCGGAACCGCGGGTGTCCTCCGTGTTGTCGCGAAGGTGTCCGGAAGCGCCGCCGGCAGGGGCCAGCAGCTTCGGGTCGAACGTCATGCCCAGTGAGAGGCCGTGCTGCACCAGCTTGTCCTTGATCTCGTTGAGGGACTTCTTGCCGAAGTTGCGGTACTTGAGCATCTCCGCCTCCGTCTTCTGCGCCAGCTGGCCAACCGTGGTGATGTTGGCGTTGTTCAGGCAGTTGGCGGCACGCACGGAAAGCTCGATCTCGTTCGCGCTCATGTTGAGCAGCTTGCGCAGCTGGGCCGTGTTGGCGTCCTGCTCCGCGCTGGAGGACTTCTCGAACTCCACCGCTTCCGCGCCCACAAACACGTCCAGGTGGTGGCGAAGGATGCTCGCCGCCTGCAGCATTGCGCTGTCCGGCGTCACGCGGCCATCCGTCCACACGTCCAGGACGAGCTTGTCGAACTCGGTCATCTGGCCCACGCGGGCGTTGTCCACCGCGTACTTCACGCGGGTGACCGGGGAGAAGATGGAATCAATCGGAATCACGCCGATCGGGCGGTCCTTGTCGTTGTTGTCGTCCGCGGTGTGGAAGCCGCGGCCCACGTTGACCTCGAAGTCGCAGTCGAAGATGGTGCTCTGGTCGAGATGGCAGATGACCTGGTCCTTGTTGACGACGGAGTACATGTGGTCCTCCTTGATGTCGCCTGCGGTGACCGCGCCCTGCTTGGTGACGCGGAGGGAGAGGGTGCGGGGCTCCTTGCCGTGGTGGATGAACTTAACCTTCTTGAGGTTGAGGATGATTTCGGTCACATCCTCCACCACACCGGGCAGCGAGGTGAACTCGTGCTGGGCGCCGGCAATGCGGACGCTGGTGATGGCGGCACCCTCCAGGGAGCTGAGCAGCACGCGGCGCAGGGAGTTGCCCAGCGTGTGGCCGAAGCCCGTCTCGATAGGCTCAGCGATGAAGGTGATATGGTTGGGATCCTCCGGGTCCTCAATGCGGGTGAGGGTGTCCGGAATCTCGAAATGGGCCAGTTTGATGGGCCCCTGACTGCTGTTTTCTTCTTCAGGCATAATGCTTGTTGACCGGGTTTCCCTCCATGCGAGCTCGGCTTCCATGGGAAAAGGAGGACCTACGGCCGGGGTTTGGTAAACTCGCGCGGGCGCAGTATACCTGTTTTTTCCCCTGCACGCAAGCCAAATTTGTTCCACTCGTTGTGCCTGTGTGTCATAAATGCGCTGGCCCGCGCGCGGTTCTGCCCAAAAAAATCCTAAATCCTACATCCTAAATCCCAAATCCAAAATCGAACCGCCCCGTGTTTCGCGCGGATGCGCCATGCATGAATCAAGGCCCTACCGCGCTTCAATGAGCACTTCCGCCCGCACGGGCTCCGCCCCCACCAAATAGCGGCGCTGGCTTTCCTGTACGGCCCCGGCTATCTGCACCGCTTCGCCCTCCTGGGTCTCTTTCTTGAACTTGAGCTGGATGGCAAAGGGTTCCGCGGGCAGGGGCGAGGTATCGTGCTCCAGCACCCAGATGAGGTAGGCGGAGTTGTTGATGTGGCCGTTGAAGTCGGTGTCGCGGCGCGGTGCGGGGAACGGCTCGCCGTAGGTGGCGTCGGCGGGCCAGCTGAGCTTCTGCAGCGGCTGCGTGATGGCGGGGCAGGGCTCCATGATGTCCAGCCCCACCTTCTTCAGCGGCACGGGGCCGCGCGTGGTGATGTCGATGAGGCACCACTGCAAATCCGCGCGCGCCAGCACGGTGCCGTCAGGCGCGGTCATCTCGATGAATCGGCGCGCCTTGAGCGGACCGGCGGCTCCGGTGTTGGTGCGCAGCAGCACGCGTTCCTTCCAGCGCGGTCGCCGCAGGAACTCGTAGTTGGCCTGCACCTGCACCCAGATGACGTGGCGCGAGAAGCCCCAGTCGAACCCGAAGCCGTTGCCCTCCGCATGCCGCTCCGCCATCTCCTGGCAGAACATCATGAAGCATTCCGGCTTGAGCACGTGGTCCGCCCCGCACTCGTAGCTCGTCACAATGTGTTCCTGTATCAAATCATCCACGCTCCCATTCTCCCACTTTGTGCCCTGCTTGTCAAGAACCCTGCGCGCTTGAGATAGGGAGCAAGTTGTGATATAGTCGTTTCATGCCTGAGCCGTTCATTGCCTTGTTTGCGCACGCCATTGCCGTGGTGTGCGTGGCGGTGGCCGTTTGCTTCCAGCGTGCGGAGCGCGGTTATGTGGCCCGCGTGGTGGGCTGCGGCATGTGCGCGCTGCTGGTGCTGCTGGGATGCGCTGTGGCGGGCGCGCTCACGCCCCCGCCCGCATGGTGGGGGGCGTTGCAGGTGCTTGTGGTGGTGCTGGCTGGCGAATTCCTCAGTAAGTGCGGTTGGCGGCGCACGGTGGTATCCGTGGGTTGCTGGGCGTTTGCATCCTTCATGCTGTGGATGGGGCTGCGGCTGCTGCCGGGCAATGCGGACGCCCTCGCATACGCGCACGATAAAATCATGCCGGCGGTGGTGCTGCCGTGTATCTTGGCCTTCCTGTTGAGCGTGCGCAGCCCCGTGCGCTTTTGGTCTGCCTTCATGGGCGTATTCCTCGTCCTCTACCTCATGGAGTCCGTCCGCCTGGCCTGGGAGTCCGCCAATCCGCACGTTATCCTGCCCGGGCGCGACCGCCTGGTGCAGCAGGCGGTGCTCGGCGTGGTGGAACTGACCCTCTGCGCGGTGGTTTTCCGCTGGGTGCTGCAGTGCACCTGGCGCCGCACGCTCGGTGTGCTCGCCCTCTACTCCCTCCGCTCCGCCTACGTGCTGGCCGGGTTGTGCCTGGCCTTGTGAGCCTCTATTTCCACCCTTTGCCCGGTTTCCATGTGCGGAGCGGTTCATCCTGCATCACCGGTTCCAACCAGCCGATGATTTCCGCCATTACCTCTGCCATATCGCGCGACGGGATGGAAACGGTGGCTTTCTTGCGGTATGAGGCGGCTTTTAGCTTGCGAACGTAGGCTGCCCATTCAGGTTGTTGCGCCGCCATGTATTCCGGGGTGGTCAAGTGGAGATACGTCGCGGGGTCCGTGCCTCTGCGGGCGAATGTGCGCGCGACGGCTTCCTTCAACACTGTGTACGCAAAGGAGCGCGTGCGGGAAAGGAACCAGAGGTCGTAGATGTCTTTCATGCGCGAGTTCATTTCCTTGAGCTGCACCATGGCCTGCCATTTCTCAGCCACGATGGATTCCGCAGAGTAGCACAGCAGGCGGGCGGCTGGCATGTGCGGCAGCGTGGTCGGATATTCCATCTCCATGGCGTGGGGATAAATCTCGTCGCTGAAGCCGATGTCGATTTTCATCGGACAGCGTACCCCTGCAACCTCTGCGGTAAACGAAACGCGCAGTCCCACATAGAGGGCGTCCTTGGTGATTTCCTCCGCATGAAGCTCATCGATAAAATGCACACCATCGGCCATGCCTGGCTTGGTGAGGATGACGCTGCGCACGGCTTTCAACACGCTGTCAGGAGTATTGGATATGCGGCCCAAGAGGTCGATATCCATGGTGGTGCGGGCTGTTTGTGCACCCATGCCCATAAGCAGCATGCCGCCCTTCAAGTAAAATTTGCCAGCCACGGGAGAGTGGGAAAGGCGGTAGAGAAAACGCTCCATGGCGTAGTGTTGCATGAGCTTGGGGAGCGCCACATCCAGTTCTTGGGCGCGGCAGCGCAACGCTTCTTTGATGTTGTTGTTCATGAGTAGTAGGATTTCAGGTAGGGGAGGATGGCGGTGAGCACGCGCAGGCGGCGGGCTTCTGTGTACATGGCCTCCGGGGCCAGGATGCCGTGCGACATGGCAAGCGCTTCCAGAAAGATGGAGAGCCCGATTTTGTTGCGGTACTTGAAACAGTCCACCACGGTTCGCTCCGGCGTGGTGACGCGATATTTGCCATGAGGTCCCTCCTCCTCGCGGGTGCAATCGGCAAGCAGGACAGGCGTGGTGTACCAAACTTGAACAGGGTATCCGTAAACGCGCGGCATGCGCACGCCGCGGGGTAGGGCCACGGAGAGCGCGTCTGGTATCTGTGTGGTCAGACCATGCTTGTGCAGTGCCGATACCAGGTTCATCACGGCGGCGGGTTGTCGCGCGCTCAGCAGCGACATGAGGCTTTCCTCCGTCACCATTTCTTGGGAGTCGATGAGCACGCCCGGCATCACGCGTTGCAAGGCCCCCGCCGACAAGCGGCGGTACCGCGTGCTGCGCGCGAGATCCTGCGCGTTCCTGCTTTCCTGATTCTTTCCCATCTTTTCTTTTGGGAAGTTTTGTACACAAATAACGGTAATTTGTCAACAATTTTTCTCATTCCTGTGATGGGGGGAGGCTGTGGTGACGTTTGGGCTGCGGCAAAATGACACAGGTGCGGCAAATTGGCGCGGCGAAATGCCGCACATTGGGTGGTGGTGTGGATAAAGGCATTGAAAAATCAATGTTTTCCAAATTGGCACGATATTTGCAACAGAGGAAGGTGTAAGGCTGCCGCGGACTGCGGCATGAACAAACATCCAAAACAACCAAATCCCAGAAAGGAAAAAAAGAAAATGAGCAAGATACTCGGAATCGACCTCGGTACCACGAACTCCTGCATGGCCGTGATGGACGGCGGGCAGGCCACTGTCCTTGAAAACAGCGAAGGCGCGCGTACCACTCCGTCCATTGTGGCATTCACCAAGACCGGCGAGCGCATCGTGGGCCAGGCCGCCAAGCGCCAGGCCGTCACCAACCCGCGCAACACCGTGTTCTCCGCCAAGCGCCTCATCGGCCGCAAGTTCGCGGAACTGACGGAGGACGACAAGAAGCTTCCCTACACCATCGTGGAGGCCGCCAACGGCGATGCCCACATTCAGGTGGAGGTGGGTGGCGAGACCAAGGTGTACTCCCCGCAGGAGATCAGCGCCATGGTGCTCTCCAAGCTGAAGGCCGATGCCGAGGCCAAGCTCGGCGAGACCATCTCGGAGGCTGTCATCACCGTGCCCGCCTACTTCAACGATGCCCAGCGCAACGCCACCAAGGCCGCCGGTGAAATCGCCGGCCTCAAGGTGCGCCGCATCATCAACGAGCCCACCGCCGCGGCTCTCGCCTACGGCCTGGACAAGAAGAGCAACGAGCAGATCGCCGTGTACGACCTCGGCGGCGGCACCTTCGATATCTCCGTGCTGGAAATCGGCGACGGCGTGTTCGAGGTGAAGGCCTCCGACGGCGACACCCACCTGGGCGGCGACGACTGGGACAACGCCATCATCAACTGGATTCTCGATGAATTCAAGGCCAAGGAGGGCATGGACATCTCCAAGCAGACGGACGCCCTGCAGCGTATCAAGGAGGAGGCGGAGAAGGCCAAGATTGCCCTCTCCTCCACCCAGAGCTACGATATCTCCCTGCCGTTCATCACCATGGACGCCACCGGGCCCAAGCACATTCAGATGACCATGACCCGCAGCAAGCTGGAGCAGCTCACGGAAGCCTTGCTGGAGCGCACCGCCGGCCCCGTCCGCAACTGCATCTCCGCCGCCGGGCTCAACACCTCCGACATCAACGAGCTCGTGCTCGTGGGCGGCATGACCCGCATGCCCGTCGTGCAGGAAATGGCCAAGCGCCTGGCCGGCAAGGAACCCCACAAGGGCGTGAACCCCGACGAGGTGGTGGCCGTGGGTGCCGCCATTCAGGGCGGCGTGCTCATGGGTGATGTGAACGATGTGCTCCTGCTGGACGTGACCCCGCTCACGCTCTCCATCGAGACCATGGGCAGCATTGCCACCCCCATGATCGACCGCAACACCACCATCCCGGTCAAGAAGAGCCAGGTGTTCTCCACCGCTTCCGACAACCAGCCCGCCGTGGACATCCGCATCTGCCAGGGCGAGCGCAAGATGTTCAACGACAACAAGCTGCTCGGCAACTTCAAGCTGGACGGCATCCAGCCCGCCCCGCGCGGCGTGCCCCAGATTGAGGTGACCTTCGACATCGACGCCAACGGCATCCTCAAGGTTACCGCCCGCGACAAGAACACCGGCAAGGAGCAGAACATCTCCATCCAGGGCTCTTCCGGCCTCTCCAAGGAGGAAATCGAGCGCGCCAAGAAGGACGCCGAGGCCCACGCCGAGGAGGACCGCAAGAAGGCCGAGGACATCGAGGCCGTCAACAAGGCAGACTCCCTCGCCCACAACGTCGAGCGCCAGCTCAACGAGCTCGGCGACAAGGCTCCCGCCCAGGTCAAGCAGCCCATCGAGGACAAGGTGAAGGCCCTCAAGGCCGCCGCCGAGGCCAAGGACGTAGAGAAGTGCAAGTCCCTCACCGCGGAGCTGGAGAAGATGCTCGGCGAGCTCAACGCCGCCGCACAGCAGGCCGCCGCCCAGCAGGGCGCGCCCACCCCGGATGCCGCACCCAACGACGGTCCCCGACAGGCCAAGGGCAAGGTCGTGGACGCCGAAGTGGTCGACGACGACAACAAGTAAACCATCTCATAACCACAAATAAACCCCAAACAGAAAGGAAACAACAATACCATGATTAAGCCATTAGGACAGCGTGTGCTCGTGGAGCGCGTGGAAGCTGAAAGCAAGACCGCCGGCGGCCTTTTCCTGCCGGACTCCGCCAAGGAGAAGCCCCAGGAGGCCATCGTCCGTGCCATCGGCACCGGCGGCCGTGACAAGGACGGGAAGGAAATCCCCTTCAACGTGGCCGTGAACGACAAGGTGCTCATCACCAAGTACGGCGGCACGGAGGTTGTGCTCAACGGCACCACCTACGTCATCCTCAACGAGAGCGACATCCTCGCTGTCATCGACTAATCCATTCCTTCAACTCCAACCATTCAATCATTCACTATTATGGCTAAGCAACTGTCATTCGAAGAATCCGCACGCCAGAGCCTGCTCAACGGCGTCACCAAGATCGCTAAGGCGGTCAAGTGCACCCTCGGGCCCGCCGGACGCAATGTCGTCATCGACAAGAAGTTCGGCTCCCCCAACATCACCAAGGACGGCGTCACCGTCGCCAAGGAGGTGGAGCTGGAGGACGCCTACGAGAACATGGGCGCTCAGCTCGTCCGTGAGGTCTCCAGCAAGACCAACGACATCGCCGGCGACGGCACCACCACCGCCACCGTCCTCGCCGAGAGCATCTACCGCGAGGGCCTGCGCAACGTGACCGCTGGCGCCAACCCCATCTCCCTGCAGCGCGGTATCAACAAGGCCGCCGCCGCCGTGGTGGAGGAGCTCAAGAAGATCTCCAAGACCGTGGACACTTCCAAGGAGATTGCCCAGGTGGCCACCGTTTCCGCCAACTGGGATTCCGAAATCGGCGACATCATCGCCGAGGCCATGGACAAGGTCGGCAAGGACGGCACCATCACCGTGGAGGAGGCCAAGGGTATCGACACCAGCCTCGACGTGGTGGAGGGCATGCAGTTCGACAAGGGCTACCTTTCCCCGTACTTCGTCACCAACGCCGACACCATGGAGGCCGTGCTGGAGAACCCCTACATCCTCATCTTTGAGAAGAAGATTGCCAACCTCAAGGATTTCCTTCCCATCCTGGAGAAGGTGGCCAAGAGCGGCAAGCCCTTCCTCATCATCGCTGAGGACATCGAGGGCGAAGCCCTGGCTGCCCTGGTGGTGAACCGCCTGCGCGGCACCCTCAACGTGGCCGCCGTCAAGGCCCCCGGCTTCGGCGACCGCCGCAAGGCCATGCTCCAGGATATCGCCATCCTCACCGGCGGCCAGTGCATTTCCGAGGACCTCGGCCTCAAGCTGGAGAACGTGGATGTCAGCCAGCTCGGCCTCGCCAAGCGCGTCGTCGTCACCAAGGACACCACCGTCATCATCGAGGGTGCCGGCAAGTCCGCAGACATCTCCGCCCGCGTTTCCCAGATCCGCAAGCAGATTGAGGACTCCACCTCCGACTACGACAAGGAGAAGCTCCAGGAGCGCCTTGCCAAGCTCGCCGGCGGTGTCGCCGTCATCAAGGTCGGTGCCGCCACCGAGACCGAGATGAAGGAGAAGAAGGACCGCGTGGACGACGCCCTGCACGCCACCCGCGCTGCGGTGGAGGAAGGTATCGTCCCCGGCGGTGGCGTGGCCCTCATCCGCGCCCAGAAGGCCATCTGCGACCTCAAGCTCGCAGGCGACGAGGCCACCGGTGCCGCCATCGTCTTCCGCGCTGTGGAGGCTCCCCTCCGCCAGCTCGTCGAGAACGCCGGCCGCGAAGCCGCCCTCATCGTCGAGAAGGTCAAGGGCCTTGAGTCCCCCAACATGGGCTATAACGTCGTCACCGACGCCTACGAGGACCTCCTCACCAGCGGCGTGGTCGACCCGACCAAGGTCACCCGTTCCGCCCTGCAGAACGCCGCCTCCATCGCCGGCCTCATGCTCACCACGGAATGCCTCATCTCCGAACTCCCGGAGAAGAAGGGCTGCTCCTGCGGCCACGGCGCCCCCGACCCCTCCATGGGCGGAATGGGCGGCATGGGCATGATGTAACCTAACCCCACCCAACTACCCAAAAACCTAACCAAGCGGGGTGCTTATCACCACGATAAGCACCCCGCGAGGACAACCCAACTAACTATTTACAGTTATGCAATTAGAAAAATATCGAGTAACGAATTTCCGTTCGGTGGAAGACAGCGGATGGATCGAGTGTGATAGAAAAACAACACTGGTTGGAATTAACGAATCGGGTAAATCGAATCTGCTTCTCGCTCTTTGGAAATTGAATCCCGTCAACGGAGGGAAGATAGATGTGCTTCACGACCTACCTGCCACAAGCCTAGCAGAGTTAAGAGACCAGAAGGGGAGTACTGCTTTTATTGAAGCGGAATTTGCCTTAGAAGGCTCGGACGTAAAGGAATTGAAAGCAGAAATTTCAGACGCGATACCCATTAGAGAAAATGACAAGGTAACAATCAAGAGATTCTATGATGGGAATTACGTATTCGAGTATGGTCAAGAGCTTACCGAGTATGCCAGCAAGTCTTTAGAAGAAGAGCAAAATGGCGAACAAACAGAGGTAAAGGCTCAGGCTCTCCAAAAACAACAAAACGAGAAAACATTGCAACAACGTATAAATGATGTTGTGCAAAATTTAATGCCGAATTTCATATATTACTCGAATTATGGAAATCTGGCATCGAGGATTTATTTGCCCAACGTTATCAAGTTGTTGAACAACAAACCCGTTGAAGGCGCAACGGAAACAGAGGAACAACTCAGAACAATACAAGTTCTATTTGACTTTGTGAATTTGAAACCGCAGGAGATTTATGAGCTTGGGCAGGAGAAAGCGGGGTCGAATCAGCAGCCAGTGACTAAAAACGTCATTGAAACAGAGAGTAATGAAAAGGAAAAACGTTGGCTTCTGCTTCAGTCTGCTGCCGCAAAACTGACTGAACGTTTTAATGCTTGGTGGAAACAAGGCAAATATCACTTTGGGCTAAATGCAGATGGTAATTATTTTAGTATAACTGTTTCGGATGATAAGCGCCCTGAAGAAGTCGATTTGTCATTGAGAAGTACCGGTCTCCAGTGGTTTTTGAGTTTCTTTTTGGTTTTCATCGTTGAAAGTCAAAAGAATCACAAAAATGCTGTTCTCCTGTTGGACGAGGCTGGATTAACACTCCATCCTAACGCACAAAAAGACTTGACGCGTTTCTTTGATAGTTTGTCGAAGGATAATCAAATCATTTTGACTACACATTCGCCGTTTATCATTGATACTGATAGTGTAGATGCGTGCCGGGTCGTTTATCGTGATGAGGAAGGTAAAACAGTTGCATCAAGCGATTTGAAGTCTTCCTCTCGTAAAGACGAGAAGGACTCGATATACCCGATATTTTCTGCCCTTGGTCTGAATGTTTCAGATATATTGTTGATGGGATGCCAACCTGTTATAGTTGAAGGTGTATCAGACCAGTATTATCTCTCTGCGATTAAGAACATCTTGATCAAACATCAGAAAATTCAGCCACAAAGAGAGATGGTCTTTGTGCCATCTGGAGGAGTGAAAAACATAGCAATGGTTGCATCGATTCTTTCAGGAAGAACAGATTTCCTTCCGATCGTTGTTATGGATAGTGATGAATCTGGTAACAATTTCGTGAAAAAGTTGAAATCGCAATTGTACAGGGAAAATTCGGAGCGTATCATTCAGTTTAAAGATATTGTTGGATTTGATGGCGCAGAAGTTGAGGATTTAATATCACATGATCATCTAGATGATATGGTGAGTATATTGACCAGAGGGGCAGTTGATGAATTCATGAGTGAACAAGAACGACCATATTTGCCGCAGTTCGAGAGTTATGCCAAGAATAGTCGCATTCAACTTTCGACGGGTTGGAAAGTCGATATGGCGAGAAAGTTTAAACAAATTTCATTGGGCCCCCGTTTTGAGCCTAGTGGTAAAGAACTGGAAATCTGGAAAAAACTGTTCGATGCTATCATTGCAAAATCGTAAGTGTTTATAGTCTACGCGCAGTTGCGCGATGACTGAGTATTACGTTGCTTCTACCAAAAATTTGGCAGCATGTAGCTTCATCAACTGCATGCTGCCTTTCTTATTTGCTGCCCGTTGCTTTGCTCGCTAGCTACCCAAGTTTCGTTGTTCGCCTTGCGTGCCTTTGCATTACAGACAGTAAATTCTCGCAAAACAGATCTTGACAAGGTGCGGTTCATGGTGCTAGATCCGATCGGTGCAGGATCACTATCAGCAAGTTACAACTGATTTCGGGACTGCCAAGCCCTTTGTGAAGTGGGTTGGCGGGAAGGGGCAACTGATCTCCCAACTCGTCGATTTGCTGCCGAGCGACTTTGCTCAGTGGCAGGATGTCACCTATATTGAGCCCTTTGTTGGCGGCGGCGCTTTTTTCTTCCACATGCTGCGCCATTACGGCAACATCACGCGGGCGGTCATCAATGACGTCAATCCCGACCTCATCAAGTGCTATTCGGTAGTGAAGGAGCAGCCGGACAAGCTCATCCAGGCATTGGAAGAAATTCAGGCGGAGTACTACGCTCTCCCTGATGAGCCGAAGCGCCAGCAGTTTTTCCTGGAGAAGCGAGCGGAGTTTAACACGAAGAACCTCCCACCGCTGGACAACTCCAAGCTCTTTATCTTCCTGAACAGGACTTGCTTCAACGGGCTCTATCGGGTGAACAAGAAAGGTTTGTTCAATGTTCCGTTCGGCAAGTATGTCAGGCCCACCATATGCGACAAGGAGACCATTATGGCTGACAGCCGGCTGTTGCAGCGGGTGGAAATCTTGAACGGCGACTACTCCGCCACGCTCGACAAAGCCGAGGGAAAGACACTCTTTTATTTCGACCCGCCATACCGGCCTTTGAGTAGTACGTCTAGCTTCAACGACTACACCAAGGACTCCTTCAATGACGATGAGCAACGGCGGCTAAAGGAATTTTGCGACCGCATCCACGCATCCGGGCATTTTTTCATGCTGAGCAATTCCGACTGCCTGGCGAAAGATGGCAAGGACAGATTTTTTGACGACCTCTACGCCGCTTACACAATCGAGCGCGTGTGGGCCTCCCGCAGTGTCAACGCCAATCCTGCCAAGCGTGGCAAGTTGACCGAAATTCTTGTGCGCAATTTTGGCGAAGATGAAAAAATCCTTGTAGCCGCAGAAACTGAAACAAGCTAATAAAAATACACCAATATGTCAGGACTAAAAAAACAAAACTTTGATACTTTTATGGGGCAACTCACGGAAACTAATGTTACACTAGACTTATTTTCCGATTTTGATAAAATTACCAAAAATGCTGCTCGTGCAGCTATAGGACTGCATACCCTCGATTATCTCATAGGTCAAGAGGACCTTCTAAAAGCGGTCCGCGAAATATGGGATACATCTCCGTCTGCCTTTGATGTATTAGGCTTGCTGATTGCTGTACGCGATTTGAACAAAGTAAAGTTTAACAGGGGAAATCAAAAGGCTTCCACTCTGAAATCATTATGCTCGACCCCCGAAGGTATTGTCGAGTTTTTAGAAGGTACGGGTTTTGCCAACATATTAAGGAAATCACAAATATCTAATCTCAACGATTACGTATTTGGTGTGGAAACTGGCCTTGATTCCAATGCTAGAAAGAATCGTGGAGGTAAGAAGGCAGAAAAGGAACTGGCCAGCATATTTCAAAAGGCAGGTATACCTTGCCGTGAACAAGTAGCTTCTAAAACGTATCCAGCTATTGCCAGAGCGTTGGAAAAGGATAATAAGCGATTTGATTTTGTCATCCAAACGCCTCTCCGCACATACTTAATTGAGGTTAATTTCTATTCTGGTGGAGGATCCAAGCTTAATGAAACTGCGCGCTCCTACTCGGAAATTGCTCCAAAAATTAACGATATCCAAGGTTATGAATTTGTATGGATAACAGATGGCTATGGATGGCACAAGGCCAAAAGTAAATTAGAGCAGGCGTACAAAACGATCCCCTCGGTATACAACTTTACGACTCTCCCTGAATTCATAAGGAAAATTCAAGCTGAATTGAAGATTATTAGCTAACTTCTCACAGTTATGCTTGCTTCATTCTACAAGTCTGAAAGCAGAGACTTCACCCTTCTTCAGGGTGACTGCATTGAGCTGTTGTCGAGCTTTGAATTCAAGTTCGACATGATTTTTGCCGACCCTCCCTATTTTTTGAGCAACGGCGGGATTAGCTGCCAAGCGGGGAAGGTGGTGTGCGTTGACAAGGGGGACTGGGACAAATCACCGGGGGAGCAATCCGTAAACGACTTCAACCTCAAGTGGCTTTCGGCTTGCCGCAACAAGCTCAAGGATAACGGCACGATTTGGGTTTCGGGAACATACCACAACATTTTCAGCGTATACAACGCGCTGCAAGGTTTGGGCTTCAAAATCCTCAACGTGGTGACATGGGCTAAAACCAACCCGCCGCCTAACATTTCATGCCGATACTTTACATATTCCACCGAGTTCATCATCTGGGCGCGCAAAGATCCTAAGGTCCCCCACTATTTCAATTATGAACTCATGAAGCAGATCAATGGCGACAAGCAGATGCAGGATGTTTGGCGCTTGCCGGCCATTGCTCGATGGGAGAAAGAGCACGGCAAACACCCCACTCAGAAGCCCCTTGCACTACTTGCACGCGTCATCCTTGCTTCCACAGAGCCTAATGCGTGGGTCCTCGATCCGTTTTCCGGCAGCAGCACAACAGGAATCGCTGCCTCTTTGCTCGGACGCAAGTATCTGGGCATCGAGAAGGAAACGGAGTTTCTTGAAATAAGCAAGGCGCGGAGGGCTGAATTGGATGTCCCTCATAGAAGGGAAGAAATCCTGCAGAAGATCAAGGACTGCTCTTTCATTGAGCACCAGATGGTGCTTTTCGCAGACGAGGACGAGCTGGAATACGGCCTGCCGTTTTAATCTCGGCAGCACTGCATGCTCATGCCTCACAAGGTGAGCATTCCCAGTAAAAAATGTTTGACGCAAACGCAGGAACTTGGTAACATTTCGTTACCTGATCTTATGAATAAATACTACCTGCAAAACATTCAGCACAAAACTGAAAACGGGAAAGATTCCATGCTGGTTGCCCTTTACAGAGACGACGAGCTTATCTCAAAAGAATGGGTCGTCAGCGATGAGGGTGAGCATTGTTGGGAATTTTGCCAAAACATGATCATGGGTAATCTCTTTGCATTTGATGTTCTGGCAGATGTCATGGGAGAAGACCGCGCGGGCTGGCGCATCGATGATTGGTGTTTCGTCCCCTGTTGGGAAGACCCTGGCGTGAAGATTGATATCACGCCCGAAGAATATCTGGCCGCGAGAAGCAGCATGTGTGGTTAAACGACATTTCCCTGCATCCATCGAACGACGATTATTTGTTCCACTGGATAGACATCATCCAGTACCAGCGGCTGCGTGTGGGTGATTTATCGCGCGGGGAGGTGGAGATTGAGGAGATGGATTAATCACGCGCGCTCCAGTTTCATCCAACGGAATTGGATGAGGTGGTCGATGGTGTCCAAGATGCACTCTCGTTCCTCGGGGGAATCCCATCGTGGTTTCCATTTGAGGATGGCCTCCAAGATGGAATTGTGGGTGAAGCGTGCCGGGTCTGTTGTACGAAACAGGTGTGGCGTGGTGGGTGGAACCAGGGCGTACGAGAGGAGCAACCCTTGGTGCCCCGAACCACCCCGGCAAGCGGGGTTATGGGGATTGGTCGGCATGCGGGGACACCCCACAGGTTTACACCATGTGGCTACGTATAGGATTGCGCCGCCCCCTGCGGGTGGGGCGCTTCAATAGAGCCGCGCATGCGCGCGGGGTTGCGATGAAGTTGACATGCCCGCGCGTGTCTGCTAGCATGGCGGATGGTATGGGACATACATATTACCAGAACTACGGGCACCTGATATACCACGTTTATTCGGTGGAGCTGCTGACGGAGGATTTGCCGCGTGTGCATGCCTACATGCGTGCCGTCCTCAAGGGTGTGGGCGTGAAAAATCCCGTGGTCGGCGGGATTGAGGACCACATCCACATCTTTGGGGAATTCCCGGTCAAGCTGGCCGTTTCGGATGTCGTGCGCCAAGTTAAGACCAGTACAACTAGCTGGTTGAAAACCACCCGCGCCGCCTACAAGAGATTCGCATGGCAGGAAGGCTTTGCCTATTTTTCGGTCAGCGCATCCCTGTACGACCGAACAGCGCGCTACGTCATCACGCAGCGCGAGCACCACGCAAACAAGAGTTTCGAACAGGAGCTCGACGATATAATCGCCCGGTGCAACAATGCGATTCATGTTTCATTCCGCGACGCCCCGGATGAACCCCACCCTGCCGCAGGCAGGGGGCGGTGACATCTTATGTGTAGCCACATGGTGTCAACCTGTGGGGTGTCCCCCTCCGCAGCACATGTGTCCCAAAGAAATTTTTCCGTGGGCAGAAGTGCCGATGATGGCTGGA
>R28__coassemble_384_pt1 | contig 19326 bp, 14 predicted proteins | sample R28__metabat2_low_PE_030 | metagenome-assembled genome bin R28 | reverse complement strand
GGGCTGATTGTTTCAATCAGCCCCGACTTTTTTCAATCTTTGGGACACATGTGGTGGAGAAGCCGATAGAGCCGCTGACCATCGATGAGGTGGAGCGTCTGGAAGCCGCGGCGTAGCTGCCGGAACATAAGGACATGCAGTTGTCGCTGCACCTGATGCTATATTGTGGCATCCGCCCCACGGAGGTGAGCCGGGTTGATTCCGAACGCGACATCGACTGGGAGAACCAGCGCGTGGTGGTGCGTCCCAGCACGAGCAAAACGGGCGGCGGGCGCGTGGTGCCGCTGCGCAAGGCGGACACCATCACCGTGCGCACCATTCCGCACTGCTGGAAGGAACGCTGGCACGCCCTGCGACATGCGGCAGGGTGGCACCGCGAACACGTTTGGCAGCCGGATGCATGCCGCCACACTTTCGCCACCTACCATGCGGCACATTTCCGCAATTTCGCGGAGTTGCAAATGGAGATGGGGCATAGGGACAGCACCCTACTGCGCACCCGCTATGTGTACGCGTGCGGGAATGCCCAGGATAATGCCTGACAAATTCTTCCGAGAAAAACGTACGTCTACTTGATGTCGATGATGCTGACCTCCGGGGGGCAGAAGAAGCGGATGCCCCAGGTGGAGCCGACGCCGCGGGTGACGAAGACGTGGCGGTGGTCGCCGTATGGGTAGGGGCCGGAAACCATGTCCGAGCGGAAGGAGATGAAGTGGCGGGTGAACGGAATGCCGATCTGCCCGCCGTGCACGTGGCCGCTGAGCATCAGGTCCCAGTCGTACGCATCCAGCAGCTGGCGGCTTTCGGGGTCATGGGAGAGTAGCAGCACGGGGTGCTCCTCCTGTCCGTCGGGCTTCATGCAGGCATCCGGGTTCTCGTCACCCTCGTTCCAATCGCCCAGCCCGATGATGCGGATGGTGCTGCCGTTGGGAGCGGTCCAGTCCACGGCCTGGTTGCGGAGGATGGGCACGCCGGCGGTCTCGAAGATACGGAGCACGGGTCCCATACGCTCGTAGTCCATGTTGCCCAGAATCGCGTAGGTGGGGGCAATGGCCTTCAGCCGCCGCAGCAGGTCCATATGCTTGCGCGTGCGGTGGGTGCGCTCCTCCAGCGCGATAAAGTCGCCGCCGTAGACGATGAGGTCGGGCTTGGCTGCCTCAATCATGTCGATAGCCTTGTCCAGCATGTCCCTACTGTTGTGGACATCGCTGATGAAGGCGATACGCAGGGGCCCAGCGCCGGGCAGGGTATCGGCGGGCAGTTCGGTGGTGTTGCATTCCAGTTGGCTAGCACCCCACCGGCCGAACCACTTTGTGCCGTAGTAGATAACTGCAAGGGCTGCGATTATCCAAAACCAGCGGCGGCGGAAAAGGCTTTTTGGCGGTGTGGGAGACATAGAAATTGAGGATTTGGGATTTAGGATTTGGGATTTGGGATTTAGGATTTGTTTGTATGCCATCCCTGCCATGCCACACATAGCGCGCTGGAATTGACGGTCTGGGGGCGCTGGTTGACATCGAGGGTCATTCCCGGAAATCGGGTTGATAGTGTACTACATCCCAAATACTAAATCTTAAATCCCCAATCCTAAATTACACTTCGGGGTTCAGCATGCTCAGCCCTTCGTCCAAGAACATTCCGTCCTTGCGGATGAGAACATCATCAAAGTATATCTCCCCGCCGCCGTAGTCCTTGCGCTGGATGCACACCAGATCCCAGTGGATGGCGGAGTCGTTGCCGTTGGGGGCCTCCTCGTAGCACTGACCGGGGGTGAAGTGGAAGGAACCGCCGATTTTCTCGTCGAACAGGATGTCCCGCATGGGTTGCAGGATGAACGGGTTCACGCCCAGCGCAAACTCGCCGATGTAGCGCGCGCCCTCGTCCGTGTCGAGTATCTTGTTGAGCGCCTCGTCGTTGCCGTTGCAGTGGGCCTCCACAATCTTGCCGTTCTCAAAGCGGAAACGCACGCCGTCGAACGGGATGCCGTGGTAGATGCTCGGCGCGTTGTAGGCGAGCGTTCCGTTGATGGAATCGCGCACTGGGGCGGTGTACACCTCACCGTCCGGCACATTGCAGTCGCCCGCGCAGGGAATAGCCTTGATGCCCTTGATGGAGAAGGTCAAATCCGTACCGGGACCCACGATGTGCACCTTGTCTGTAGCCTCCATCATGGCCTTCAGCCTCTCCATGCCCACCTTGAGCTTGGCGTAGTCGGCCAGGCAGCAGCGGAAATAAAAGTCCTCGAAGGCTTCCGTGCTCATGCCTGCGGCCTGCGCCATGCTGGGCGTGGGCCATGCCAGCACGGTCCACTTGCGCTTGTTGCAGGTGAGGTTGCTGGCGGCCTTGAAGTGCTTGCTGATAATCTGCATGCGCTCGCCCGGTACGTCCGCGGATTCAAAGGTGTTGGAATCGGCATACATGGCGATGTGCACCTGCATGTCCTCCGCGCGCTGGAGGCGGTACTTGCCCTCCAGCCCGTATTGTTCCTCCGTGGCGCCCATCTGCAGCTCCTTGTTGACGAGCGCGTGGGTGATGTCCACATGCGGGATGCCTCCGGCCTCCCTGACGGCGCGGATGAGCTCCACCACCATGGCATCCGGGATGTCCTGCATGCGCAGGTTCACGTGTTCGCCGGGCTGCACGTTGACGGAGTAGCCGCAGATTTGCTTTGCGAGTTGAGTATAGCGTGGGTCCTTCATGGTAATTTGGAATTTGTAATTTAGAATTTAGAATTTAGAATTTGTTTGTGTTCCAGGGTGGTTGGCGCGGGGCGGGCGTGGTCGCTCCAGCTTGGCTTTTGCCATGTTGGTCTTGCAGGTTTCTGCAGTGGAATGGAGAATGGCGGTGATTTGCGCGGCCTCGTTGATGAGGTCGGCAAGCGATTCCGGCTTGACGATGCGGGCGGCGGAAACGACAGAAAGCCAGTATTGGGTTTCAGCCGCCTCGCTTTCCGCCAGCTTTATTTTGGCGAGGAACTCAGCGGACGAGCGGCCATGCACAGCCTCGTGGTAGTTCGCGCCTATGGAGGAAGATGAGCGCAGCATCTGATTGGCATAATCGGACGCGCCGCGCCGTTTCAGCACGCCTTGCAACCGAAACACGCGCGCTGCAAAGGCTACCAGGCGTTCTTTAAGCTCAAATCGGTCCATACGCGGTACAATATTTGGAATTTTTAATTTAGAATTTAAGATTTAGAATTTGTTTGTGTGCCGGAGCAGATGGCGGGGGACAGGCGCGGTTGCTCCCGCCGGACTTTTGCGATGTTGTTCTTGCATCTGCCCATACGCACCATTTGCCAATCCATGATTCAGCCCATTGTGTGGACTGAAAAGCCCCGCTTACTAACAAATTCTAAATTCTAAATTCTAAATTCAAAATTCTCAATGTTAAATCAAACCGCCGGGTTAAGGTCGCTCAGCGCCGGATCCAGGAAAATCCCGTCCTTGCGGATGAGGACATCATCCAAATAAATCTCCCCGCCGCCGTAGTCCTTGCGCTGGATGCAGACAAGGTCCCAGTGGATCTGGGATTTGTTGCCGTTGGGGGCCACATCGTAGCACTGGCCGGGGGTGAAGTGGAAGGAGCCGGCAATCTTCTCATCAAAGAGAATATCGCGCATGGGCTGGAGGATGAACGGGTTCACGCCGAAGGAGAACTCGCCGATGTAGCGGGCGCCTTCATCCGTGTCCAGAATCTTGTTGAGGGCTTCGTCGTTGCCGTTGCAATGGGCCTCCACAATCTTGCCGTTCTCGAAACGGAACTTGATGCCGTCGAACGGGATGCCCTGGAACACGCTGGGGGCGGTGTAGGCCAGGGTGCCGTTGATGGAATCGCGCACGGGTGCGGTGAACACCTCGCCATCCGGGATGTTGAGCTTGCCGTCGCACAGGATGGCGGGGATGCCCTTGATGGAGAAGGTCAAATCCGTGCCGGGGCCTACAATATGTACGCGGTCGCTCTTCATCATCATGGCCGCCAGTTTCTCCATGGACGCGCGCAGCTTGTCGTAATCGGCCAGGCAGCAGCGGAAATAGAAGTCCTCGAAGGCTTCCGTGCTCATGCCTGCACCCTGGGCCATGGCGGGGTTGGGCCAGCGCAGCACGCACCAGCGGGTGTTGTTGACGCGCTCGTTGTGGACGGGGCGCAGGTATTTCTGCGCGAGCTTCATGCGGTCCGCGGGCACGCTTGAATTCTCAAAGCTGTTGGCGGCGCCGCGAATGGCGATGTAGGCGTCCATCTTCTGCATTTCCGCCAGCTCGATGGCGGCAATGGCATCGTACTGCTCGTCGGTGGCGCTGGCGAACATCTCGCGGGTGACGCTGGTGTGGCGCAGGTTGATGTGCGGGCAGGCTCCCGCGGCACGGGCGGCGCGGATGAGCTCGATGGCGATTTCGTCCGGCGCATCGATGACCTCCAGCAGCACATGCTCCCCGGGTTTCAGGGCGCAGGAGTGGTTGATGAGGTTGCGGGCGAGGATGGTTGTTCTGGGATCAGTCATGGTTTTGATTTTGGGGTGAAAGGTCTTTACATGGGGGATTGCAGCAGCTCCAGCGCCTCGCGCATGTCCGCCTCCGTCACGGCGTCCGACAAAACGGGCTTGCCGATGCCCTCCAGCAGCACCAGGCGCGGCGCGCCGTCGCGGAACTTCTTGTCCGCCGCCACACGCTCCATCACCGTCTCTGCGTTCACCTGCTCCGGCAGGGTGAGCGGCAGGCCGATGGTATGCATGGTCTCCAGCACCAGCTTCTCGTCCGATGCGGAAAGCCCGGCAAACTTGCGCGAGAGGTGCAGTGCGGCGCGCATGCCCAGCGCCACGGCCTCGCCGTGCAGCAGCTCGCCGTACGGCACGCTGGCCTCGATACCGTGGCCGATGGTGTGGCCGAAGTTCAGGAAGGCGCGCACGCCGCGCGTCTCATGCTCGTCCTGCTCCACGATGTTGGCCTTGACGGCGATGTTGTCGGCAATGATTTCCGGCAGACGCTCGATGGTGCTGAGGGAGAAGCCTATGTCCATCTCGTCCGCCATCTGCATAAGCGGGAAAAGGCTCTTGGCGCGGCTGATGGCGGCGTGCTTCACCATCTCCGCCATGCCCTCGCGCCCCACGCGCGACGACAGCGTGGAGAGCGTCAGCGGGTCGGCCACCACCAGTTTCGGCTGGTGGAATGCACCCAGCAAATTCTTCCCGGCAGCAATGTTGACGGCGGTCTTGCCGCCCACGGAGCTGTCCACCTGAGCCATCACGGTGGTCGGTATCTGGATGAACGGGATGCCGCGGTAGTAGCTCGCGGCTAGGAAACCCGCCAAATCTCCTGTCACGCCGCCGCCCAGTGCCACAATGAAACTCGTGCGGTCGTGCCCGGCCTTCACCATCTCGCCCGCCAGCTTCTCCACCGTGGAGAGCGTCTTGCTTTGTTCCCCGGCGGGGAAGACGTGCGTGCTCACGCGGTATCCGGCATCGTCCAGTGCAGAAATGACTGACGCGGCATAGAGGGGGGCCACGTTGCTGTCGGTGATGATGGCGGCCTTGCCTTCCAGGCGCGCGCGCGCCACAAGGAAGCCCACGGATTTCAACGAACCGTTGGCCACGTGTACTTCATAAGATTTCTCGCCCAGGGAAAGGGGTATGTCCGGCATGCCTGGCATTATAAACGCCCCACCCCATGCGGGCAAGACCTTATTGTGCATGCGGAAGGGTGCCCGTCCGCACATTCTTCTTGCCAACCCGCGGGGGAATGCGGTATATTCCGTATAAATCAAAAATCTTACATGAAAAAGCAATTTTGGATGACGTGCGCGGCAGTGGCTGCACTCTCTTTCATGCCCCTGGCGGCGCAGGACGACACAACCACCGATGCCGCCGCGGAACCGCAGGCCATCAACCTGGCCGATGAGGCGGGCGCGGAAGCTGCCGCCGCCGCGTTGACCAAGATGGTGAAAGATTACGCGGAAAAGGACGACTACCGCGGCATGGCGGACGAGCTTCGCAAATTGCTGCAGGACGCTTTCCCGAATGCGGTGAAGGCTGATGACGAGAAGCTGGATGATGTCAAGCTGGGCAACAAGCTCGGCACCCGCGCGCTCAACCTCTACCGCGCCCTCAAGTTGGCCATGGAGGCTCCCCAAGCGTCCGATGCCACCAAGCAGAACGCCTTCCTCAAGTGGCTCAGCACCAATTCCAAGAAACCTTCCACCTCCTTCATCGCCGGCATCACCAAGAACAAGGTGGAGCGCAATGACGCCGTCAAGATGATGGCCGAGCTGCGCAAGGCCTTTGAAAACGACCCCAAGAAGGCGCTGTCGGACATCAAGGGAATCACCAATCCCCTGGCAGGCGGCGTGAGCAAGAAGTATTACCCGCACCAGAAGAAGGAAATAGACGCCACGGTGAAGAAGATTCTCGCCCACAAGGACAAGGGTACGCCCAAGGTGCAGCAGGATGCGGTGAACATGGTCAACGTCTTCCGCTACCTCTGCGGCCTTCCTCCCACCGTCACCTATGACAAGACCTACCACGAGGAGGCCCAGCTTGCCGCGGAAACCTGCCGCAAGGCCGGAAGGATAGACCACGGACTGGGCGGCAACACCGACAAGTGCAACCTCTTCCAGGGCCAGAAGGATGTGCCTGTGGATGATGTGATTGGCTACGTTGAGGACCCCGGCGAGAACAACCGCGAGGGCCGCGGCCACCGCAGCTGGATTCTCGCTCCCGCCACCGGCAAGACCGCGTTCGGCTCGGATGGCGGGTTCGGCGCCATGCGCACCTCTGACCACTCATGCACCGAGCCCCGCCCGGAGAACGGCCATGCCTATCCCGGTATGGGCTATTTCCCCGTGGCCTATCTGTACGGCGATGGCTGGAGCTACTACGCCCCGGAGGGCCAGACCGTGCCGGACAAGCCCAAGGTGGAGATGTGGAAGCTCTCCCGCAGCGTGGCGGAGCCTCCCACCGAATCCCAGCTCTCAAAGTCAAACTCCATCCCCATCAAGGCCGTTTTCAAGGGCTGGGGCAATTCCGTGACCTTTGAGCCGGACTACTCCAAGTTCAAGGGCAAGGGCGATAAGATTGGCGGCACCTACTGGGTCCGCGTATCTTGGGAAGGCTTCAAGATGGAGTACGTGGTGGATTTGTACTAGTTCAATCCCCCTGGTTCCAGTCTGCGCGGGGGTGTGCCTTGAGGTACGCCTCCTTGAGGCGCGCCTTGGTGACGTGGGTGTAGATTTGCGTGGTGGAGAGGGATGTGTGGCCCAGCAGCTCCTGCACGGAGCGCAGGTCCGCCCCTGCATCCAGCATGTGGGTGGCGAAGGTGTGCCGCAGCTTGTGGGGCGAGATGTGGAAGGGTATGCTGGAGATGCGCAGGTACTTGTCGAGCATGAGCTGGATGCTGCGGCCCGTCATGCGGCGGCGCAGACGGCTGATGAACAGCGGCCCCCGCGGCTCCAGACCCGCCAGCTCACGGTATCTTTCAATGGCATCGCGCGCATAGTCGCCCACGGGAATCAGGCGCACCTTGCGGCCCTTGCCCAGCACGCGCACGCAGTCCGCATCCGCCTGCAGGGCGTCCTCGTTCAGGCTCACCAGCTCGCTCAAGCGCATGCCGCAGGAGTAGAACAGCTCCAGGATGGCGGCATCCCGCAGCGGTAGCCACGCCGGGCTCTTCTTGTCCACGGGCGTGTGGAGGGGCAGGGCCAGCAGCTCCTCCATCTGGGAAATGTTGAGGTGTACGGGCAGGCTGTGGCGCGCCTTGGGCAGGGCCAGCGTTTCCAGCGGGTTGGAAGCCAGCCCCTCGCGGCGCATGAGGTAGAGGTAGAACGAGCGCAGGGCGGCAAAGCGCAGGCGGATGGTGGCGGGTTTGAGCTCCTGCTCCAGGGCCTCGTACAGCCAGGCGCGGAAATCCCCGGTGGCGCAGTCCTCCCAGGCGGCAAAGCGTTCCCCCATCCAGCCGCGGAACTGTCCCAGCGACCGCCGGTAGGCCTCCACCGTGCGCGGGGACGCGTTCTTCTCCGCCTCCATGAATGCCAGGAAGCGAACCACCACCACATCGGTCGTCTCTGTCGGGGTGTCACCCATTCCGTCTCCATTATACCACGCCGCGCGCACGGGTAAACCGTAAATCGCATGTGTCTCAATAACAAATATTCAGGCGCATGATTGCCGTTGTCCCCAAGTTGCATGCTTGACGGATGGCTTGTCCTGCTTCATACTAAGAATATGCAACTCCGTCCGACCATGCCCGGTTCCGGTGATTCTACGGCCACCCCCCCGCTTGACTTGTTCAAGCTTTCCGGCAGCGCGTGCAATTGGCCGGCTATCCTGTCGCCCGCCCTGCTGGCCCTTTGCCTGATGGGCAGCCCCGCCGCGCGTGCCGCGTACCTGCACCAGGATGCAACCTACATCACCTACACGGATTTTGGCCAGAACTGTGGACGCTACGTGGCCGGAGCCACGAACGCCCTGCTGGATTATATCCGCCGGCAGGAAGGCGGCATTGTCATCACCTATACGGGAGGGCAGACGGGGTGCGCGATTTCCCTCTCCCAAGGGATGATTGATTTCGACAGCATGTCCGACTCGGGCAACGTCACGGCCTTGGGCGTGAACACGGTGGTGTCTGCCTACCATGTGTACACGGATCCCAACCTGAAGTCCCGCTTCAACCCCACGTTTACGGCGGACAAGTTGGGCGGCGCGTATGCCCTGCGCTACGCTACGGTGCAGCTTGCCACCCCCTTGCAGGCAGACGGCGAAACAGCGGCGGATTTCTGCATGGGCCGCCTCAGCAAGGTGGTGACGGATGTACGCACGACCACCCTTGCTGCAGACTCGCCTACGGCACTTCCGTATCTCTACCGCGCGGGCAGCGGGGCCACCTACCGCATGAATGCAGAAGGCAAGCCCACTCGGCTTTGCAATGACATTTACACCATCGGTAGCATCAATGATATCGTCAGGTACGGGGTGGACCCCGAGTATTCAACCGATATCCGCTTTGTGCAGACCAAGGCGGACTGGAGCACTTCCGGCATTTCTGTTTTCAACCCATTGCCCAGCATGGGAGCTGATTATGATTCCGGCAGTCCTGCCTGGATTTACAACTCGGCCACCAGGCGGTACGAGTACCTTGCGGCCATGCAGGGCATTAACCCAGAGGAGAACCTGACCCAATGGCTGCGCCCCACCGCCGCGTGGGCCCAGCAGCAGATGGCAGCCTATGACCGGACCGTGGCCACCGCAGGGAACGCGACACTGCAGATATCCGCCGTCTCCGCGGAGGGGAAGGGCACCGTGACGGGCGGCGCCGCAACGGTGGAATTCAACGGCGTGGCAGAGGGCAAGCACACGTGGAAAGCACTCAACGCGGTGATGGGCTCCAACACGTGGTACACCTACGCCAATTCCTATATGAACGGATACGGGGGAGACACGGGCTACTTGGCGGAGACGAGCAACCTGCTGTTCCATGCATCGGATTCACAGGGAGGCTCGTCCACCATAAGCATCCAGCTGGAGGATACCGTGGATTTGGGCGTGGGCTACGCGGAGTTCACCAAGGCCACCCCGCAATCCGCAGAGGCGGATTTCATCATCAGCTCGCCCGGCGACGGAACCGCCACGTTCAACCACGCCGGCTACGTGATCAACGAGGGCGTGAACGTGCATGTGCAGCTCACCAACAGCTCGGACTACGCGCGGGAATGGCGCAAGACAGGCGCGGGAAACCTCTACATTGAGGGCAACGGCAACAATTACATCGGTCTCAATCTCGGCGGCAGCGGCAGCACGTACCTGAACCGCACCGGCGGCTATGCGGCCTACAACGTGCTGGCCAACACCGGGGCCACAGTGGTGCTCAACGATGTGGACCAGATTGCGCGCGACTTCACCTTCGGCAACGGCGGCGGCGTGCTGGATTTCAACGGCTGCTCCATGGTATGGAACAACTCCGCCGCCGTGGAGGACGCAGGCTTCTCCATTCATGCGCTCACCGAGGAGGCCGTGATTGCCAACAACGGCAGCGGGACGAGCATCCTCACCATCACCGATGCCGGCAGCTCTTTCTTGGGTTCGTTCCGAGACTCTTCCACCGGGGCCCTGCGGGTGGCATACAACGGCACCGGCAGCCTGGCCTGGCACGGCATCGCGACCGACCTCTCGCATCATGAGGACAGCGGCATTGTGGTGCGGGGCGGCACGCTGGTGCTCAGCGGCACCCACACCGTGCACGGGCAAGGCTCTGCCACGGGCAAGAGCACTGATCGCTACACGAATGCCGACGACTGGCACTATGCCGACGCCTCCGCCAATGTATCCGTGGAGGAAGGCGCGCGCTTTGAGCTGGGAAGCCACGCCCGTCTCACCGGCAACGTGACCGTGGAGGCGGGCGGCACCTTCGTGATGCATGAGGGTGTGCTGCACGAAGGGGAATACATTGAAGGCGGCCAGAGATTGCAATCCACCGCCGCGATTTCCGCATTCTACGGCCTCAAGGGAAACGTGCTCCTGGCGGAGAACGCTGCGATGTTTGCAGATATAAGCGGAGAATCAACCGTTGCCACCGAATTTGCCCACTCCATCAGCGGCGCGGGATCCCTCGTCAAAACAGGGGAGGGGACCCTGCGCTTGACGGGTGACATATCCTGCACGGGCGGCATTACCATTCAGGCCGGTACGCTGGACCTGGCAACTTCCGTCGTTTTGAGCTCGGAGTCCTCCATTGCCACCACCTCTGCCACCATCCAAGCCCGTGAGGGCGCAGACAGCGCCTTGCTGGAAAATGTGAGCGTGACCGCCGGCCTCATTGCCGGGTCGGACAGGCGGGCCAGCCTGGCGGACGGGCTCTACATCGAGTCCACCGCCAACCTCATGCTCAAGAACATGACCATCACCGCCGACAATGAGATACGCGTGGGCTCAAACGCCATCACGCTGAATCAGGTGACCATCAACCTCTCAACGGCGAAATACGAACTGGTAGGTTCCGACTACTATTTCCAGTTGCAGGACCTCATCAACTGCGACCTGGTGATGGATGACGTGACCTTCGACGCATCCGCTCTGAAGCTTCCCTCCGGTTTCAACCCCGCCGTGAACGGCATCGGCATCGACTTCGGGGATGATGTGACCATTGATCCGCAAACCGCCAAGAACCTCACCCTGCTCATGGGCGACGATAAGAGCCAGACCCTGAGCATAGATGCCCAGGGCCGCCCCGTTTTCACCAAGCTGGTTCCCACCCCTGAACCCACCACGGGAACGCTGGGCTTGCTTTCCCTTGCGGTCCTCGCCGCAAGAAGACGCAAGCCGGCAACCGGCAGTGAAAAAACTTGACACGCGCGTGTCGGAGTGGTAGCATACGCGCGCTAAAGACCATGCAGGAGTATTTTTCAGCGTTGATCCAGTTGGTGGCGGGCTTCGGCTTCGCCGGAATGATAATTGTGCTGAGCATTGTGTTCGGGCGCCGCTCGAAGATGCGCAACGCCATGAAGGTGCCGTATGAATGCGGTAACGTGCCGGAGGGCGATGGAGCCCCTGGCATGTTCTCCATCAAGTTCTACCTGGTGGCCATCCTGTTCCTGGTCTTCGACCTGGAGGTGGTGTTCCTGTACCCGTGGGCGCTCGGCTTCAAGGATTTCGTGGTGAACAACGGCGCGGCGTTCGGCGCCATGGCCGTGTTCATCGGCGTGCTGATGATTGCCTACCTGTACGCCGTGGGCAAGGGTGTCATCACCTGGCACCGCAACCCCGCCCCGCGCAAGTTCTAATACGCGCGGCATTGCCGCTCCCTTTCAAACGCCCCGCTGCGGCGGGGCATTTTTTCACCCCGTTCCCATGATGAATTCCCGTCAACGGTTTTTGCAGCGCACCCTCGCCGAGCGCATCCTCATCCTGGATGGCGCCACCGGCACCATGGTCCAGCGTCACCACCTGAAGGAAGACGACTACCGCGGCGACCGCTTCGCCGACCGCAAAGCCTACCCAGCCGACCTCAAGAACAACAACGACGTCCTCGCCATCACCCAGCCGCATATCCTGCGCGGCATTGCGGACGCCTACCTGCAGGCGGGGGCGGACATCATCACCACCTGTACCTTTTCCGCCACCTGCATCGGCCAGCATGAATTCTTCCACCATGAGGAAGGCTCGTCGCGGCATGACCAGGCGTACTTCGACCGCGTGCTGGCGGATGCTCCGCTGGCCGCGCTGGTGCGCGAGATGAACCTGTCGGCGTGCCGCATCTCGCGCGAGGCCGCGGATGCTGCCGAGGCGGCGGACGGGCGTCCCCGCCTGGTGTCCGGCTCCATCGGCCCGCTGTCGGTCACGGCATCCCTCTCTCCGGACGTGTCGGATCCCGGGTTCCGCGCCGTCAACTTCGACCAGCTGCGCCGCGCCTACCGCGAGCAGGTGGCCGCCCTGGTGGAGGGCGGGGTGGATATCCTGCAGCTGGAAACCGTTTTCGACACCCTCAACGCCAAGGCCTGCCTGTTCGCCATTGATGAGCTTCGCGAGGAGCTCGGCGAGCTGCCGCCCGTCATCATCTCCTGCACCATCACGGACAAGGCCGGGCGCACGCTCTCCGGCCAAACCGTGGAGGCCTTCTGGAACGCCGTGCGCCACGCCCGTCCGCTGGCCATCGGCATCAACTGCGCGCTCGGTGCGGATCTCATGCAGCCGTTCGCCCGTGCGCTGGCAACGGTGGCGGATTGCGCGGTTTGCCTGTATCCCAACGCCGGCATGCCGGACCCGCTCAGCCCCACGGGCTACCAGCACACCGCTGCACAGATGGCGGACATGCTGCGCGGCTACGCGGAAGAGGGCTTGCTCAACATCGTGGGCGGCTGCTGCGGCACCACGCCGGAATACATTGCCGCCATCCGCGAGGCCGTGCAGAAGTTCCCGCCGCGCCGCATCCCGCAGCACGTCTCCGACGGCACCATGCAGCTTTGCGGGCTGGAGCCGCTCTCCCACAAGCGCAGCGAGGGCATCCTCTTCATCGGCGAACGCTGCAACGTGGCCGGTTCCCCCAAGTTCGCACGCCTCATCCGCGAGGGCAATTTTGAAGAGGCCCTTTCCATTGCCCGCCAGCAGGTGCAGAAGGGAGCCAAGGTGTTGGATTTCTGCTTCGACGACGGTCTCATCGACGGCCCGGCGGCCATGACCCGCTTCCTCAACCTGGTGGCGGCGGAGCCGGATATCGCCCGCGTGCCCTGCATGATTGATTCCTCCAAGTGGGAGGTCATCGAAGCCGGGCTGCGCTGCCTGCAGGGCAAGGGCATCGTCAATTCCATCTCCCTCAAGAACGGTGAGGAGGAATTCCTGCACCATGCGAGGCTCATCCGCCGCTACGGCGCCGCCGTGGTGGTGATGGGATTCGATGAGAAGGGCCAGGCCAGCGGGTTGGACGACCGCATTGCCATTGCGGAGCGCGCGCACGCCCTGCTGGTGCAGGCGGGCTTCCCGGAGGAGGACATCATTTTCGACCCCAACGTGCTCACCGTGGGCACGGGCATGGCGGAGCATGCCAACCATGCGCTGCACTTCTTCCAGGCCTCGGCTGAAATCTCCGCGCGCCACCCGCTCTGCCACATCTCCGGCGGCATTTCCAACGTCTCCTTCTCCTTCCGCGGCATCAATCCCGTGCGCGAGGCCATGCACTCCGCTTTCCTCCACCACGCCTCCCTCGGCGGGCTGGATATCTGCATCGTCAACGCCGCCCTCATGACCGATTACGACAGCATTCCCGTCCACCGCCGCAAGCTGGTGGAGGATGTGCTGCTCAACCGCTGCGAGGACGCCACGGAGTGCCTGATAGCCTATGCCGCAGAGCTGGCCGCCGCCAAGGAGGCCGCCAAGGCCGCGGTAGGAACCGCCCCCGCGCCTCAAAAGCCCGCCGCCGACTGGCGCACCCAGTCCGTGGAGAAACGCCTCGCCCACGCCCTCATCAACGGTGTCTCCGATTTCGTGGAGTCCGACACGCAGGAAGCCCTGCAGCAGTGCGGCACGCCGCTCGCGGTGATTGAAGGCCCGCTGATGGACGGCATGAAGCAGGTGGGCGAGCTGTTCGGTTCCGGCAAGATGTTCCTGCCGCAGGTGGTGAAGAGCGCCCGTGTGATGAAGCAGAGCGTGGCTGTGCTCACTCCGCTCATGGAGCAGGGCAACCAGGCCGCTGCCGCCGGCACTGTCGTCCTCGCAACCGTCAAGGGTGATGTCCACGACATTGGCAAAAACATCGTCGGTGTGGTGCTTTCCTGCAACGGGTACCGCGTGGTGGACCTCGGCGTCATGGTGCCCTGTGAGCAGATTCTGGAGGCTGCGCGCCGTGAGAACGCGGATTGCATCGCGCTTTCCGGGCTCATCACGCCCTCGCTGGACGAGATGGCGCACGTGGCGGAGGAAATGGAGGCAGCGGGCATGACCCTGCCGTTGCTCATCGGCGGTTCCACCACCAGCCCGCGCCACACCGCTGTGAAGATTGCCCCCAAGTACCCGCACGGTGTGGTGGTGCGCACGGCGGATGCCTCCACCGTGGTGCCGGAGCTTGCAGCGCTGATCGGTGCCAATGCGGCAGCCGAGCGTGAACGCATCCTGCAGGAGCAGGAGCAGATTCGCCAAGAGTTCTCCACCAAGGAAGCCGCTCCGCTCATGAGTCTGGCGGATGCCCGCGCGCAGGGCTTGTCAATCGACTGGAACGCCCAGCCCCAGCCCAAACCCGCCCGCACCGGCGTGTTCTCCCTCGGCGTGCAGGACGATTCGTTCAAGCCCGACTACGCCATCGACTGGAGCACGCTCGCCGATGTTGCCGACTGGAGCATCCTGCTGCGCTTCTTCGATTTGCAGGACACGTGGCACCCCACCAAGGCAGTACTGCGTGACGACGCCCCCGCCGCCAAGCGCCAGGAGGCGGAAAAGCTGCTTGCCGATGCCCGCCAGATGCTGGTGCAGGCTCAGGCGGAGCAGCGCCTCCACCCCCGCGCATGTGCCGGTATCTGGAACGCCGAGCGCAGGCAGGACGACATCGCCGTGCTGACCGAGGGCGGGGAGGTTATCCTCCACACCCTGCGCCAGCAAACGCAAAGCCCGCGCCCGCGCGTGGCTCTGGCAGACTTTGTGGCTCCGGCGGGGCAGGGGGGCTATGTAGGTGCGCTCCAGCTCTCCGTCACCGGCGGTTCAGAATGGGCTGCCGAGTTCGAGAAGCAGCATGATTCCTACAACGCGCTTCTTTGCGCCGCCCTCTGCAACATGCTCGCAGAGGCCTTGGCCGAAGCCTCCAACGCCGTGATCAACGAAATCTGGCCTGTTCAGGACAGCGTGTCTGTCCGCCCCGCCTGCGGCTACCCCTCACAGCCCGACCACGCGGAAAAGCAGACCGTATTCGACCTCCTGAACGCCACGCAGCACACCGGAGCCACCCTCACGGACACCTTCATGATGAACCCGCCCGCCTCCGTCTGCGCCCTCGTCTTCAACCACCCCCAGGCCAAGTATTTCGCCGTGGGCCCCATTGGACAGGAGCAGCGCCAGGACTACCTCTCCCGCACAGGGCGTGATTTGCCCGCAGAGGCCTAATTTTTCGATTAGCCTCTCGAAATGAGGCGGTGGAAGCTCCCCCGGCCGGACACCGCAGCCTGCGCGATTGGGTGACGGCGCATGCCGACACCTTGGGCAAAACCTATGCCAGCGAGGTCTCCCGCAGGGCGCTGCTTGTATCCAAGTGGGCAGTTTTGCGTCATGTTTGTTAAATCTTCTTGCCATTTAAGTGATTTTTCATAAAATTTCGCCCGCAAACTTTTTGTTAGCAATCATACCATGAGCTTAGAAGAAAAATCACTTCAATACCATGAGACCCCCAAGCCCGGCAAGTTGGAGGTTTTGCCCTGCAAGTCCTGTTTCTCCATAGACGACCTGACGGTGGCATACTCCCCCGGGGTGGCGGCTCCCTGCCTGAAGATCAAGGAAGACCACCAGGCATCCAACCTCTACACCAACCGCAGCAACCTGGTGGGCGTCATCAGCAACGGTACCGCCGTGCTGGGGCTTGGCAATATTGGAGCCTTCGCCGCCAAGCCGGTCATGGAGGGTAAGGCCCTTCTGTTCAAGGTGTATGCAGACGTGGATGCCTACGACATCGAGCTGGATATCGAAAAGCCGGAGTACTTCATTGAGGCCGTGAAGCATCTGGCGCCCACTTTCGGTGCCATCAACCTGGAGGACATCAAGGCCCCGGAGTGCTTCTACATTGAGCAGCGCCTGCGCGAGGAAATGAACATCCCCGTGTTCCATGACGACCAGCACGGCACCGCCGTAATCACGGGTGCCGCCCTGCTGAACGCCGCCGAACTCACGGGCCGCCGCCTGCACGAAATGCGTTGCGTGGTATGCGGTGCCGGTGCCGCCGGCATTGCCTGCGCCAAGTTCTACATGCAGCTCGGCGTGCGCCGCGAAAATATCTATATGTTCGATTCCAAGGGGCTCATCCACATCGGCCGCCCGGATCTGCACCCCACCAAGGCCCTCTTTGCCCAGTATGAGGATTGCACCATGGAGCAGGCCCTCACGGGGGCGCACGTTTTCCTGGGCCTTTCCCGCGCCGGGCTCCTCAAGCCCGAGATGGTTCGCAGCATGGCTCCCCAGCCCATCATCTTCGCTTGCGCCAATCCCGACCCCGAAATTACTTACCAGGAGGCCAAGGCTGCCCGCCCGGACTGCATTATGGGTTCCGGCCGCAGCGATTGGCCCAACCAGGTCAACAACGTCAGCTGCTTCCCCTATCTCTTCCGTGCCGCGCTGGACATGGAGGCCGTCCGCATCAACGAATCCATGAAGATAGCCGCCGCCCACGCGCTGGCCGCCCTGGCCCGCGAAAAGGTGCCTGCCGAGGTGGTGGCCGCCAACGGCGGAGTGGAGCTGGAGTACGGCACGGAATACGTGATCCCGAAGCCCTTCGACCCGCGTATGATGGAGTTCCTGTGCCCGGCCATTGCAGAGGCCGCCGTGGCCTCCGGAGTGGCTCGTCGCCCCCTCCGCAACCGCGTGGAGTATGTAGCGGAACTCAAAGAGCGCGTTCGCAATGTGCAGACCCGCATCCGCTCCCTGGTGGACAGCTACGCCCAATAAGACCGGGCAAACTTGTTTTCAAAAATCCCCGCGCCTTCCCGGTGCGGGGATTTTTGATAGGTGAAAGCACTCTGGGTGCGGACAAGCTTACGCGCGGCGTCTCCGCAAGCTGAGGGCGGCAAGGGCAAGCAGGCCCAGCGTGCCCGTGGCGGGCTCCGGCGTCTGTGCCGTGGCGTGGAACTCAAGCTTGCCTCCCGCCGCGAGCTTCAGCTCGGTGTCGTAGCCCTTCATGCCCAGCCGCACGCTGTCGTCATGGGTGATGTGCACATCATCGCCGAAATCCAGCACCACGCCCGCATCCTGCAGGCCGAACTCCAGCGCCGAGGCGTCCAGATACACGCCGCCCAGCTTCACCCCGCCGTCCACATAGGTGGCCGGCGTTTGGATGGTGAGCGTGCCGCTGCCGCCCTTGTTCAGGGATCCTTTGATGGTCAAGCTGTCGAAGCCCTTTGCGGCCGAGAACGTGTAGTCCCCGCTCCCATACACCAGGACGCTCGATACCTTGATGTTTTTCTCCTCCCCTGCGGGTGTCAGGACAATCTCCCGCGCGCCGTCGCCGCGGAACTCCACATGGTCGTTTTGCAGGAAAACCGTTGCTTCCGGGGTACTCCCCCCGGTATTCCAGTTGGCGGTTTTGCCGACATCCCAAACACCGTTCCCCGCGGCGTTGTCCCAGACAATGGTTTCCGCGGCGGCATGGCCGCAGCAGGCGGCCAGCAGCAGGGCGAGTATGCGTGCAATCCTCATGCCCCCATTGTGGCATGAAATGCGGTGTGCGTTAAGGCGCGGGAATCAATACACGTCTTTGCGGTACCGCTTGTCTTTTTGCATGGCGGCCAGGTATTCCGCGGCAGCCTCCGGGGAAAGGTTGCCTTGGGAGGAGATGATGCCGAGCAGGGCGGCCTCCACGTCCTTGGCCATGCGTGCGGCATCGCCGCACATGTAGAAGTAGGCACCGGCATTGAGCCACTTCCAGACGTCGGCGGCGTTCTGCTCCATGAGGTGCTGCACGTAAACCTTGTGGTCCTGGTCGCGGCTCCAGGCGGCGGAGTAGCGCATCTTGCCGGCGGTCACCAGCTCGTTGATTTCGTCCTCGTAGCAGGCGTCCGTGGCCTGGTGGGGATTGCCGAAGAAGAACCACATGTCACCTTCTGCCTTGTCGATAGTGCGCTGCTGCCAGAACGCGCGGAACGGGGCGATGCCGGCGCCAGGCCCCACCATGATGATGGGAGTGGCGGGATTTTCCGGCAGGTGGAAGCCCGGCTTGGACTGCACGAACACGCGCACCTTGTCGCCCGTCTTCACTCGGTCTGCCAGGTAGATGGAGCACACGCCCTTGCGCGGCCGCTCGCTGTGCTTGGGGTTGTAGCGCACGGAGCCAACGCAGAGGGAGACCTGACCCGGCACGAAGTTCGGGCTGCTGGCGATGGAATAGAGGCGCGGGGTGAGCTTGCCGAGGCAGGAGACGAACTGGGTGGCATCCTCAAACTTGGCGGTGGTTTCAGGGTCTTCCGCCAGGTCCAGCAAATCGCGTCCGTGGGAGAAGGAGCGGAGCTGTTCGGTGTCCTCGATAATCGCCGCCAGCTTGGCGCTTTGGGCCACGGCGTTCCACTTGCTCAGAAGGCCCTTCTTGATGGAGGAAATGTCGTACGCGGTGATGAGGGCTTCCCGCAGGGTCGCCACGGCGCCGCTCGGCAGAGCCACGCTCTCATCCGCCTTCAATCCCAGACAGGCAATGAGTGCATCCACCAGTTCCGGGTCGTTCATCGGCAGCACGCCCAGAACATCGCCCGCCGTATATGCCATCCCGGAACCGTCCAGGGACAAATCAATCTGGTGCGTTTCCTTGGCGCTTCCAGGCTTGGTGACGGGGCGTACTGCCACCACGGTGGCAGGGAAAGGATTCTTGAGGCTGTACTGTTCCATGGTTGTATTGCCGATTTACGGCGGCGCATTATATTCTTGCCCCACCCGCCGTGTCAAGCCAATAACGAAACATCAGCGCTTCACATCAGCGCTTCTTACGCTTGGCCAGGGCCTTGAGCAAAAGCAGGGGGGCGGAGCAGGCAAGAACCACCAGCAGGGGGATGAACACATACAGGTATGTGTTGATGTAGCGGGAACACTTGGGATCCTCTGCGCGTTCGCCCTGTTTCCACCAGCGGTAGGCCAGGGTGGGGCTCCATTCCACGGGGGAGAAGGGGTTGAGGTGCAGG
>R28__coassemble_383_pt1 | contig 19336 bp, 17 predicted proteins | sample R28__metabat2_low_PE_030 | metagenome-assembled genome bin R28 | reverse complement strand
CCCACCACGGTAACGCCGCCGAATGGCGGTGTGGGCCGGTGTGGGCGTGCGCAACCAATCACGGCAGGCGCTGTCGTGAATGCCATCCATCATTCCATGCTTTGGGCTTGACAGCACGCGCGCGTGGGGGCAGAATTTACCCCGTGATTACCAGATTTGCCCCGATAACGGTTGTAGCGGCGCTGGCCGCGTTTGCACAAGAGCCCACTCCCGCGGTGCCCCAGCAGCCCGCACAGCCACAGGCAGCTCCCGCCAAGAACACCGTGGAGGATGCCTACCGCGGCATCGTCAAGCTGGAGGTGGCCGTCACCAAGCCCAACTACCGCACACCCTGGCAGACCGGCGGTTTCGGCCGCGGCAACGGCACCGGGTTCATGGTGGCGCCCGGCCTTTTCATGACCAACGCCCACGTGGTGGCGGATACCGACCGCATCTACATCTCCCCCTACGCTGATTCCCGCAAGCTGCCGGCGCACGTGAAGTACGTGGCGCACGATGCCGACCTGGCCCTGGTGGAGGTGGAGGACAAGGACGCCTTCAAGGACGTGCCCTGCCTGGAGTTCAGCGAGGAAATCCCCCAGCTGGAGGACCGCGTGCGCGCCATCGGATACCCCATCGGCGGCAACCGCCTCTCCGTCACCAGCGGCATCGTCTCCCGTATCGACACCATCCCCTATTCCCACCCGCGCAACTCCGCGCACCTGGCGCTCCAGATTGACGCCGCCATCAACCCCGGCAACTCCGGAGGCCCCGTGCTCAAGGGCGACAAGGTGGTGGGCGTGGCCTTCCAGGGCCTGCAGGAAGCCAACTCCACCGGCTACGTCATCCCCATGTCGGTCATCCGCCATTTCCTGAAGGACGTGGAGGATGGCCACTATGACGGCTACGTGAACGTGGCGGCGGAGTTCATGCCGGCGGAGAACCCGGCGCTGCGCCAGTACCTCAACCTGCCGCAGGATGCCAGCGGCTGCGTGGTGGCGGAAGTGGCCGTGGGCGGCAGCTCCGATGGCGCGCTCAAGCCCGGTGACGTCATCCTGGCCGTCAACGGCATCAAGGTGGACAGCTCCGCCATGATCATGCTGGACGGCGTGCGCGTGCCCCTGGAGGAGCTCGCGGAACGCTCCTTCTCCGGCGACAAGGTGACCTACACCATCGTTCGCGACGGCAAGCAGATGGAGACGGAAGGCACGCTGGCGCCGCTGAAGGCCAGCCAGGTGCTCGCCCGCGCCTATGACCAGCTGCCGCGCTACGTGGAGTTCGGCGGCCTGGTGTTCCAGCCTATGCAGGCGGATGTCATCAGCGCGCGCAACATCTCCCCCAAGAACTACCTTGTGGAGATGGACGCCTATGTGCGCGGCGGTGCCTACAAGACCAAGGAGGACGTGGTGTTCCTCACCAACGTGCTGCCGGATGAGGTGAACGCGCGCATGGACGACTTCGGCCGCCGCGTGGTGAAGAAGGTGAACGGCGTGGAGGTGAAGGGGCTCAGCCACCTGTACGAGCTGCTGTACCCGCAGGACACCGCCAGCCGGCCGGCCTACACCGTGATTGAGCTTGCGGGTGCGGAACGCCCGCTTGTGTTCGACAACGCGGCCATCGATGCCGCCAACAAGCGCATCGGCACCAAGTACAACGTGCCGGAACCCGCCCGCCTCAAGTAAACCTCCAACCCATTTTCACATCATGATTCGCACATTGACCCTACTCGCGCTCGCCGGCGGACTCGCCTTCAGCTGCAAGCCCACCGTTCGCACCGCAGAGCAGCAGAACCAGCCCCAGCAGCAGGAGCAGCAGGCCGCTCAACCGGCGGAACCCGCCCAGGAGCAGCCCGCCGACCAAACGCAGGCTGAAGCCCCCGCCGCGGCCGACCCCTCCAACAGCCTCGTGGACGTCAACTCCACCAACCAGGACTACAACATCCTGCAGCCCTGGGAGAAGGAGAGCCCCAGCAGCAACTCCACCCGCGGCATCTACCTGGGCAACAACCTGGTGCTTTGCAGCGGCAAGGCCGCGGATGCCGCCACCTATGTGGAGCTCGCCCTGCCGGACGGCTCCCGCACCGTAACCGCCAAGGTGGTGCGCTTCGACCCCGACCTGAACCTGGCGCTGCTCACGCTGGAGCATGAGGAGGATGCCGACTTCTTTGCGGACCGCACGCCGCTGGAGGTGGGCGAGCCCCTGCGCATCGGCGACAAGGCCGAGTTCGCGGGCCTCATCCAGGGTATCAAGCCCGTACACGCCGGGCTGACCGTGGAAAGCGCGGACGCCCCCGGCATGCCGCGTCTCAACCTGCACGCCGAGCGCTCCCTGCCGGACGGCGCAGGCATGGGCTGCCCCGTCGTCAAGGACGGCAAACTGGTAGCCATGAGCATGGGCTACCGCGCGCAGAACCAGATGCTCAGCTGCATCAACGCAGAGCTCCTTTCCCGCTTCCTCAACCAGAAGGAAAACGCCGGCGTGCCCATGGTGGGCTTCTCCCTCATCGAGCTGAAGGACCCCGTCTTCCGCAAGTACCTCAAGATTGACGACCCGAAGGCCGGCGGCCTCTATGTGAACGAGGTGGAGCCCAGCGGCGCCGCCGCCGAGGCCGGCATGAAGGAGGGTGACGTCCTCACCGCCATCGAGGGCATCGCCATCGACAACACGGGCCGCTGCGAGCACCCCGTCTACGGCCCGCTTTCCGCCACCTGCCTGCTCAACAGCTACAAGCCCGTGGGCGAAACCCTCAAGCTTTCCCTGCTGCGCGACGGCCAGCCCGTGGAAATCACCCTGCCGCTCAACCGCGACGCCGCGGAGAAGAGCCTGGTGCGCGAGATGCAGCCCGGCGAGCGTCCCCGCTACATCATGTGGGGCGGCCTGCTCTTCCAGCCGGTGACGGACGACTTCCTGCGCGCCATCCGCGAGCGCGCCCAGGACTCCCTGCCGCTCTCCCTCGCCTGCATCGAGGACAGCGAGGACGAGTTCCGCAAGGAGGGCCGCAAGGAGCTGGTGGTGCTTTCCCTCGTGGTGCCCACCGCCGCCACACTCGGCTATGACAACGCGCGCTTCACCCTGGTTACCAAGGTGAACGGCAAGGACGTGCACGACTTCAACGAGTTCGCCAAGTTGATTGACGAGAAGACGCCCAACGGTCTGATCCGCATCTCGCTCAACAAGGCACCCTACGATGTCTACCTGAGCGAAACCGCGGTGCAGCGCAGTAACGAGGTCATCCGCGCGCAGGCCGTTCCCCGCCTCCGCTACGTGGGCGAGGAGGAGCAGAAGTAAACCTCCTATTCCCCATGGGCGTTCGGCGCTCCATTCTCCAAGGCGCATGCATGCTGGTGCTCACCGCTGCATGCGCCTTTGCCGTGGAAACAGCAGACTGGATGCGCGGCGTGCAGGATGCCGCCCCCCTGCGCCGCATCGCCATTCCCGGCGCGCATGACGCCGGAACCGCCGGCATGCCCTGGTACTCCCGCACCCAGGATGCCGATACCGCCACCCTGCTGGCAGACGGCGTGCGCTACCTGGATTTGCGCGTGGCGTTGAAGGATGGCAAGCTGCACATCTTCCACGGCCCCTCCACGGGCGTGGAGCTGGATGCCGTACTGCAGGCCGTGGCCGCCTTCCTGGATGCCCACCCTGCGGAATGCATCCTGCTGGATTTCCAGCATTTCCAAGGCGGCGCGGAGCAGCACGTCCTCGCCGCACTCACCGCCAAACTCGGGCAGCGCATCTTCGCCGCACCCAATCCCCAGGACAAGGTCGCCTGCATCAACTCCCTCACCCTGAACGACGTGCGCGGCAAGGTGGTGGTCTTCTGGGGCAGCGCCCAGGACCCCTGCCTCGCAGACCCCCGCCTCTTTCTCCGCGGCAACGGTGCCGGAAACCGTCCCAACGCCTGCTTACACTCGTTTTACAATGAAAGCGCGCATACGGGTGAATCTAAAGCCCTGATTGCCGCAACTTTGCCGGAATATCTGGCGCGTTTCACCTCGCTGGACAGCGGCATCAGCGTGCTCCAGGGACAGCTCACGGATGGCTGGGGCATCCGCGGTCCCCGCTCCCGTGAAAACACCCACGCTGCCGCCATGGACGCCTTCGTCTCCTCCCTCGCCAACTCCCCCAAGCTCCCTGCCGTGAACGTCATCCTCCGTGATTTCGCCACTGCGGACAAGAACACCAAAACCATTGAACTCAACCGCGCCAAAGGCTTCTTCAAGTAGTCCCGCCGCCGCAAGTTTTTAAAGTGTACTTTAAAAACTTGAGGAAACCGCAAGTTTTTAAAGTATGTTTTAAAAACTTGTTGACAAGGAAGAGTGCACAAGGGTAGAATGCGGTTGTGAAGGGCACCATAGAGCGACCGCGCTACACAGAGTTGCTGCGGCAATACCGGGACCAGTCACTCATCAAAATCCTGACGGGGGTGAGGCGTTCCGGGAAGTCGACGCTGTTCAAGCTGTTCATGGATGAACTGCGTGAGGACGGCGTGGGGGAGGAGCAAATCCAGAGCCTCAATCTGGAAGATGTGGACAATGCGGCGCTGCTGGATTACCGAGAGTTGCACCGCCACGTCAAGGAGCGTTTGGTGGCGGGGAAGCAAAACTACGTGTTCCTGGACGAGATACAGAATGTGCCGGACTTCCAGAAGGCGATTCGCAGCCTGGCGGACAAGGAGAACGTGGATTTGTACCTGACGGGATCCAACTCCAAGCTGCAATCGGGCGAGTGGGCCACTTCCATAGCCGGGCGCTACGTGGAAATCCATGTGCTGCCGCTCTCTTTCCGCGAGTTCGTTTCCGCCCATCCCACCATCGGCAACCGCGACGAGGCGTACGATGCCTACACGAGCCTGTCCTCTTTCCCGCAAGTCTCCCGTTTCCCGGAACAGTTTCAGCCGGATATGGCGAAACGGTATCTGCAGGATTTGTACGGCAGCATCGTGCTGAAAGACATCATGGACGCACGCAACATCCGCGAGGTGGCACGCCTGGACCGTCTGGCGCGCTTCATGAGCGATGCCATCGGCAGCGAGTTGTCCGTCAAGAAAATCAGCGATACCATGACTTCCGACGGCGTGAAGGTAAGCGCGCCCACGGTGGAGGCGTACGTTCAAGCGTTCCGCGATAGTTACCTGTTCTACAAGGTGGACCGCTACGATGTGAAGGGAAAGCGTCTGCTGAAAACGCTGAACAAGTACTACATTGTGGATCCCGGGCTGCGGAAGATGCTGGCGGGTTCGACCACGCGCGATTCCGGGCACCTGCTGGAAAACATCGTGTACCTGGAGTTGTTGCGGCGCGGATACCGCGTGAGCGTGGGCAAGGTGGATGTGTGGGGCCGCACGGGGGGTGACCGCTTGACGGTGGAGGTTGACTTCGTGGCGGAGCGCGGCGACACAACCGAGTATTTCCAAGTGAGCGAGAGCATCCTGGACCCGGCCACGCGCGAGCGCGAGCTGCGCCCGCTGTTCGCCATTCGGGATGCCAATCCCAAATACCTGCTCACCCGCGACTACAGCACCGCGCAATACGACGGTGTGCAGCACATCAACGTGCTGCAATGGCTGCTGGGGGAAACTTGACCTCCGCCGGTCAATCCTCCACCAGGACAGCGAGCCATTTGGCAACGCTTTGCAGCCGGGCGAGCACGGCGACGGGGGTCTCATGGACAAAATGTCTATCATCCAAGGGGAATTCCCTTGACACGGAGGCAATCCACAGGCACAATCCCTGCACCCGGAGAGATGGCTGAGTTGGTCTAAGGCACTCGACTCGAAATCGAGCGTGGCAGAGATGTCACCGAGGGTTCGAATCCCTCTCTCTCCGCTGTTGTGACGGATGGCCCAGGATACACCAGAGCGCACGCTGGGAGTCATCGCCGGGGCGGGAGACTACCCGCGCATGGTGATGGAGAGTGCGCGGCGCGCCGGAGTTCGCGTGGTATGCCTGGCGCTGCGCGGGCTGGCGGAGAAAGGATTGCGCTCGCTGGCGGATGAGTATGCGGAGTTCCGCGTGGGCGCGCTGGAGGAAGGCACGCGCTACGCCAAGGAACACGGTGTGACCGAGCTGATGCTTTGCGGCCAGGTGAAACCATCCTGCATCTACACCATGTGGCCTGATGCCACCATCCGCCGCTTGCTGGCAGGGCTGGACCGCCGCAACGCGCATACCCTCTTCGGCACGCTGTGCAACTATTTTGCGGAACAGGGTATCACCGTGCTGCCCTCCACCACGTTCATGGAGGACCACCTTCCCGCCCCCGGTCTGCTAGCGGGGCCGCAACCCTCACACCAACAACTGGAGGAAGCTGCCGCCGGCATGCCCCTGGCACGCGAGATTGCACGGCTGGATATCGGCCAGAGCATTGTGGTGCATGGCGACCGCGTGGTTTGCGTGGAGGCTTTCAAGGGTACCAACGAGTGCATTCAGAGCAGCGCCGGAACGGGTGGCGCCACCACCCTTTGCAAGGTCACCAAGCCCGGGCACGACATGCGTTTCGACGTGCCGTGCATCGGTGCCGCCACCATCCGCAACTGCATGGCCGCAGGCGTGAAGCAGGTGGTTTTCGAAGCCGGCCGCACCATCTTGTTCGACAAAGAGGAAGTGCTGCGCTTATGCAACGGGCACGGCATCACGCTGCGTGCGGTGGAGCTGCCGCCTGCGGACGCGCAGCCGTTGCACGCCGTGCAGGACGATGCCGCCCACGCACGCATGATGGCGCAGGAGGTCGCCCGCCTGGGAATCGGCCGATGCGCCGTGGTGTGCGATGGCGTGGTGATTGCCGTGGAGGACACGGACGGCCCGGAGAAGTGCATCCGGCGCGCGGGGGAATACATGCGCCGCCTGAAGCTGGCGCGCCTGCTCAACTGGCTGCTGCGCATTGTGACGGGCAAACCCGCCGCTCCGCCCGCACCCCTGGTGCTGGCCACCGCGGAAGGCTGTTCCCTCACCCCCGCCCAGCACCGCTCCGCCCAAAAGGCCGGCATCCGCGTGGTTTGAATGCCACCGCATTTTTCAGGATGGGTAAAACGAGCACCCAAAGAATTCGGCTTTCAATAATCATTACATAGTCATATAATGGATACATGCCACCGAAGGTGCGAGAACTAGAGGCATGCTTGACCAAAGCCGGCTTTGTATGGAAAGCCGGCAAGGGCAGCCACCGCCACTATCTGCACCCGAACGGGCAAAAGGTGACCATCAGCGGGCAGCGCGGCGACGATGCCAAGCCTTATCAGATACGTGAGGTGGAGCGCGCCGTCAGGTCTGCCGCCGGCAAATAACAAGCAAGGTGACAAGCAAATGAAAAGGAACAGGCAAACGCGGGCATCCATGTACACGCGAATCATCCGTTGGAGTAGGGAGGACGGCTGCTATGTGGGCAGCCTGCCGGAGATTTGCGGCAACTGCTGCCATGGCGACACGGTGGAGGAGGTGTGCCGCCAGTTGGACGACATCGCGGAAGATTGGGTGGGCATGGAGGAACAGGGCGTGCTGAGCCTGGCGGAACCGGACTCCTCCATGGTCATCACGCAATCAAGGTTTGCCGTTACCAAGAACGCGGGTGCGGAAATAGCGCGGCTGCGTCACCGTTTGGGGCTCTCGCAAGCTGATTTTGCGCGCGCGCTGGGAGTCTCCCTGTCCACGGTGAGCCTGTGGGAGCAGGGGCGGCGCACGCCCTCCGGCTCATCAGCCAAATTGCTGGCCGTCATCGACCGCAACCCTGAAGTGGTGCTGGCGTAAGGGGATGCCTCGACCTACCCCGCGCCGCCAGGCGCGCGCTATTCAAAATAGTACCCTCAATCCAACGGCGCTATCGTCGCAAGACGTAGCGCGAGGAGGTCATGGACATAGCCTCGGCGGCGGGCATGGACTTCCTCTCGTGTCCGGAGCCCCAGGAATCGGTGTAGATGATGGTTTTCTCCGCCTTGTTGTAGCCGATGATGAGACGCATGTGGCCACCGCGTCCCTGCGGCAGGGATACGGATTCCTTGTAGATACCCAGGGTGACGCACCACAGCACGGGAATGCCGGAGTTGATCTGCTTGCTGATGTCGCCCATCCACTTGCTCACGTCCGAGGACTTTCCGGCGCGCGTCTTGAGCAGCACATCGGGGTCTGCCACGTCAAAGAATTGGGAACCCTGCTGCTCGGAGATGCCATCCTTGCCCATGGACTTGGCGGTCTTGTTGTACCGGCCAATCAAATCCATGATGAAGGTGGTGTAGTCCCTGAGCTTCTTGTTTTCCAGGTTGACGATGCGGATGGGGAATTTCTTGCAGATCTGCTGCATGGATTCCTCCATGTTGTCGGTACGGGTTCCCTGTGCGCCGGAGCTGCCGCAGATAGCGGCGAGGGCGTGCTGGTCCACGCCGTCCATGCCATAGTAGGCAAAGACGCGGGAGATGGATGCGGGCACGCAGTAGCCCTTGTCACCCTGGTCCACCATGGGCACGTTGTCCAGCCAGACATCGCCGTTCTCCTCATGGCGCAGGTTCTTCTTGAGCTCGCTGTGAGCCACGGCGTCGCGCGCGCCGCCGGTTTCGATGGCGGCGGCGTCAGGGCCGAGGTTCAGGCGAATGAATTCCGCGGTGAAGGGAGCGCCGGGCTTCTTCTTGTTCTTGGAGGAGCCGCCGGTGGAGCCGCTGTCCAGGTGAATGGCACCAGTCTCCCACTCCCAGTCCCAGGCGCGGGTCTTGATACCTGTTTCCTTCTCGGAAACCTTGGCGGCCTTGCCGGGCGCGCCCACCACTTCCTCCACGGCCGCCACGGAATTCTTCACCTTGTTCTCGAAAGCCGTTTGCTCGAGGGCTCCGTCATCTCCCTTGTTGTAGATGATAATCTGGATGCTGGCGAGGTGCTCGCCGTCCCACTTGAACAGCATTTCCGCAGGAGCTATCTTGCCGATGGTAAGGGTGTTCCTTGCATCGATGCGCTGCGTTTTGTCATCCACGGGCGAATAGCGCACCCCTTGCATGTACTTGGCGCCCAACTCCGACTTGTCCATCTTCCACAGCTCGCCGCTCTTGATTGAATCCGCAAGATCCGTGGCCGCCAGGCACACCATGGCGGAAGTCGCGGCAAGGCCTAAAGTGAGAACCCATTTAATCATGCTCACAGCATACCCTAACTCCCCCCGTCATGGCAAGCAAAATCATGCAGGGCGTCCTTGACGCGGTGCGGAGGGGCTGGTAAGATGGTTGGCAATATGAGTGAACACCCGTTTTTAGAGGATACGCTGGATGTGGCATGGTCGCGCCTCACGCCGGATAGGGCGCGCACGGACATCCGCCTGGCCATTGAGCATGCCAAGGCCGCCGTGGAGGAGGTCTGCAACGTGAACGAGCCCACCTATGAGAACACCTTTGCCGCGCTGGAGGGCGCGGGAGCGGAGCTGATGCGCGGCTGGCTGCGCCTGAACCACCTGCGCTCGGTGATGGATTCCCCGGCCATCCGCGAGGTCATCACGGAGCTGATGCCGGAGGTGGTGATGTACTCCACCAGCGTGTCGCTCAACCCGCGCCTGTACGCTGTGCTCAAGAAGGCGTCCGAGGAAGCGTGGGTGGCCGAACTCTCCCCCGTGAAGCAGCGTTTTATCAGCGAAACCATGGCCGATTTCCGTGAGAGCGGCGCCGAGCTGGACGACGAGCGCAAGCAGCGCTTCGCCGAGCTCAACACCGAGCTGGCCCAGGCCTCCCAGCAGTTTGGCGAAAAGGTCCTGGATGCCACCAACGCATGGGAATACGTAACCGCAGACGCCGCTGAGCTGGCGGGCCTGCCGGAATCCGCGCGCGAGAACGCACGGCACGATGCCCTGGCCAAGGGCTATGGCACGGAGGACGCGCCGCAGTGGCGCCTCACCCTGCAGTTCACCTCTGTGCAGCCCGTGCTCACCTTCGCCGACAACGAGGCGCTGCGCGAACGCGTGTGGCGCGCCAAGAACGCGGTGGGCACCGGGGAGTACGACACCGCGCCGCTCATCCAAAACATCCTGGAACTGCGCGCGGAAAAGGCGCAGATGCTGGGTTACACCTGCTGCGCGGACTATGTGACGAGCCGCCGCATGGCGGGCAGCGGTCCCAATGCGCTGCGCTTCATCGACGGCCTGCACGACGACGTGAAGGACGCCTTTGTGGCCGAGCAGGAAGCCATCCGCAAGTTTGCAGAAGAGCAGACCGGGCAAAGCATCCCCGTGATGAAGCCCTGGGACATCGGCTACTGGAGCGAGAAGCGCCGCAAGGCCCTGTACGACTTCGACACCGAGAGCCTGCGCCCGTACTACTCCATGCAGAACGTGCTGGAGGGCATGTTCTCCATCTACGCCGGGCTGTACGGCATCCGCTTCACGCAGAAGCCCACCGTGTGCCTGAAGGACGGCGAGACCGCCGCGCCGGGCCAGGTGGAGGTGTGGCACCCGGAGGTGCTGTTCTTCGAGGTGCACGACGAGGAGACCGGCGAGCACCTGGGCTCGTTCTACACGGATTGGCACCCGCGCGATTCCAAGCGAGCCGGCGCGTGGATGGAGGCGCTCTCCACCGGGCTGCCGCCGCAGGACGGCCACCCGCGCATCCCGCACCTGGCCTTCATGTGCGGCAACCTCAGCAAGCCCGTGGGCGATAAGCCCGCCCTGCTCACCCACATGGAGGTGGAGACCGTGTTCCACGAGTTCGGCCACCTGATGCACCAAATCCTCAGCAACGTGGAAGTGCGCTCGCTGGGCGGCTGCAACACCGCCTGGGACTTTGTGGAGCTGCCCAGCCAGATCAACGAGAACTGGACCTGGGAGGCCGAGGCCATCGACCGCTACGCCCGCCACTGGGAAACAGGCGAGCTCATGCCCGCCGAGCTGAAGGAGAAGATGCTCGCCGCACGCAACTACGGCGCCGCCTCCTTCTTCATGCGCCAGCTCTGCTTCGGCAAGCTGGACCTGGAGCTCCACACCAACACCGAGCACTACCTCGGCGCCGACTTGGAGGAATCCGACCGCGAAATCCTGGCGGACTACCGCGTGCCCACCACCGAGGTGGGATACACCATGCTGCGCGCCTTCTCCCACATCTTCGACGGCGGGTACGAGGCCGGATACTACTCCTACAAGTGGGCGGAAATGCTGGAGGCCGACGCCTTCTCCCGTTTCACCAAGGAGGGTATTTTCAGCCCGAAAACCGGGCGGGATTTCCGCCGCTGCATCCTCTCACAGGGCAACTCCCAGCCAGCGGCAGACCTGTTCCGCGCGTTCATGCACCGCGACCCCGACAGCTCCGCCCTGCTGAAACGCTGCGGCATCAGATAACCCACCCCCAAGAGCCATGGACCAGGACATACCGGAATACAGCATCGTGGAATCCGTGTACGTGCGCGGGCGCAACTGCCTGCTGCTGCGCGCGGATTTCTCCCCGCTCTTTGTGGACTACTACCTGCACCTGCAGCAGCACGGCCTGCGCAACGAGCAGCAAGAGGATTTCACCCTCAAGCAGATGCTCGCCTTCTTCACCCTCCACCTCACCGCCCGCCCCTGGCAGGAGTACCACGCATGGACCTTCAACGTCCGCACCCCGCGCCTCGCCAACTACTTCGTCTCCGGCTCCGCCACCGATGAATCCGTCGTCGGCCGCGCTTTCCGCGACAACGTGCGCGAGCCGGAACGCGACATGCTCTACGCGCAGAACATCCGCCAAGGCAAGGAACCGCAGACCTCCGTCATCACCCTGGAGGGAACGCGCGTGGAGGACTGGGTGGAGTGCTTCTACCGCCAGAGCGAGCAGCGCACCGCACGCGCCTTCGATTTGGGCAACGACCAGTACGCCCTGCTCACCGCCCAGCCGGACGCCGACCACGACTGGCTTTCCGAGCTGACCGCGCAAGAGGTGGCCGCCATTGCCGACACGGAGGAAACCAAGTGCCTGGAGACGCGCCGCTTCCAGTTCCGCTGCGGCTGCACCATAGAGAAGCTGCTGCCCGTCATCCGCAGCCTGAAAAAGGATTTCGCGGACGAGCTTTCCGAGCAGGGCTACATCGAGGCCTCCTGCCCCCGCTGCGGCGCCGCCTACAAAGTGACCGCCGACATGGTGAAGTAGGTGGCGTGTGTATTGCCTACACTCGCCCCATCCCCTTGCAAGGCGCGGGCGTCAAGAATCGGTCTTGCGGGGCTTGTAGCTGGTGGGTCGGGTTTTCTTGCGCTTGGGATTGAAGAATTCCGGGTGCTCTGCGGCCCAACGCTCGAAGAGGTCGGGACGGTTGCGGCGTGTGCGCTCCACGGCCTGTTCCAGCTTCCATTCCTCAATGGCCTTATGGTTGCCGGAGAGGAAGACGGGCGGCACCTCCATGCCGCGGAAGACGTTCGGCTTGGTGTAGGCGGGGGCTTCCAGCAGGCCGTTGGAGAATGATTCCTCCACGCTGCTGCGCTCGTCCCCCAGCGCACCCGGCAGCAGGCGCGCCACGGCGTCGATGACCACCACCGCTGCAATGGCGCCGTTGGTGAGGATGTAGTCGCCAATGGAGAGCTCCATGTCCACCAGGGTATCGATGACGCGCTGGTCCACGCCCTCGTAGTGCCCGCAGAGGAAGATGTAGTGGGCGTCCCCGCCATCCATACAGGGGGCGGCGAGCTCCTGCGCCACGGGCTGGGAGAACACACGGCCCTGGGGTGTCATGAGGATGACTTTGGTGTTCTCTCGGCGGAGCTGCTCGATGGCCTCGAAGATGGGCTCGCACTTCATGAGCATGCCCTGGCCGCCGCCGCAGAGGTAGTCGTCGGTACGGCGGTACTTGTCGTGGGTCCAGTCGCGCAGCTGGTGTGCCTTCACGGAGATGATGCCTCCCTCTGCCGCTCGTCCCATGATGCTTTGGGAGAGCGGCACGGAAATCAACTCCGGAAAAAGGGTTAGGACATCAATCTCCAGCATAGCGTTACTGTTTCTGCCTTTCGATTGCCTCCTGGGTCATGCGTTCGAGCTCGGCCTGCCTGGCGCGGGTGGCCTGGAGCTGGATGTAGAGGTGGTGGATGTCCGAGAAGGTGGCGTTGAGGCGGTTGGCGATGTCGGTCTTCTCCGGGCTGTCCGGCAGGGCTTCCATCTCCGCCTGCATGGCATCGCGCGCCTTGGTCAAGTCGTCCTCGGACTGCGCGGCGAGCACGCTGGCGGTGATTTTCAGCTCCATGACCATGGGCAGGTTCTCCTGCATCACGGTAGGCTGCAGCTCCTTCACCACGGCCATCATCTGCTGCGGATCACGGCGCTGCATGAGAGTGAGCGTGCGCTTCTTGATATCGCTGCGCTGCTGTTCCACGGCGCGGCGGTGGCCGAAACCAAGGGTGTCCTGCGGGTCCGCCTGGATAATCTGCTCTTCCAGCGAGGTGGCGCAGGGGCGTGCATCGTTGTTGAGGGACTTGTATAACTCGCTGAGAGCCTTGAGCTTCTCCTCGCCGGTGAGGGCTTGCGCCTTCTCCAGCTTGGCGCAGTTGTCCAACCCCTCCTGCAATTCCTTCTGGATTTGCTCCATGGAGAACCCGGAGCCGAGGAAGCCGCCGGTAACGTCACCGGCCGGGGAAAGCACCAGCACGGTGGGGAAGGCATGCACGGAGAAGTGGGCAACCAGAGCCTCGTTGCGCGCCTTTTCCTCCTTGGGCATCTTGTCGCCGTGCGGGCAGTCGATTTCCAGCAGGACGAAGCGGTCCTTCACAAAGGCATCGAACTCCGGCTTCTCGAAGATGGTGCTGTGCAGGTGCATGCATGCGCCGCACCAGTCGGAGCCGGTGAAATCCAGGATGATGGGCTTGCGCTCCGCGGCGGCCTTCTGCTTGGCGGCCTCGAAATCCGTGAGCCATTCCGCGCAGAACGCGGGCATCACCAGCGCGGCCAGGGCCGCCAGGGTAAACGCTTTTCCCAACATGGCCAATCAGTGTTTCTGCTGAGCCTTGAACTCCTGCATCTTCTTGAGCGTGCCGGCGGGGTCCGCAAACTGGTTGCGGATTTGCTCTATGACCTCGTCCTTCATCTCAGGCAGGGACTCCGCATCTTTCAGCAGGATGTCGCGCGCCTTGTTCATGTCCTCCACGCTCTCTGCGGCAAAGAGCAGCCCGGTCATCTTCACCTGCAGCAGGGAAAGGCGGTTCTCCGGGTAGATCTTGGGCTCAAACTCTTTCACGATGTCGAGGATCTGCTGCCCGGTCATGCTGAACATCTTCTCACCCGTGCGGGCTTCCAGCTCCTGAGCCTGGGCGTGCACGTCCTGCTCACCTCCCACCAGGCCGAGGGTATCCTGCGGGTCCTTCTGGCGGATTTCACTGTGCAGGGCGGCGGCGCAGGGGCGCACTTCCTTGCCCATGGCCTGGTACACGTTGTACAGGGCCTTGGCCTGCTCCACATCGCTGCCTTTCATGCGGTGGGCCTTCACCAGGGCCTTGGCGTTCTCGTACGCCTGGTCCAGCACGGGTTTCACGGCATCCGTGGAGGCCTTGGCACCCACGAACCCGCCGGCCACCTCACCCTTGGGCGTCATCACCAGGATGGTGGGGAAACCTTCGATGTTGTACTGCTTCACGAGCGCCTGGTTCTTCTGCTTCAGCGCGGGGTCCATCTGCGCGCGCATGGGCACGTCCACCTTCACCAGGATGAACTTGCCTTCGGCATAGGAGAGGAACTCCGGCTTGTTCAGCACGGCAGCCTCCAGCGACTTGCACGCCGAGCACCAGTCCGACCCCGTGAAGTCCACCAGCAACGGCTTCTTGTCGGTTTGCGCCTTGGCCTTGGCAGCATCGAAATCCGCCATCCAATCACCACAGAACGCCGGTGCCACCACCGCCGCGCACGCCAGTACGAACATATGTTTCAACATGCGGGCATTATACGCCAAACCAGGGGCGCTTGGCAAGCAATTGAATGGGCGCACACGCATTTCCCTTGACTTGGCGCTGCGTCTCGTTCATACTGCGCATGCCGTCGGGGTTCCCCGGAGGTGTGGCTGGAAAACCCCGTCAGGACCGAAAGGTAGCAGCGGTATTCAGTCCATGCTTGTCGGGTGCAGCTCCGGCGGCACTTTTTTGTACCCCCGTCACCTGCCGGTGATTTGGTGCCAGAGCGCCCAGGCCATGAGGAAACGCAGGGCGGCGGCAAAGGCCATGCCCCAGGTCACGCAAATGGTGAGACGCGCCTTGGCGGACAGGCGGCGGTTGCGCGCCAGCCAGAAAAACGCCGCTCCCTGCAGCAGCGCGGAGAGCGCCATCGCCACCCCGGCGGACACACCCAGGTACGCCAGCGGCAGCGCCACGGGCTGCAGGAACGCGAACACCAGCGTGAGGATATCCCGGTAGCCGCCAATCCACGCCACCACCGCACAGGGAATCATGACGCAAAGCAGGAGTGTTATCCGCGGCGCTTTGCTGTATCTTTCCTCTTGGGTGGGGATGAGCATGACGCGGTTCATCATGCCGCCGCCACCCGTCCCTGTCAAGTTCCGCCTGCGCCATGAGCACCTTCCAACTGGTAACGGATTACACGCCGTCGGGCGATCAGGAGCAGGCCATTGCCAAGCTCCTCAAATCCCTGCACGCCGGCAACAAGCACCAGTGCCTGCTGGGCGTGACCGGCAGCGGCAAGACCTTCACCATGGCCAACATCATTGCGGCGCAGGACCGCCCGGTGCTGGTGCTCTCCCACAACAAGACCCTGGCCGCCCAGCTGTACTCGGAATTGAAGGCCTTCTTCCCGCACAACGCGGTGGAGTATTTCGTCTCCTACTTCGACTACTACCAGCCGGAGGCCTACATCGCCAGCACGGACACCTACATCGAAAAGGACAGCGCCATCAACGACGAAATCGACCGCCTGTGCCTGAACGCCATGCGCTCCCTGCTGCTGCGGCGGGATGTCATCGTGGTGGCCAGCGTGTCGTGCATCTACGGCCTGGGCTCGCCGGAGGACTACCGCAACCTCACGCTCTCCATCCGCGAGGGCCAGCAGATGGACCGCGACGCGATGATCTCCTGCCTGGGGGAGCTGCTGTTCGAGCGCAACGACTACGATTTCGACCGCGGGCGTTTCCGCGTGCGCGGCGACGTGGTGGAGATCTACCCGGCGCAGAGCGACGGCGAGGCCATCCGCGTGGAATTCTTCGGCGACGAGATCGACCGCATCTCGCTCATCGACGCCGGGACGGGGCGCGTGGTGGAGCGCATGCAAAGCTACCTCTTCTTCCCCGTCAAGCAGTACGTCTCCGCACCGGAGAAACGCCTGGCCGCCATCAAGAACATCCGCCTGGAGCTGGCGGAGCGCGTGGCCTGGTTCGAGAAGCAGAACAAGCTCATCGAGGCCCAGCGCCTCAAAATGCGCACAGACTACGACCTGGAACTCATCAACGAGATCGGCTTCTGCAAGGGCATTGAGAACTACTCGCGCCACCTGGCGGGCCGCGCCCCCGGCTCCACCCCCTCCACCCTGCAGGACTACTTCCCGGAGGACCACCTCACCATCATCGACGAATCACACGCCACCGTGCCGCAAATCGGCGGCATGTACGAGGGCGACCGCTCGCGCAAGCAGGTGCTCGTGGATCACGGGTTCCGCCTGCCCAGCGCGCTGGACAACCGCCCGCTGCGCTTCGACGAATTCATGGCGCGCCAGAAGCAGCTGGTGTACATGAGCGCCACACCCGGGCCCTTCGAATATGTGAACTGCGTGCCCGGCAACAAGGCGTACATCCCCGTGCTCAAAGCCAAGCGCGGCAACACCCACGCACGCAGCCAGAAGGCCAGCCAGGCCGTCACCAAGGCGCCGGAGGGATTCAAGGGCGTGTTCTTCCACCACCTTTCAGAACTGCGCGTGGACCCGCACCCCAGCTCCGCCCCCGTGGATTCCTTCAACCCGGGCGGGCTCGGCCAGCCGCTCATCGTGGAGCAGCTCATCCGCCCCACGGGATTGCTGGAGCCCAAAATCACCCTGCTGCCGCTGGACGGGCAGATCGACAAGACCATCGAGCTGTGCCGCCAGCGCGTTTCCGTGCGCGAGCGCGTGCTGGTCACCACCCTCACCAAGCGCACCGCGGAGGATTTGACCAACTACCTCCGCAACGTGGGCCTGCAGGTGGAGTACATCCACGCAGACGTGGACGCCATCGAGCGCGTGGAAATCCTGCGCAAGCTGCGCTCCGGCAAGGTGGATATCCTGGTGGGCATCAACCTGCTGCGAGAGGGCCTGGACCTGCCGGAAGTCTCGCTCGTCTGCATCCTGGATGCCGACAAGGAAGGCTTCCTGCGCAACGAGACCAGCCTGGTGCAAACCGCCGGACGCGCCGCGCGCCACGTCCACGGCGAATGCGTGCTCTTCTGCGACGAGCTCACCGATTCCATCAAGCGCCTGGTGCAGGAATCCGACCGCCGCCGCGCCACCCAGATGGCATACAACACCGCCCACGGCATCACGCCACACACCGTTGCCCGCGCAGACCAGTCAACCCTCCGCCTCTACACCCCGGACGAGGAGGATGAGGAATCCGGCCTGCTCATGGCCGCCGAGAACGAGGAGGACACCAGCACCATCATCCGCCGCCTGGAGAAGGAAATGAAGGAGGCCGCGGCACGCCTGGACTTCGAGGTGGCCGCCGTCCTGCGCGACAAAATCAACCTCCTGCGCGCCGGCAAATGACCGCCCGCGATTTCCGCTTGCCCCGTTGAGAGCGCGCGGCTATACTGTTTCCATGATAACGAAGGCAATATCCTTGCTTGCTCTGGCGATACCCGCGCTCTGCGCAGAGGGGGAGACGGCGTTCCAGCGCGACCTGGTGAAACAGTACGCCCAAGGGCTCATTCAGGAAAAGGGTACCGCCGCCTTCGCGGAGATTGTGGCCTTCTGCAATGAGCGGCTCACCACGGCGGAACCGCAGCTGCGGCTGGACTATGTGCTCGTCAAGGCAAACGCCCTCATGCTCTCCGCAGAAAGCAAGGAGGACCTGCAAAAGGCTTGCGACACCCTGGAGGCCGACCTCCAATCCGTGGACCGCTCCAAGGAGGAGCGCACGGACCTTATCGCGGAATGTGAACACGCCCTCAAAGCCTGGCGCGAGCAGGCCGATCAGGTGCTCCGCGCCGCCGCTCACACGCGCGGCGTCATCGAAGCCGCCCGCCACCCCAAGCCGTAGGCGGTAAAGTGCGTCAGTTTACGCTTTTGGGCTTGCGGCATATACGCGGGTGCGCGTATACTGCGCGCATGTTCAGCAAGACATTTACCGCAGTGGGGCTTGCAGCCCTGGTGGCCCCGGCGTTCTGCGCCGAGTGGATGACGGATTTCGAGGCGGCCAAGACCAAGGCCGCAGCGGAGAACAAGGCCATGCTCGTGGACTTCACCGGTTCCGACTGGTGCGGCTACTGCATCATGCTCCGCCAGAACGTCTTCGACAAGCCGGATTTCGACGCCTACGCCAAGGACAAGTTCGTCCTCGTGGAGGTGGACCTCCCCCGCGCCCAGAACAAGATCTCCCCGGAACAGATGAAGAAGAACCAGGCCCTCGCGGAGCAGTACCGCGTCGGTGGTTTCCCCTCCATCTTCGTCATGACCCCCAAGGGTGAGGTTGTGGGCGGCTTCGTCGGCGGCGCCCGCGCGCTGGCGGACATTCAGCCGACGCTGGACGAGGGCGTGGCCAACGTGAAGGCCCTGGACGAGGCCCGCAAGCTGGAGGGCGACCAGAAGCTGGAGGCCTACGGCAAGATTTACAAGAGCCTGAAGGACGGCGTGAACACCGCCGCCACGCACCTGGTGGATGAAATCATCCAGAACGACCCGGAGGACAAGTGCGGCCTGCGCCACGGCAAGGACGTGGAAAACCAGATGCAGGAAATCACCAAGAAGCTGGACAACGGCGGCGTGCCGCTGAGCGCGGATGCCGCGCTGGCGCTGGTGAAGGAATACGAGGGCAAGGTGTTCCCGGAGAACAAGCTGGAGCTCATCCAGATCAAGCTCAACGTGCTCATCCTGAAGTCCGAGACTGCGGAGGACCTGCAGAAGGCCAAGGACACCATCATGGAGGACCTGGGCAAGGTGGAGAACAACCCCAACATCGACCGCATCAAGGAAGGTATCAACGGCGCGTTCGCCCAGCCCGACCGTCTCCTGCAGATGGCCAAGCAGCGCCGCGAACGCCTGGAGCAGATGAGGAAGGAAATGGAGCAGGCCAAGAAGCCCGCAGAGGAGCAGCCTGCCCAAAAGCCCGCCGAAGAAAAGCCGGCTCCCGCCCCTGCCCCGGAAGCCCCCAAGGCCTAAGCCAACATTATCTCAAAACCAGGAAACCGCCCGGGGGTGCCCCGGGCGGGTTGCGTGTCCTGGGCGTTTGAGCGGGAAAGAGTTGCTGCATCACCGTGGGCG
>R28__coassemble_370_pt1 | contig 19780 bp, 16 predicted proteins | sample R28__metabat2_low_PE_030 | metagenome-assembled genome bin R28 | reverse complement strand
CTACAGTATTGCCAAACCTTACAATGTGGCAGACGTGTGGGGAGCTCAATTCCTCCTGCCAGAACAGAAAACAGACAAAAAAATGAAGAAAACATTACTTACAGTTGCTATGTGCGCAGCTTCCTTGGTTGAGACAGCTTTCGCAGAGAACCCTTTTAAAGTTGAACAGACGGCGTTTGACTACGTCGTGACGGGAGAGGGTACTCTTACTGAGTGCCTTGAGGCTCTCGATGAGATGGGTATTACATTTGAAAATTTCGTCCGCTTTGGCGTAAAGGATGGCGAGGGGGCAACGGTGAAAATTACCAGCGAGAATTCAGTAACGCCTTCTGCTGGTGTATTGGAGTTTGCCAACGCCACTTTGATATTCGAAGATTTGGTTACCCTGCTTCCCAATTATACTGAGGCTCCCTTCGGTCCTGGCATGATGGCCGGTTGGCTGGATGGCGGCTGGTCGGGAAATGTCCTCCCTGGCGATTTGACGATTCAAGTGGCCAAGTCTGCAGTGGACGCTTGGCTTAACGAGCAGGAGCACTTGGATGATATGGCTAGCTTCTCTTTGCTGGATGATGCTGCGGAGATTCAGCCTACCGCCGGCGCAAATGTGAATTTCCAGTTGGTTGACGGCCAAGGTCAAGTCATTGTTTCTGAAGGTGATTTGTATGTCTTAGATGAGCACCACAAATATATCAATAGCGGTATCGTTTGGAGTGCTGGTGATCTCTTGAAAAATCATATCGCTCTTCACTTCGTACCTGGTGGAGAAGGAGAAGTATGGGGCGGAGGACAGTTCAACGTTCTTGCCCTTGGTGAGAATTACGTACCCGTCCCCGAACCTGCCACAGGCACGCTGAGCCTGCTTGCGCTGGCCGGCCTTGCAGCCCGCCGCCGCCGGAAGTAAGCATTCTTTGGATAGAAAAAACAAGCCTCACCCGCAGAACATGGGTGGGGCTTTTTTTTACACGCGGGGAGAGGGTATGAACATCTTTATCACCCCTCATTCCGCCAAGGGCGCGCCCGTGCTGCAAGCCAAGCCCTCCGGCTCCCCGATTTCGCACCTACGCTTCAAGCGCGGCTCCTCCGTACCTCTGACGGTGACGCTGGTTGGCGTGACGGAGGCGGGCAACCTGCGTATCGGCATGAAGCGGCGCGACAGGTACGAGTCTCCGCTTCTGGCCTATGCCGCAGCGGCCACGCCGGACGAGGCGGAGGGCTCCGGCGAGACCTCTCCCGCCGGGGTGAGCTTCACGCTCCTGCTCCATGAGCGGGACGAATGCGCCTCCTTCTTTCAGGAAAAATCCCGAGGTCGGTTCCTATTAGGCGGGGTTGCCCCGGCTTTATGAAGGATCCACCAAGGATGACAGGCGGTTGGCCTTGGAGCGCAACTTCTCCAGCGCCAGGGTGCAAAGCCGGCACAGCGTGTCGTCCGCCATGCCGTATACGCACCGCGCCCCCTCCATCTTCTTTTCCAGCAGGCCTCCCTCGAAAAGCATTTTGATATGCCGGGAGGCCACGCTTTGGCAGAGCCCCAGGCGTGTTGCCAGTTCACCGACGGTGCCCTGTCCCTCCTGGCAAACGGAAGAAAGCACCTGCAGGCGCACCGGTTCGCTCAGCAGCTTGAAGAAATCAGACAGCGGCACCAGCAATTCCGGAGTCATGGTAAATTTTTTTTCCTGCATGTCGGCATTTTAGCATTGACAGAAACGCGAGACAAGCGTAATCTCTGCGTATCGCGATATGCGGATATGAGCAAGACAACAAACAAACTGGAAACGGGACTTGCGGCAGGCAAGGCGAGGGTGCTGGATGTGAGGAGCGCAGCGGAGTACCGCAGCGGGCACATAGAGGGAGCGGTCCACCTGCCGATAGAGGAGCTGGAGAAGCTGACGCACTACCCGGCGGGAGAAGATGGAACGGAGCTGTGGCTGGTGTGCCAGAGCGGGAAGCGAGCGGAGCGAGCGCGGCTGCACCTGGCGGGGCTTGGCGTGGCGGGCTGCGTTTTGGAAAACGGGATGAATGCCTGGCAGGAGGCCGGGCTGCCGGTGGTGCGCGAAAAGGGGGCTCCCCTGCCGCTGATTCGGCAAGTGCAGATTATCATTGGCCTGGTCAACCTGGCGGGACTTGCGCTGGGCTGGCGGCACACGCCACTGTGGCTGGCTGTGCCCGCCTTTACTTCATGCGGCCTGCTGGCTGCGGGGATAACGGGGCGGTGCGGGTTGGCCCTTCTGCTTGCCAAAATGCCTTGGAACAAATGACATATTCACCCTAAACCAATAGATATGAGACATACAACCAAACCAATAGATATGAGACATACAACCATTATTGTAGGCGGTGTTGCCGGGGGCGCAACGGTTGCAGCAAGGCTCAGCCGCCTGGATTCGGAACGTCGCATCATCCTTCTGGAGCGCGGGCCGCACGTATCGTTTGCCAACTGCGGTCTGCCCTATTACATAGGCGGTGAGATTGCGCGGGAGGACGACTTGCTGCTGGCTTCCCCGGAGCTGTTCCGCTCCCGCTACGGCATAGAGGTGCTGGTGCGGCATGAGGCCGTGCAAATACGCAAGGCGGAGAACATCCTGATGGTGCGCAACCTGCAGACTGGAGAGATGCTGGAGATGCCGTACCATGAGCTTGTGCTGGCTCCCGGAGCGGTTCCGTTCCGGCCTGCCATGCCGGGCATAGACCTGCCCGGAGTCTACACGCTGCGCAACGTGCCGGACGCCACGGCCATTCTGCGCGCCATTGAGGATGGCAAGGTGCGTTCCGCCCTAGTCGTCGGGGCGGGATTCGTGGGGTTGGAAGTGGCGGAAAACCTGCAAAGGCGCGGGCTGACGGTGCATGTGGCGGAAGGCGCGCCGCACGTGCTGCCCCCGGTGGACAGCCATATGGCCGGGTATGTGCATGAGCTGCTGGAACAAAATGGCGTGCTGGTGGAAACCGGGGTGATGGCCGGGGGAATACGCCGCACCGGGAATGGCCGTTTGCAAGCCTATGCGGACAACTGGTGCAGCGCAGAGGTGGATATCATCATCCTTTCCATCGGCGTGCGCCCGGAAAGCGGGCTGGCACGGGATGCAGGGTTGGAAACGGGAATCAACGGCGCCATTGTGACCGATGAGCAAATGCGCTGCTCCCACCCGGGAATATGGGCCGTGGGAGACGCCGTGCAGGTGGTTTCACGCATTACCGGTAAACCCATGCTGCTTGCCCTGGCCGGAGTGGCGCAGAAACAGGCCCGCGTGGCAGCGGCTTCCATTGCCGGCCGCAGCGGCGAGCGCTTTTCCGGTGTTTTGGGCAGTAGCGTCTTGCGCCTTTTTGGAACAACCATTGCCATGACCGGCCTGAACCCAGACTCCGCAGCCCGTTTGGGCTTGGGTGATCAGGCAGAATATGTAGACCTCCACCCCGCCAACCATGTCACCTACTATCCCGGGGCGACTCCGATCCACATGCGCCTCCTGTTCAATAGGGAAAACGGGCGTATCCTGGGCGCGGCCGCCGTGGGAACGTCTGACGTGGCGCGGCGCATTGACGTGATTGCGGCTGTGATGGGGCTGGGAGGAACGGTGGAGGATTTGGAGATGGCCGAGCTCTGCTACTCTCCGCAGGAGGGATCCGCCAAGGATGCGGTCAACCTTGCCGGCATGGCCGCGGCGAACTGCATCCGCGGCTTGCATCCCGTTGCCCATGCCGAGGATATTTCGGCTGACACCCTGGTGGTGGATGTCAGGGAGAAGGCAGAAGTTGACCGCCAACCGTTCCCCGGGGCAATGAACATTCCGCTTTCCGAGCTGCGCCGCCGCTGGCGGGAGGTCCCGGCGGACAAACCACTTCTGGTGCTCTGCCAGGTGGGCATGCGCGGGTACAATGCCACGCGCTTCCTCTGCAGCAAGGGGCTGAATGCACGCAACCTGACCGGCGGCTACCTGACCATGAGCCGCCGGAGGAAGTAAATTTTTTGCAGGATGGCTTGACCTACAGTATTGCGAATACTATAATCATCCGCCCGCAGACGGAAATTTGCCCGCGCATTAACCATTATTCCAACACTGTCATGAAGAGAACCATGTTCATTACCATGTTGGCTGCCGCCCTTGTGGGTGGGCAGGTGTTCGCAGACTACATCCCCACCATCACTAATGCCGACAAGGTGAACGATGGGTTTTATGTCGGTGAATATAGCCAAACGGAGGATGTCTCCGGCGCGAACGTGACAATCAATGAGGTGCAAGAAGGCGGAGAAGACTTTTCGCGAATCGGAGTCTATGGCGGCTACACAATAGGAGAGCAAGCGGCAGCCTCCAACAACAAAATCACTATGACCGGTGGTCAGGTGCAGAGTTTGTTCGGAGCCCTGGGAAAAACCACTGTCTCCGGGAATACCGTTATCATGACCGGAGGCAAAGTTACTTCCCTGAATGGCGGCTTTTCCACCGAAAATGAAGCGCTTGTTGAAAAGAACGTTGTCATTGTGGCGGGAGACAGCGTCGTAGGCTATTTGATTGGGGGCGGGCTTAACACGGTCAGTGGTGCCGCCAAGGACAACAAAATCTATCTGGTGGGCAAAGGTGCCACCGCCACCATTGCCGATGCCCAAGGCAACACGGATACATATACGGGCGGTGCAATCTCGTTGAACACTGTTTTTGGTGGAAGAGGCCCCGTTTCGGCAGGCAACTCCATTGACATCTACGGCACCGGCATTACCGCCTCTGGTTTAGTGAAAGATATGCAGATCCTCAACTTCCACATTGCAAATCTCGACGACGGAGCCACCCCCATGATCACGCTGCCGAGCAGGCTCGACCTTACCAACTTCCTCGTTCCGACGGAGGAAAACCCTTCTCCCAGATTGGCCCTCACCTTTGATGCGCTGGACAGCATGGAATGGAAGCCCGGGGCTTCCGTGACCCTGGTGAACGCCGGGAGCGGCATCGGGATTGACGAGTCTCTGCTTGGGAAAGAGTACAACATCTACCGGAACGGCGACCCTGACAAAACAGTGCTGGGCACGGCCACGCTGAAGCTGGAACAGGGCGAGGGCACCACCAAGATTCTCAAGCTCGTGACAAACGGCAATGTGCCGGAACCGACAACGGGCATCCTCTCTCTCCTTGCCCTTGCCGCCCTGACCGCCCGCCGCAGGAAGTAAAATTGTTTGGCTAGAAACACTCGCGCCCCGCTTGGCCGTATGCCTTGCGGGGCGGTTTCCTTTTTTGACACGCCCGGAGAGGGTATGAACATCTTTATCAACCCGCTCTCCTACAAGGGCGCACCTGCGCTGCAAGACAAAGCCCATCGGCTCCGCGACTGCGCACCTACACTTCAAGCGGGATGTGCCGACCAGCAGGGGCCCCACAGTTGATTCGGTCAAGCTTCAGTCGGCAAGCAGCCAGAGCAGACAAGCGTCATGCTTTCTGTGGCAAGCTTATGGTGGTACCCCCTTTCTCCGACAGGTGTACCTACCGACCAAAACACGTAAAGCTCATAACGCCCGCCGGCCCGCCATCCCTCTTGCAGCAGCAGCAGGTTGCCGCAGATATAGCGCCGTGTTGTCGTGGGGTATTTGCACTTTACCACCGGGCGGGATATGGTTCGGCTCGTCTTGGAACGGGTCTGCGTGAGCGCGGCAAAAAAAGCCGTATAGGAGTCAGCACCCAAATTGGGCCAAGAGCGGTCGGACAGGTAAGCCGCCCACTGCTCTTGCGTCAGCCTTACCAATTTCTCCGCGTCATTCCCCAACGGGTTATTGCTCTCCCACAGCATTTCCAAGGGAAAAACCAGCACCCAGCCCTTGTGGCGGCGCGCAGCATCATCCGCAAAATAATAGCCCGCACGGTGCAGGGTATCCGCATGTGAGAATGCATCCGTCATGCATATGCAGCCTAACACAAGCACCCACCCGCGACAAGGCAAAAGCGGGCTATGTCCTGCTGTGCGGGATTCCATTTGTTCGGGATTACCAGAGACATCGTTCTCAAGGGTGCCGTACCGAATGATGCCCCTGCCCCGCCATCAATCCAAGGGAGTGTCCGGGTCTCTGGTGATGTGTGCGCGGCGCACTTTGGCGTAGTCCACCTTGCCGTGCTTGCGCAGGTATTTGATGAGGCAATCCCGGCCGGGCATGTTGAGGGCGCGTCCGGGGTCCTTGTGGGGGAAATTGGCGGCGGCGGCAAAGCTGGCCACGGCCACGGTATAGGTCTTGTTCGGGTCCAGGGGCGAGCCGTCCTCCAGCTTGATGTCCGTAATCTCCATTTTGTTTCCCTTGTGGAGGTTGGCAGAGTAGGTGATACCGGAGGCGGTGGGGGCTCCGTGGTGGTCGAGTAGCGCGCAGGCGAGGATGAAATCCTGCAGCTCCTGCGCGCTGAGCTTGAAGACCACAGTGTCGTTGCCGAAGGGATCGATTCGGAAGACATCGCAGAGGCGGATGGGCCCGGCGGGGAGGAAATCAATCCGGATGCCGCCGATGTTGACGATGGAGATATCCACGCCGGCGACCTCGCGCACGGCATCCGTGAACAGGCAGCCCAGCTCCTCCTTGGCGGTGATATCGCGCGCGTTTTCGGCAATCTGTTCGTTGAGCGCGGGATCGTTCATGAAATCCTGCACCAACTTGGCGATTTCTGCATCCGGCTCACACGTGCCGGTGGGCAGGAGCTTGGCCTCCTTGGAAACCACCTTGCCGTCCTCCACATCCATGGTGATGCGGGTGAGATAGGTGGCTTTGAGCGCGGCCTGGGTAATCATGACGTTGCCCTCCATGTAGGCGCCGTCCACCTTGGTGTGGGTGTGGCCACCCACAATGGCATCCACCCAAGGGCACTGCTTGGCGAGCTCCACATCGTCCTCGAACCCCAGGTGGGTGAGCAGGATGAGCACATCGCACCGCTCGCGCAGCCACTTGTACTCCTGCGCCACCTTGAAGGGATCCCTAAAGGTGAAGCCCTTCACATTCTCCGCCAGCGTGTCGGGACGGCCGTTCTCCCCGATCTGCAGCAGCCCCAGCACGCCGATGGTCACGCCCTTGCGCTCGAATATCCGGTAGGGCTGGATGAGGATGCGGTCTTTGTCCTCCGCCTCCGCATTGGCGCAGACCACGCGGAATTCCGCGCTGTCAATGAGGTCGCGCATATCGTCTATGCCGGTATCGAAGGAATGGTTGCCGAGGGCGCTGAGGTTGAAGCCGATGCGGTTCATGATGGCGACCATGGGCCAGCCGGAGCGGGGGTTCATGTCGCTGAAGGGGTTGCCGGTGCGGTTGTCGCCGGCGGCCAGGAGGAGAGCCTGCGGGTCCTTGGCGCGCTCCTGTTTCACCAGGGTGGCGAGCTTGGGCATGTTGTCCAGCGCGGCGTGCATGTCGTTGACGCCCAGCACGGTAATCTGCTCTGCCCCGGCGGGGAGCGCCAGGCCGAGCACGGCAGCGGCCAGGATAGGGATGAGTGTTTTCTTCGGCATGTCAGTTTTGGGGTTTGCTGGTGAATATCTTGCGGTTGGCCTTCATGGGGCTGTCCGGGGCTATCTCGTTCCCGTAGGCGTCGTACAGCTTGGCAATGCGTTTCACGCCCGCCGCGCGCACGGCATCTTCAGCCTTCGCACCCGTAAAGACCTCCACTTCCTTGTTGTCTACATATATCTTCATTTCACCCTGTATGATACATACAGAGGCAGAAGAGTTCAACCTCTTTTTGGGGGGCGGGAGATGCACCGCCATCAAAAGCCATTAGAACGGGGAACGGAGCTTGCGCCAGAGCAGCAGGGCAACCAGGAAGAAGGCGGCGGAGTCCAGGGCGGCGTCCGTGGGGCGACCTGTCTCAAACAGCAGGATGCAGATGCCGGAAACGGCGCAGGCCAGAACGCAGGCGGTGCTCCAGGCGGTCATGCGCGGAACAAGCCGGCCCACACCGGGAATCCAAGCCAGCACGGGGATGAGGCAGAAAGCACCCAGAATGCGGTACAACCACAGCTCCCAGCGCCTTTCCGTGTACTCGCCCAGCATCTTCTCCTTGTCGTCTCCGGGGAAGGACACCTTGAACACGTCCTCCCCCAGCTCCGGGCAGGGGATGGGCACCAGGTTGGTGCCATCCTGGCGGGCGATGATGCCCATGGCGGCATCCTGCGGCACATAGCTCCACCAGATGCGCACATCCCCCACGCGGGGCTGGCGGGGCGTGGGCGGCGCGGTTCCCACGTAGATGTACTTGCCGTGGGCCACGCTGCGCGGCTGTATATCCTCCGGGAGCTTGACCGTTGCGGGGTCCACATGGGCGGAGCACGGGATATCCTCCAGCCAGGACTTGGCCAGAGGGAACGCGCCCAGGTGGGCGTCGTCCGCCACGCCGGAGACCGATTTCTTGCTGTAGGCGCGGGTGTTGACGTAGTGCTGCTTGCCTTCCTTGAACAAGGCGCTGTTCACGGGATGGGACACCCAATCCTTGGAATGGGTGTAGAAGTAGGTGGTGTACTCCTTGCCGTCCTCGTCCTTGTGCTTGGAGGTATGGCGGGTTTCCGTCCACTGGTAGAACTCCACGTTGCGGCAGAGTTTCACGGTGGGCACGCGGATGCCGAAGGCGGGATCGGTGAGGAATCGGGAGGTCTGCGGCGAGCCGTGCACGTAAACGGGCTTGCCGTTGAGCTCCGGGTTCAGGGTGGTGATGTCCTGCAGCTCCGTGGTCTCCAGGGCCACCTGGTGCAGGGCGTGCCGCTTGGAGGAGGAATCCTGCTCGTTGAACACCAGCCCCAGGTATGCCATCATCAGGCACAGGGGGGCGGCCACCAGCCACTTGACCAGGGAGACATACCAGGGCATATCGTCATCGTATGCCTCGGCGTCACGGGGCTCGTCCCGCTCCTCCAGCTCTTCTTCGTTTTCGGTCATGGTGAATCAAAAGTGCCGTCCCGGGGGAAGCGGCGGCCTTGCGCTGGATCAGTAGTTTCTGGGCAGGCGCGGACCAAGACCGGTGAAGATTTCCCAGACGATGGTGCTGGCACGCTCTGCGACTTCGGTGACGGGGATGTGGGGGCCGATGAGCTCGACAATGTCGCCGGGGACGGCATCGGGCACGTTGGTGACATCTGCCATGATTTGATCCATGGTCACGCGGCCGATCATGGGGCAGAACTGGCCGCGGATGCAGACGCGGGCACCGCTGCCAGAGAGGCGACGGCTCCAGCCGTCGGCATACCCGATGCCGATGGTGGCCACGCGGGTGGGGCGGTCGGTGATGAAGGTTCTGCCATAGGCGACGCCGTGGCCCGCGGGAAGCTCGCGGACGAGGGAAACGCGGGAGGAAAGACGCAAGGTGGGGCGCAGCACGCCATCATAGATGGAAGCCATGGGAGCCACGCCGTAAAGCAGCAGGCCGGGGCGCGCCAGGTTGGCAACGGGGATTTCATAGCCCAGCTCCCCTGCACTGGCGGCAATGTGGCGGTAGCGCAAATCGAAGTGTTGGGAGAGTTCCTGCACGCAGCCGCTGAACACGCCGATTTCGTCCTGCGTGAAGGGCACATCCTCGTCTGCCGCGGGGAAATGGGACATCACGCCCTCCACGGAAAGGTTGGGGAGCGCGGCGATTTGCGGTGCGACCTCTCCAAGCTCGGATGGCAGGAAGCCCTCGCGCCCCATGCCGGTATCCACGGCAATGTGGACGGTGAACCGGCGATTGACCAGGGCGGCGAGGCTCTGGAAATGGCGGGCCTCCTCCATGGTGGAGATGGTGCAGCACCAGCCCTGCTCCACTATCTCCGCCCGCTCGTCCGGGATGGTGGGACCCAGGATGAACGGCTTGGTGCGCAGGTTTGCAAGGGTGATGCGGCGCGCCTCCCCCGCATTCGCCACGCCGAAGTACGCGATTCCGTCGGCATCCAGCCGGCGCGCAACGGGTTCCAGGCCGTGGCCGTACGCGCCGGCCTTGATGACGGGCATGAGCGCGGTGCCCGGCAGGGCCTGTCGGGCAATGTCCAGATTGTGGGCGATGGCTTCTAGGTCCACATCCACCCAAGCGCGAGGCGAACTCTCGTGGTTCATGGGTTTATTCTACACCACGCACGGCGTTTCGCAAGCACGAATGCGCGCAAAAACACGCATGGGCCTACCGGGGGAGGGCTACCCGTGCGGGTTTTGCCGCTCCCCTTGCAAGGGAGGGTGCGGGCGGCTATGCTGCAGGCGTTCGGTGCATGGCAGCGCCGGACGTATACTGTCATGAGTACGGAAAAAGAGAAGCAAACATGGTTGGCCGGAATGCTCCAAGGGTGGGGCATGAAGGAGGTCTGGGCCAAAGTGCTGGCGGGTGCCCTGCTGGGCATTTTGGGGGCGCTGGGCGTGTTGGGCAGCACGTCGTGCAGCGCGGATAACGCCGCCAAGGCCGCACGCCTCCACGAGCTGTATCACTCGCTCAGCGGCCAGCCGTGCATCCTGGTAACCACGCAGAAGTAGAATTCTGCTGCAGGATGGCGCGCACTCCCGGAACACTCCGGGGGTGCGCGTTTTGCTTTCCGGACTTGGAAGCCGCCTTACTTGCCGATTTTCTGGCGGAAATACGCAATGGTGCGGTCCAGACCCTCGCGCAGCGGAATGGTGGGCGCCCAGCCCAGCTCCTTGCCCGCCAGCGTGATGTCCGGGCGGCGCTGTGTCGGGTCGTCGGACGGCAGGGGGCGGAACACCAGCTTGCTTTGGGTGGGGATTTTCTCCAGCACAATCTCCGCGAGCTGGCGGATGGTGAACTCGCCGGGGTTGCCCAGGTTCACCGGGCCGGTGAATCCCTGCTCGTTCTCCATCATGCGCACCATACCCTCGATGAGGTCGTCCACATACTGGAAGGAGCGCGTCTGCTGCCCCTCTCCGTAAATGGTGATGTCCTCCCCGCGCAGGGCCTGGCAGATGAAGTTGGAGACCACGCGGCCGTCCTCCGGGTTCATCATGGGGCCGTAGGTGTTGAAGATGCGGATCACGCGGATGTCCACGCCCTCGTGGCGGTGGTAGTCGAACATGAGGCTCTCCGCGCAGCGCTTGCCCTCATCGTAGCATGCACGGATGCCGATGGGGTTGACGTTGCCGCGGTAGCCCTCCACCTGGGGATGCACCTGCGGCTCGCCGTACACCTCGGACGTGGAGCTTTGCAGGATGCGCGCGCCGTTTTTCTTGGCCAGCTCCAGCATGTTGAGAATGCCCAGCACGCAGGTCTTGGTGGTGAAGATGGAGCGGTTGCCCTGGTAGAACGGCGGGGATGCCGGGCACGCCAGGTTATAGATGCGGTCCAGTTTCTCCGGGCAGTCGTACGGCTCTATCACATCATGCTCCACAAAGGTGAAGCGCGGATTGTCCATCAAATCCTGCACGTTCTCCAGAGAGCCGGTGTAGTTGTTGTCCAGGCAAATCACGCGCTCGCCTTCCGCTATCAAGCGGTGGCACAGGTTGGAACCCACAAAGCCGCTGCCGCCGGTCACCAAAATCGTCTTCATGCCTGTTATTCTACCGCTTTCCCCAATACATTCAAGCATAATCCCAACAGGAATGCGTGTCAGGGGAGGAGCTTTCTGCTTGATGAAACGCCCGTGGTTCAGTATAGTCTGCTCGACATGAAAAGGACCTTCACGACGATACTGGCGATGGTGTGCGGAGCGCTGGCCTGCACGGATGCGGCGGAAACGCAGGTGCACTGGGCCAAGGGCGTGAACCAGCAGGGCGGGTGGTACGATTTCGACAAGACCTTCACCACCGACAGGAACATGTGCTGGGCAGCCGCCGCTTCCAACGTCATTGCCTGGTGGCAGGACCGCAACAAGGCGCTCACCTCCACCGCCGGAGCCCCCACCGGGGCCGCCGTGTGGGCCACCTTCAAGCAATCCTTCAACAACATCACCGGCGACCCCATCGATGCCATGCAGTGGTACTTCGACGGCCAGTTCTCCGACGACACCATCCGCGCCAGCCTCACCCAGTACGGGCAGGACAAGGGCGGGTACTACGCGGACCTGCTGGAGGGCGAGCCGCAGTACAAGCTCAGCTCCATCATGGGGCTGGTACAGTACGACTTCACAGACCCGCGGGTGTACACCTCCGTGCTGTGCAACCTGCTGGACCAGGGATACGGCATTGCCTTGGGCATTTCCGGCACCATGTCCGGCGGCATCCGCTATGGCCACGCCATCACCCTCTGGGCCGCAGAGGTGAACCCGGAAACAGGCATCCTCTCCAAGATCTGGATTACCGACCCCGATGACGTGGCGGACGGACAGCCCAAGGGGCTGGTGTCGCTTTCCTGCTCAATCAAGAACGGCGACGAGAGCTCGCAGTACATCGCTATCGAGTCCGACACCCTCACCGGTGGCGTGAAGCAATACCCCCGCGGCGAGGCCGTGCTGGCCCAGTTCTACGCGGTAGGCGCCAACATCACCTCCTGGCAGGCCCCCGCCGTCCCGGAACCCGCCACCGGCACCCTGGGTCTGCTTGCCCTTGCGGCCCTCGCCGCTAGGCGCCGCATGCGCTGATTGACAATTTTGCAATCGCTGCTGTCCCATAGCGCTCCGGTAGCGGAGCGCTCACCCGCATGGTTGCGGGGTGGTGTTGGGGGAAATCGAGATTTTGAGTTTAGTCGTCCGCACGTCACTCGCAAGGCGGGGCACAATGATGAGTGGGAACAAGCCTGGTTGGTATGCATGCGTTGGCGCTCATACGCCCCGCCGCGGAGCGGCGGGACTCTGTGCCGAAACGTCCATCGTGGTTGCCTCCTCTCCGAGCGTTTTTTATGGGATGGCAATGATTGACGATTTACAATCACTGCCGTCCCATAGCGCTCCGGTAGCGGAGCGCTCACCCGCATGGTTGCGGGGTGGGATCTGGGAAAAACGGAAATCTGAGATTTGGGATTTAGGGACATTGTCTACGATGCCGAATGACCGGTTACAGCCCTTGTTTCTGTTTCCGCCGTTCAACGGCATCACGGAAACGCACATAGGTTGCATTTGATTGCTTGGATTTTCCAGCCAGGTAGTCCAAGGCGGTCAGGCCCTCGTTGTCACGGGCATCGGCATCCGCCCCGGCATCCAGCAGTATTCGGAATGCGTAGTAGTTCGCCTTTTTCTTGGTGCACATCATGAGCGGTGTGCATCCGTCATTGTCCTTGGCATTGGCGTTGGCACCCGCTTCCAGCAATCGCTTAACACAGTCGTCGCCCCAGCCTTCCTTCGCCGCCAGCATGAGTGCTGTTTGTCCATCCTTATTGCATGAATCCACCTTTGCCCCGGCCTCCAGGAGGAGCTCCAGACAGTCCGCATATGCAAACTCTGCCGCCTTCATGAGGGCCGTGCGCCCATCCTTATCGCACGCTTCCAGCTCTGCCCCGGCTTCCATCAACTGCTCAAGGTACTCCAACCTTCCAGACCACGCAGCATGCATGAGGGCCGTATCTCCATCATCGTCGCGCAAGTTCACATCAGCCCCGGCCTCCAGCAGTAGCTTCATGCAGTGCTCTCGTCCGCCGCAAACAGCTTGCAGGAGTGGTGCTTTCCCATCGATGGACCCGTTCACATCAGCCCCGGCCTCCAGCAATTGCTTGACGAGATTGGTCGCGCCACAGCCCACGGCCTCCAGGAGGGCTGATTCTCCCTCTTCCGTGCATACATCCACCTCCGCGCCGGCTTTCAACAACAATCGGCATACCGCCTCGGCAACATCTTCCTCATTAAAGCATGAACTACAAGCCAGAATGAGCGGGGTGCTCCCGTTTTCGGCACGGGCGTTCACATCGGCTCCTGCCTCCAACAGCAGTCCCACACAATCCACATGGCGCCAATTGGCCGCCTCCATGAGGGCGGTATACCCACCATCGCCGCGCGCGTTCACATCAGCTCCGGCCTCCAGCAGCTGCCTGATGCAATCCGGGCGGCCGAGCTTTGCCGCCTTCATGAGCGCGGTTTCTCCTTCTCCGTCTCCCTCCTCATCACGGGTATTCACATCACCTCCCGTACGGATGATGTTTTTGACCAGCTCCTCCAAATCCCGCCCCTCATCCTTATCCCGGCTAGAATCGGAGGGGACTGCTCCCGCTTCCCTCAACAGGCGGGCACAGTGAAGCTGCCCGTTTTCTTCCGCCATGTCCAGCGCCGTGCCCTTTTGATGGCTGGCGATATCCCATTTTGCCCCGGCCTTGAGCAGGGCCTGCACGGCGGCGGCATCCCCCGCCCTGGCGCACAGCATCAGGGCTGTCTCTCCGTACCAGTTGTCGAGATTGAGGTCTGCCCCGGCCGCCGCGAGAAGCTGCACCGCCACGGAATCCCCCTGTTGGGCGGCATACAGCAAGGGAGATTCGCTAATGGGGAACTCGGCACCGGCATTCGCCCCTGCCTCCAGCAGCAGTCGGACGGCCTCCGTGTTTTTGCGGTAGGCCTGCTTCAGAAGCACATGCTCGTGTCCGCGCACGTCCACCCCTGCTTGCAGAAGGATGCGCAGCATCTCCACGGTGAGCCGATTGTCGGCCTCTATATAGGCAGCGCTCATCACGGCGGCTCTCTCCTCTTCCCTTGCCGGGAAAGCGCCCTTCTCCATCTCGTCGGGTTCGCCACTATAAGCGCTGTCGCAGTAGTCTCCAGTGCTTGATTGAACCCAGTTACCCGTGTAAGCGCAGGCGGCGTCGAGAGCGCTCCCATCCGGCTTTGCCCCGGAGCGAATCAAGAGGCGCATCACATCCGGATACCCGCCCCTGGCAGCGCACACCACCGCCAGTCCGTCCACACGCGCACCGGCATCCAGCAACTGTTGAATCACCTCTGTCTTCCCATGGCGGGCTGCAAAGCAAAGCGCGGTCCATCCTTCTCCATCTGCGGCATTGATATCAGCCCCGGCTTGCAACAGCAAGCCCACGCCTTCCTTGTCTCCGGAAGCTGCCATGTGCATCAATGCGGTTGCCTCCATCAGAAAGCCGGCATTGCTCCTGGCGTTGGCATTGGCCCCGGCTTCCAGCAGCATTTGTACGCCGGAGGCGGTCTTAACCGCGTAGACAAGAGCCTCGTCAAGGCGGGCTTGGAAATCCTTGATTCGGGAGCGAACCTTCAGTATCTCCGCCAGGCATTCGTCGTTGCCGCTGCGAGCCGCATATTCCAAGACTCCATCTCCTGCGAAGTTTTCTACCGGTGAAAGGTCCGCCCCGGCTTCCAGAAGGATTCTCACGCAGTCGGCATGCCCCTCTTCGGCTGCCATCATGAGAGCGGTTTCATTCTTGTCCGTCTTGGCGTCCAAGGCGGCACCCGCCTGCACCAGCAAGCGAACACAGTCCGCATGCCCACCCTTGGCCGCCTCCATCAGCGCGGTTTTCAATTTGTCATCCGTATCGTTCACATCACACCCCGCATTTAGCAACAGGCGCACACAGGCCGGGTCCCCATGCCGGGCGGCGCTTATGAGGGCACAGTAGTTGTCAGCCCAGGCCAGGGGCTTGTCCTGGGAAACGGCACCCAGGACCAGCTCCAGGCATTCCCTGCTGCCGCCGGCCGCCGCACTGGTGACGGAATCCCTGGCGTATCTGTCCTTCAAGCGGGCATCCTTGCAAGCCTCCAGCAGCAGCCTGGCGCAATCCGCATGCCCTCCGCCCACAGCCGCAGAGAGACAGCTTCCGGCTTTCTTCCCCCGCCGGGCGGCATCGGGGTAACGCTCCAGACACCGGCGGATTTCATCTGCCCAGCCGTGTTCAGCCGCTCCACGGAGCAAGACATCGTTTTCCCGGGGGGTGATGTCGTCCTCCATATTCCGCAGGATATCAAGGCAGTACACTTCCCCAAACCCGGCGACCGTAAGCAGGCAATCCCGGAGCTTGGCGTCGTTCCGGAAATCATCCGGGGTCAGCAACTTCATCTCAACCAATCTCCGGACCATAGGTCCCGACCCGGACCAGTTCTCGCGCATGAGAACATCCTTGGCCAGTTGCACCTGCTCCTGCCGCCCACCTGCCGTTTCCAGCAGAAGGCGCAGGCAGTCTTCGTGGCCTTTTTTCGCGGCCCAGTATGCTGCCGTATAGTTCTCATCGTTATCTTCGGCTTTCGGATTGGCACCGGCCTTCAGCAAAACTTTCACGCACTCCGTGTGGCCGCATGCCGCCGCCTTCATGAGGGCCGTGTAATCGGAGCCGTCCCTGGACTCCGGGCTCGCCCCGGCATCCAGCAATTCCTTCAGCCGCACGGCATCGTTCGCCATCACCGCCGCCGTCACGGTGTTGATGCCATCCCTCATCGGGGCAATCTCCACGGCGGATGCCGTGCATACGGGCACGGCACAAAGGAAAGCAGCGAGTGGCAGGGAGAGGCATGAACAAGGCATATCAAGCCGCATTCTACATGATTCCGCACCTCATCTTCAAGCAAAAACAGAACTCGCCGTATCCACCCCACCTACAGCCAAAACACCCCGGTTCCATGGAGGGGGATGAGTTCCGCCTGCGGGGCCACATCCTTGGGCCGGAGGGGAGACGCCGCGTGCGGCAGAAGGATGACGCGCGTGGCTCCCGTGGAGCGGATGAGCTCCGGGTCCATCAGCGGCTGGAAGGGGTGGCGGCCGATGACGATGGTGTCGGCATGGCGTTCATCCGGCGGCACGGAGAGGAAGGTGTCCACGGAGGCATCGCCCACATACAGGACGCGGCGGTTGGCCCCCTGCCAAAGCACCATGGGCGCGCGGTTGGAATCGGAGCGGTTGGGGGTGTCCTCCACGGCGGGGTAGATGCGGTATTCCCCGGCGGAGGTCTTGTAGGAGCATCCACCCGCCGGCAGGGAGTCGTACCGCAGCACGGCCATGCGGGGGAAAGCCTGGCGCAGGGTGTCTGCCCCGCCGCCCTGGGAGGCGGGCTTGCCGCCCACCAGCAGCGCAGCGGGCAGGAAGCCGGAATGGAAAAGCGCGGGCTGCACGGTGAATTCGGCGGTTTTGGCGCTGCCGCAATTCACCAGCACGCCGTGGTTGCCGAGGATGCAGACGCTGCCGCCGGGGCGCGCGAGGATGGCTGCGGAATCCGGCGGCTGGGGCGCGCACGCGGCCATGTAGGCGTGCGGCAGCCCCGCAAAGAAGCCCACCACGGCTATCAGCGCGCCGCTGCATTGCAGCGCGCACCACTCCAGCGCCGCACCCAGGAGCGGCACGCCGCCCAGCAGCATGAACATGATGCCGCAGAGCATCACCGGCAGCAGCAGCACGGTGATGGCTATGTTGGTGAGTACGGAATACGGCGTGATGGTGTGGAAGAAGCACACGGTGACGGGGAGTGCCACCAGCCACGCGCTCAGCGACACCACCACGCAGGCGCGCGCGTTGCGCTCCCACAGGTCCAGCTTGCGGTGCCACCACCTCCACAGGCGGCGCGGCAGATAGGAGTCGGGGTGCACCAGCGGGGCATCGTTCCGGCAGAAATGCACGCCCAGGCAGATGCCCGCATACACGCTGAACGACAGCAGGAAACCCGCATCGAACAGGCGCGACGGCGCAAACAGCAGCGCCACCAGCGCGGCAAAGCACCAGATGTTGGCCATGCCCACGCGCCGCCGCAGCATCAGCCCCATCATCACGAGCGCCAGCATCAGGAACGCCCGCACCGCAGGCACGGCGCAGCCTGTCACCAGCACGTACGCGCCCACCAGCAGCAGGACGAGCGGGCGCGCCACCTTGGGCCGCACCACCCGCAGCAGAAGGAAGAATTGCCAGCAGATGAGGAACACCAGGCCCACATGCAAGCCGCTCACCGCAAACACATGCAGGCAGCCGCCCTTGCGGAACACGTCCATCGTCTCGTCCTCGGCGGATGCCTTGTCGCCCAGCACCATGGCGCAGAGCACCTGGCGGCGGGCGTCGTATTCCGTGCCGGGCGGCATCATGTGCCGCAGCAGAGCCGAGCGGATATCCAGCCCAATGCGGCGGATATCAACAAGCGAGAACCCGTGGCCCAGCACCGCACCCTCCACAAAATCCAGCGAGAGAGCAATCCCCTGCCCGCGCCGCCAGGCCGCCGCATCGAACATGCCGCGCACCAGCGGACGGTGCTCCACAGAGGGTACGCCGTGCACCCGAACGGTGTCGCCCAGTCCAAATCCCATGCGGTCGCGTTCACCGCGCACCACAATATCCGCCTGGTTCCAGCCGGGTGAGACGATGCAGCCGCGCTCCAGCTCGCGCACCACCCTGCCCTGCACCTCCAGGCTGCCGTGCGAATACGCCCGCCCGCGCATGTCTGCGCCGCTCTCCGTCAGCATGCCCGCATACAGCAAAGCCAGCATCCCGCACAACAACGTGGCCAGCGAGATCCGCCAAAGCCGCATTCCCGCCGCCGCCAGAACCGCCGCCAACGCGCCGAGCACCCGGGGCGACACCGCCGCCCCCGCAACGCTGCCGCCCTCATCCACCGCCAGGATGCAAAACACCACCGATGCCAACGGAAGCAGCAGGGGCATGGCCTGCACGCCCCTGGCAACCCTGGCGAAAGCTGGCACCAAATTCGGCATCTTGTTAGATTGTAATACAAACTGTTCCGAAATGCACCCTTTTTCCAAGCATAGGTTCATGCGGTTGTTCATGCCGCGTCCAACGCGACATGGGAGCTTGCGTGCGGAGGGCTTGGATGGTAGAATGTGCGGCATGAAGATTAGCGCCTTCCTGATGACCGCCGCTCTGGCGGGTTCCCTGGCCGCCTCCGCCACGGAGGAGGAGATGACCCGAGTGCTCAACGTTTGGAACCAGCAGTACAGCGAGTACAAGGCCGCCCTCCAGTTCGCGGAGGACGCCGAGGCCCGCGCTCAAATCAAGGAACCCGATGGCGCCGAGATTGCCGAGGAGCTTTGGAAGAGCATCTGCGGCAAGACCGGCGAGCGCCGCGGCGCCAAGGACACCGAGCGCAAGGACACCTATGAGTTTCAGGAAGCGTGGGCAGCCCCGGCGGTGATTTGGTTTGTGCAACACCCCGCGGGGCTGGCGCAGGCGCTCTCCAAGAAGAAGAACCCGCAGAAGGAGATTGCCTACTACGCGGACCTGCTGCTGGATTCCCTGCACCACGTGCACTACGCGCACCCCTCCATGCGGGATGTGTGCGCCAAGCTGGCGGAAGGGTCCACCGCCCGCGAGTACGAGATTTTGGAGAAGGTCTACAGCCGCAACCAGGACAAGGATGCGCGCGGCTGCGCCGCCCTGGCCATGAGCATCATGCTCACCAACCCGCTCATCTCCAGCATCGGCGGCAGCGAGGCTGAAATCCGCGCCAAGCGCGTCTACTACCTCAAGCAGTCCCTCACCCTCACCCAGGATTCCACCATGTTCGGCAACGCCAAGCTCTCCGAGGTGGCTTCCGAGCAGGCCTACCACCTCCGCTACCTCATGACCGGCAGCGTACCGCCGCAGATTACCGTCAAGGACATGCACGGGGCCGCCGTCAAGGTGCCGCAGCAGGGCAAGCCCCACCTCCTGATCTTCTGGGCGCCGAATGCCGAAGCCGGCGGCGACATCGTCCGCGGCATCGACAAGATGCGCACCGCCCACCCCGGGCTGGAGATTGTGCCCGTGACCTACTTTGCCACGCCGGACACCATCCAGCAGATGCAGCAGGACGGCATTTCCTTCACGTATTTCGACGATGAGAAGGGCACTGCCGCGCGCGCCTACCGCATTGCAACCCTGCCCACCGTGGTGCTGGTGAGCGCCGGCTGCAACATCCTCTACTCCGGCGCTCCCAACCTGGAGCTCCAAACCAGGATTGATGCCTGCCTCAAGGAGCAGGAGACCAAACCCGCGGAGCACCCGCGCGTCATGGTGGAGGAC
>R28__coassemble_359_pt1 | contig 20008 bp, 18 predicted proteins | sample R28__metabat2_low_PE_030 | metagenome-assembled genome bin R28 | reverse complement strand
GCCGGTTGCGCGGCAGGCGCATCCTGGTGTTTGGGTGCATCCGGCGGGGCAGGGGCGGGCTGCTCCGACTCGGCGGCGGGGGCGTCGTCCTCCTCCTCCACATCCCACTCCTCGTCCATGAGCTTCTGCGCCTCGGCGGTCTGCTTGGCAAACCCCGCCCCGTAGAGCGCGGTCATTTCCTCCGCGGTCATTCCCAGGGCTGTAACAGCCAGCACGTTTCCGCAGCCAAGTGCCAGGCATGCGGCAAGCCCCCAAAGGGTGTAAAGGTGTTTCATGCTCCCCATTTTACAGGAGAACGGGGTGTCCCGCAAGGAAATTCAACCCGCCTGGGTGGTGTTCTCCTCCGTTGCGGGAAGGCTCTTCTTGCGGTCCAGGGTCTTCCAGACGTAGCGCGTGAAGACCACCTTCAGCGATGCGGTAATCGGCACCGCCAGCAGCGCGCCAACCACGCCGCCCAGAACATAGCTCCAGAACAGAACGGAGAACATCACCGTCATGTCGTGCATCTTCAGGCGGCTGCCAACCACCCGCGGCTGAATCACCCAGCCGTCCAGCTGGCTCACGCACGCAAAGATGATGGTGACCACCACCACCATGTTGATGTCGTGCGAGGAGAACCAGGCGATGAGCACGGCGGGAATCCAGGTGCTGATCATACCGACGTACGGGATGATGCCCAGGAGCGCCGCGGTGAGGCCGATGGTGACGGCGTACGGCAGCCCCGCCACCTTCAGCGCAATGGCCAGCAGCACACCGTCGATGAGGCTCACCAGCATCTGCCCGCGCACAAAGGAGACGATGTAGTCGTTGATTTCCTGGAGGGTCTGCACCACCTCGTCGCGGAAGAGGGAACGGCGGATGGGGATAATGCGGTGCCAGTCCCGTTTGATGTGCTCGCTCTCCAGCAGGAAGTAGAACAGGAACACCGGCACCATGATGGTGCCCACAATGGCCAGACCCAGGCGGCTCAGCGCGCGCGTGCCCGCCATCAGCCAGTCCACGGCGCGGTCCGTGAGGAAATCGGAATAGAAGTTGCACACGGCAATAAGCTTGTCCGTGGAGTTTTCTGCCGCCTGCAGGTGCAGGTAGTCCTCTTGGGGAAGGCCCTCCGCGCGGGCGTCCTTGAGGGCCTTGCCGTAGGCCATGCTCACGGAGTTCTGGAGGAGCTTGTTGGTTTCCAGCTTCTCCTGTGCGGTGGTGACGGCACTCTTGAAGATTTGCTCCCGGTTGGCCACCAGCTGGCCTCCTTGCTCCACCACTTGCGGCACCACGGTGTAGGCGATGCCCGCCACCACCACGCCCGCTCCCAGCATCACCAGGAGGATGCCCGCTATGTGCGAGTGCAGCCGCTTGGTGACCCACCCCACCAGCGGGGAAAGCAGGTACGCCAGGATGCCCGCCACCACTACCGGCAGCAGCACCGGCTGCAGCGCTATGAACATACGCCCCAACCCGTACAGAAAGGCCAGGATGATGCCCACCAGCACCACCAGCGCAAGCCCGCTGAGCGCCGTCCAGCACAAGCGCCTCTGGAACTCCGTGGGAACGGCTTTGCGGTTGGTTTCCATGGCAGGTTAAATCTTGGGTGCAGAGGAGGTGCCGGCGGCTATCTCCGCCTTCTGGTCGTGCAGGATGGAATCTGCAATGCGGCACACGGTCTCACGCAGGATGAAGTACAGGTGGCTGTCCTCCGTGTAGTCCGCCGGGGCGAAGAAATCCACGCGCCTCTGGTCGGTCTTGAGGTTGTAGCACTTGCGGAAGCTGGCCAGCGAGGCGTCGTCCGGGTTGTACACGGCCACACTGTGCCCGCCCTGCTGGCGCATCACCGTGAAGCACGGCACGTCCGTCGGGCCGTCGCCAATGTAAATCATGTGGTGGAACGGGATGGGGCGCAGGTCGTGCTCCACATGGTCGTTCACGTCCTCCGAGTAGCTGAGCATGCCCTTGTTGATGCGGAAGAGGAACTGGGTTTTGGTGGTGTGGGAGATCACGCGCTTGGGGAAGTTGATGCAGCCGTTGGACTCGCTGAATTCACAGGCAAAGACCTCACGCATGAAGGGGTGGATGGAGGAGCCTTCCAGAATGCTGCGCAGACCGCTGGAGATGATGTAGAACTCTACGTGGATGCCCGCATGGCCGTGTTCCGGGCGCAGCGCCTTGGCGGGGAAGGTGCGGAAGAATTCCTCCACCCCGCGGAAGTATGTGAGCTTCTTGCCAAGCTCCCGCAGGCGTGCGTTGCTCACGCTGTCCATGCTCAGCTCATCCAGAATCTCCTTCATGTAGCTCAGCTCGCCGTCCCAACCCTCGATGCGGCTGCGCTCGTTGCACTTGTGCCAGAAGGAGGCCGAATCTATGCCGAATTCCGGGAAGATGGTGTCCTCCTGCATGTTGTGCGGGCTGAGCGTGTGGTCGTAGTCAAAGATGATGGCAATGGTGTTCTGGGGCACGGGCATGCCTGAAATATACCCCACTCAAGCCCATACGTCAAGCGGATGTACAATGTACAAAGGACAATGTGCAAATCACAAAAATACCGCGCCGTCTGGCGCGGGACTCACGGAAAAGCCCGTTCGGCAAATGCCGAACGGGCTAGTGAATTTCCGCGCGCGGAGCGCGCCTAGCTTATGATTTGTACATCCATCATCAGCCCATGACGGAGCCGATCTCCTCCTGGAGCTCCTTGACGGAAGCGTCAATCTTCTCGCGGGAGAAGGCGTCCAGTTCCAGACCCTCCACAATGCTGATGGAGCCGTCCGCGTTGGTGCGGGTGGGCTGGGAGCAGATGAGACCCTGCGGCAGGCCGTACTTGGTGCCGTCCGTGTAGGAGCACACAGAGTACCAGTCACCCTCCGCGGTGGGGGTGGTGAGGTTGCGCACGCTCATGAGCGCGGCGTTGGCGGCAGAAGCGGCAGAGGATGCGCCGCGGGCCTTGATGATGGCGCCGCCGCGCTGCTGCACGGTCTTGATGAACTCACCCTTGAGCCACTCGGTGTCGGTGATGACCTCGGTCACGGGCTTGCCGTTGATCTTGGCGTGCGTGAAGTCCGGGTACTGGGTGGAGGAGTGGTTGCCCCAAATGGTCATGTTGGTGACGGCGGAGACGGGCACGCCGGCCTTGGCGGCGAGCTGGCTCTTGGCGCGGTACTCGTCCAGCATGGTCATGGCGTAGAAGTTCTTCTTGTCCATACCCTCGGCGTGGAGGGCGGCGATGAGGCAGTTGGTGTTGCAGGGGTTGCCCACCACGAACACGCGGCAGTCCTTGGCGGCGTTCTCGGCAATGGCCTTGCCCTGGCCGATGAACACCTTGCCGTTGATGCCCAGCAGGTCCTTGCGCTCCATACCGTCCTTGCGCGGCACGGAACCCACCAGCATGCACCAGTTGGCATCCTTGAACGCCTCTGCAGGATCGGACGTGGCCACGATGCCCTGCAGCAGCGGGAACGCGCAGTCTTCAAGCTCCATCACCACGCCGTGCAGCTTGTCCAGGCACGGGGGGATTTCCAGAAGCTTCAGGATTACGGGCTGGTCCGCGCCAAGCATTTCGCCGGCGGCAATGCGGAACAGAAGGGAATAGGCGATGTTGCCGGCTGCGCCGGTCACGGTTACGGTTACAGGTGTCTTCATAACGGCGACCATTCTATGACCGCCCTCGCCCCGCGTCAATCCCAAATAATTAATTTTTTCAGATATTTTGCTTGCCAGCGCGCGCGTGAACGGGTAGAATGCCGCACCGCTTTCCGTTCGGTGGCGCACAGGCACCCACTTGCCACCGTTTACTGGGCCTTGGAGGAAGGCGTCCACATTAACCAATAACCATACATTATGACTAATACTGAATTGGAGGCTTTGATCGATTCCAAGCTTCCGACTTTCCGCAAGGGTGATATCGTTAACGGCACCATCCTTGAAATCCGCCCCCAGGTTGTCCTCGTCGACATCGGCTACAAGTCCGAAGGCGTCATTCCCATTTCCGAATTCGAGGACGAGGAAATTGAAGTGGGCGACCAGATCGAGGTGCTTCTTGAAACCCTCGAGAACGAAGATGGGCACGTTGTCCTCTCCAAGGAGAAGGCCGCCCACAAGCAGAACTGGGACAAGATCGTGGCTGTCTTCAAGGAGGGCGGTCTCGTCAAGGGCAAGGTCAAGAGCGTCGTCAAGGGCGGCCTGACCGTCAACGTCGGCGTGGAGGCTTTCCTCCCCGGCTCCCAGGTGGACATCATCCCCCCCAAGGACCTCAACGAGTTCGTTGGTCAGGTCTATGAATTCAAGATCGTCAAGGTCAACGACGACCGCAAGAACATCGTCCTTTCCCGCCGCGAGGTCATCGAGGCCGAGCGCAGCGAGCAGCGCCAGCACTTCCTGGAGACCGTCCAGGTGGGCGATCGCGTGAAGGGCACCGTCAAGAACATCACGGACTTCGGCGCCTTCGTGGACCTGTCCGGCATGGACGGCCTGCTGCACATCACGGATATGAGCTGGGGCCGCGTGAACCACCCCTCCGAGGTGCTGCACATCGGTCAGGAGCTCGAGGTGCTTATCCTCGACGTGGACCGCGACAAGGAGCGCGTCTCCCTGGGTCTCAAGCAGCTCTCCGACAACCCCTGGGCCGACATCGAGCAGAAGTACCCGATCGGTGCCCACGTCAAGGGCCGCGTCACCAAGCTGCTCGCCTACGGCGCCTTCGTGGAGCTGGAGAAGGGCGTGGAAGGCCTGGTGCACGTTTCCGAGCTTTCCTGGACCAAGCGCATCTCCCGCCCGAGCGACGTGCTGTCGCTTGACCAGGAGATCGAGGCCGTGGTGCTCAACATCTCCGTGGAGGAGCAGAAGATCTCCCTCGGCATCCGTCAGCTCGACGAGAATCCCTGGGACCTCATCCAGGAGCGCTTCCCCATTGGCACCGTCATTTCCGGCGCCGTCCGCAACCTTACTCCCTACGGTGCCTTCGTGGCTCTGGAGGAGGGTATCGACGGCATGATCCACGTGTCCGACATGAGCTGGACCCGCAAGATCAACCACCCCTCCGAGGTCCTCAAGAAGGGCGATGTGGTGGAGGCCCGCGTCATCAACATCGACAAGGCCAACCAGCGCGTTTCCCTCGGCATCAAGCAGCTTGAGACCGACCCCTGGGAGAGCATCGACCAGCAGTTCAAGGTGGGCGACCTCGTGGAGGGCACCGTTGCCAAGATTGCTTCCTTCGGCGCCTTCGTCAGCCTCAACGGCGACATCGACGGTCTCATCCACATCTCCCAGCTTTCCGAGGAGCACGTGGAGCGCGTCAAGGACGTCATCAAGGTGGGCGACCCCGTCAAGGCCCGCGTCATCAAGGTGGACAAGGTGGAGCGCCGCATCGGCCTTTCCATCAAGGCCGTCAACTACGATCCCGAGCAGCTGCGCCGCGAGACGGCCGCCTTCGAGACCGTGCGCGCCGGCGACATGGTGGGTCTGGAGCAGGCCTTCAACCTGGCCACCCTCAAGGCAGAGGAATGGAGCCCCTCCGCGGGCGACGAGAAGTAATTCCCCCGCCAAGCAAAATTCAAGCCGCCTGCCGTTTTACGGCAGGCGGCTTTTTGAATTCAGGGCCACGTTATCGTTTGCCCGGAGGAAGATTTAAACGCCGTTGTTCAGGATATCCAATCGGTGTATATGAACAAATAGCCCATGCCCAAGAAGCGGATGGGGTGAGATTCGAACTCACGGAAGGCATAACCTTCGGCGGTTTTCAAGACCGCTGCATTAAACCACTCTGCCACCCATCCAAGGTGCGGGACACATATTTACCACAATCCGCCGCCCCATGCAAGCGCAATCCCGCTTGTGGGGAAAAATCCCGCTTCCTTACCCCAGTGAGGACAGCGCGGCGGCAATGTCCTGCAACAGCTCCCACATGCTTTGCGCGCACGCTATCAGGTCCTTGGCATAGCCGGAGAAGGTGATGACGTGGAAGACGCGCAGGACGACCAGCAGGATGCCGATGTTCATCAGCAGGATGATTTGCGTGGAGAGCAGGGCGCCGTTTTCCAGCAAATCGGGCTGTTCGCGCGGCATGATGCGCAGGGTCCAGTACACGTGGAAGCACCACCAGAAGCCGAACCCGGCGTAGAACCAGGCGTTGTATTCCTCAAAGGGGGCTGCGTAGTTGATGCACCAGAGCACGCCCATCCAAATGAGCATCCAGAGCGGCACAAAATACGGGGAGAGGGCAATGAACATGTTGTCGCTCTCCGTTTCCACGTAGCCTCCCTCCGTGTCGATCTTGAAGTCTCGCACGGTGCCGCCGCTCAGGAAGATGGCGATGGCGTGGGTGAGCTCGTGCCCCAGTACATAGGTGTACATGAGCAGAGGCTCCAGCAGACGCATGATGGTGAGCGAGATGAACACCATCACCCCCACGGAGGTGAACCATACGGGGTCGCTCAGCCAGAAGCCCCAGCGCCCCAGGGCGGGCGCCGCGTGGTACAGCTGCATGATGAGCGCAAACACCATCACCACCGATACCGGCAGCAGCAGGAATACCGCCAGCAGCACGCGCCAGAAGCGCTTCCAGCCGCTGGGCAGGCTCAGGCGCGCCTCTTCCGCGTACTGGTCTTGCAGGATGAGCTGGTGCAGCGTGGTGCGCGGCCCAGCCTGCAGCTGGGCCATGCGCTCGTGCATGCGGCGGCGCAGGCGCATGGAGGGGTTGAGGATGTGCTCCGCCTCCGCCGGCTTTTCCACAGGCAGCCGCCAGGAGCCGAATTCCGGTTCCTGCGGGCGTGGTTTCTTCTGGCGGCGGGTTGCCATGGAGGGAAGGGGGTTACTGCGCGGGGCGGATGTCCTGGATGGAGATGGAGAGGGCTTCTCTCCCGTTCCAGATGTTGCGGTCGATGGTGAAGGCGATGTCCCACGGCGGGTCGGGCAGCGTCACCTCGCCGCCGCCGAAGTACATGGCGTAGCGCTCGCAGAGCCCCTGGCGCAGGTTGAGCCGCAGGTGGTTGCCGCGTAAGTGCAGCGGCGGCGCGGTGGGCATCACCCCGCGGCTCATGAACACTGGCTGCGGGTTGGAGTTGCCGAAGGGTTCCAACAGTTCGTAGCTGTCCAGCAAATCAAGCGTGAGCTCCTGGAAATCCACCTCCGCATCCACGTGCAGGGAGGGCAGGCTCGGCTCGTCAGACGTGCAGTCGCGCGCATAGGCGTCGAACTTCTCCCTGAACGCGTCAATCTGGTCCTCGTTGATGACCAGACCGGCCGCCATCTCATGTCCGCCGCCGGAGACGATGGTGTCGGCGCAGTGCTGCAGCGCCTGCACCAGGGAGATGCCCGGCACGGAGCGCCCGGAGCCCTTGCCCACGCCGTTTTCATCCAGCGAGATGACGATGGCGGGCTTGTTGAAGCGGCGCATCAGCATGGAGGCCACAATGCCCACCACACCGGGATGCCACTCGCGGGAGCCCAGCACAATCACGCGGCTGTCCGGCTTGTGCGTGAGCGACAGCAGCTCCAGCGCCTGGTTGCGTATCTGCTCCTCCGTGTCTTGGCGGTAGCGGTTCAGGTTGTCCAGCCGCCGCGCCAGGCGGTCCGCCTTTTCGGGGTCCTGTTCCAGCAAAAGCTCCAGGGCAGCCATGGGGCTGTCCATGCGCCCGGCAGCGTTGATGCGCGGCCCCACGCGGAAGGAGACCTGCGAGGCGGAGAGGCGCTCCTTGAGGCCGGCAATGCGGGTGAGGGCCTGCAGGCCCACGTTGCTGCCGCGTTCCATCACGCGCAGTCCATAGCGCGTGATGAGGCGGTTTTCACCCACCAGGGGAACGATATCCGCCACCGTGGCCACCGCCACCAGATCCATGTACTGCCGCAGGTCGAAATCCACCAGGCGTCGCCGCTTCAGCAGCGCGTGCGCCAGCTTGAACACCACGCCCGCGCTGCACAGGTAGGTTAGCGGGCTGTCCTCCTCCATCTTGGCGTTCACCACCGCCACGGCCGGTGGGCGCCCCTGCGCGCTGCTTTCGTGGTGGTCCAGGATGATGACATCGATGCCCCGGTCCTGCAGGGAGGCCACCTCTTTCACGGAGGATGTGCCGCAGTCCACGGTGATGAGCAGGGCGGGCTTGCAGCCGCACTGTTCCAGCGCGTGTTCGATACCCTCCTCGCTCAGGCCGTAGCCCTCCTTGGTGCGAACCGGGATGAAGTAGCTCGCTGCAATGCCGTATGCCCGCAGCATGGTGTAGAGCAGGGTTACGGAGCTCACGCCGTCCACGTCGTAGTCGCCGTAGATGCAAACGTGCTCTCCGTTGTCTGCCGCGCGGAAGATGCGCTCAACGGCGGCATCCATCTCCCGCATGGCGAAAGGGTCGCCCAAGTCGGCCAGTTTCGGCCTGATAAAATGCTGGGCCTGCTCCGGTCCGGAAACACCCCTTTGGGACAGCAAACGCCGCACCAGCGGCGGTAGCGTGCCGTTCAGTTCTTCTCCAAAGTCTGCATTTCCGTCCGTTGGGGCTAGCTCCCAACTGAACTTCGTACTCATGGCGCGGAGTCTACCACTTCTGCGCCTGAGAGTCAAGGTAATATAGCCCCCGCAACCTTGGCGAAACCTTGGCTGGGAGCGATGCCAATCCACCCCTCCTTGCTCAGGGTGAAGTCGGCTTCCGCTACTTGGGGTTTTCATATCCCTGCATGAGGAACAACTGCTCGCACACCAGCTGCCTTTCGCCCTGCTTGGACACGAACCACACCTGCCAGCGGCTGCCGTAATACTGGCCGGGCATGCCCGTGAAGACAAAGAAATCGGGATTCGCCAGCACGCGTGCGTTCTCCTGCTCAATGCCTGATTCCGCTTTCAGGGAGGTGAAGGTGATGCTCAGCCTCTTTCCGGTGTTGTATTCGCAGGCTTTGATTTCGAAGCGTCCGTCCGTGCGGGCGTTTTTGGGCAGCCAGAGCGTGAGGTGGTACATGCCGGGGCGCTTTCCCTCAATCAGGTGCAGGTGCGGTTCCTTGGGTGCGGCCAGGGCAGGGTGCTGCTGCACCAGGTCCTTGATCTGCGCGGGGAGGTCTCCCTCCGGCACGTGCCGACCGGTTTCCCCTGCCAGGTGTTTCACAATGTCGGGTGCGGTTTCCCCCACGCTCAGGTTGTCCGGCACCTCGAACGCCACGCCCGCAGGCACCTCCCAGTCGCTCGCCGCATCGTCCCCCTGCCACAGCAGGCACTTGGCAAACGCATTAAACACTATGAGCAATGAAACAACTCCCACTGGCACGGCAACGAGAAGCCTCTGCCCGCGCCTAGACCAGCCCTTGTCCAAACAACAGCAGACGATGAGCCACGCCAGCAGGATGGGGAGGGAGATGATACCTGCATCGAGCGTGAGGCCCAGCACCTTTCCCTGCATCTGCGTCATTTGGTAAAGGCTGTTAAGTCTATCTGACGTGATTCCTGCTACCAGAGCCGCCGTAAAGCAGAGCGTGGGCACCAGCCACACGCTGCACAACGCGCGCTTCATCGCCGTCCAGAGTCGCCGGATGCCTGTTTTCTCGTTGTCACATGTTTCCATATCTACCCCCTATAATACATGCCGGGGAGAAAATGCACAAAAAAAATGCGGCATGGCGCATTTTTTTTGAAATCCCCCGCACGCCCCGCGTGCGCTCTCTTTCAAACAGTACCTTTCCTCATTCCGCCTCCGCCTTGAATTTCTCGCGGAAGGTCACGCACATGAAGACAATGCCGATGCAGACGGCCAGGGCGCCGTACAGCAGGAAGGTGTGCACGGAGGCGGGGTCGTCCACCATGGAGGTGAAGTAGACAATGAGGCAGTTGCCGATGGTGCTGGTGAGGTAGAAGAAACTCAGCACGATGCTCTTCATGTTCTTGCCGGCGGCGGTGTAGGCGTATTCCAGGCCGGTGGTGCTGACCAGGATTTCAGAGATGGTGATGATGAGGTAGGGCAGGCACTGCCAGAGGATGGAAAGGTTCTCGCCGGCGTCGAGGCGGGTTTGAATCCACGCCACCACGCCGTAGCCGATGCCGGCCAGCACAATGCCGCAGCCCATGCGGCGCAGCGGCTGGCTCCACCTCCCGATGTACGGGTAGACGAACAGCGTGACCAGCGGCACCATGATCATGATGAGCAGCGGGTTGAAGCTCTGCATCTCCTCCGCACCGAACTTGAACTCCTGCCCGAACATCGAGAACTGCAGCGCCTGCATCTTGGCACCCTGCAGCACCCAGCTTGTGGTCGTCTGGTCGTACAGGCTCCAGAACGGGATAATCATCAGGAAGACGATAAGCACGCGCACCATGTTGCGCGCACCGTGGATTTCCTCCTCCGTGTAGCGGGCGGCGGTGGTTTCCGCGGGGTTGAAGAGCAGGCTGCCGGACACGCCGATGAAGCCGCGCGCGCCCGTGGCGGCCGCCAGGCGCAGCCCCGCCACCACAATGGCGATGATGTACAGGATGATGGCCGCCAGCCCGCAGAGCGCGGCGACGGTCTCGCTCAGCCCGCAGAGCATGCCCAGCTGCGTGGCGCCCTCCCTGGCCCAGTACGCCAGCAGCACCAGCACGGGTGCCAGCACAATGAACGAAAGGATGCCCAGCACCGTGCGGGAGGTTTCTTGCACCACGGCGGCGCCGAACTTCTCGCATGCCGCCTTGGCTCCCTTGAACACGCGCGTGAACAGGCAGGGCAGGAAGTGCGGCTGCGTCGGCTGGCGGTGGTGGTACGTCTTGCGTCCGCACCACAGCAGGAACGTAGCGATGGCCATGAACACGCCGGGTACCGCAAACGCCCAGCTGTACCCCATGCTCTGCCTAATCCACGGTATCACCAGGAAGGCAAAGAACGAACCCAGGTTGATGGACCAGTAGAACGCCGCGTACACGCGCGCCATGATTTTGGAATCCGTCTGGTCCTGCACCTGGTCGCCGATGAAGGCGGAGACGCAGGGTTTGATGCCGCCCGTGCCCACCGCTATGGTGAACAGGCCGATGAAGAGGATGATGCGCCGCGTGTCGATGCTGTCCGCAAAGTCGGAGCACGCCAGGATGAAGTTGCCCATGCAGTACACCAGGGAGATGTACAGGATGGTGCGGTAGCGCCCCAGGAAGCGGTCCGCTATCCACGCGCCCAGCAGCGGCAGTATGTAGATGATGGCCAGGAACAGGTGCCCCACCTCCACAGCCTCCTGCTGGGTCATGGCCAGCATGCTGGTCATGTACAGCGTGAGGATGCTGCGCATGCCGTAGAAGCTGAAGCGCTCGCAGGCTTCGTTGCCGATAATGTACTTGCCCTGCGGGGGGAACGCGCTCATGGCTTGGGGGTATGGTAATTAGTGGTGCATGCGCACGTCCTTGGAGAACTGCACGTTGTAGCGGACGTAGGTGTTCTGCAGCCAGTCGATGAAAATTTCGCTGCGCAGGCGGTTGTTTTCCGCCGGGATGGCGCGGAAGGTCTTGGCGGCCGCGTAGTCCGGGCTGTTCTCGATGGTGCGCCCGGTGACGGCGGTGATGCTCGCGCCGTCCGGCAGCACCGTGAGCGGGGCCAGCTTGCCGCTGGGCACGCTGATGAGAGCCTTGGGATCCACGCCCTTGGGCAGGTCGCCCGCAGCGGTGGAGATGTTGGTGGGGCCGAACTCCTTCACGGTGGCTCCGGCGGCCTCAGCCTTGGCAAAGGCGGCGTCCAGCCCGCCCTCCGGGATGGCGGCCTCCATCTCCGCATGCAGCTTCTGCGCGGCCAGCTCCACGGCGTGGTCGGCGTTTTGCTTCTTCAGGTCGGCCAGCGCGCGCTCCTTGGCGGCGTCGTATTCCAAAATCTCGGGTTCCTCGATGGCCTCCACGCGGAAGAAGATGAGCTTGTTCTCCTTGGTGAGGAAGTAGCCGCGGACCTGCTTGATGCTGACGCGCAGCTCCAGGTTGCCGGACTTGACGTTTTCCTCGTACTGCTGCACGGTGGGGGCGGAGTCCACCTCGGAGAAGGCGACCTCCGCGAGGGTCATGGTCTTGCCGTTGTGCTCCACTTCCACCTGGAGTTCGGCGGGAGCCTCGGAAAGCTTGCAGAGAGGCGTGGTGGTGTGGCTCTTGCCGTCTGCCGTCTTGAAGGTGAACGGCTCGTACTCCTGGTCCTCTGCGGCTCCCTCCAGCAGCTGGTCGAAGCCCTTGCCGTCAGCCCTGGAAAGATCCTCCATCAGCACGTCCGCCATGGCAATCATGGATTCCACATTGGTGTCCTTCTCCGGCGTGAGGGTGTAGACGGAAACGATGCGGCGCTCGTCGCTCTTGTAGTCCTCCTTGTTTTCCTCCCAGAAGGCCTTGAGCTCTTCCTCGGTGGGTGCGGGCGGCTCGCTCACCTTCTCTGCCGGCAGCCACGCGTTCTTCCCGCGCATCGTCTGGTACACCGTGTCCACCAGGGCGGACACCGCCTGGCTCTGGTAGTGCATGTCGCCCGTGAAGATGTTGCTCAGGCACTCCATGACGATGAGGTCGGACACCACGCTGCGGAAGGCGGTTTCCTGGGTGTTGTTGCTCAGGCCGCGCACGGAGTCGTAGCCGGTCAGGCGGTGGTAGAGGTCCTGGTTGAACGTGCCGTCCTCCTTCTGGAACGGGGGCATGGCCTTGATGTAGGCGTCCACCTGCTCCTTGGAAGGCTGGATGCCCAGCTCCTCGCCCACCTCATGCAGGATGGCGCGGTTCACTGCCATGTTCACGCTGGAGTCGTCCGCCTGCCCGAAGGCCATCACCTGCATCATGGAGCCGATGAAGTCCATGTAGTCGCGGTACTCCTTGTGCTCCTCCAGCCAGGCGTTCATGGCGGCCATTTCGTCCTCGCTCATGTTCTCGTCCTCGTTGGCATCGAACTTGTTGCGCACCTGCTGGCTGGCAGTGTGGTAGAGGGACTGCAGGTAGGATTCGCCGTTCTCGCCCAGGTTCACCGTCTCCTGGTAGTCGTAGCTCACATCGTGTACCTTGATGTAGAAGTTTGTGCCGAACATGTTCCCCTTGTCGCCGTAGTCCATAAACAGGAAGCCCAGACCCAGCGCGGTCACCACAATCAACACAAGCAGGGAGTTCCTGCGGATAAATTCAAGCATGCTCATAATTCTGTAGGAAGAGTTTCTGGTTCTTTTTCATTGGGGCGCGGCGTACACGCTCACGCGCCTATTATACTCTCTTTCACGCTCATTGCAAGAGGTATTCTCTCGCCCTTATGCGAAAATCCCCCGCCCGATACGTTCGGGCGGGGGCGGATTCCCTAGTTTGACAGCGGCGGCGGCAGGTGCGACAGGATATCCGGTGGGATGGCGTGGCTCGGCGGCGGGGCGGCCGCTTTCTGCAGCTCTGCCTCCAGCTCCGCCAGGCGCGTGTCCTCCACCATGGCCTTGAACTTGTCCGCCTGGCTGTAGATGCCCTCGTCGTCCCGGAAAATGGAGGCGAGCCAGTCGCGTTTCTCTTCGATGGTGAGGTGGCGCTCCTTACGCATGGTCGGGGTGCATGAAATCGAAGAACCCCGCCACCTTGGCCTTGCCGGTGGGGGTGAGGATGTGGCCGCCGTGGATGGAGTCGTTGCAGAGTACGAATCCCTGCTTTCGGAGCCGTGCCAGCGTTTGGGCGCACGCGGTGGGTGCCAACCCGGTGAGGCGCGCAATGTCCGGCGCCTCCGGCAGCCCCGCCGCCACCGCCAGCAGCACGCGCCGCGAGCCGTCCGGCATCTCGTCTTTTGCCAGCCTTGCCAGCAGCCTGCATGCAAAATCGATTGCTTTCATGGGCGTGTCCTCTCTTGTTCAATGGTTGCGGCCCAGGCTCTGCTTCCACAGGCGCAGCAGCGGGTGGTCCTCGTCGTTGGAGTGCTCCTGCACGGCGTTGAAGTGGCTGGCTTGCGGCAGGGCGATGCGCTGGTACTCCTCCAGCAGGCTCTGCCGAACGGTGCTGCTGTTGATGAGCGGAATGCACATCTTGCACGCCAGCAGGCACGTGAATGCGTCGATGAACAGCGGGTCGAACAGCTCCGGGTCCTCCACGTCCGCTATGTACCGCAGCGCGGTTTGCTCCGCCGGGCAGAAGATGCACCGCCCGCGCAGTGTCCAGCCCGGCGTGCCCACCTCCAGCACGCGCAGGCAGTCCGTGGGCAGCGTGTGCGGCACGGCGTGCATGTTTTCGTCCACGGTCTCGCTGCTGGTGAGGGTGGCGTGCTTGACGGCGAAGGTCCACCTGTTGACGCAGAGGACCTCTCGGCGGACTGGGTGGTAGTGGAGGTAGCACATGCGCTGGGGCAGGGTGCCGTTGGGGTCGATGCCATCAATGGGAGATTCCCCCAGCTTGCTGAGGGCCAGGTTGCAGATGTCCACGGCGGTGGGAACCGGCGCGGGCGTGTTTTCGTTTTCGTCTATGTCGCTCATAGTTCCGCCATCATTCCACGGCCGTACCCCGTCCGCAACGGATGCAGCCAAACCGGTTCAGGCCTGCGTGGGGCGGTACCCCCATGCGGGTTTTCCCGCTTGGTTGGAAATCCGGTGTTTCATGTGTATGGTGTGCGGCATGGACAACGATGCCCGCACCACCGCCCGCCGCTACTACGCCGCTTCCGGCCGCAGCCTGCAGCGCGATTGGGTTGCCCTCTGCCGCAATCCGCGCGCCGTGGTGGTATGGACGCCGCAGCTGGTGGCGCTGCTCCTGCCCGTGAACTCGGCGCATGCCGGGGAATGGGAGGAACTGCCGGTCAACCCCGCAGGGGCGGATGCCTGGTATGTGCATCTGCTGGCGGGGGACCTGGCGCTGGCGCGCAAGCTGGCTTCCGGGCTGACACCGCTGCCCCGGCTGTGCTTCCGGCGCGGCCTCCGCAACACCGTGCCCCACATCCACACGTGGCGCGCGTTCATTCAACACCAAGCATAGATAGAAAGGAATCACCACCATGGGATTTACCAAACCCAAAGCCGCTCCAGGCAACCCCATCCCCATTGTTACCGACAACGAACCCGCCGAGACCAAGGCCGCCTACGAGCAAACCACCTCCCGCCGCCACGGCCTGCTCTCCACCCTGCTGAGCCGCAGACCCGCCGCCGCTTCCAACTCCACCGCCGCTGACAACGGCAATTCCACCCTCGGCTGATGGACTCCCTGCTCAACACCTACAACAGTCTCAAGGCCGCCCGCGCACCGTGGGAAGGCTGGTGGGACTCCCTGCGCCGCTATGTGCTGCCCGCGCGCCAGGACGACGACTCGCCCGTGGCGGATGCCTCCTCCCTGCGCGGCCTGGGCGACACCACCGCCGTGGAGGCCTGCCAGAAGCTCGCCAGCGGCCACATGAGCTACATCACCCCCGGCCACGAGCTCTGGTTCAAATGGAGCTGCGCCGACCCCGATGCGGGAGACGAGGCGGAATCCTGGTACAACAAGTGTTCCGAGATTGCCAACGCAGAGCTTGCCCGCAGCAACTTCTACACAGAGCTGCACGAGTGCTTCCTGGACCGCGTGGGGCTGGGCACGGGCTGCTTGTTCTGCGGTAACACGCGCAGCGGCAACCTGCTGTTCCGCCACATCCCATGCGGCCAGTTTGTGTGCGCGGAGGACGATGAGGGTACGCTGGACACCTTCATGCGCGAGTTCTCCCTCACCCCGCACCAGGCGGAATCCCAGTTCGGTCGCAAGGCCCTCGGCCCCCGCGCCCGCGCCATGCTGGAAAGCGGTGCAGACCCCCACACCGGACGCCTCCGATTCCTCCATGTGGTGCGTCCCCGCCACACCCGCAACCGCAAGCGCGACGACGCACGCAACATGCCCTTCGAGAGCCTGTACTACAGCCTGGACGACAACTGCGTGACCGAGGAAAGCGGCTACCGTGAGATGCCTTACATGGTCACGCGCTTCCTGCGCTGGGGTGATGGCCCGTACGGCCTGGCCCCCGCACGCCTGGTGTACCCGGACATCCAGCAGGCACAGTTCCTTAACCGCATCCTCGACATGCTGGGCGAGGTGGCCGCCTTCCCCCGTATCCTGGAACTCGCCAACCAGAGCGGCGAGGTGGACCTCCGCGCAGGTGGCCGCACCCTCATCAACCCGGAGAGTGCCAGCCTCGGTTTCCCCCGCGAGTGGGCCACCTCCGGCCGATACGACATCGGCATGGACCGCCTCCGCCAGAAGCAGGATGCCATCAACCGCGCGTTCTTCGTCCCCATGCTGGAGCTCTGGAGCGAGCGCCGCCAGCAGATGAGCGCCGCAGAGGTCTATGCGCGGGAGAACGAGCGCGTGATGCTCTTCTCGCCGTCGTTCACGCTGTTCACGAGCGATTTCCGCCCGCTGATGGAGCGCGTGTTCACGCTGCTGTTCCGCATGGGGCGCTTCCCTCAGCCGCCAAGCACGGTGCTGCGCGCCAACGCACGCGGTGAGGCAGAGGTGCCGGAACCCCGCGTGGTCTACCAGGGCAGAATCGCCATGGTCATGCGCCGCATCCAGTCGGAGGGCGTGGAGCGCACCCTCCTGCGCCTCCAGTCCCTCGCCGCGCTCGACCCCGCCGTGGCCGACCACGTGGACCTCGACCGAACCTTCCGCCTGAGCGCGCGCCTGGACGGCGTGCCGGAGGGCATCCTACGCGCGGAAAGCTCCGTGAAACGCCTGCGCCGCAAGCGTGAGGCCGATGCCGCCGCGCTCGCCTTCGCCCAGGAGCAGGCTCAACCCCAATCCCAAACCAAGCCATGATTTACCCACGCAACCACGCCGCCGAACAGGCGCGCGCCAACCGCCGCCTCATCCTCGCCGTCTTCGGCACGCCGCTGGGCGAGCAGGCGCTCGATGTGCTCGAGGAGCGCTTTGAAACGGACCTGCCCGTGTTCCAGGGCAAGGCCGGAGCGTACGACCCGCTCGACGCCATGCGGCGCGATGCCCACAGAGAAGTCTTCCTTGTCATCCGGCGCCTGATGGAACAGGCCCGCCGCGAGGCAAGCGAATCCCAAAATGAACATGATCATGAACACGAATAGAGAAAACGACAATGCGGCCCCCGATGCCGCTCCCAATGCCACCGCACCCGAACCCGCCGTCACCGTGCCCTCTCTTTTGGGGGAGGACGGGGCCTTCTCCCCGGAATGGTACGCCAGGTTCGAGGATTTGCAGCCCTACGCCGCCACGCTCGCCAAGTTCAAGCGCCCAGAGGCCCTCGCCAAGAGCTACGCCCACCTGGAGAAGCTCAAGGGTTACCCCGACGCACAGGACGACCCGCGCATGCAGGCCTTCCGTATCACCGTCGGTCTCCCCGAGAACCCAGACGATTTCACCATCGCGCGCCCCGACGACACGCCCGATGAAATCTGGGACGAACACCTCGCGCAGAGCCTCTCCCGTGTGGCCTTCGACTACGGTGTGCCGCCCAAGGCCATGCAGGCTCTGGTGGACAGCTACTCCCGCGAGGGCAGGAACTTCCTCATGGATTGCCGCAAGCAGGAGCAGGATGCCATCGACGCCGCTGAGGCCGACCTCCAGAACGAGTGGGGAAACGAGTTCGACCACAACATGCAGACCGTCGCCTCATTCCTCCGACACGTTGGCGACCAGACGGGTATCGACGTCCAGTCCATGGTGGAGAACCCGGCCTTGCGCGCCAATGCAGACTTCGCCCGCCTTATCTTCGCCATGGCGGAGCAGGGGCGTGAAGCTCCCATCCGCCAAGGCGTCCCCGCAGACGACAAGCAGGAGGCCCAGCGCATCGCCAGCGATCCCACACACCCCCTCCACGAGGCCTACATGCACGCCAACCACCCGCGCCACCGTTACGCCAACGAGCAATACGACCGCCTGGCCTTCGGCCGCAGCCTCTAATCTAATCTACTTCATCCTGCCGAGTGCAGTTTTTTCGAGGTGATGTGATGATAAAGCCCCGGCCCCCTCTACTGGGGACCGGGGCAAAATCGTACCTGCCCGCGCCGCTAGTCGCGCTCATTTTGAGCTCCCCGCCCAATACCCTCCCCTAGGAGAATTCCGCCACGAGAGCCCTATGCGGCATCGCTCCTCGAACAGATATCTACTGCTCCGCAATATTCATCTTCCTCAAGACCTTGGCGAAGCTGTCAGGTCGCAAGAGGTCGTTTTATCAGCGAACGGGCGAAAGCTCGGCTGTATCGTCATGCTGAACAGTGCACGGGGTATCGGCGGTTCGTTTCACCTCAGCCGGGGAAGCGGGATCCTGAACCTGATGTGGAGGGACAATGAAATCACCGGCAGGCAGCGGGCAGGTCGTTGTCACGCCGCAGAGCTTGAGGATGGTGCCGTATAGCTGCCCCTGCGTCAGCGGTTTGTTTTCGCATGCCCTCAGTTGCTCGACCAATTCTTTGTGCAGAGCTTCATACCGAGGGGAGAACCAAAGGAACGAGGCCACCGCGCGCGCTTCGGAATCGTCTTTTGTGCCATGGAACCATTTGCCGCGTTCTCCCAACATCTCCCCATGGTCCGAGCAAAACAGGATAACCGCATTATCTTCCCGGTACAGCTCCGCCAGTGTTGCCAGAAAATCGTCTATGGCATAGACGCAGTTGTCATAGTCGTTGATGATGCGCCGCGCCCGTTCCTCGCCGGTACAATCGGTATCGTTGAAGTGTCCGGGAGTGAACACGTGGTATTTGTCCTCGTGGTTATATGGAAAATGTCCCGTGTAGTTTTCCAGTACTAGGATTTTGTTTGCTCCGTTTTCGGTGGCGCGCAGTTCATGGAGCCGCGCGGCAATTTCGCTAAGGGGAGCGTACAGTTCCTCTTCATTGTCTGCGTACTTTCCTGCCAATTCATGGAATATGGATTTTGACCGGAAAAAGCTGAAGGCGTTTTCCGTGTAGATTCCTACTTGCCAATCATGTTTTTTCAGGATAGAAAGGAAAGAGGATCTGGTCGGTTCCTGTTGTTCATCCGTCAACCCTGAAAGGATGCCTTCGAGGCTGGCATGGGTGCTGGCGCCGTATGAATGCATTCGCCGTAGGGATGTGAAACCCTCGGTTTTCTCGATGCGGGGTGTTGTGGGTTTGGCGTATCCATTGATGGAACAGTGGTCTGCCCGGATGCTTTCGCCAATGATGAATATGACTGTGAGCCCTTTGTTCGGGAATGTGGCCCTTGATTCGTAGCGTGCCGCTTCGTCGAGTTCGATTGGCTTTAGCATGGACATGGAGAGCTCAGCCGTGTATTTGAGCACGACAAAGGGAGATTGCAAATTCGGTGTGACGGCAGTTTGCCAATGGACAATGCTTTTGTTGTATAGCTCGATATTGGCTTTATGGGTGTTGCTGACAAGCAACTCGTATACTGGGCGCACAACCCCATATAAGGTTGCACGCCTGTAAACCCAATCGGGAATTTCCCATAGCGCGGAAAAGGAGAAAACGGCCACAAGGCACCACGCCCACTTCGCTCTCACGTCCTGCAGCAGCCAGCGGGCATGGATGAGACACAGCCACGACACAAGAAGGGCGGAGAGGAAGATCAGCACATCGCTGATGGCGACTACTTCACCAAGTTCTTTGGAGTTGGTGTTGAGCGCGGCAACCACCAAATCCCTGGAAAGGGCGTATTTGTATAGGATAAATGCAATCTTGTATGAGGCGAACAGGGCGGCGGAGAGAGTGAAAACAATCCTTCCGGCCCAACCCGTTAGCGCGCAAAATATCAGAAAGCAAGCAAACATTGCTGTCCCGTACGTTTGCTTGATCAAAACTTCCGGGAATGGATAGTCGAAAAACATGGGGTCGCACACGATGCCTAAAATATATGATATAGTGGCAAGGGCGAGAAGCTTTGTGATGATTGAGCGATTGCGGCACCACTCCTTGTATGCATGAATCAGAGATGCTGTGCTTCTTTTCGTTTCCATAATCGTTAGAACTTTAGGGTGCGTCTAATTAACCCAAAAGTGGAGAAGTGTTTTCATGATTATGCTCACGTCATTTCGTGCGCAAGTTTCGCCATTTTACCCATTGCTAATGGGTAGTCAAGCCTTTTTTCAAAAAATATCCAGCCTTGCACATGTGTCCCAAAGAAATTTTTCCGTGGGCAGAAGTGCCGATGATGGCTGGA
>R28__coassemble_355_pt1 | contig 20089 bp, 19 predicted proteins | sample R28__metabat2_low_PE_030 | metagenome-assembled genome bin R28 | reverse complement strand
AACCCACCACACCGGTTCCCTCCAATACCCCAACCACCCACGCACTCTAACCACGCCCCCCGCGCCCTCACGCTGCGGGCAGAAGCTGCGCTTCTGGCTAATCTGCCTTACAGCCGTCGGCAGCTTTGTTCTTCAGGTCTGTGTTTCGGTATCATCACGGCACCTTGTGGACTTTCACCACAGTTCGCGTATCGCGTCGGTCGAACCGTAAAAAAACCGCCCTGCAGTTGGCAGGGCGGTTTGATTATATGGATTGGTTGTCCTCCGCAGATTAGCGGGAGTACAATTCCACGATGAGCTGCACGTTGACGATGGGGGCGATTTCCTCCACCGTGGGGATGCGGCTCACCTTGGCGGAGAGCTTGGCGGTGTCCACCTCCAGCCATTCCGGGGTGGTGGCGTTGGCAGCCAGCTCAACGAAGCGGTTGGCGAGAGCCTGGGAACGGGCCTTGGCGGCAACCGTCACCACATCGCCCGGCTTGCAGGCGTAGGACGGGATGTTCACCTTCTTGCCGTTCACCGTCACGTGACCGTGCGACACCATCTGGCGGGCAGCGTTGCGCGTGTTGGCAAAGTTCAGGCGGTAGATGATGTTGTCCAGGCGGGTCTCCAGCAGCTGGAGCAGGATGTCACCCGTGACGCCGCGGCGGCGGCTGGCCTCATGGTAGTAGCGGCGGAACTGGCCTTCCAGCACGCCGTACATGTAGCGCAGCTTCTGCTTTTCAGCAAGCATGATTCCGTAGTCGGACTTCTTCTTGCGCCCGGCGCGGGCACCGTGCTGTCCCGGGGGGAACGGACGGCGGGCGAACGACTTGCTGGCGCCGAAGAGCTCCACGCCGAAACGGCGGCTGACTTTAGCGGTAGGTCCTGTATAACGAGCCATAATCTTTTCTTTCTGGGTTAGTCGTTGATGTCATTAGGCGCGGCGGGCCTTGGGCGGGCGGCAGCCATTGTGCGGGATGGGCGTCACATCGGAGATGGTGGTAATCTCCAAACCGATGGTCTGGACGGCACGCACAGCGGATTCACGACCGGAGCCCGGTCCCTTCACGCGGACCTCCACCTCGCGGAGGCCGTGGCCCATAGCCTGGCGGCAGGCGTCCTGGCAGACCACCTGGCCGGCGTAAGCGGTGCTCTTGCGGCTGCCCTTGAAATTGAGCTTGCCGGCGGAGGACCAGCCGATCACGTTGCCCTTGAGGTCGGTCACGCTCACCACGGTGTTGTTGAAGGTGGAGGAGATGTGGACGATGCCAGTGGTAACGTTCTTGCTGCCCTTGGCCTTGAGAATCTTAACCTTGTCCTCATCATCGGCGAGACCGAGCTCGGCGAAGATGTCGCGGCGGCCCTCCGGCTTCTTCTGCTCGGCGGGAGCCTCGGCGGCGGGAGCGGCTGCCTCGGCGGCAGGAGCCTCCACGGGGGCGGCGGTTTCTTTCACTTCTTCCTTGATGGTTTCTTCAGCCATTTTCAGATATAGGTGTTAGGGGTTAAGCAGACTTCTTGGCGCCCACGGTCTTCTTGCGGCCCTTGCGGGTGCGGGCATTGGTGCGGGTGCGCTGTCCGCGGACGGGCAGCCCCTTGCGGTGGCGGATGCCGCGCAGGCAGTTGATGCTGGTAAGGCGCTTGAGCGCCATCTGCTTCTCACGGCGAAGGTCGCCCTCGATCAGGATTCCGTTGCTGGTAATCGTCTGCACAATCTTGGTCAGCTGAGCGTCCGTCAGCGTGCCTGTGCGCAGGTTCGGGTCGATGCCCGCCTGCTCCAGCACCTTCGTCGCCGTAGAGGGTCCGATGCCGTAGATGTAGCGCAGCGAGGCCTCGATGCGCTTCTCATTGGGTATCTCGATACCGAATATACGAGCCATAATGGTGTTTCGTTGTTGTTTCTAGGTGTGCCTCCCCCTGCGGGGTGGCGTTGACGCCGCACATCATACCCCCTTTTTCACCCTTGGCAAGCAAAATTTGCCATTTTTTACAACTTTGGATAAATTTGGGATTTTTACCAAAAGACAAGAGTACAGGTGTGGCATGTAAACACGTGGCTCAATCTCCGCTCTTGAGGACGTTGATGAAGGCTTCCTGCGGGATATTGACACGGCCGATGGCCTTCATGCGCTTCTTGCCCTCCTTCTGCTTCTCCAGGAGTTTGCGCTTGCGGGTGACATCACCACCGTAGCACTTGGCGGTAACGTTCTTGCGCATGGGGGAAATGCTCTCGCGGGCGATAATCTTGCCGCCGATGCAGGCCTGGATGGCCACGGTGAAGAGCTGGCGTGGGATGACGTCCTTCAGCTTGATGGCGAGCTCACGGCCCTGGGATTCCGCGCGGTCGCGGTGCACAATCATAGAGAAGGCATCCACGGGTTCGCCGGCAATCATCATGTCCATCTTCACCAGCTTGGCGGCCTGGTAGCCGTCGTACTCGTAATCCATGGAACCGTAGCCGCGGGTGGTGCTCTTCAATTTGTCGTTGAAGTCCACCAGGATTTCCGCCATGGGGATACGGCAGGTGAGCATCACGCGGGTGTCATCGATGGTCTCCGTGTGGTTGACCTCGCCGCGCTTCTCCATGACGATACGCATGATATCGCCGATGTAGGCGCTGGGAATCATGATGAAGACCTTCACCATGGGCTCACGGATTTCCTGGATTTCCTGCGGGTCCGGAAGGATGCTGGGGTTGTCCACCGTCAGTTCCGTGCCGTCGGTCTTGGTGACCTCGTAGATGACGGAGGGGTAGGTGGAGATGACATCCATGTTGAACTCGCGGCGCAGGCGCTCCTGGATGATTTCCATGTGCAGGAGGCCGAGGAAGCCGCAACGGAAGCCGAAACCGAGCGCCACGGAGCTCTCGCCCATGTAGGTGAACGCGGCGTCGTTGATCTGCAGCTTGGCCATGGCGGCCTTCAGGCTCTCATAGTCCGCGCTGTCCACGGGGTAGATGCCGGAGAACACCATGGGGCGGATTTCCTTGAAGCCGGGAAGCGGCTCCGAGCAGGGGTTCAGCAGGTTGGTGTAGGTATCGCCGATCTTCACGTCCGATGCCGTTTTCATGTTGGCGATGATGTAGCCCACATCGCCCGTCTCCAGGGCGTCCACGGCTTGCATCTTGGGTGTGAAGATGCCCACTTCCTTCACCTCGTAGGTGTCGTCCGTGGCAAAGAGCTTCACTTTCATGCCGCGCTCCACGCGGCCGCTCACCAGGCGCACATACGACACCACGCCGCGGTATGCATCGTACACGGAATCGAACACCAGCGCGCGCAGGTGGTCGTCCTCCGCCGGCTTGGGCGCGGGAATGCGGGTGACGATGGCCTCCAGCGCATCCTCAATGCCGATGCCGGCCTTGGCGGAGCAGAGGATGGCCTCCTCCCGCGGGATGCAGACCACATCCTCCAGCTGGTGGTACACGCTGGGGAGGTTGGCGCTGGGAAGGTCAATCTTGTTGATGACGGGAACGATGGTGAGCTCCTGCTCCAGGGCCAGGTGCATGTTGGCGAGGGTCTGGGCCTCCACGCCCTGCGCGGCGTCCACAATGAGCAGCGCGCCGTCGCACGCCGCCAGGGAGCGGGACACCTCGTAGGAGAAGTCCACATGCCCGGGCGTGTCCAGCAGGTTCAGCTCATAGGTCTTGCCGTCCTTGGCCTTGTAGCGCATGGTGACGGGGTGGGACTTGATGGTGATGCCCTTCTCTCGCTCCAGGTCCATGGCGTCCAGCAGCTGGTCCTGCTTCTCGCGCTCACCGATGGTGTGGGTGAACTCCAACAAACGGTCAGAGAGCGTGGTCTTGCCGTGATCAATGTGCGCAATGATGGAAAAGTTGCGCTTGAGCGTGATATCCGTTGCCATGGGCGCGGGCAAGATACGGCAAGCCCCGGGAAATGTCAAGAACATTCACATGCGCCCCCACTTCAAAAAAAACGCACCCGCCGGGAAAGGCGGGTGCGGGAAAAGGCTGTGTGCCGCACAGAGGTTTAGCGGGAGTAGTTGCCGGGGTCTTCCGTGATGGTGACATCATGCGGGTGGCTCTCCTGCAGGCCGCCGGAGGTGATGCGCACGAAGCGAGCGTGATCACGCAGGGCTGCCAGGTCCTTGGCGCCGAGGTAGCCCATACCGGAGCGGATGCCGCCGATGAGCTGGTAGATGACATCACCGAGCATGCCCTTGTAGGGAACGCGGGCCTCCACGCCTTCCGCCACCATCTTGCCGCTGGCGTTCTGGCCGTAGCGGTCGCTGGAGCCGGCGCGCATGGCGCCCAGGGAGCCCATGCCGCGGTACGTCTTGAAGTTCCTGCCCTGGTAGTGCACCACGGCACCGGGGCTTTCCTCGCAGCCGGCCAGCATGCCGCCCAGCATGATGAGGTCCGCACCGGCGGCAAGCGCCTTCACGGCATCGCCGGAGTAGCGGATGCCACCGTCGGCAATCAGGGTGACGCCCGCCGGGCGCGTGACCTTGGCCACCTCCTGGATGGCGGTGAACTGGGGCATGCCCACGCCGGAGATGATGCGGGTGGTGCAGATGGAGCCGGGACCCACGCCCACCTTGATGGCGCTGGCGCCGGCGGCCACGAGGTCGCGCGCGCCGTCCTGGGTGACCACGTTGCCGGCCACCACGGGCTTGCCGAGCTCACGCAGCTTGGCCACCACCTCCAGCACGCGGCTGGTGTGTCCGGTGGCGGCATCGATGAAGAGGGCGTCCGCACCCGCTTCCAGCACGGCCTGCGCGCGGTCCCAGAACTCCGGGCCCGGGCCCACGGCCGCGCCGCAGCGCAGGCGGCCGAGCTCGTCCTTGGTGGAGTTGCGGAACGCCTCGCGCTTCTGGATGTCCGTCTCCGTGATGAGTCCGGCCAGACAGCCGTTTTCGTCCACGAGCGGGAGCTTTTCAATGCGGTTGGAGTAAAGGAGCTTGCGGGCCTCCTCCTGCGTGGTGCCGGGAGTGCCGGTGACGAGCCTTTCACGCGGCGTCATCACGTCTGCCACGGTCATCTGGCTGAGCTTCTGGCCGCCGAAGAGGCGCATGTCGCGCCCGGTGATGATGCCCTGCAGCCTGTTGTCGGCGTCCACCACGGGGAAGCCGGAGAAGCCGTGCTCGTCCATGATGCGCTTCACCTGCAGCAGGGTCATGTCCTGCGTGACGGTGATGGGTTTGGTGATGACCGCGTTCTCGAAACGCTTGACCTTGGCCACCATGGCGGCCTGGTCTTCAATGCGGTTGTTGCGGTGGATGACACCGAGGCCACCCTCTCGTGCCATGGCGATGGCCATGTCCACCTCAGTCACGGTGTCCATGGGCGCAGAAAGAATCGGAAGGCGCAGCGGGATGCCGGGGCACAGCTGGGAGGACGGGTCGGCCTGGCCGGGAAGGATCGTGCTCAGACAAGGAAGGAGGAGCACGTCATCGAAAGTGAGTCCAAGTTGAATTTCTTCCATGGCTCAGAGTATAACGCCCGCGGGCTTTTTGCAAGCCCAAAAATTGACGATGATGAAAATTCGGCGTGCTGCGGGCGGGCGTTCACGAAATTCGCTTGCGGATGGTAAGCTTGTTGCAGCCGTTGACGAATTCGTACTCCACGGAGTCCATGAGCTTTTTGCAGAGGAAGATGCCGAGGCCGCCGATGGGGCGCTCCTCTGCGGAGAGTGTGATGTCGGGGTCCTCCTTGTCCAAGGGGTTGAAGGGCACGCCGGCGTCTTGGAGCACGATGCTGAGCACGCCATCCTTCACGAAAGTGTCGGCTTCCAGGTATCCGGCCTTGTCGTTGTAGGCGTAGTTGACGATGTTCTCCACGGCTTCCTCAACGGCGAGGCGGAGCTTGAAGAGCAATGCCTCATCCTTGGGCATGTCTTCGGAACTCATCACCGCATCAATAATCATGGCGGAAAGTCCCTCAATGGGGTCAAAACGCATGTGCATGGTTCAATCGAGGTAAAGGTTTCGCAGGGTTTGGATATCCTGCTCTGAGAGGTGCATTTGGTTGTGGAGGTAGCTTTGCAGGCCACCGTAGCGGGAATCGATGATATCGAGCGCGTAGCGCAGGCTGGCGGGGTGGACGCCAACCATCGCGGTGACGGTATCCAGATCGTCGCGCGTGGCACCGGCGGCACTCATTTTGGAAATCAAGCCGGCGAGGCGCGGCTGGAGCGCACGCAGGCTGTAGGCGTGGTCGGCCTCGATGGTGGCGCGGTCCGCGCCGAGGGCGGCGAGGACCAACACGGTACCGAAGCCTGTGCGGTCCTTACCGAAGGTGCAGTGCCAGAGCACGGCACCGTCATGCGGCTCCAGCAAGGAGTGCAGGAACTTGGAGTACACGGCCTGGTTGGCGGGCGTAGTGGCGAACTCGGAGATGATTTCCTTGGCGGCGGCCTTGGTGGAGGGCTTGCGTGCGAAGGCGATGAGCTGTTCCCCCGTGGGCGGCTGCGGGCCGTTGGCGAGGAGGAAGAATTCCTTCATCGTATCCATGCGGCGCACCGTGCAGGAGAGCGGCAGGTACTGCGTGCCGGCGGGCACGCGGTCCGGGCTCATGCCGCGCTCGGGAGCGGTGCGGAAATCCACCACGCTTGCCAGCTTGCCAAGGTGGCGGAAATCCGCGGCCGTGGCCTTGGAGAGGTTGCCGCTGCGCAGCAGCTTGCCACGGCGGATGGTGCGGCCATCCGCCATCTTCAGCCCTCCCAGGTCTCGTGCATTGGCCACGCCGTCCAGCGCGATGGCGCGCTCCGGTGCGTCTGCCGAAACAACTTGCGGCGCCGTGCTGCACGCGCAGCAAAGCAGCGCGGCAAGGGCTATCGGGAAGATGGAACGCATGCGTTTCATGGCGGATCAGTTCAGGAGGTATTTGTCGATGTATTGCTTGGCGAGGGGATGGTTGGAGCCGATGGTGTTGAAGTAGACCATCTTGAGCGCGGCAAAGGAGGAGGCCTTTTCCTCCACCTCCGCAACCTGCTCCGGGGTGGTGGCGCCGAAGTATTCGCGCACAAAGACCGCCCAGAAGGCATCCATGGCCTTGCGGTCCACGTGGTAGTACTTCTCCATCATGTGGTCTTCGCTCAGCTTGGTGATGATGTAGAGCATGCCGATGTCGAACCAGGGGTTGCCCCAGCCGAAGTCGCTCATGTCGATGAAGAGGTTCTCCGTGCCGTTGGTGATGACGTTGCCCATGTGCAAATCGCCATGCACGCAGGTTCCCGTGGCCGGGATGGCGTTGATGAAGGCATGCACCTTCACCTTGTCCGCCACCTCCAGCAGGTCGCAGTCGTCCACGAACTTGTGGTAGAGCTCCGCCACGTTCGGGAAGATGGAGGTGTCGCACGGGGTCTCGTGGAGCTTCTTGACCATAGAGGAGAAGGTAATGGCAAGCTCCTCCAGGCGCTCCGGTTCTTCGCTCATGATGCGTGCGAACGAGCGCTTGCCGAGCACGCGCTCGAAGGTGACGCCGTTGCGGCGGCCGTCGTGCACAATGTCGCCGCTCATCGGCGTGGGGATGCCCATGATGAACGCGGCGCGGGCTATTCGCTTCTCTCGCTCCACCACGGAAGACGGCATGAAGTCGTAGTACAGCTTCATCATGGAGTCGCCGTCGTTCTTGAAATAGGAGATGGCGGTGAAGCCGTCGCCGGATTCCTTGTAGTCGGTCATGTCCACGCGCTGCGGGCTGCGCATGATGCTGATGAAGTGGGCGGCGCCGGTGGTCTCGAAACGCTGCGCGACATCGCGGGTGGCATCCACGATGAAGAAGACAAGGCCGTTTCTGCGGGCGGTGAGGAGGGTGCGGATGGCAGCGTACTTCACGCTGGGCACCTGGGCGAAGTTCAGGGTGTACACATGGCGGCGCGCCATGGTGGCCACTATCTTCTGCGCCCCCTCGGCATCCAGCACGCCTTCCACCATGATGATGTCGCCGGGCAGCTCCTCAAAGGAGAAGCCGCTGGAGATTCGGCTGAACACGTAGTTCACCAGCTTGGAGAACTCCACGTACGCGGTCGTGTTCTCCAGGCCGGAGAACGCCTTGAGCAGGCCGCGCCAGCGCCAGGCATGCTCATGCGGGTCCTTGCAGTGGAACTTGTCCCAGGCGTGGTTGCCCTCCTTGGCAAAATCACGCGCAATGCCGCGCAGGTTGGACAGCTTGTCGCCCATGGCCACAATCTTGACCTCCAGCGGGGCATTGGCCAGGTGGCGCATGGCGGTTTCCTTGCGGGCGTGCCAGGTGTCCTCCGGGGAGGAGCCCTCCACACGCTTCTCGCTCTCCGCCTCCACCAGCTCCGCCACGCGGTCGCCAAACTCGCGGCGGATATCCTCCACCGTGGTCGGGGTGTCCTCCACCGTGTCGTGCAGGGCGGCGGCGGCCAGCATCTCGGGGTCGTTGGTCATGGTGGCCACAATTTCCACGGCCTCCATGCAATGGACGATGTAGGGGAAACCTTTGCCGCGGCGCTCGGTGTTGGCGTGGGCTTTCACGGCAAAGATCATTGCCTTGTCGAAAAGGGTGGTATCGGTGTATTTATTGGACATTTTCTTGCTATTGGGTAGGGTTGGAGGACCATTTCAGGTCAGCCACAAGCTCCAAAATGCGCTTGGCGCGAGTGAGATTGTGCGGGCTGGGACCGTTGATGGCCTCGAAAAATTGATTCAGGGCCTTCTCGCCGTACCCGTTCTGCACCAGGTACGCGATGCACAGGTCCTGCAGGGCGAGGGAGGAGGAAATGATGTCCAGGTCCGTGCCGCCCAATTGGTGAAGCGCCAGCTGGTACGCCGCCTCCGAGTATTCGTGCTTCATCTGCTCCACGTCCCCCAGGGTCTTGAAGCCCATGTGCTGCAGCACGTCCAGGTAGCGCAGCGGCAGGTCCTGCATCACCTCCGCCTGGTTGATGGCGGCAATACGGTTGGTGAGACGCTCAAAGGGGTGGATGGCAAGGTAGCTGCGGAAGGTGTCGCCGTTGAGCCCCACCTCGTCGAAGTTGCCGCTGCTCACCAGGGTCTGCACCTTGCGGCGGTAGTCCGTAATCTGCCTGCGGATGCGGCTGAACTCATCGTCCGCCAGCTCCAGCATGCCGGCCAGGCGCGTGAGGTTGCGCAGGTGCTCCACGGGCACCTCCACGCCGGATTTGTAGCCGGTGTCGTGGTTGATGTTGGCCCACACGTGCTGCAGCGCGGTGCGCATCTGCAGCTCAAAGCGGTATTCGTTGATTTCCGGGTGTGCGGGGTCGTGGTACAGCTTCTCCGGGATGCGGCAGATGTAGTGCAGCGACATGTAGCCGAAGCTGTTCAGCTCATGCATCTTGCGCTTGTCCACGGAGTTCTCCCGGTCAATCTCGAAGAGGTCCTCCATGAGCGCGGCGATCTTGTCCACCTCGTCACTGTAGAACGTGATGATGCGGGCCCCCATGATATCCGTGAGGTCCGCCAGGGAGGTGTACTTGTGGCCCTTGAGCTGGAGCTTGCCGATGAGGCTTTCCTCCGACTTGATGCGGGCCTCCACGGCGGTAACGAGGATGTTGAAGCGGGAGAGGCATTTGTGCAGCTCTGCGAGCACCACCTCCTTCATGGTGGCAAACACAGGCTGCATATCCCGGTATTCATCCAGGATAAACTGGCAATGCAAATCCAACCCGTGGGAATCGTTGGCCTCCATGACGCGAGGCGCGCCGCGCGCGCTTATTGGATGTTGATGATGTTGGAGAAGCCGGTGATGTCGAACACCTCCTTCACAGGGGCACTCATGTTCTTCATCACCAGGGAGCCCCCGTTCTTCATCACGCTCTTCTGGAGCATCAGAAACAGGCGCAATCCCTGGCTGGACGTGTATTCCAGCTTCCCGCAATCCAGCATAATCTCTGCTTGCGGCACCTGCATCAGCGGCGTGATATCCTCTTGGAACTTGGGGGCGGTCGTGGTATCCAGACGCCCCTCCAGCTCCACCTCGTAGGCCTTTCCTTTTTGGTTGATGGTAACTTTCATAATGCCGATGTTAACGATACCATCATACGCCCCCCCGCCCGCCAAGTCAAGCCTGCGCTGCGGAATGGGCGGGGGCGGAGGCGGGACACGGCGCCCGGAATGCGCGGCGAAATGCAGTGCGCGCTCTTTATCCTTTACAAATTTCGGGAAAATGTTAGAATGGGGCCGCATGGACACGGAGATACTTCAAAAGGCGGCGAACGAGGCCAGAGGACTTGCCATTGATGCCATTTTCGACCGGACATCGGGACACATGGGACTGCCGTTGGGGTGCGCCGAGATAGGCGCTGTGCTGTTCGGAGAGCTGCTGAACGTGAACCCGAGCGAGCCGCGCTGGCTCAACCGTGACCGCTTCATCCTGTCCGCCGGGCACGGCTCCATGTTCCTGTATGCGTGGCTGCACCTGAGCGGGTTCCCCGTGAGCATGGACGATGTGAAGGGCTTCCGCGTGAAGGGCTCCCGCACGCCGGGGCATCCGGAGTTCAACCCGCCCATGGGGGTGGAATGCACCACGGGCCCGCTCGGCCAGGGCGTTGCCAACGCCGTTGGCTTCGCCATCTCCGCCAAGCACGCCGCCGCGCGCTTCAACACGCCGGAACATGAAATCTTTTCCCAAAACATCTACTGCCTCGCCGGCGACGGCTGCATCCAGGAGGGTATCTCCCGCGAGGCCGCGGCCATTGCAGGCCGCCTGCAGCTGGACAACCTCACGCTCATCTACGACGCCAACGGCATCACGCTGGACGCCGTGACCGAGAAGACGCAGGTGGACGACGTGGCGGCGGGCTTCCGCTCCCACGGATGGGACGCCTACGAGGTGGACGGCCACGACATGGAGGCCGTGGAGAAGGTGCTGCGGGAGTGCCGCGAGACGCGCAACGGGCGTCCCAAGCTGGTGATTGCCAAGACCATCGTCGCCAAGGGCGTGCCCGGAATCGAGGGCAGCACCAAGGGCCACGGCGAGGGCGGCGCCAAGTTCTGGAAAGAGGCCCACGCCAACTGGGGCCTGCCCGCAGAGCAGTATTACGTTTCCAACGAGGTGCGCGCCTACATGGCAGACCTCAAGGCCAAGCGCGAGGCCGCCTACGCCGAATGGAAGAAGGTGTACGACGCCTGGCGCGCCGCCTACCCGGAGAAGGCCGCGGAGCTTGATGCCGGCATGGAGCTGGCTGTGCACGGCCTGAGCCCGGAGGAAAGCAGCGCGCTCATCCCGGAGTTCCCCGCCGGCACCAAGGCCGCCACCCGCGCCTCCGGAGCCGAGGCGGAGAACGCCTTCGCCGCCAAGCATCCCGCCTTCCTCTCCACCAGCGCAGACCTCTTCTCCTCCAACAAGAACTATCTCAAGGACGCGGGAGACTTCTCCCCGGAGAACTACGCCGGCCGCAACTTCTGGTTCGGCATCCGCGAGCACGCCATGGGCGCCATCTGCAACGGCATCGCCTACGATGGCCTCTTCCGCGTGTCCGCCGGCACCTTCTGCGTGTTTGTGGACTACATGCGCGCCTCCATCCGCGTGGCGGCCCTGGCGCACCTTCCCGTGGCCTACGTGCTCACGCACGATTCCGTGGCCGTGGGCGAGGACGGCCCCACCCACCAGCCCGTGGAAACCGTGAGCGGCCTGCGCGTCATCCCCAACCTGGATGTGGTGCGCCCCGCCGACGAGGAGGAAACCGCCGGCGCCTGGATGTGCGCCATGGAGCGCAACAACGGCCCCACGGCCCTCATCCTCACCCGCCAGAACGTTCCCAGCCTCACCTCCGTGGAGCCCATCCCCGCCTCCGTGCGCAGGCAGGGTACCCTCAAGGGCGCCTATGTGGCCCTGCGTGAGCAGACTGCGGAACCCGGCCTCATCATCATCGCCTCCGGCTCCGAGGTTGTCATCGCGCTGGAAGCCGCCAAACAGATAGGCCCCCACGTGCGCGTGGTCTCCATGCCTTCCATGTTCCGCTTCAACAACCAGCCCGCCTCCTACCGCGAATCCGTGCTGCCCGCCTCCTGCGAGCGCCGCATCGCCATCGAGGCCGGCAAGTCCGACCTCTGGTACCGGTACGTCGGCTCCAAGGGCGCCATCATCGGCATCGACAGCTTCGGCTTCTCCGCCCCCGGCGCCCAGGTTCTCTCCGAGCTCGGCATGAACGTGGAGAACATCGTGGCTACTGCCGCAGAGCTGCAGTAAGATTTACAAACCAATTGTGAAAGTGAGCGCGCCCCTCGGGGCGCGCTCCTTTTGCTTGAGGATATCCGTGGCTAACTCTCCGCGGGGCGGGCGGAGGCACTGTCATTCTTTTTGTTTTTCTGCTCCCACAGCATGTTAATCATTTTAGCCGTGTCTTCCTTGCAGTACTGAAAAATGGTCTCTCCCTTGTTGTTAACTCGAAAGGGATTTGCCCCCAATTCTATGAAAAGCTTTAAATACAGCCAATTGTTTGTTTTCGCCGCAAAGGTGAAAGGGGTGTCGCCCTCGGGCGTTATCGGAGCGTCCACGTCAATCCTTGAAAACAGAACCAACAAATCATCCATGGGTAAATATAAATCCTCCATGATGAAGAGGATGTCCTTCCCGGAACAATCAGGGGGAAGCGGGCTTAAATTGCCATCCATGAAACAGCGTGTCGAGGGATACTCGCTTTTGATAATGGCCCATTTGGCTTCTGCTTCCTGTTTATAGCGGGCTTCAAGCCAATTCATCTTATACTTGTATAACAGTATGTTGCACAGCAAGTACTTCCCCGGGTCCTGAGGTACAACCCCGCCCCATTCAGGCCGCTCAAGCACCATGATGATGGCATCCCGAAAATCATCAAGCCTGTTGTATCGGAGGAACAAATCAAGGAAGTACTTGGCACGATTTTCCGTCGTATTGTCCAACAATGCGAGCACAAGCTCATGCTTTTCTTGGTATGTGCACAACTCCGGGTTTTCCTTTAACAGGCGTTCAAACAGGGTTGCATCGCGCTGGGCGAAGGCACGCCAAAGCAATTCTCCTTTCATTTCAGCGGGATGGCATTGGTGCTCAACGCTTGCGTCAGCGGCTGAACAACACTCTGCTCCAAACATGCCCTGAGCTAGGCATAGAAACAACATCATGCTATTGGTAATGAATGACATATCTATCGTTTTTATTTCGTCATCGGCTCCTATACCCTATTAAGCCATAAGAAGGCCAAATGCACAATAAAAAATGCACTTTTTTGCAATTCACGCAATTCCAGTACGTAAGAAAGGAAGAATTTTCCCGCTTGCGCACTGAATGGGGTATAGAGTACAATACCTTCCGTCATGCAAATTCCCACACATGCAGCAACCGTTCTGGAACATCTGGAGAACCACGGATTCGAGGCCTACGTGGTGGGGGGCTGCGTGCGCGACAGCCTGATGGGACGCACACCCAAGGACTGGGATGTGTGCACCAACGCACTGCCGGAGGAGGTGCTGCGCGTGTTCCGCAAGTTCCACGTCATCAAGACCGGGCTGAAACACGGCACCGTCACCGTGATGGTGAACCACCAGCCCGTGGAGGTCACCACCTTCCGTATCGACGGCGCGTACACCGACAACCGCCACCCCGATTCCGTCAACTTTGTCTCCCGCGTGGAGGAGGATTTGGCCCGCCGTGATTTCACCATCAACGCCATGGCCTACAACCCGCGGCGCGGGTTGGTGGATGCCTTCGGCGGGCGCGAGGACCTGGCGGCGCGCACCATCCGCTGCGTGGGCGAGCCCGACGAGCGTTTCCACGAGGACGGATTGCGCATCCTGCGCGCGCTTCGTTTCGCTGCTAGATATGATTTCAACATAGAAACGGAGACCGCGCACTCCATCCGCCGCAACCGCCACCTGCTGTCCAACGTGAGTGCGGAGCGCATCTTCAGCGAGCTGAAGGGCATTCTGGTGGGAGAGGGCGCACTGAGCATGCTGCTGGGCTTCCCAGAGGTCTTTGCCACCATCATTCCGGAGATCCAGCCCGCCATCGGCTTCCCCCAAAAGACCCCCTACCACTGCCATGACGGGTGGACCCACACCGCCTATGCCGTGGCCGCCGCACCCGCGGACGAGCTGCTGCGGCTGGTGATGCTGCTGCACGACTTGGGCAAGCCCGCCCGCTTCAGCATGGGAGAGGACGGCCGCGCGCACTTCTACGGGCACCCGGAACTGAGCGCGCAGATGGCCAAGGATATCCTACTGCGGCTCAAGAGCGACAACGCCACGCTGGACCGCGCCGTGGTGCTGGTGCGGGAGCATGATGCGGCGTGGCCCACCACGCCCGCCGGCATGCGCCGCCTCATCGGCCGCATCGGCGAGGATAACGTGCGCCTGCTTTTCGATGTGCACCGGGCGGACCTGGCCGCGCACTCCGATTTCGCCAAGGAAAAGAACACTGCGGGCATCCGCGCGGCGCTCCTGCTCTTTGAGGACGTGCTGGATGCCATCCCCGCCTTCACCGTGAAGGATTTGCCCGTCAACGGCGCGGATCTCATGGCCCTGGGCATGAAACCCGGCCCCGCCATGCGCCAGGTACTGGAGCAGCTCCTGCTGGAATTGCAGGAGGAAACCCTCCCCGCACAGCGAGAACCCATGCTCGCCCGCGCCGGGGAAATCATCGCCACCTTACCGCCCAACACCAACCCATGACAAAACAAGAACCCGGTCAGGAACTGCTTTTCTACACCTCGCCGGACGGCAAGGTGAAGATGGAAATACGCATTGATGGCGACACCATTTGGATGACTCAGCAAATGATGGCTGAGCTCTTCCAGACCACCGTTCCAAACATCTGTGTCCATATCGAGAATATTCTGCAATCATCTGAGCTTCAAGAGGAAGGAACTATTAAAGAAAATTTAATAGTTCGTCAGGAAGGCACCCGCCAAGTGCAGCGCAAGGTCAAATTCTACAACCTTGACATGATCATCTCCGTTGGCTACCGCGTGAACAGCGTGAGGGGCACACACGCGACATTCGCGCCAGCGAGCGCCGCATGTATCTGCGTATCCGAGATATATTGGCCACTGCCGCAGATTATGTGCCTAACAATCGGGAAACAAACCTGTTCTACAGCGCCATCCAGAACAAATTGCATTATGCCGTTCACGGACATACGGCGGCAGAGCTCATCATGCAGCGTGCGAATGCCAATGAACCCAACATGGGACTCACTTCATGGCAACGCGAGCGCGTTTCCGCCGCAGACGTCGCTGTAGCCAAGAACTATCTCAGGGGCGAAGAAATCGAAACCTTCAACCGCGTCACCTCAATGATGCTTGATTTTGTGGAAGACCAGGCCAAGCAGCGTCGGCAGGTGTTTATGCGGGATTGGGAACAGGCTGTGGACGGGCTGCTCACTGTCATGGGGCGCCCGGTGCTGCACCATCTGGGCACGCATACCGCACAGGAAGCCAAGGATTTTGCCAAGGAGCAGTACCAGGCATTCACCATCCGACGCCAATTGGCCGATCTAGAACGCGCGGAACAGGCGAACGCACGGGAATTGGAACAGCAGCTCAGGGCTATTGAAAATAAGAAGGGCAAGCACCCCTGAGATAGTCACCCATCATCCAATCTGCCTAAAAAATCCGCCGCCGAGGAGCTGTTGCTGCGGGGCGTAGAAAGCGCAGACCTGGCCGAGGGCCAGCGCGCGCACCGGCTCGTCGAACACCAGCTCCACCGTGTCGGCGGAGAGGTGGGTGCAGGCGGCGGGTACGGCGGGGGCGCGGTAGCGCGGCTGGGCGTACACGCGCCCTGGCAGGGGATGCCGCAGGTTGGTGACGCCGCCCACCACGGCACGGCGCGCGTACAGGCCGGGGGTCTCCTGCCCCTCATATCCCACGATGAGGCGGTTGTTCTGCAAATCCTTGCCCACCACCACATAGGCCACGCCCTCTCGCGGGGAGGCCACGCCGTGGCCGTGCCGCTGCCCCATGGTGAAGAGGTGCAGCCCGTTGTGCCGGCCGAGCACGCGGCCATCGATATCCACAATCTCGCCGGGGTTGTCCGGGAGGTAGTGGCGCAGGAAATCGCTCATCTTCACCTTGCCGATGAAGCAGATGCCCTGTGAATCCTTCTTGTCCGCCACGGGCAGGCCGAAGCGGCGCGCAATCTCGCGGACGTGGGGCTTGGTGAGCTCACCCACGGGGAAGACGGCGTGCTGCACCTGCTCCGGGCGCATGAGCGCCAGGAAATAGGACTGGTCCTTGTTGCCGTCCGCGCCGCGCAGCACATAGGCGCCCTCGCCCTCCACATCCAGCCTGCGGGCGTAGTGGCCGGTGGCCACGCCGCCGGTGAAACCCTGCTGCAGGGCGTAGTCCAGGAGCACGCCGAACTTCATCTCACGGTTGCAAAGCACATCCGGGTTGGGGGTGGAGCCGCTGCGGTAGCCCTCTATCAGGTAATCCACCACGCGGGCGCGGTACTGCTCAATCAAATCCACCACGCGGAACTCGATGCCCAGCTGGCGGCACACCGCCAGCGCGTCCTCAATGTCGCGCTCCCACGGGCACTCGCCGGGTATGTTCTCATCGTTCACCCAGTTCTTCATGTAGGCGGCCACCACCTCATGCCCCTGCTCCGTGAGCAGGGCGGCCGCCGCCGCGCTGTCCACCCCGCCGCTCAATGCTACCAGGATGCGCGCCATAACCAAATCAACGTATACCCTTGTTGAAGCGCACCACCTCGCGGCGAGCCTCCTTCATCTCCACGCGGGCCTTGAGGTCGTAGCGCTGGTCGCGGTGGGTCTTGCCGCGCCCGGTTCCAATCTCCGCCTTCACCTTGCCGTTCTTCCAGTAGAGGCGCAGCAGGGGAAGCGCAAAGCCCTTTTGCGCCTGCTGGATTTCCAGTTTCAAGATTTCCTTCTTGTGCATGAGCAGGCGGCGGGGACGCTTGGCCTCATGCTGGAACCACACACCCGCGGTTTCCCACGGCTGCACATCACACCCGTACAGGAACAGCTGCCCCTTCTCCACGCGCGCAAACGAATCCGCCACGTTCACCTTGCCGGCGCGGATGGATTTCACCTCCGTGCCGCGCAGCTCGATGCCGCATTCGAAGCGGCCCAGGATTTCATAGTCGCGTCCGGCTTTCTTGTTGCTGGCAATCAGGTTGCCGGACGGTGCGGGTTTCTTGGCCATGGTGTTGCTTTCCAGGGGGTGTCGGGTTGGGGGAAAAAGCGGCCCGACTCCGTGATGGTGCAGGAATCGGGCCGCGGAAAGGGATGGTGCGCGGTTAGTCGAAGTTCGGCGTCACGGTCACCGTGGTCTCGTCCGCACCCTGCGGTGCGCGGGAAGCCTCCTCGGCCAGGACCTTGAACGGATCCTTCTCGGCATCCTGCTCTGCACGGCTGGCGGCTATCTCCTCCGGCGTCATCTCGTGCCACGTGATTTTGCCCTCGATGATTTCCAGCAGCGCGATGTCGCCGCTCTGCATTTCCGGCGTGGTGGGCACATACGGGTCGGACCCGTGGTTGAGCTGGTGCACGCGCTTGGAGACGATGTTGACCAGGAGCTGGTTGTCGCCGACGATTTCTGCAGCCTTTTCGATGAGTTTGACTTTCATGGGGATAATGCGGTGCGTCCGCACGCGCGGTGTGGTATGATACCCCCATTCCGCCCGCCTGGCAAGCCTATAATCTCGTCAGCGGCCAAAAAATTGACGCCGCGAGCGGGAAAAAGGCGTGCTTTTTTCTTGCCAAGGAGTTGAGCCAAGGGTATGATGACCCATGCGCGGCAGGCGGAAGTCCCACGGCTCCGCCGCATGCGCTTGAGCAACAGATTATTTATTCACCATCAGACATTCCCAAGACTATGGCCTACCTGAACAAAGTAATGCTTATCGGCAACCTGACAGCCGACCCCGAAGTGCGCGACCTGCCCAATGGCACGCCGCTGACTGAACTCCGCCTGGCCGTGAGCCGCCTTGTGGGCAGCCGCAACGGCAACGAGGGCGAGCGCCGCGAGGAAACCGTGTTTATCGACGTCTCCTGCTGGAACCGCTCGGCGGAAATAGCCGCCCAGTACCTGGCGAAGGGGAATCCCGTGTTCGTGGAGGGCCGCCTGCAGATGGACACTTGGGAAGACAAGCAAACCGGGCAGCGCCGCAGCCGCATCCGCGTAGTGGCCGACAACCTCCAGCTGCTGCAGCGCCGCGAGAACAACGGCCAGGGCGCTCCCCAGGGCGGTGGTTACCAGCAGGGCGGCTACCAGCAGCGCAACAACAACTACGGCGGCGGCTACCAGCAGCGCCAGGGCGGCTACCAGCAACGCCAAGGGGGGTATCCCCAGCAGGGCGGCTACCAGCAGCAGGCTCCCGCGCCGCAGCAAGCCCCAGCCCCGCAGCCGCAGGCTCCCGCACCCCTGCCCAACGAGGCTGACGACGACATTCCGTTCTGATGCGGGGTAGCGCCCGCCGCACCGCCATGCCGAGCAAACCGCAGGATCACCACACCCGCAAGCGCCGCACCGCCACACCGGCGGCGCCGCGCTTTCAGGCCGTCATTTTCCTGGGTGCCAGCGCCGTCTCCATGATGGTGGCGGAAACCACCCCCCAGGGCAACCGCGTGGTGGATGTGCTCTCCCAGCCCGTCAACCTCGCGCAGGACGTCTTCAACGGCGGCACCGTCACCCGCGAGACCATGGACCGCTGCGTGCAGATTGCCCAGGGATACACCACCCTGCTGGAGGAGTACCGCAAGGCGGGCGAAATGCAGGTGCGCCTGCTGGCCACCAACATCCTGCTGGACGTGCACAACATGGACACCCTGGTGAACCGCCTGCAAATCAGCTGCGGGCTGGCGCTGGAGGTGATGGACGACGGTGAGATGACCCGCCTGCTCTACCTGAGCATGCAGGAGGTGCTGGAGCAGGAATCGGAGCTGCAGGGGCAGCGCGTGCTGGTGCTCCACGTGGGCCCCGGCAACACGCGCCTGCTGCTGTTCGACAAGGGCCGCATCAGCTACTACGCCAGCTACCGCGTGGGTGCCCACCGCACCGGCATTTCCATTGCACGCCAGGACAGCGACACCGCCGACGAATGCTCCCGTATCCGAGAGCACATCCGCGGCAACCTGGAGCAAATCCTCTACGATATCGAGCCCGTGCTCCAGGAGGCGCCGGACGCGCTCGTCATCTTCGGGCCGGACTTCCACCGCCTGCATTCCCCGCTGGCAGACGGCAACGTGACGGAGGAATCCCTGAGCCGCCTGGCAGACGAAATTGCGGGAACCCCCGCCAGCCAGCGCATGGAGCGCTACCGCGAGGATTTTGCCGCCATGCCCGCCGTGCTGCCCACGGTGGTCATCTGCCTCTCCGTCATCCGCGCGCTGGAACCCGCCCGCATCCTCTGCCCGGGCAACGCGTCCGCCCAGCTCGCCTTCCTCGCCAACCTCATGCCCTCCCAGCAGGACGACCTGGCGCTGGAGGACGAAGTGGCGCACTTCTCCACCCTGCTGGCCAACCGCTACCGCGTGGACCGCGCACACTCCCAGCACATCCGCCGCCTTTCCATGGCTCTCTTCGACCAGCTCAAGGAGCTCCACGGCCTCTCCCGCCACGACCGCCTCCTGCTCAAGGTCGCCTGCATCCTCCATGAGGTCGGCAGCTACATCAGCCCCAGGAACCACCACCACCACAGCCAGTACATCATCCTCAACTCGGAAATCTTCGGCCTCTCCCGCAGAGACGTCGAAATCGTCGGCCTGCTGGCCCGCTACCACCGCCACGGAGCCCCCACCCCGCACGACCACGGCTACTCCGAGCTCGACCTCGACAACCGCCTCCGCGTCCAGAAGCTCGCCGCCATCCTACGCGTCGCAGAGGCCATGGAGCGCGCGCACTCCCACCGCATCAGCCGCTTCTCCACCGCCGTCAACGGAAAACGCCTCGAAATCCGAGTCCCCGACATCCACGACCTCGCCCTGGAAAACTCCGCCCTCCGTTTCAAGGGCGCCATGTTCACCGATATCTTCGGCTACGACATTGTCCTCATTCCGGGAGAATGAAGGTGGCGCTCATACGCCCCGCCGCGGAACGGCGGGACTCTGAGCCGAAACGTCCATCGTGGTTGCCCCCAGGCCTCCGGCCTGGGCTAACTTTGTATCGCCATCGGGATGGCTCGCATAGTTTGTGGTAACGGGCGTGCGCAACCCACCACACCGGTT
>R28__coassemble_352_pt1 | contig 20180 bp, 15 predicted proteins | sample R28__metabat2_low_PE_030 | metagenome-assembled genome bin R28 | reverse complement strand
TCAGCTCCACCGCCAGGTTCACGTTGTCGGCGGTCACTTCCTCCCAGTGGACTGCCATGTGCAAGCCTTGGTCCCAGTGCCAGTGGAAGGGGGCTACGTGGTGGAAGGTGGGGGAATCCCGGTGCGCGGGGGCAGGGGATGTTGGAAGGCACCACACCGCACCAGCGGCCAGCATGATAGCCGCCGCCGCTACGACCAGCGCTGTTTTGTGTCTCCTATGCATGGGTAGAATCCTTTGTTTCTCTTTCTATACCCCTATTAAGCCACCCGAAGCCCAAATGCACAATCAAAAATGATTTTTTTTAAAAAAAGTGCCATGGGGCGGCGCATGGCAGGGTGGATTAGCGACAACGCTCCGGGCTGGGAGCGCTGGAGCACTCGGAAGCCGGAGCCTTCACCAGCGCGGCCACCGTCTCCACATCCGGCAGATTCATTAGCCCGCGTATGGGGCCGCCGTCCAGGGCGTAGGAGAGGGGATTTCGGAGTTCCTCGTCGGCTCTGTCGAGACCCTGTTGACCGTACTGCAGATACGTGACCCCGAGTGAGGGGCCGTCATCCTCGTAAACGATGCTGCCTCTGCCGTTCTTCCCGCGCTCAATGCTCACGTAGTCGTGCACGTCCCAGGATTTGACCTTGAAACGGAAAAGCCCCCTGGTGAGGACGATGCTGCGGCGGTTGGTCACGGCGTACACCTTCAGGAAGCGCTGGGCCAGCACGCGAACCATCTCCAAAAGGACGATACTGAAGCAAACGACCAGAATGAGCGGGTACGACCTGCCTAACCAGCCAACAGCCATGCCTGCTGCCAGCAGTACGGCAAGCCGGCGCAGGTCCGGTTTGGGGCGGCCGAGCCACAGCAGGCGCTCCCCGTCCCGCAGGGTTTTGTTGATGCGGCACCGCTCCGCGTCCGTTGCGCGGATACTTTCCCAAAGGCTGGCTGAATCAGGGTGCATGGTTGTCAAATCACTTCCCGGTTGGCTATATCTCATACCCCTATTAAGCCACCCCAAGCCAAAATGTACGACAAAAAATGCATTTTTTTCAAAAAAAGTGCCACGGGGGAGGGTGCATGGCGGTGTGGATTAGCGCCAACGCTCCGGGCTGGGAGCGCTGGAGCACTCGGAAGCCGGAGCCTTCACCAGCGCGGCAACGGTTTCCACGTCGGGCAGGAATAGCAGGCCCTCTCTAAGGGTGTTTTCGTCTGTTTCCCGGTATTCGTAGACGATACTGCCTGTGCCGTTCTTGCCGCGCCTGATTTCCAGATAGTCTTGTGCATCCCAGGCCTTGAGCCTGTAGCGGAAAAGCCCGCGGGAGAGGGCGATGGCGCGGCGGTTGGTCACGGCGTACACGTTGCAGCGCCCCGCCCACAGCAGTGGCAGCAGAGAGGCGATAACGCTCAGTGGCAGCAGGGCAATTGCTGTGAAAAGGAGCAGGTCGAACCAGGGGGGATCCTGCATGTTGACGTTGCTGAAGAACGGCCACAGCATGGCCAACCAGAAGTAGTAGAAGACTATGGTAAACACCAGAGACCCCCATGTCGCCAGCTGCTTGCCGGTGCCAGGCTTGGGGCGGCCCAGCCACAGCAGACGCTCGCCGTCCCGCAAGGTTTCGTTGATGCGGTGGCGCTGCTCATCCGTGGCACGGATGCTTTCCCAAAGGCTGGCTGAATCAGGGTGCATGGTTGTCAAATCAGTTCCCGGTTGGCTAAATCTCATACCCCTATTAAGCCACCCCAAGCCAAAATGTACGACAAAAAATGCATTTTTTTCAAAAAAAGTTGCCATGCTGCGGCGCATTGCAGGAAACAGGCGCCCGGAGAGGAGCGGGCGTTGACGTGTATTTTCGCCGCCTTGCCTTTCTCGGCGTATCGCAGAAAGCCGGCTGTAGGGGGATACTCATTACCTCCTGTCAGTGCGGGGAGGTAAATTTTAGCTCTTTGACAATTTCCGTTTGTTGTGATAGTATGCCCGCAACTCACTGATATTTTAGTGTTGTCCCCACGCGAGTGGGGATGGTCCGTTCGATGCGATCCAGGCGGATCGCGATGGAGAGTTGTCCCCACGCGAGTGGGGATGGTCCGCCCACGCTTGATGGCCACGTCCAGGTCATACCGTTGTCCCCACGCGAGTGGGGATGGTCCGAAATCTTACAGTGCTTCATGGATCCTACCATCGTTGTCCCCACGCGAGTGGGGATGGTCCGCACTATGGAGACCCCAAGCGCGTGGGCACACGGTTGTCCCCACGCGAGTGGGGATGGTCCGACGACGCTGATGCTGCTGGGCACGGCGGCGCTGTTGTCCCCACGCGAGTGGGGATGGTCCGTGCGGCAGCGAGATGCAGGTGAAGCTGACGCCGTTGTCCCCACGCGAGTGGGGATGGTCCGGCAGAACACATCGGGCGGCTCGGAGGCATCATGTTGTCCCCACGCGAGTGGGGATGGTCCGCGCAGGGCGCACCCCATCCTGTTTGCCGCCACGTTGTCCCCACGCGAGTGGGGATGGTCCGATGCCGCGCGGGCTGCTGGAGGCGGCGCGGAAGTTGTCCCCACGCGAGTGGGGATGGTCCGGATCCACAGGCGCGTTATTCGCGGTCGGACTTGTTGTCCCCACGCGAGTGGGGATGGTCCGCTGCCGCCGGCGCATGTTATGGGCATGCCGAAGTTGTCCCCACGCGAGTGGGGATGGTCCGTATTCGCTCGCGCTGTGGTCGCGGTTGTCGGTGTTGTCCCCACGCGAGTGGGGATGGTCCGCCGTTGATGCAGCAGCCGTGCCGAAGTGTGCGGTTGTCCCCACGCGAGTGGGGATGGTCCGCCTACCACCGCGCAGAGGCTGCCGGGCTCCCCGTTGTCCCCACGCGAGTGGGGATGGTCCGTAGGCTTGGATGTTTCTGGCGGTTTGCCCTCCGTTGTCCCCACGCGAGTGGGGATGGTCCGGCGAGGACCGGCTGTTTGAAGCGGCCGAGGATGTTGTCCCCACGCGAGTGGGGATGGTCCGAATGTTGCAGGGTACAATGTGGGCATTTATGTGTTGTCCCCACGCGAGTGGGGATGGTCCGCAACTCCCTGGCCTCGTCGTCTCCTATTCCTCGTTGTCCCCACGCGAGTGGGGATGGTCCGGTGCGGGTGACGGCGTTTGATTGCCCGCATATGTTGTCCCCACGCGAGTGGGGATGGTCCGCCGGACGAGGGCTTTTCCGACATCGACCTAGCGTTGTCCCCACGCGAGTGGGGATGGTCCGTTGAACAGCGCGAACAGCACCGCCACGAACAGGTTGTCCCCACGCGAGTGGGGATGGTCCGTTGGTGGTTGAGGCGAGCACGCCTAACACGGAGTTGTCCCCACGCGAGTGGGGATGGTCCGTTCGACACGGAGGCGATGTCCTATGCGACGGGGTTGTCCCCACGCGAGTGGGGATGGTCCGCTGACGGCGGGGCAGCGGCTGGAGGCGGCGACGTTGTCCCCACGCGAGTGGGGATGGTCCGGCGGCATCCCAAAAGCGCGTGATGCGCACGGCGTTGTCCCCACGCGAGTGGGGATGGTCCGGTTGGAGAGTGGGGTGATGCCACGCTGCCGATGTTGTCCCCACGCGAGTGGGGATGGTCCGTCGACCGCCTCTGGCTAGACCTCAACCTCACCGTTGTCCCCACGCGAGTGGGGATGGTCCGTGGAGCGTGCACTCCAACCGCTTGAAAGACTGGTTGTCCCCACGCGAGTGGGGATGGTCCGCAGAATGGGAACGCATGTACCAAGAAGAAGGCGTTGTCCCCACGCGAGTGGGGATGGTCCGTGGAGCGTGCACTCCAACCGCTTGAAAGACTGGTTGTCCCCACGCGAGTGGGGATGGTCCGGCCACCATCAAAGCCCGAAAACACCGTTGCTATGCTGTTCCAGCACCGGCGAGGAGAGCCGGGTGGGACTGTGGCAGCTGAAGAACCGTGCAGCGGGAGTGCAAGTGTAGGATTTTGTACATGTTGTTTGCAATGGGCAACTTGTGGTCAATTGTAATACAAAAAAATGATGCTTGATTTATTTCGAGAGGATAAGTTAATATGAAAGACATGACGGAACGCGAGCCGTATTTCTGGGCAAAGACAAAGGAGGACGGGACACCGGGGTGTTCTGTGTGCCAGCACGGCATGGCGGCCGGGGCTGTGGCCCAGGTTATGGAGGCTCGTCTGCCGGGGCAAGTTCGGGAGAAGCTGCCTGAGGGTTGGGTGACGCTGGCGGCGGTACACGATGTAGGCAAGATTTCCCCGGCATTCCAGTTGAAGTGTGCCCAGTGGAAAGGTCCATATGGTGACAGCGGTGAGGAGGAATTGGCGAAGTGGGCGAGGATGACGTGCGGCGCGTCCGGAGTGGTGCACCCGCACGCCATGTTGTCGGAACTCGTCTTGCGGCATGCATATAGGAAGCGAGGGCAGCGAGGCCGTTTTTATTCTGCCTGCGTGGGTGCTCACCACGGAAAGTTTGTCCAGTTCGACAGCTCGCTGCATCTTGACGAGCAGTGGTCGGCGTGGGCCGAGGACTATGTGGAGCGGATGGAGGGCGTTTTCGGCCCCTTGCCCACTTCCGTACCCCGGGAGCAGGCCGGAGAAGCCCTGAAATTCCTGTTGACGGGCTTGATAGCCGTGGCGGACTGGGTGGCCTCCAATGAGGATTGCTTTCCACAGGACGGACGCGAGGTGGATTGGGCCGTTGCCGCAGAGAGGGCATTGGACAATATAGGCTTGTTCAAGGAGGTGTGCCCGCATACAGGCCTGTCATGGCGCAGTCTGTTCCCACATGCTCCCACCCCCCACCCGATGCAGCACTTCATGTGGGAGGCGCCGCCCAGTCCGGGCGTATACATAGTGGAGGACTCCATGGGGGGCGGCAAGACAGAGGCAGCCTTGGGACTTGCCTACCACTTGTGGGAGGCTGGCGGGGTACACGGCATCTATTTCGCCTTGCCTACACAGACCACATCCAACAGGTTGTTTTACCGCATGCAGGATTTTTTGGAGAATTGCGGCGTGCCGATAACGGAGCAGACATATCGCCTGGCCCATGGGAATTCGTGGCTGCTGAAAGATGCCTTATACCCCAATGCCCCGCAGCATTTGCAGTTCATTTCGGGGAAGGAGACAAGCTGGGATTTGCTGCATTGGTTTTCATCCTCGCGCAGGACCCTGCTGGCGCCGTTTGGCGTGGGAACTGTGGACCAAGCCCTGATGGCGGTATTGGCGGTGAAGCATAATTCAGTGCGCTGCTGCGCCTTGGCCGGTAAGGTGGTGATACTGGATGAGGTGCACAGCTACGACATGTACACAGGCTCATTGATAGGCAAGCTGGTGCGGTTGCTGGAAGAATGCGGCGCTACAGTCATCATCCTCTCTGCCACCCTGACCAAGGCAAGGTGTACGGAGTTGTTGGGCAGCGCGGAATCTGCAAGCGACGCCTATCCCCTGCTTTCCATGAAAACGGTGGCGGGTGTGCGTCGGCAGTCGTTTCCCGCGCCGGAAGAAAAAAGCATTCGGGTGGAGTGTGACGAGTGTGGAGCAGATGAGATGGCGGCGCGAGCCTGTGCGGCGGCAGGGCAGGGGCAATGCGTGCTGTGGATCCGCAACACGGTGAAGGATGCCCAGGAGACGTACCGGCAGTTGCAGGCCGAGCGGTGCGAGGGCGGGCCTGAGATTGGCCTGCTGCACGCACGCTTTCCCTTCTGGCGGCGCGAGGAGTTGGAAAACGAGTGGATAGGACGCTTGGGGCGCGATGCCGCAGACAGACCCCGCGGCTGCATATTGGTGGCTACCCAGGTGGTGGAGCAGAGCATTGATATTGACGCTGATTTCCTGATTACGGACTTGGCTCCCACGGACATGCTCCTTCAGCGCGCCGGGCGGCTTTGGAGACACAAGCGCGACAAGGCCGGACGCTGCGCCGACGAGGCCGTGATGGTGGTGCATGTGCCCGCCGGCTTTGCCGATGCCGAGGCTTGCGGGGATTGCGATGCGTGCATCAAGGCGTTGGGGAGCAGCGGTCATGTGTATGCACCCTATGTCCTGCTGCAGACGTTCCGCCAGTGGCGCCGCCTGACGCATGTTTCCCTGCCGGCGGACATCCGCCGCCTGATTGAGGCAACCTATGCCGAGGCTGCCCCCGATGATGTAGTCGGCAGCGAGATGATGGTCGCAGTGCGCAAGCAGCAGGAGCAAATGGAACGCCTGGCGGATCTCAATGCCAGCCCCGTGGCCGGAACGATGAACGATACGGAGGAAGCCTGCACTCGATACGGGGGAGTGGAAACTGCGGAGGTCCTGCTGTTGGAGCGAGCCCCTGAAATGTGTGCGGGCGGCGCATGCACCTACGCTCCCTTGGATGGAGCGCCCTTCTGTATCCGGGAAGGAGAATGGTCTTTCGAGGCGGCAAAATCCATCAGCCGCAATGTTGTCAAGGTCCCCAAGTGGATGCTGGGAAAGGCCGCGGCAGATACTCGGCTGGATAAATACGGGTTCAAAGGAATTTTTCCGTGTTTTTCGCTTGCAAACGGTGATTTGAAGATGTATGATGCGAGTGAATCAGGGCTTTCGTGGCATCCTTTGATAGGCGTTGCCGCCAAGCCCATTCAACCCACGCCCCCAATGACTACCGATGAAAATGAATTTATGTTCTGACTCCTGGATACCCGTGAGGTGGCAGGATAGCCGGCAATCCCGTGTGGGGTTGCGTACCCTGCTGGAGCGGAGTTCAGAGATAGCGGATTTGGTCTTGGCTCCTCATGAGCGCATCTCCGTCATGCGTCTCCTGGTTTGCATTGTGCAGCGCGCCATCAACGGCCCGGAGACGGTGGAAGACCGTGAGGAATGTCGTGATGAGATTGTCCCCAAATCGCTTGCGTACCTGGACCAGTGGCATTCAGCCTTTGAGCTGATAGGAGAGAATGGGGCGTTCCTTCAGTTTGCCAATGTAGAGCCGGACAAAGAGGGCCGGTACACGCCATTGTCAAAGTTGAACATGACCAAGGCGTCGGGAAACAATCCCGCCTTGTTCGACAATGGGGATTACAGGGCAGACGCTGTGGATTTGGGTAGGTTGGCAATCGATTTGCTGACATATCAGAATTTCTCTGTTGGCGGTACAATTGGCATTGCCTGGTGGAATGGCGAGCTGACGGCACCACAGGCTCCGGATACCGTATCTGAAGCTCCCTGTGTGTGTTCTTCGGCAATCCACTTGATCATGAAGGGGCCAAACCTGTTGGACACCCTGGCCATGAATCTGATACCATTTAATGCGGTGTGCCCGGCCCTGCGCGGCATAGGGGTTCCCGTGTGGGAAAAGATGCCGGTTTCTGCCTCTGATACAGAGGCTGTGGCCAATGCGTCCCTGACCTACTTGGGGCGGCTAGTTCCCGTTTCCCGTTGCGTGAAATTATTGCCGGACTTGAATGGTTGCGTCAACGCGAATGGGGTGAAATATCCATCAAAGGTGGATTCTCAGCTGGTGTATTATGAGCACACCATGACTCTCATGCGCATTGAGAAAGACAACAGGATGGTTGCGGTGGGAGCCGACCCGGGAAAGAGCCTTTGGCGTAGCCTGCCGTCATTGTTGCATCGTTTCAGGAAAAACTACGTATTGCCCGCCGTGTTGGATAACGACACCATGCCGGACCAGTTGGATGTTTGGATCGGGGCTATGGTTGTGGACAAGGCGAAGATAGTTGATATTTTGGAAGATTCGTTTGCCCACATGGCTCCGGGTTCGGTGGACGGGCCGCAGTTTGAGGTTATGGTCGATTTGATGAAAAAGGCGGAGGCTGCCGCGTTTGGCCTCAAAGGAGCGGTGAAGACTTATTTGGCCGGGATGACCGATGCGGTGAAGACGGCTCCGGATTTGCCGGCTCATGCGGAAAGTAATTATTGGATGACCTTGACCCGACACAAGGAGCTTCTTGCGGAACTTGCCCGCAAGTCTGCCGAGGGTGGCACCGCAGCCGCCGCCAACAAGTGGTTGGAATGCGTCGTCGCCTGTGCCAGGGACGCCTATGAGTCGGTAGCCATGAAAAACACTCCGCGGCAGTTGCGCGCTTGGGCTAATGCCCGTCAATTCTTACCCTCCATCAAATCATTAACCTTATGAAGACTCCAGAGGAACATAGGAAGACACCAGAGCAATACAGCAAAGATTTGGGTTATCTCCGCACCCATGGAGAAGACCGGGGCCTGATGGCTGAATTGCGGTGCCTGCTGAACAGGAACCTGCGCATGCGCGGGTGGGCGGCGGTGGGCCGTATCGGTGGTATAGGAGACAGAGCCGTGGAAACGGTTTCCGGGCTCTACGCCATGTACCCGCAAGCGTTCAAGGAGAATGCTTTTAGCTTTGGCGTTTCCTGCAAAAAGCTGGCTTTCCGGCGAAGGAAGGGAGATGCCCAGGCCGATGATGCCCATTCTCCCCTGGATATTCGTTTCCGCCGACTTCTGGCTTGCGATGGCCGCCCGGCCCTTTGCGATATGCTGCCGGACTTTGTCCGGGGAATGAAGGCGGAGGGCATAGCGGTGGATTACGACAGTCTGTACAAGGATATCTATTACTGGGGCGATCGTGTCCGGGAAAAGTGGGCCGCAGATTATTGGGGCAAAGCAGGAAAGGAGGACTCTGATGTATCTGACTGAATTGACGCTTTGGGATGAAGATGCCGCCAGGCTGGTGCCCAAGGACTCGTACGGCTGGCATAAGGTTATCTGGCGATTTTTCCCCGATCGAAAGGAACGTGATTTCCTGTACCGGGTGGATTACAATCCAACGGGGTTGCGTATTTACATCCTCTCGGCAGAGAAGCCGGCATTGCCGTCCAATCTGCCTCAACGCATCATGCGCACACGGGAAATCCCCGAGTCTTTCCTCGCCCATGAAAAGTACCGTTTCCAAGTCAGGGTGAATCCCACCAGGAAAATCAAGAGCTTTGACCGGGACGGCAATGCCACGGCAAACGGAAGCCGCGTGCCGTTGTCAGACATCCACGCCGTGGTCGAATGGTTTGCCCGCAAGTCGGCCCAGTGCGGCTTTACCGTGCCCCATTTGGATGTCTGGCCATCTGAGGAGTGCCCCCTGGCAATCGTCCGGGAGGGGCAGATGAGCTTTTGCAAGCCCGGCCTCCGTAGGGCCCGTCATGAAGCCGTGCAGATCAGCGGCATGCTTCAAGTTACAGATGAGGCGGCGTTTCGCGCTGCCTTTGAAAACGGCATCGGCTCTGCCAAAGCTTTCGGCTTTGGTTTGCTGATGCTTCAACCCCTCGCTTAACCCATACCTAATTAATACCATGAATATAATTGAACTCCACATCCTCCAGTCCTACCCCGTCTCATGCCTTAACCGGGATGATTTGGGAGCACCAAAATCAGCTACCTTTGGTGGCTGCACTCGTGCGCGCCTTTCAAGTCAGTGCCTGAAACGTGCCCACCGTGAGCTATTCAAAGAATTAACGCCCCAATTTGCTCAGGGAGTACGGACAAAATTGCTGGTCTCCGCTTTTTCTGATATAATGGCTAAGCGGGGAAAACTTCTGGAATTGCATCCTGACTTGGCAATTGACTTGGCTGCCGTATGGTCAACACTCGAGAGTGCCGATTCCAAGACTGGTAAGTCCAAGAAAGGTAAGGCATCTTCCGAAATTGAGAGGAAAATGACAACGTTGGCGTTCGTGTCTCCTGCTGAGATGGATGCAATGGTAGAAGCTGCTGTTTTGTTCTATGAAGGAAAGAAAAAAGGGAAGGGTGGGAACCTGGAAGATATAAACAGTAAAGACACTTTGGCAAGCGTGTCAAAAGCTGCAGCAAAGGATGTCAAGTTGATGGATGCTGCTGATATTGCTTTGTTCGGTCGCATGGTGGCTGGTCAAAATTCTGATTTGTGTATAGAAGGGGCTGCCATGTTCTCCCATGCGCTTTCAACGCACCGGGCCGAGCCGGAGATGGATTTTTATTCGGCAATCGATGATTTGCAGCCCTCCGATGAAAGCGGGGCAGGCATGACGGGTGTCCTGGAATTCTCTTCGGCCTGCTACTATCGATATATCGCCATCAACCTGGACCTTCTCAAGGAGAATCTCAAGGGGGTGGACGATGAAGAAATCAAGGAGATATTGACGGCCTTTATCAAATCGGCGTTGGAAAGCGTGCCGGCTGCCCGCAAGAATTCCATGAATGCATTTACCCGCCCCGGTTTCGTGATGGGCATGCGTCGCTCTTCCACGCAGCCGATTCAGCTGGTGAACGCATTCGAAACGCCTGTGCGTTCCAAGGATGGGTATCTTCAGGCTTCTGTGGATAAATTGAGGGAAGAGTGGAAGAACATCAGCGAAAAATGGGGGCTTGCGGCGGATTGCATCGTCGAGATGCCGGCAGTCTCCGAATCCGAGTTCATCAAGAAGCTGCTGGAGGGCTGATATGAAGAAAACTCTCATCATACATATTCAATCCCCCATGCAGTCATGGGGGATTGACAGCAAGTATGAACGCCGCGGGGCTGGCAGTTCGCCCTCGAAAAGTGCCGTCTGCGGCATGGCTTGTGCCGCAATGGGCGCCGCCAAGCAATCGGAAGAGGAGGAACGGATTGTTTCTTCCTTCAACCGCATGAAGATGACGAGCTACTGCATGCGCAGCGGGCGCATCCTCTCAGACTACCACACCGTACAAAACTATATGCGCGCAGAGGGTAGTATAGCGAGAGGGAAAACGGTGCAAACCTATCGTCATTACTGGACAGACAAGCGTTATGTCGTTTTGCTGGAAGGAGAGGACACCCACTTTTTGGAGGAGCTGCGTTCTGCGCTGATTAACCCGCACTGGGGAATCTGGTTCGGGCGTAAGTGCTGTATTCCGTCGGCCCCGCTGATTCAGGAGCCGCTGATGGAGCCGGGTGAGGCCCGCGATGCGGCGCTTGCCGGCTGCGACCATGACTCCGTGGAAATCTGCGAGGAAGTGGATTCCTTTGAGGACGGCAACGACACATGGATGGATGCGCCCCTGGGTTTTGGTCGCCCTGATTCGTCGGGGCGCGCCGGCCGCACGTACCTTCAGCGCAGGGTCAAGGTGACAGCCCTGCCCATAGCATCCCCCGAGCCTTTCTTCAATTTCTGATGCCTCTGTTCGACAAGCCGCCGATAGCCGCTCTGCCTCAGTCCAAGGACAGGTGGACTCCTATATACCTAGAGCACGGGCGGCTGGAAGTGGATGATTCGAGCATCATGTGGATAGGCGCGGACAATTTGGTGTGAGTCCACACCCCCATACGGGGGCGTTCCGTGGTGTGTAGGTGTGTGTGGTTGATTCGGTGCCGCCTCACGGCACCTCACCCCTGCGGGGCAAACGCGCTTCGCGGTTTGTCCAATCCGCCTTGCAGCCGCCGGCGGCTTTGCCCACGGGTTCCACCCGTGGCTATCGTCCCTGCGGGAACACCCCGCCATTCGGCGGGGTTATATCCAGCGCGCCAAAGGCGCGGTGGATTTACAAGTTTCATGCGCCGTTAGGCGCCTATTTCAAGTTCCGTCAGGAACGTCTATCGATAGCCACGGATGAAATCCGTGGGCATCCCCGCGTGCGCAACAATCCCCGGAACGCCGCCGAATGGCGGTGTGGATTCACGCCAACGCATGCATACCATTCACGCCTGTCACCACCAATCATTGCACACAAATCACGCCCTCATTCCCCCAGGGCATGTTGGGCTGTTTGCAGGGCGTTGCCTTGGGGGGAGGTGAGGACGGGGAAGGTGGCGGTGGGGAAAGCGCGCTGGATGGCATCCACGGCATCGTCCATCTCCGCGGTGGTGGAGACAGCCTCCCCGTTGTTGGTGACGGTGGCGGAAGAGGTGGCGGCGGTTGTGGCGGCTCCGTTTTTCAACTCTGCGAGCTTGCGGTCCAGATACACCTGCCAGCGGGGGAGGTAGTAGTGGCGCATGGTTTCCGAAAACTCGCGGTGGGCGTAGTCGTTGAGCGGGGAATTGTCGGGGGCCCAGGTGGTGATAAGGCGGCGGAGGGCCTGCACCATCTGGGCGCGTGCCTGCGGGTTGTCGCCCGCGCGGTCGGCGGCGCCCTTCTCATACGCTCCGAGCAGGAAGAACTCTGATGTGGCGAGCACGTCCGCGCTTTGGCGTATCAGCTCCAAAAACTCCCCGCTGTGCTGAGCGAACGCATTGGTATCGCGTGCCTGATAGTCCGCCTCCAACTGCCGCAGCAGCGGGCGGGCGCGGTCGGCGAGCACCTGGCGCGTGAGATCCGCCAAATCGTAGCGGAAAGTGGGCAGGGCGTCCAGATGGTGTTCCCTACCCGCCGCGAGCAAGAGGCGTGCGGCCTGCTCCACGCGAGTGTGGGTGTAGTATGGCGTGGAGGAAGCCCAGGTGGACACGCGCTGCGCGCTCAGGGAGGGGCGCGCGCAGAGGATGTTCTCCAGCCCGCCCTCGCGCATGCCGGTGGGGTTGTACACGCTGTCCGCCAGCTGGGAAAGTGCCTGCACCAGGCGGGCATCTTCCACGCCGTATCGGGCGTGTGCGTAGCGTGCCAGGAAAGCGTTGCGGTCAATTGGCGCGGTGGTGGCCAGGTTGGCGCGCTCGGTGAGCAGGGCATCGTAGAGCGGGTTGGTCTCCAGCCCCTCGGAGAGCATGCCGATGCCCTCGAAGGGCACGGGCTTCTCCAGCAGGGGGAACCCGCCGTACATCACCTGCTTGCCGCCGAAGTTTGCCAGCTCGCACCAAATCTGCGGGAAGCCCTGCACCTGCGGCCGCGCCAGTCTAGGGTGGTCGCGGTAGTACGGGTCGTGATCCGGGGTAAGGTTCTTGTCCAGCAGCAGGATGCAGGAGTGCGCCCGGTCCAACCCGGCCAGGAGTTGCGGCAGCGGGTTGTGCCCCCAGGCTTGGAGGAACCAGGTGCTGCCGGGGGACGCCGCCTGCATGCCCTGCTGAATCGCGCGGGCGCAGGCTCGCAGGTCGCAGCCCGTGGAGTTGCCGCCCTCGTGGAAGAGGTCGCCGCAGAACGCGGTGGCGCGGCAGCCGTAGTGTTTCTCTAGCAATTGATACCAGCGCGCCGCCAGTTGCGGGAACGCGGGGGAGGCGGGATCCAGCACGGCGGGGCGGTCGTACACCTCCACCCATTTGCCCTGAGGCAGCACGCGCCCGCCTGCCTGGTCCGGTGAAACATCGTGCGGCAGGAACCCCGTGTAGGCCTGCAGCACGGGCTCCATGCCCAGCTCGCGCGCCCGCTGCACCAGGAACTTGCCCAGCTCGGCCTCGCGGCGGATGATGTCGGGATGCACGGGGCCGCCCTCGCCCTCCAGGTTGCCCATGTGCCACCAGGCTGCGTACACGGGGCTGGCAATGAAGTTCTCAATCTGCTGCGGCGTGCAGCCCTGCCCGGTGAGAAAATCCTGCCACACGGCCTCCAGCCCGGAGGTCACCAGCACGTAGCGGTAGCCGCACAGCGCCAGCAAATCCAGCTCACGCTCCCAGCGGGCGCGGTCCCAGTGCGCGCCGCTGTAGCTGAGGGTGCAGTAGTTGAACGCAAAATTCTTCTGTGGGGCAGGGGGCAGCACCACGCGCTCCGGCGGCAGCACCAGGCGCGCGGCGGTCGCGTTGTCTCCGTTGCGGGAGAGATGCACCCCCGCCATCGTCCTCAGGTAGTACCCGTAGGCGCGCAGGCATTCGCGACGGTTGGGCGCGGTCACGCGCAGGCGGCCGTCATGCGAGTCCAGCGCGGCGGGCGTGTCCGCCATGCGGAACTCCACCTGGCCCGCCCATTGCGGGGTGACGCGCGCCACCGCCTCCGTAAGCGGAGCAAGCTCCCCTTGCGAGGGAGCTTGCGCGTAAATGGCGGCAGGCATGGCCAGAGCCGCCAGCATGCTGGCTTGATAGCCGGTCATATGAAAGGAAGCTTTACTTCCAGGAGCGGACGTTGGACACGTTGTCGGAGTTCTCGTCCTCGTTCGTGGTGCCGTCGCCCTTGCCGTCCGGTCCGAGCGAGAAGATATCGAAGTCCGGGTTCACGCCCTTGCCGGGCTTGCCCTTGGAGTTGTCCTGGTCGAACCCGAGGCGGTAGCGGTAGGTGTTGCCCCAGGGGTCCTGGATGACCCAGAGCTTCTTGCGTCCCTTGTCCGTGCGGACCTGCTGCTTGATGACGGGGATGCCGTCCAGCTCCTCCTTGGCCTTGGTGTTCTTGATAACGGCGAAGGCGGTGCAGTATGGGGGCAGGGGCACGCCGGCCTCCTCGTCGGGCTCGCCGTTGTTGTCCTTGTCTCGGTACAGGGCGGTGTACAGCACGTTGGAGCTCGCCTCGTCGCCCTTGCCGTCCGGCAGGTTGCCGGCGTTGTCGGAGCGGTAGGCGTTCATGCCCGTCTCCAGCAAGGCTACCTGGTTCTGGGCGATGTTGAGCATCTTCTTGTTGTTGATGTATCCGCGAACCTCCAGAAGGATGACGGAGAGGAGGGCGAGGATGGCGATGCAGATGAGGATCTCCACCAGGGTGAAGCCTCTGCTGCCGTTGTTGACGCGCAGTTTCATGGGCCTTAGACGGTTTCGATGATCTTCATCATCGGCATGAACATGGCGAGCACGATGGAGCCCACCACCACGGCCAGGAACACAATCATGAGCGGCTCCAGCATGGCGGTGAGGGCGGTCACGTTGTTGTCCACCTCCTCATCGTACACATCCGCAACCTTCATGAGCATGTCCGGCAGCTGGCCGGTTTCCTCGCCCACGTCCACCATGGAAATCATCATCGGCGGGAACACCGTCGTGGAGGTCATCGGCGTCACGATGGATTCGCCTTCGCGCACCGCATCGTGAATCTTCGTCACCGCATCGGACACCACCACGTTGCCGGCCGTGTCACGCGTGATGAGCAGGGCCTGCAGGATGGGCACGCCGGAGGACACCAGCGTACCGAAGGTGCGGGAGAAGCGGGCCACGGAGCTCACCTTGATGAGCTGGCCGATCTTGGGCAGCTTCAGCAGGAAGGTGTCGATGGCGCGGCCGCCCTTGGGCGTGCGCTTCCAGATGCCGAGGCCGACGATGGTCAGTGCGACGAGGATGAGCACGAAGACGGCGTTCGGGATGAACGGCACCACGTCGCATGCCATGCAGTTGTCGGAGAAGTTGAACACGAACTCGGAGAGCGCGGGCAGCTCCATGTTCTGGCTCTCGAACATGCCCTTGAACTTGGGCACGATGACAAGCATGAGGAACACCAGAATGCCCACCGCAATCGTCAAGATGATGCAGGGGTAGACCATGGCGGAGGTAATCTTGCCGCGCAGCTTGTTGGCCTTTTCCTGGTACTCTGCCAAGCGCTTGAGCACCACCTCCAGCACGCCGCCCAGCTCACCGGCCTTCACCATGTTCACGAACAGCTTGTTGAACAGGCGAGGATACGCCGCCAGGGCCTCCGAGAACGTGGCGCCGCCCTGCACGGACTCGCCCAGGGCCTCGATGGTGGCGCGCAGGTTGGCGTTGGGCTCCTGCTTGGAGAGCACGTTCAAGCTCTGCAGCAGGGGAAGGCCTGCGTCAATCAGCGTGGCGAGCTGGCGCGTGAAAATCATCAGTTCGCGCTGTTTCACGGGGGCACCGGGAGTGCCGCCGCCGGGGCGCTTCTTGTTCACGGCGGGGCCGCCGCTCTTGGCTTCCTTCTTCTTCTGCTCGGCGGCCTTGGCCGCAGCATTCTTGGCGTTCGTCTCCTCGCACTCGCGGACCAGGAGTCCCTTGGCGCGAATTTCCTCCATGGCGGCTATTTTGTCGGCAGCCGTAATGAAGCCGGTGGATTCGTTACCGTTCTGGTCAAGCGCGGTGTACTTGAAATTAGGCATGTCAGTTTGGTGGTTATGGAAAATCCGTTGATAATATGCTAGCAAAATGCGGTGGCGGAGTCAAGCTATTAGGTATATTTGAGCACCTCTTCAATGGTGGTGTTGCCCTCGAAGATGTTCTGGATGCCGTCCTCTCGCAAGGTGCGCATGCCCAGCTCGATGGCTTTCTGCTTGAGCACCAGGGAAGGCACGTTCTCCGTGATGAGCTCCTTGATGGGGTCGGTCACGTTGAGCAGCTCGTGGATGCCCTTTCGGCCCTTGTAGCCGGTGCCGGCGCACTTCTCGCAGCGCGCGCCCGTGTAGAACTTCTGCTGGCCGATGAGGCTCGGGCTGATGCCCAGCTGCATCAGCAGCGCGTTGCTCGGCTGGTACGCCGTCTTGCAGTACGGGCAGATGGTGCGGACCAGGCGCTGGCCCAGCACACCCAGCAGCGTGGCCGCCAGCAGGAAGGACTGCACGCCCATGTCGATGAAGCGCGTCACCGCGCCCGCGGCATCGTTCGTGTGCAGGGTGGAGAGCACCAGGTGTCCCGTCAGTGCCGCCTGGATGGCAATCTGCGCCGTGTCCGTATCACGAATTTCGCCCACCAGGATGCGGTCCGGGTCCTGACGCAGGAATGCACGCAGCACGCGGGGGAAGGTGACGCCGATTTGCTCGTTGATGGGTACCTGGACGATGCCGTCGATGTCGTATTCCACGGGGTCCTCGGCGGTGAGGAGCTTGGAATCGATGGTGTTGACCTCTCGGAGTGCGGCGTAGAGGGTGGTGGTCTTACCGGACCCGGTGGGGCCGGTGACCACGAAGATGCCGTTGGGCTTGGCCACGGTGTCCAGGATGTACTCGTGGATGTGGGGCGCGAGGTTGAGCTTGTTGAGATCCAGAACAATGTTGTTGCGGTCCAGCACACGGAGCACCACGGATTCGCCGTACTGGGTGGGCAGGGAGTTCACACGCATATCCACGCGGTTTTCACCCACCTTCATGACGATGCGCCCATCCTGCGGCACGCGGCGTTCCGCGATGTTCATGCCGGCCATGACCTTCACGCGGGAAATCACGGGGTTGGCCAGGTGGATGGGCGGCGGCGCCATCTCGTACAGGGCGCCGTCCACGCGGTAGCGTATCTTGAATTCCTTCTCGAACGGCTCCAGGTGAATATCGGAGGCCTTCTCCTTGATTGCCTGCGTGATCACCAGGTTCACAAACTTGATGACCGGCGCCGCGTTCACCTCGTCCGCGCCGTCCTTGCTGGTCACGTCCATGGCATTCAGCTCGTCCAGCAGGTCCGTCATCACCGCATCGGAGCCGCCGTAGCACTCCGCAATGCGGGCGCGCACCTCGTAGTCCGGCGCCACATGCATGTACACGTCCTTGCCGGTGGCTATGCGCAGGTCGTCGATGGTCTGCGGGTTCAGCGGGTCCTCCAGGCACACGTACAGGCCCTCGCCATCGCGGTATTCGATGGGCAGGGCTCCGTGGAGGCGTGCCTGGTGGGCGGGCAGCATGGCCAGCACATCCGCCGGCGGGGTGAAGTTGGCCAGGGAGACGTACTGCGCGCCGACCTCGTTGGCGATGATGCTCCAGAAGTCCTCCGGGGCGCCGATGATGCCGAAATCGATGAGGGTTTCCCACAGCTCCTTGCCGTTGGAGGCCTGCTCCTCTGCCACCTCCTTGGCAACAGACTTGTCCAGCATGCCGTTGTTGACGAAAACGTCCAGTGTCGCTTCAATATTCATGATGGGGAAGGGGGTGAGTGGTTTTAGCTGGCGTCGCCCGTGGTCACGCGGATTACTTCATCGGGAGAGACAAGGCCGGCAAGCACCTTGCGGATGCCGTCCTCTCGCAGGGTGCGCATGCCCAGCTCGCGGGCGCGCTTGCGCAGCTGAGCGGACGTGATGTTGGAGTTGATGAGCCCGCGCACATCGTCCGTCACCTGGAAAATCTCGAAAATGCCCATTCGGCCCTTCATGCCCTTGCCGCGGCAGTGCTCGCAGCCGCCGGGGCGCGGCAGCTTGATGCCGTGCGTGATATCGATGCCCAGCGTGCGGGATTCCTTCTCCGTGAGCTGGCCGTCCACCTTGCAGCTGCACAGGCGGCGGCACAGGCGCTGCGCCATGATGGCGCGCACCGCGGAGGCTATCAGGAAGCGGTCCACGCCCATATCCGCGAGTCGCGCCACGGAGGACGGGGCATCGTTGGTGTGCAGGGTGGAGAGCACCAGGTGGCCCGTCATGGCTGCCTGGATGGCGATACCTGCGGTCTCGCCGTCGCGAATCTCACCCACCATGATGATGTTGGGGGCCTGGCGCAGCATGGCTCGCAGGGCTGCGGCAAAGGTCATGCCGATTTCCGTGCGGATCATGACCTGATTGATGCCGCTCATCTCGTATTCCACGGGGTCTTCTGCGGTGATGATCTTCTTGTCCGGGCGGTTCAGGCGGTTCAAGCACGCGTACAGCGTTGTCGTCTTACCGGAACCGGTCGGGCCCGTCACCAGAATCACGCCGTCGGGCAGGCCCACCAGGCGGTCGAACACCGCCTCGTCATCGGAGAGGAAGCCGAGTTGCTGCAGGCCCAGCGAGAGGGCGGACTTGTCCAAGATACGCATGACCACGGATTCGCCGTGGTTGGAGGGCACGGTGCTGACACGCAGGTCGATGTGCGTGCCGTCCCGCAGGTCCAGCTCGATACGGCCATCCTGCGGCACGCGCTTCTCTGCAATGCTCATGGTGGAGCTCATGACCTTGAGGCGCGCCACGATGGGGGCCAGCAGCTTCTTGGGATGGTTGATGATTTCTATCAGGCGGCCGTCCACGCGGTAGCGCACGCGCACGCGGTCCAGCATCGGCTCAATGTGGATATCGGATGCGCGCATGCTGTGAGCCTCGTTGAACATGTTGTCTACCAGCTCGATGATGGGGGCATCGCCATCGCCCTTGTTGAATTCCACCTTTTCGGGGTAGTACTTCTTCAGCGCGTCCGTCATCTTGATGGGCGACGTCACGAAGTAGCTCAGGTCGCGCTGCAGGAACTGCTGCATGCTGTCCATCCCCTCCATGTTGAACGGGTCGTCGATGGCCACCTGAAGCGAGAATCCGTCGTCGCCCAGCGGTATCACGCGCAGCCTGCGCGCCAGCTCGGCGTCCACTTGGGCTATCATGCCGGGATCCACCTCCACGGCGTCCAGGTCCACGTATTCCAGCCCGGTGTTGGCCGCGGCCACCTGGGCCACGTATTCACTCGTCAGGTGGTGGTTGTTGATAAGGTCTTCCACCACGCTGTCGCCCGGCAGCATTTGCTCGCGCGTGGCGTCTATGGTTTCCTGGGCTATCGCCCCCGCTTCCACCAGGAGCTGGAGCAAGAAATTTTCGTTCGTGTACACGGTTGTTCTCTGCTTGTTGTTACGGCGGCGTAAAACCGCCCTGCGCTTTTTCAACTTTACCAAAATCACCCCCGCTCGTCAAAGCATTTCTCCCAAATCCACGCCTTGAAAAATTAGTTAAAAATCAAAATAGTTACAAAAGCAAAACAAAAAGGGCCGCTCCGTGCGCCTGAACGAATGAAGGCGCGAAGCCTGAAACAACCATGAACAAGAAAAACATCAAATACGCGGTGGCCGCCCTGGCGGTCATGTTCTCATTCTCCTCCTGCTGCTGGCATCACCACAGCGCGGCCAACTGGCACAGCGGTGGAGTGCGCCATGCAGTGGCGGTTCACCATGTGGAGCACCATCACGCACCGGTTCTGCACCACAACGACCGCCGCCACAGGCGATAAGGCACATCTGGGCAAAAATCAGGCGCCGCACTCCATGCAGGGGTGCGGCGCCTGGAAATTTACGGGTTCAATAACCGTGCTTACGCTGCGGCAGGCGCGGTGGCCGGAGCCTCCTCGGGAGCAGCCTCGGGAGCCGGAGCAGCCTCGTCGACACCGTTCAGCAGCGGGGCAAGGGCGTCCATCAGAGCCTGGGAGCCGTAGCACTGGCTGGAGAGCAGGGGCAGGAACGTGCCCATCATGCCGGAGATAACACCCTGCAGCTCGCCTTCAAACTGTTCCTTGAGCTTGTTCTCGATAGCCTCGGAGGGCTCGGGCAGGCTTTCGGACTGCTTGCGGAGGGTTTCCGTGGAGGCCATCAGCTCCTTGACCTTGGGAGCGGCGGCATCGGCGGTTTCCTTGCTGTTAACGCCCTTGAGGGTATCCAGCAACTGCTTCATGTTGTTGATGATTTCACGGGCGGGAGCCTCGTACTTGGCGTACTCGGCGGGATCCACGGCGGGAGCCTGGGCTTCCGGAGCGGGGGCGGGAGCGGCGGGAGCGGCAGGAGCGGCCTCCTCGGCGGGGGCAGC
>R28__coassemble_347_pt1 | contig 20481 bp, 15 predicted proteins | sample R28__metabat2_low_PE_030 | metagenome-assembled genome bin R28 | reverse complement strand
AGCCCCCGCTGCGGAAAAGCCGGCCGAACCTGCAACCTCAACCCCCTCCGAGCAATGAAATTCATCCGTTACTTCCTGCTTATCCTGATTGTGGCCGCGCAGGTGGCCTACCTGGTGTACAGCTACGGCGAGCGCACCAAGGAAATCGAGAACGCACCCCACCTGGTGCTCAAATGCAAGCAGTACGACCCGCGCGACATCTTCCGCGGCGACTACTTCGCCATCAGCAACTCCTTCCTGCGACTGGAGCTGGATTCCCCCGTCTGGGGCAAGTCCCTGTACTGGGGCAAGGATTTCGACCAGGAGCGCGTGCTCAGCAGACACATCTACCTTAAAGAGGGCAAGGCTGTCCTCGACATCACCCCGCGCGAAAAGGGCGCCGACGATGCCGTCGATCTGCTGAATACGTTCATCGATGGCGGAAAGTTGGCGGTCTTCTGGAAACAGGGTGAGGACGGCATCCACAACGCCACCCGCGTGGAAGCCCCCGGCACTGCCGAGGACACCGCCGCAGAGGGTGAAATCCGCACCGTCATGAATGTGGAATTTGCCGAATTTGTCCCCCAGCGCGTGGAAACGGACGAGGAGGGCAAGGATGCGGAGAGCGAGGCCGAGGACGGGGAAGCCGAGGAGAGCAAGGAGAACAAGGAAATCCACTACACCGTGACGGCAACGTTCAAGTTCTCCGGCATCACCCACTACGACGGCTTGCACTTCTACATCCCGGACAACATGACGCCCAACGACTATGAGATTCCGGAGGACTGGAAGGACAAGTTCAGCGTGGTGCTGGTGTACCGCGAGGACGGCACGGTGATTCCGAACATGCTCTGCGTGGACGGCCAGCCGTACCTCAACGCCGTGAAGACCCTGCCCCGCAGGGAGGGCCGCAGCCGCTACAACACCAGCCTGTACCGCGATTCCCACAGCGGTGAAGAGGTGGTAGTGCCGGTTGTGGTGAGTGAGAAGGCGGAAACCGCCGGGGAGGAGAAGAGCGAACAGGCCGAGCAGCCCTCTGAGGAGGTTCAGCCGGAAGAGCCTTCAGAAGAAGTTCAGCCCCAGCCGGCGGAACAGCCGCAGCCGCAGGTTGTAGAAGAGCCGCAGCCGGAAGTTCAGCCGCAGGCGGCGGAGCAACCGCAGCCGCAGGTTCAACCGCAAGTGGTGGAAGAGCCGCAGCCGAAGGTTCAGCCCCAGCCGGCAGAACAGCCGCAGGCGGTGGAGGAGCCGGTGCCTGCTCCTGAAGCTCCCGCGCCTGAAGAGGACGACGAGATTTAGGATTGGGGATTTAGGATTTAAGATTTGGGATTTTACGGTATACAAGCCCGTCCGGTGGAACGCCGGGCGGGCTTAATGCATTCAAACAATCTTTGCCTCACTTGGCGGGCTTGCCGCGGCCGATGTAGAGCAGGATGCCCAGGAGGATGGCGCAGCATGCGCTGCGGCAAATGATGAAGGCGGGGAAGAAGGCGCGCACGGAATCGAACCGCGCGGGCAGGAAGCTGCCCCACAGCGGGTAGTTGGCACCATCCGGCAGGTAGCGCAGGGAGTGGAAACAGCAGATGCCTATCACCAGCATCACCAGCAGCCGAACTCCCACAAACACCACGGGGCGCATGTCGGACAGCGCCTTGCAGCACAGCCCCATCACGGTGAGGGAGAAGAGCGTGGCATGCATCAGGGCGAGCGTGCTGCAGGTCTCCACCGCCGTGGGGTCCTGCGCCCAGTCGCTGCCGCTTTGGAGGAGCTCGCGCGCCCAGATGGCCACGGGCAGGCTGACGAGGCTGATGACCACAAACCACAGCGCGGCGCCCGCCAAGCCCGGGGTCTGTAGCAGGCGCGGGATGCCGGGCACGGCCAGCTTGTCATGCACGGGCATGCGCTCCGCGGGCAGGATGGCCTCCAGAATGGCGGCAAAGGAAACCAGCCCCAGCGCGAAATCCACGAGGCTGAGCTGCTGCCCCCAAAGCGTGATGGCGGGGGCCCCAGCCTGGCAGAGAACGGCAGACAGTGCCACGGGAACAAGCATCAGCAGGCGCGGGGACCAGGAAGAATTGACGGATGCGGGCGCGTAGAAACGCTTGCCGATTTCCAAGCACAGCCCCACCACGGAGCACGCCAGCACGGCAATGGCGCACCATTGCAGCGGGCTGACGGTGGATTCGCTCAGGTCGCCCGTCAGCAGGCTGGGCAGCAGGTTGATGAGGAGGTTGACCAGGCTGAACACCGCTCCCACCAAAAAGGCGAAGCGCAGGATGACGTGCAGGCGCGCCGCCAGCATGAACACCGCAGAGCCCACCGCACCCAGGCTCAGCAGCGTGGCGATGATGCGCCAGTCGTCCTCCCCCGTGCCGTGCGCCTGACGCCACCATACCAGCGGCACGCACAGCAGCACAAACAGGATGGCCTGCAGCACCGCGGAACTCCACAGCGAGTACACGATGCGGCGCGGACTCAGCGGCGTGAGCATCAGGAAGTTGGTGCTTTTCACCATAGTGTCCGCCCGCACTCCGGCATAGGCGCGGTAGGGAATCCAACCGATGAGGATGAAGCCCAGGATGGCGAAGACATAGCCGGTGTTGGTGGCGGCGGTATCCGTGTTGAGCAGTTGCACCATCCAAGCGCCCACGAGAGCCAACACCAACATGGTGATGTGCGGGAGGGTGCGTGCGGCCTGCCGCCAATCTTTCACGATGACGGCCGGGATGTAGTCTGAAAGGTGCCTATTCATGGTGCTGTTTCAGAACGCTGACGAAAGTTTCCTCCAGCTTTTGCGTGCGGCGGTGGAAATCGGTGATAAGGTGGGAGGCGCTCAGGCGGCGCAGCTCCAGCGCCAGCGCCTCGTCGCCCTCGGCGGTGAAGCGTGCGTCCAGCATGCCGCCCGGCAGCTCCGCCACGTCCTGCCACGCGGCGCTTTCCCGCAGCTCGGCGGCCAGTGCGGCGGCATCCGCAGCGCGCATCTGCACGCGCACGCTTCCCTCGCTGCGCGCCAGCTCGTCTTGCGAGCCCTGGGAGATGACCTTGCCGTGGTCCATGAAAATCATGGAATCGCACATCTCGGCAAGCTCGGTGAGGATGTGGGAGCTAATGAGCAGGGTTTTGCCCTGGCGGCGCAGATCCGCCACCAGCTGCTTGAGCTCCAGGCGGGCTTGCGGATCCAGCCCGGCGGCGGGCTCATCCATGATGAGCAGCTGCGGATTGCCCACCAGCATGCGGGCCAGCAGGATTTTCTGGGTTTGCCCCTTGGAAAGGGCGTTCACATAGCGCTTGGCCAGGTCCGCCACGCCGCAGAACTCCAGCACGCGGCGCACCTCGTTCACGCGGGTGTCGCCGGCCAGGCCGTAGGCGCGGGCGTAAAAATCCATGAATTCCTGCACGGTGGTGTGCGCGGGCGGCACAAAGGCATCCGGCATCCAGCCGAGCTCGCGGCGCACCTTGACGGGCTCCGCCACCACATCCGTTCCCTTGTAGGTGATGCTGCCGCTGTCCGGGGTGTCCAGCGTGGTGAGCATGCGCATGATGGTGGTCTTGCCGGCACCGTTGGCACCGATAAGCCCGACGGACTGCCCCGGTGCGAGGCTGAAGCTCACGCCGTCCACAGCCTTCACCGCGCCGAAGTGGCGCACGAGGTCGCATACCGTGAGGATGGCAGGGGAATCCGGCATAAAGGGTGAAAATCAGAGGGTGGGGTAGCTTCGCTTGCCAAAGATGGCGGAGCCGACGCGCACGATGGTGGCGCCTTCCTCCACCGCTATCGGGAAATCGTGGCTCATGCCCATGGAGAGCTCCGGCAGGGGGAGCGGGCCGATGGCACGCAGCTTCTCCGCCAGGGCGCGCAGCGCGGCAAAGGCGGGGCGCGCGCCCTCCGGGTCCTCCGTGGGCGCGGGGATGCACATCAACCCGCGGATATCCAGGTTCGGCAGGGAGGTGAGGGCGGGCCAATCATCCAGCAGCCCCTGCGGGGTGAAGCCGTGCTTGCTTTCCTCCGCATCCACGTTCACCTCCAGCAGAATACGCCCCGTGGCGCCAAGCTCGCCCGCGATGCGGGATATGCTTTCCGCCAGGCGCAGGGAATCCACGGCCTCGATAAGCGCGAATCCCTGCTCCAGGGCCTTGCGCACCTTGTTGCGCTGCAGCGGGCCGATGAGGTGCCACGTGCAGTCCGCCGGCATCTCCGGCATCTTGGCCATGGCCTCCTGCAGGCGGTTCTCGCCGAACGCACGCTGGCCGTCACGGTATGCCTGCATGATGTCCTCCACGGGGAAGGTCTTGCTCACCGCCAGGAGCTGAACACTGCCTGGGGGGCGCCCCGCACGGGTCTCCGCCGCCGCGATGGCCGCGCGTATCTCCGCCAGCTGGTCTTGTATGTACATGGGGGTGGGGGGTGAAAGAGAAATCCCCCGGCGCTCACGGAACGCCGGGGGAGGCTTGGTAATGGTTACTGCTGCTCTGCGGGAGGCTCCGTGACCTCCGCGGACACGCCGCTCTCCGGGGCGAAGTTCACCTCCAGCACGGGAGCAGGCTCCGCAGGGGCGGCCTCCGGCGCAGGGGCCTCCGCAGGGGCGCTCTGCCCGGCCGCGGCTTCCTGCTTCGGCTCGGCCGGCTTCTCGCCTTCCGAGGGGCGCTCGTTGGCGGCGCGCACCAGCAGCTCACGGCCCATGAACGGCTGACCGTGCAGCACGTCCACCGCACGCTGCGCGTCCTCCTGGTGGCGCATCTCCACAAACCCGAATCCCTTGCTCTTGAAGGTGTGGGAGTTGTAGACGATTTCCACCTTGCGGACATCGCCGAAGCCCTTGAAGAGGTCCTCGATTTCCGATTCCGTGGCCTCAAACGAGAGGTTGCCGACATAGACGCGTCCATTCTGGACGGGCTTGTTGTTCAGCTTGCGCTCGCGGCGAGCCTTGTCCTTCTTGGGAGCGGCAGCGGGGTTGCCGCCCTTGTTGTTGTTGCGGGGCTTGGCCACGCGAACCTTCTGCGGAGGTTTCGGCCTGCTCTCGCCCTGCTGGTTGTTGTTCTTCTGCGGCTTGTTCCCCTCGTTGCCTTTGTTTTTCCCGAATCCGAAGAACTTGAGCACCTTCTCCACAAACGAGGTCGAGCTCTTCTTCGATTCTTCCGGGCGCGGCATACGGTGGCGGGAACCATAACTCTTGCGGTTTCTGTGACGGCGGCGGGCTCCCTGGCCCTCTCTGCCGTGCGTATGATGTTCTGCCATGTCGTATTATTGTTGTATATGGCCAACGCGCCCGCCTTTCCGGCATGGCAGCGCCTGGCCTTGTTTTGATATCGGATTGCCGCGCCCGCTGCTTTTGCATTTCTTCAGCGGGTACAGCCTTCCGCGCATATTTTACCTTCTATCCCCCCACTTTCAAGCTAAATTCGCGTCAATCCGAATTCAACGCACATGTGCGCAGTGGCTCAAAAAACACCGGCGCCACCAAACGGCAGCAGGATGATATACAAAACGGAGCCTGCGGCGTAGCTGGTCACCGTGAGCGGCAAATCCACGCCATAACTGAGCATGATGGCCAAGGGCCGGCGGATTTGATTGCCCGTGGTGCGGACGGTGGGCAAATCTTTCAGGACGAACCCGGAGCCTTCATACATGCTCGGGGTGAGTGTCTCTAAATCCGCCACCTTGGAATAGCTGCTATGAACATAGTCGACCGGCAAATCTTTCTTGTCCACCCGCTCGGCTGAAGCATAATCAAAATCAGCTGCCCTGATAAAGGCGGGCGCATCCTTGCGATCGATATCCAACCTCACCAGATACAGCTCCGCCTTGGGAGCCCCCAGGCTCTCCGCCGGCGGCGTGGGGCTGTTGAAGGTATCAATATTATGGGGCAATCTGGCTACCCCCACCCATTTGGGATTCAGTTGGCGGTATTCCACCATCCGCTCCTGATACGCCACACCATTTAGCTTGAAGTACCGCCCATCACAAGAGCTCTGCAGTGTCGGCACCGCTTTACCCATGTTATCCAGCTTGGCACCCGTATTAAACGTAATACAGCTGTTCAAGGCAAAAAGAGTGAGTAGGGAGAGAAGGAAAACACGTATCATGTTGACCGTATTCTACGTTAACCGGGGAGTATTGGCAAGAGCTTTCTTGTGGAAAAAGGAGGCGATCATAGGCTGACCGCCCCTCTCGGGGCGCGGGAAGCCCACCAGGAAACTTCTTTATGAGGAGTTGTTGGTGGTTTCGCGAGACTCGAAGATATTGATTTTTAGTAAGTTGCAAGGCGGTTGTTGCTTTGTTTGCTAGTCCGCAAGGGCTGGTCTGGTTGCCGTTGGTGGCTGACTTTTAGACTGGGGTCTTGTGGATGCTTCTGTGCATTTCGTGGAGCTATTCTGCCGAAATCGCACATATATTCGCGCGGGGTGAGGGGGTAGCATCTCCCATGTTCCGTGTGGGTTCTTATCAGCAACAATTAAGACTTACTAAAAATCATGGCTTCTGCTACGAAGAAAATCAAAATCAATGGTGCGTTGTATCGTTTGAGTTCTGGGGTTCAGGTGTGGACTCGTCGGGGAAAATCTCAACTTGTCGCGTGCGTCTCGCATAGTGACGGACGCAAGGAACGGCAGTTTTTCGAGATGGGCGCGGAGGGGGTGCGTCAGGCGAATAGTGCCGTGAATCAGGCTGCTACGGAGGTGCAGACTTATGGCACGGCGTTCGGGGCGCTCTCCGTTCCCGAGAGACAGGCTATTGAGGTTTATCGCGCCTATGCTGCCGAGTGTATCGCGCAAGGGGTGGCTCCTATGTCTTTACTCGATGTGTTGTCTATCGGGTTGAAAAAGGCGCGCGAGGTGACTTCTTGCGTGGCCTACGTTTGCAGAGCTGCTGCCCGATTATTTAGAACATCTGAAAAAGATTTCGGAAGCGAAGCATTTTGCTACTCGCAGCTTTATATTGAAACGGCTTGCCCGCCGATGGGGGGCGCGGCGCGTCAATTCTTTTACTGTGGATGATGTGAACGAGTACTTGGACAGCTTGAAAGATCGTAAAGGCGGGGATGCCTCGCCTTGGACAAGAAAGTCTCATTTCAGCGGTATTCGCGCGTTTCTTAATTTCGCAGAGAAGCGACATCTGATTACGCAAGAGATGAATCCCACGCGAGAGATGGATGCTGTTGATACTTCCTCGGCTCAAGAGCCGGAGGTCATGACGGCTGACGAGTTGTGCGGCTTGCTGAAATGGACGGCTGCTTCAGAGCGGTGGCGCGTTCTGTTGCCTACTACTGTTCTGGGTGCGCTTTGCGGTATTCATGCTGCGGAGAGAGGGCGCATGAGGAGGTCGGATATTCGCCCCGGTGGTCGTGATGAGATTTATCTCAGCCGCACTATCACCAAGACGAACGCTGCGCGTATGGTGCCGATTACTCCCGCGCTTGCGGAGTGGCTGGATTATTTCAAGGCAGAGGGCTTTCCTGTGGGGGCAGATGAGCCGATGGTTCCTTGTCCTGACGGCACAAACAAAGCAAGGGAGGATTTATTGAGTACCCACATTATGGTTGCGCGCGAACAGGGAAAGTTGAATATTCCGCGTAATGCCCTGCGTCATACAGCGGCAAGTGCTTTATGTGTGCTGCTGGGGCGAGGTCAAGCGGCAGACATTCTCGGTCATAGCGAGGGGATGCTGGTGAAGCATTACCGCCGTGCTATGACTCCAGCGGAAGCGGAGGAGTTACAGAGCATTACGCCGCCCTCGCTGGGATTGGTGAAGCCCGCGGAGTCTGCGGCACATAATGGTGCTGCGGCGTGATAAGGAAAAGCCCCTGCTGCTTTCGGGCGGCGGGGGCTTTTCTATTTGTAGGTCAGAGTTCTTTCCAGTAGCTTTCAAGGTTCTCTTTGATGGCTTCTAGGAGAGTGCCGCACATTCTTGCGGATTGGTGGGGCGTAGGGCTTCGAGTTTGCTTTTGATGATGGCTAGAACGTGGAGAACGTAGGTATCAAAGAGATTTGCTTTCGCTAGGTCTACGCCGTCGTCCTCTTGCTCAAGGCAAAATAGGGCGTAGTCGCCTGTGATAATGTCAAGAATGGTTTGGTCGATGGTGTCGAGGTCTAGGCCGGCGGTGTAGATGAGCGTTTCATCTCGCTTCTTCCAAACGCCTTGTTTGGCTATTCCTTGGAGGATGTTGAACACGTTGGTTAAGGCGACGGCTTCCTTTCCCTCGGCAAGCTGCATGGCGTAGTCTATTTCTTGGGTAGTGGGCATGGCGTGCGTGGTTGTGGGTGGTATCGGTGGCTGAATCAATTTGCGGGCGGTATGTGGACAAAAAAGCCCGCCCTCGGCTGATACCTTGGGCGGGTGTCGGGAAAGTGTGCTGGCGCGGCTTACTTGCGGCGGCGGCGGGCGGCCAGAGCCGCCAGAGCCAGCAGAGAGAGCGTGGCAGTGGCAGGCTCAGGAACGGTACCTGCGCCGAAGCTCACCACACTGTTGTTGTAGCTGATGACATACTGCCCGCGGGCGATGCTTTCACCGTTCAGCGAGGCAATCGTACCGTAGGCATCGTAGAGCCCGTCTCGGGTAATCTCTTCTCCTGCCAGCGTCAGCCCCTCCACGCTCTCAATCAGACGAACAAAGGTGTGCTCATAATCTCCTTCCAGCGTCAAATCCGTACCGCTGCCGATAGTGACCGCGCACCCCATCGTCAGCAGCGCACCCTCACCGAAAGTGAGCTTGGCGTTATCGCACATGATGAGGTTGGCCTCTATCGCGTTCCCGTTGCCCTTCACATCCAGTTCCTTGAGCGTTAAATCGTATGCGGAGGAGGTCACGGAGCCGAGCGCATCCACCAGAATCAGTCGGCCGTTCACCAGTGCCAAATTCGTCAGCTCGATATGCGCCTCACCGTTCAGGGTGACCGTGGCATGTTGCTCGATGTGCAGCCCTTTCCCCATCACCGTGTCGCCGCCGACGGTCAGCGTGGCACCCTCGCCCTTAACCGTCACCGAGCCTTCAGCCGTGAAATTGCCGTCGGCACGCAGCTCCGCCGCGTCTACCGTCACCGCAGCCTTCGCGGCTACATCCCCGTTGGCGAGCGTCTCGCCGTTTTCGTCCTTCAGGTTGTGAACAATCAGCTGACTGCCACTCGTCACCTCCAGCTTGTCCTCACTTGACACCGCTCCCTTGACATCCACCAGAGCATTGTTGCTGATGGTGATATCCGTTGTCACCGTCACGCCGGGTCTTAATGTGGGTTCACCCGTCGACAGGCCCTTGCCGACGGAAACCTGTGAGCCGTCAATCAGGATGGAGCCTTTGTTGCTGATAGCCCCCTCAATCGAAACCTTGCTGCCGTTGACAATGCGCAGGTCGCTCGCAATCCAGCACGAGGCCAACTCCATCTCCTTGGCGGTCAGCGTGGTGTTGCTGATGTAGGTGGAGGAGTTTGAGCTGAACTTGCCGCCGATGCTGATTTCCTCGCTATCCACAAGGCTGACAACATCCTCCCAGCCCAGCGCATCAAACAGGGCGATGGCCACATCCGTTGCATCAACACAGAAATCGCCGCCCATGCGGAGCACGGAGTTTTCCACCGAGACCGCGCCGGAACTCTCCAGCCCCTCCTCCAGCGTGACGGTGCTGCCATTTGAGATGCTGACCGCCGCCAGCTCAGAAGACGTGCTCTTCATGTTCTTGGCGGAAAGCACCGTGTTGTCCACCGTCAGATTACCGTTGGAATAGATTTGCCCCGAGAGGGCTACATCGGTATCCGTCAGCGTCACCGCCGCCGTCACGCCTCGCTCACCCAGCTTGATTTCAGGCAACATCACCTTGTCGATAACGTGGATGATTTCCGAAATCAGGTTTTCCGAGTCCGCATTCAGCTCCACACCCTGATAGGAGCCTTTCGAAATAGCGATTTCTCCGGAGGTGTAAAGCGTGCCAAGCGACTGCACTTCGCTGTAATCCAACGTAATGCCTGAGCGGTTCCAATCATCAATAATTCCGATGACCTGTGCCACAACTTCGCCCCAGATACCGCCGCCCGCAATCACGGCACCAATTGTCGCAACGATATCCGAGGCGGCACTTTGGTTGTCCACCGTCACATCACCAAGCTGCCCCTGCTTCACGATGCGCAGCGTCAAACCGTCCACCGCCGTAATCGCGGCGGCACTGTCGCCGGCTTCATTCCATGTAGATAAATGACCGCCGCCCACATAAAAGCTGCCTTCCGTGTAGACGATGTCACCAAACGACAGGCCGACGTTATCGCCGTTACTCGCTTTCAGGCTGCCGTCCAGATTCGTCTTTCCGTCCACAGTCAACGAGGCACCCAACATGGACACATCATTGGCGGTCAGGTTGCCCTTGACATGCACATCGGCGCTTTGATTGATTTCCAAGGCAATATCGTTCCCCGGAACGATGTCAAACTGATTAACCAAATCGCCACCGATATCGGCTTTGACAAACTCGAAAGTAAGCCCGCCGTTCTTCACTTCCAAATTCCTGCCGACCGAAAGCTCCATCCTATCACCTAGGAAGGAGAGGTTGCCGTAGTCCATTTGCAGGTTCTCCGTCGTGCTGATGTGTCGATCAGATTTATCAAAGGAGAGGTCACCGCGCAGCTGCATGTTCTTTGCCGAGACATCGCCCGTGAAACCGTCAAACGTACTTCCTTCCTGCATCACCAAATCGCCCGTGACTGTCAGATGATGTCCGCCCGTCAACGAAGCACCGTCGCCAATCGTCAGATCTTTACCCACCGACAACGAAATATTGTCCCGCCATGAAAATTCCAGCTTCCCGCTCTGAAGGTTCATGGCACCACCCACACTGACATCTGCATTGAACGCCAAGGTGTTGTCCTCGCCGTTCGCAATGGTCAAATCACCCGCCACATTCGTTTTGCCGCCAACCATGGCATTGGTGTTCGTCAGGGAAAGCCCGCCGTTCTTCACTTCCAGATTCTTGCCGACCGAAACCTCCATCCCCTGACCGTTGAAGGTGAGGTTGCCGCCGTCCGTTTGCAGATCCTCCGTGGTGCTGATGCGGCGGTTATTGCCCGTAAAGCTGATATCGCCGCGCAGCTGCATGTTTTTTGCCGAGACGTTACCCGTGAAACCATCGAACATGCTGCCTTCCTGCATCACCAAATCGCCCGTGACAGTTAAGTTTTTCCCCTCCTTCAAAGAAGATTTTTTACCGATAGAGACGTTGCCGCCCACGGTCAGCGAGTTGTACTTATCCTCTATTACACACGACACATCACCTGATTCGATAGAGAGATTACCATTGATGGTGGTGTCAGCATATACTCCCATGAAAGAATTTCCGTACAACTCGACATTGCCGGCAATTTGATAAAAAGTCGGTGCGTAGGGAATGGGGCCAAGAGGGAATAGGGAAAAGACCGACTTGTCATACAACTTAACATCTCCGCCGATAGAGCCCCTATTGTATAAATCAATCCGACTCTCCTTGTCGAGATAAACATTGCCTTTCGTAGTAAGGCCATCGCCAAAACCAGCATATCCCCCATTCAATAACAGGATAGAGCAGCCCTTTTGGTCATCCGCAAAGGGGGTAGGACCGCTTTCCGTATGATACCATCCCACCGGATCCCAATACGCCGTCAACCCCCATGTGCGGTACTGATCAGCCTTTTCTAGGTAAGCGCGACCATAGACCAGGACATGCCCACCCTCTCCTATTACCAGAGTGCTTGCATCCAACCTCTCATTGACAACCAAGTTAGATGAGTAACCAACACATATGGAATTTCCCGCCGTAACATGTCCTCCGGTAAGTGTAGACTCCGGACCCATGATAATACTATCGCTGGCCATGACTTCGGTCTCGGATATGATTTCGGCCTTGTATCCTACATAAATATCGCTGCTGATTCCGGAACCTCCGAACGCGTTGATAGAAGAGTACATACCATCCCAATCTTCTGTCGGATCAATGATGGGATCTTCATCATACTTGTCGTTACCAATCAGGGTGGCAGAATAAATACCGATAGGATCATATTCAAAGAGAATATCGTGATCGTGATATACTGTTAGATCCCACCCATAGGTGGTGTTGTCAATAGGACCCTCCTCCTCGGCAGAGGCGGGTGTGGCGAAGGTGGCAGCGGCGGTCAAACAGGCAGCCAGCAGAGCTTTACGGAGTAAAAGAGGAAGGTGCGTTTTCATCTGCGCGAAGAGAGTATGGAAAGGTACGCTGACGCCCTTTGTCTGACAGAAAAAAGCTATTTTTGCGTCCAGCAGAGCGCAATGTCTTCTATAGCATGCCTGTGCATGGGAGTCAAGCATTTTTTTTCGCGCGGCGTCCCGCCTCCATCGTCTTCACGAATATGATGCAGTCGTCCGCGTAGCGGCAGAAGCGCAGTCCGCATCTCTCCAGTTCCTTGTCCAGCTCGTCGAGCAGGATGTTGGCCAGCAGCGGCGAGAGGGGTCCGCCCTGCGGCGTTCCCTGTTCGCGGCTTTGGCACACGCCCTCGTTGTCCATCATTCCCGCCTTGAGCATTTGGCGGATATACCACAGCAGGCGCTTGTCTTTGATGCGCCGTGCCAGTCGTTCCATGAGGATGTCATGGTTGACCGTGTCGAAAAACGTTGCCAAGTCCAAGTCAACCGCCACCTTATAGCCCTCTCGGACATAGCGGCTTGCTGCCTCCAAGGCATCATGCGCTTTTCTCCCCGCTTTGCCGGAGGTACAGTATTGGATTCGCAACAAAGCGGGGCATCCGTCATCGTTCCACCTGCCAACAGCGAGCGACCGATTCTATCCTGACTTTATAGCGAAGCTCACGGATGGGAGAATCCTTGTCGTGGAGTACAAGGGCGAGCATCTTATCACGAACGCTGACACGGCAGAAAAGAACACCATCGGGCAGCTGTGGGAGTACCATAGCAAGGGGGCCGGCTCTTCATGATTGCCAGCGGAGCAAGGAGGCAAGCTCAGTTCAAGCAGATGTTCATGGAGAAAATCACCCGCTAAAACGCACAAAACACCACCTTGCAGCACATGACCCGCACCCGGCAGACCAAGGGCTCCACTTCGAGCAAATCCTCGGCTTTTGGCTCAGTTTTTGCGCCATCGGCAACAAAAAATGCAGGAACTGCTCTACAAAATACCCGCCAAGAGCGTCTATTTATTAGAAAATCTGCACTTTCTGCCATTTTTTGTTGCGGATTCGGTGCCGGGATGTATTTTTATAAGTAAAGGAGATAACAGTATGCTAGATGACATTTTATCATTGCTCGGTTGGATTGGAGGTAAAATACTCGATTTTAAGATACATGGTTTCAGATGTGGCCTCTTGTTATTCTCTCTTCTCCCGCTGATTATTTTCATCATCCTGGCCATAGTATACTCATGAGAAAGAAGTTCGGAAATATATAACCATGCCCACCATTCCCCGAATCCTCACCACCACAGCCCTGTGCCTTGCGGTAGGGATGAAAATGAGACTTGGGCTCGACTTCTATACATCGCTTGCAAGAGTCTTTTTATTCCCTTGCAAGCGATGTTTCATTTTAGGTTGTTACTCGCTGAAAACTGAGCCTTAAACCGCTGATTCTGTGCCGTTTGCCAGTTCGAAACATCTTTGTTTGCCGAAGAGTCGCCATCTACTCAAAAACGCCTAAGCTTACAGAATCAACGGATTGTAGATTCGAGGCGTCTTTAGTGACCCTAAAAGGCGTTCGCGCTTAGGAAAACAGGCTTAGGCATGCTTAGGCTTTTTGGCCTTTTGGAGCCGTTTTGCGCCCGGCGGGGCGGCGGCGGGGCGAGCGAGCGTGCAATGTCTAAGCGGGCGTAGGTATTGAAAATCAAAGCAAAACAAAAACCGAACCAGATTATTTTCTGATTCGGTTTCTTGGATTAAGTGGAGCATAAGGGATTCGTGTTGTTGGCAATCAACGAGTTAAGTGGGGCGGTGCTATCAAAAGTGCATGACAGCATATCAAAATGAGCCTCTCGGAGGTGGTTTGGGAAGTGGCCTTTCATGGGTTAGTGGCGGCTTGATTCGGTGGCGTTCCTATTGTGCCTCGTCGTTCGGCCTCAGTCAAGCGTTTTGTGAGAACTATGGTAAGATTAAGATATGAACAAAGAGACCATATGGAGTAGTAAGATGATGGCGGCTATCGCCAATGTTTCGCACACCGATTATACCGGTCAACTCGCGGCTATGCTCTCCGTCCTCGGAGACAACCTCGCAGAGTGCATGCAAGCCCAGCTCTCCGATGCAAAGGCGGGGCAAGTCTACGCACGCCCCCACCAGATTGCAGAGCGGTGGGGATACACGGACAGGAGCTTGCGACGCTTCCTCCACGCCGCCGAACAGTCGGGCAGGGTGCGCACCATGACTCCCACCGACATATACGGCACCAAGGGCAAGAAGATGTTCCACCTCGGTGATTTGGAGCGGTTCTTCTCCGACCAGCAACCTTGACGCGCACGGCAGCTTTCCCATATATCCCTCGTCCTTGACTGGACGGGGGTTCTTTCTTGCCCTCCGTCAGCACCACCGCGCCCTATACTCCGCAGCCACCACGGGCAGCAGCTCCTCGCACACCGCAGCAAGTCGCGAGTTGTCGCTGATGAACTCGTCATACACGCTCACCGCGCGCATGCCCATGCCCAGCAGCTTCTCCAGCAGCGTGAGGTAAATCGCGCCCTCGTGCAGAAACACCTCGCTGCCGATACTCTCGCCCACCACCTCAAACATGCGCGCCTGCGCCAGTCCCACCGCGTCCTCCACCTCCCGCTTGGTGTAGCCTTTCCGCTCCAGCTCCGTCTTGTCTCGCAGCTCATGGAAGAAGGCACTCGTGATTTTCGCAGGGCTTCCCCCGAAATACAGCCGCATGGCGAGCTTTTTGTAGTCGCTGCGCTCCTGCTCGTCCGCGAACTCATACGGACTCATGAGCGAGTAGAAATCCACTTCTCCAGCCAGCCACTCACCTGTCCGCAGAAACCGAGCCACACGGTAGATGCTGCTCCTGATGTCATACTCGTAGTAGCGATTCCCGTTGTAGTAGTCGTGCAGAAATATGTGCCGTGTCAACCCCTCGTAGCCAAGGGGAATATCGTTGGCGCGGAGCAGGCACAGACCACTCGTGCAGCGCGTGCCTATCTTGCTTATCATGCCCGTGGCTCCTCTTGAAATCCTGATGCGCTGGTGTAGCTGTAGTGTCGGTTTGTCCGCGTAGTAGGTGGCATTGATGCGCTCTCTCATGGCATCCAGTTCTGCCCACTGCGGGTAGCGACTGCGAATGCAGGCTCTCACCTCCTCATCGGTCAACTCTGCGGGCAGGCGCAGGCTGGACGACAGACGGATGTTGTTATAACGCTCCAGCAGCTCCTTGACCGTCTCCCTCGGCACTTCCTCCAGTCCACCAACATCACCCCCGTCCTTGCCAGTTCCTACAGCCTTCCCACGCCTGCTCTCTCCACGATACGCCCTCTGGATAAGCCCCACCATACGCGGGTTGACGATATATCGGCGAGCCGTGCCGTTCTTCCGTTTGCCTGCCGCGCCTGCCACCGCGAAGCTCGGACAGAAGTGGGGGTCTGTGCAGCGCAACAAGTCCACACTCTTTGCCAGTTTGATGACCTCGCTCGCCGTAGAGCGGCTGAACACCTGTGCCAGCACCCCTGTTGTCGCTATCGCCACCTCCTCAATAACGCCATCAGCCACATAACCCTCCAGCACTCCGCACGCCGTGTGCAGTCGTTCAAGGTTGTTTGCTGCCTTACGACTGACTTTCCGCAGCTTCTCCATCAACTGCTCTGTGCTGGTGATGTCGTTTGCAAAATCCGACTGCTGGTAGATGTTGCCTGTCCTCCACGGTCGCCGCTCGTCTTGTTTGTTCATGCGGTTGCATATTGATGCGATTGTTCTCAATAAATCAAGCTGCCTGTCCTGAATGTCGGAACTATATGGGGGTAGTGTGTTGTTTGTTATATTACTGAATGATGATACGCAGTTATGATGTCCACTTTCGTCATTGCTATTACTTTCCCGAATGTCGGAACTATATGGGAAATGATTGTGTGGTGGTGTCCGCGTGTCCTCCGCATCTCTTGGGATTTCTACGCTCTCATCATCATGTTCAATATGGTTTTTCCGAATGTCGGAACTATATGGGGAGACCCCTTGGGTTGACTTACTGGTGGCTCCGCGCTGTTGGCTGTCTTGGGCATTGTCATTGGCATTATCATTGGCATCATTGTGCAACTCATGGGGATTGTCCCTGGACTTGCCCATTATCGCAATAATGTCAGTCAAACTTAACGCATAATCTAAGTGAGTTTCTTTCATGATTTTAGTTTAACATTGTTCTTTAAATCAATGAAACGACTACAAACAGAAGAAAAGGCTGACAGGAAACAGCATCCCATCAGCCCGAATGAAGATAATCAACTATGCGTCAACTATACCGAGACGCTATTATTTAGTCATTTTTACAAACAAAAAATCAAAACTACAAACGAAAAATAAATCACCATACAGCACAATCTCAAAACACCTGAAGTCAGAAAAATGCAGAATACAGCATGTCAAAATAACATGGGGTGGGGCAGTCAAAATTTTTTTGGAGCATTTTTTCAAAAATGATGGCCGCTCTGAATAACTCACAGCGACCACCAATACTCACTTCATTTGCGGATGTCCTCGTGATGAGGACAACTATATTTAGTGTTTTATTTTTTGTGGTGGTTTTCCTTTCGCGTAGTTCTACCCACCATCTGCCTATTTATAATCTTCTTCTCGCTCGTTATTTGTTCTTCCTGCTATCTTACAGCAGAAGTCTCACAATCATCCTCCAGCGACTTTATAACTCGCAAAACATCCTTTATCTTCATTTCTTCTTTAATCCTTTCTGTTTAAGTTATTTATGACGATGCTTATCAAACCACTCTGGTGCAACCCACCTGATATGCCCTGGTCCCAGACCGCCCTCGCCGCGATGCTGTAAGTTTCCCACATCCAACGGCTTATCAATCGTTAGCCAGCAGTGGTGAGTGAGCATGGAGGAGTAAATCTCGTCTCTGAGTCTAACCCCCTGTAGACACGCGTCCTTGCCGTTAATACCTCTCTTTGCTGCTGTTATCTCCACTCCGTCCGAGAACCCCCTGCCTGCTGGGAACAGTCGCATGGCTTCCTCAACTGCGCCTGTGTAGTCCACCCGCACCAACTGGAACAGGTCAAAGTCCGTGGTTGATGGCGCGCCGAGTGCAAGCAACGCACCGTCCGAGCCGTCGTCCAGATTCTCCGCGTCCATGTAGGCGTGCTGCGTCTTGTCCTCCACGCAGTAGACCACCCGCAGCGTGTGCGGATTGCCGTCCTCGTTCTGCATGCGGAGAGTGAGGGAGGTTATCGCGTTTCTGGTCGGAGTGTCCGCGTAGTAGCCGTAGCGTGGCTGATATTCCAGCGCAGTCCGCAGCAGCAGCCGTTCTGGGTTTTCGCACCCCGTGATTTCGTAGTCCTCTCCGTCCACCACAACCCGCATGGTTGCCAGCTTCTCGGTGCTCTCGTCCAGTAGCTCGTCAGTCGTCTTCATGTCGTGGTTATTTAGTGGCTGCGTGCTGGCTGCACCCCGCGCCGCTCTACAACCACCCTGCATGGCTCTTGGCATGCCGAGCGGAAACACGCCCACGGGCAGGCGCAGGAACGCGCCACAGGGGCTTGTAAGGGGCAGCGCGGGCTAAAGGGGCAGATATTCGCGGTTTTGTAGGCTGATATGTCCCGCCCGCCACCAACGGAACAACAAGCCCGCCCTTGGCTGATGCCTTGGGCGGGTGCTTAACTACCCCGCCCGCGCCAAGAAAAAAAACTAAAAAATGACAAAGAAAAACCTTGACTCCCCCCCCGATAAACTAAAATGCAAGGCGTTGAGTTTCAATGTTTTGCAACACAACATTTAGTCAACCTTTTAACTCTTTAACTTTAAAAGACTTACGAATATGAAAAAGACACTTTTTGCGGTCGCGGCTCTCGCCCTTTGCGGCACGGCGTTCGGTGATACCGAGATTAAGACAAGCGACTACGCAGGTCAGTCCATCGGCACATATGACGGGAGGGATTATGTGGTTGATGATACAGCTATCATCACGGTGGATTCCAGCGTGCCGACAGGTGAGGCTAGCGAGGGAACCCGCTTCAAAGGAAAGACAACAGTTGTTTTTGATGGTGCCAATATCTGGAATACAAATGCGGTTGTGGTCTTCCAAGGAGGTCTGAATATCACCTCTACTGCCACCGCCGCCCAGAACTGGATTGAGGCTCTTACCACCACGGGACAGATTACTCTCTTTGGTGTCGACGCCACCAGCGGATACTCTTTTCAAGGCCCTTCATTCAAAGTAGCTCTTCTTGAAGGAGTGGAAAAAGGCGGGGAAATCACACTTACTGGCACGACCGACACGCTGACAGCCACATATGTGGGATATATCTATAAAAGCCCCGCCGCTGTGGAGCTGAACGATGGTGAAATCGCCTTTGTGAACTACTGCCGATGGGAGGGAACAGGTGCGGATAAACGTTGGGTTCAGGAAGCCTCCCTCGTCGGCAAAGGTCTTACCAAAACTCCCCTTGTCCCCGAACCCGCCACGGCAACCCTCTCTCTGCTGGCTCTCGCGGGGCTGGCTTCCCGCCGCCGCAGGAAGTAATCAATCAGCAAATCAACCAATCGGGAAACCCCACTCGCTGCTCACGGGTGGGGCTTCTCTTTGTCCTCATGGCATGGCAGCACGCACTCACCCCGCCATGCACGGCAAGGGAGAGCGCGCGTAAGCCTACACGGCGGCAGGGGTGGTGGCGTCGCTGTCGGTGTCGTTGTCGGGACGCACCATGTCCGCCAGCGTCTCCAGCACTTTGAGCTTGGCGTTGTCCGCAGGCGTGAAATACCGCCGCTCTATTTTCTCGGAGTCGTGTCCCACCGTCTCACGCACCATGTCTGGGGTCAGGTTGGGATTGCTGCGCCCCAAGCTCACGGCGGTGTGGCGCAGGGAGTGGAAACTCTTGCGTGCGACAGGTCTGCGGCGACCGCGCAGGGCTTTGGTGTCCTCGTCGTCCTTGCGGATTCCGAACGCCCGCAGCTGCTGAGTGAACCTTGTGGAGACCGTCCCAGGGCTATACTGATACTTCCGCGCGGCTTCTGGGAAGCACGAACTCCTCTCCCTCCTCCTGAGCCGCCCTGCGGGCAAGCAGGCGTTCCCGCAGCTCAGGCAGGAGGTGGATGTAGCGGGGCTTGACCGTCTTTCGCTCCCTAACAAACACGCCGCCCTTGTCAAAGTCCACATTCTCCCAGCGGAGCAGGCAGGAGTCGCCCAGTCGCAGACCTCCCAGATAATACGATACCGCCGCGAGGTCGCTGTAAGGCTGGGGGAACTTGTAGAGGATGATTTTCATTTCGTCCGCCGTGAAGGGGTCTCGGTCCACGGTGTCGTCCTGCCCGCCGATACTGCGCATGAGCTGGCTGACTTTCAGGCCCGCCATTGGACTGTGCGTGATGAACTTGTCTATGTCCCGCGCGCGATTGAACGCGCATGCCAAGTGTTCGCGCCTGCGGTCCACCGTTCCCTTGCGGTAAGTCTGGAGTAGCCATATCAGGTGTCCTCGCATGTGGTCGGTGGAGATACAGGTGAGAGGCAGCTTCGCGTCCCTTCCCAGCCACGACAGAAAGTCGCGGAAGGTGCGGTGCCGCTGCTGTTCAGCGCGCGCGCATGCCTGCGCGGGGAACTGCGTCATGTAGTCCGCGATGCTCGGCACGGGCTTTGCCATGCCGTTTGCCACGGCGACCGCACGCACGCTCTCCATTGCCTGCTCAACGGGGGTCAAGCCCTTTGCGGCTCTCTCCATTGCGTCCGCCGCGCTCTGCGCAATCATGCGGGTTTGCTTCTCGGTCATGCCCTTGGACTTCACCTTGACGCAGGTTGTCTTTTGATGCCTGCGTCCGTCAAGCCCCACCCATGTCGCGAACCATGTGTTTTTTCTTTTTAATACACTCGCCATTGTCTCTTTTTCCTTTCTTTTCTGTTTATACTTCTATTTTAACACAGTTCTATTTTTTTCGTGCGAACACCGCGAATTTCCGCCGCGTTCTCAAAAAAAAATCACACAAGGTGGGCGAAAGGCGGAAACCGCCGCACGAAAGGTGCAAAAGTTTGTCCATTATATCACAGTTCTAAAAATTTGCGCGCGACCTTTTCGCACGCCCCCGCGCCCTGAACACCGCGCCAACGGTGCATGACCGAGTGCATGAGGAAACGGAAAGTGCATGACAACCGATTCTGGGGAGGGCTGGCAAGCCGCCTGCCATGCGGGTTCGCGGCTTTTCCCCGGTGCAACACTTGGTGCATGCAAAAGTGCAACACAAGGGGCTTTCTGGTGCATGAAAAAGTGCAAGACCCGCGTTTCCCCCCTTTGCCGCCGATGTCCGCGAACCCTTGAAAAAACGGCACTCCGCCAAATTTTATGGGTGGCTGAAAAGAAGCAGGCTCCCCATCCTCGG
>R28__coassemble_337_pt1 | contig 20895 bp, 17 predicted proteins | sample R28__metabat2_low_PE_030 | metagenome-assembled genome bin R28 | reverse complement strand
CGCAGCATCTTCCCCAATGGGTGGATAAGGCCGTGCGCACGCTCGAACAGGATGCTGTTTTCAATGTGGAATCTGATGGTGGACATGGTTTTTTGACTTTCTATGTTGATGTTTGCTGAGGTCGCCTCTACTCGCCGCACCCGCGGTGTGATGGCTCTCTCTACTACTTATAAGCACCCAAAAGGCAAAATGCACGACCCTAAGTGCATTTTTTTCAAAAAATCACTATGGGCCTGTTTCGCACAACCTTCGGGAATGATATCGAAGTCTGATGGCCGGCTGTTATGGGCAGCGGTGGAATCCCCAAGCAGGAACAAGGGGCGTACCCAGTTATTCCGTGTTCGCAGCCTTCCCAACCAGCGCGGCAACGGTTTCCACGTCTGGCAGGTCTAGCAGGCCTTCCCTATGGGTGTTTTTGCCTGTTTGCCGGCATTCGTAGACGATACTGCCCGTGCCGTTCTTGTTGTGCGTGATTTCCAGATGGTCTTGGGCATCCCAGGCTTTGAGCCGGTAGCGGAAAACCCCGCGGGAGAGGGCGATGGCGCGGCGGTTGGTCACGGCGTACACGTTGCAGCGCCCCGCCCACAGCAGTGGCAGCAGACTGGCGAAACCGAGCAGCGGCAGCAGGGCAAATGCAGCGACAAGAAGCGGGAGGAACCAGGGGGCCTCCTGTAGATTGGCAGCGATGAAGAACGGCCGCAGCATGGCTATCCAGGTGCAGTAGAAGACAACGAGTAATGCCAGTGACGCCCATGCCGTCAACTGCTTGCCGGTTCCATGCTTGGGTCGGCCGAGCCACAGCAGGCGCTCCCCGTCCCGCAGGGTCTCATTGATGCGGCGGCGCTGCGCATCCGTGGCATGGATACCTTCCCACAGGCTGACTGAATCCGGCTGCATATCTCTTGGCGCTATTGATGCGGTGATCCGCTCACCAGCCCAGCTTGGCGCGTAACCTGGCGCCGAAGGTTGTGCCGCGCAGCGTGAGCAGGCGCAGCGGGGCGGGAGCCTTGGTTACCACCAGGGCCTCGTTGTTGGCGATGCTGTGGGTGGAGCGCCCGTCCAGCGAGAAGATGGTGGATTCCCCGTCTCTGCCGCGGCGCGCGCGCGGGCGCAAAACAATGCGCACGCTGTCCGGCAGCACCACGGCGCGGATAGTCAGGCTGTGCGGGCAGATGGGGGTGAGGCAGAGCACTCCCGCCTCTGGGGAAATCAGCGGGCCACCCGCTGCCAGCGAGTATGCCGTGGAGCCCGTGGGGGTGGCCACCAGCACGCCGTCGGAGTGGTACTTGTTGAGCAGTTCGCCGTCCACCTCCACATCCACGTCAATCATCTTGCCGGTTTCCGCACGCATGAGGGCCACCTCGTTGAGGGCCACGTGCGCGTGCTCCGCGAAATCCGTTCCGCTGACCCCTGCGCGGCGTGCCTGCAGGATGGAGCGCTCCTCCACGCAGTAGTCGCCGCTTGCCAGCGCGCGCACCAGCTCCGCCACCTCGTCCCGCCCGCAGGCGGTCAGGAAGCCCAGATGCCCCAGGTTCACGCCGCCAAGGATGATATCACGGCGCACGGCCTCCCGCGCGGCGTTGAGCATGGAACCGTCACCCCCGAAGCACAGCAGCATGTCCGGCGCGGGCAGGGATGCGTCGCCCCGCGTGTGCGGGCCAATTTCAAACGCGGAGATTCCTGCGGCGGCGCACTCCTCCTCAAACACCTGCAGGGCCTGCATGCACTCCGGCGTGCGGTAGGAGGCCAGGATGCCGATGGAGGTGGGCGTTTTCATGGGAATGCGGCAATTCGGTCAGCGCTGCTCGCGCACAATCTCCGTGCCGATGCCTTCCGGCGTGAAGATTTCCATCAGCAGGGTGTGCGGCACGCGGCCGTCGATGAAGTGTACCTTGCGGACGCCCGCGTTCAGCGCGTCCACCGCGCTCTTTACCTTGGGTATCATGCCGCCGGAGATGGTGCCGTCCTCCATCAGTTCCATCGCCTCCTTGCGGTTGATGCTCTGGATGAGGGTGGACGGGTCGGAGGGGTCGCTCAGCAGGCCCGGCACGTCGGAGATGAAGATGAGTTTCACCGGCTTGAGCTCGCGCGCAAGCGCAGCCGCCGCCAGGTCGGCGTTCACGTTGAGGGACTGGTTGGTACCCAGCTCGCGCGCCAGCGGGGAGATGACCGGGGTGAGCTGCAGGGAGAGCGCCTCCTCCACGCGGGAGAGCAGGCAGCTGATAACGTGGCCCACCATGCCGATGTCCACGGGGCGTCCCTCTGCGTCCCTCTCGCGCAATTTCTCACCCACGAAGACGTTGGTGCCGGGGATGCCGACGGCTTTGCCGCCCGCCGCGCGCATCATCTCCACCAGGCCGGGGTTGATATGCGCGCTGAGCGTGTCCTCCACAATGTTGATGGCCTCCTTGGTGGTGACGCGCAGGCCGTTGACGAATTTGGCCTCCAGGCCGGCTTCTGCCATGGCCTTGGTGATGGCCTTGCCGCCGCCGTGCACCACAACGGGATTCAGCCCCATGGCCTCCATCACCACGATGTCGCGCATCAGGGATTTCACCAGCTCCGGGTCGTCCTTGGCGGAGCCGCCGAACTTGAGGAGCACCGTCTTGTCGCGGTACGCCTGCATGTAGGGCATGGCTTCCACCAGGATGTCTGCCTTGGTGATTTCTTCCTGCAGATGGTCGATTTTGCGCTTCTTGATCATGGTGAATTAGATGTATCTCTTGATTTTGAAGTAGAGCAGCGGCAGCCCCGCCGATATGAGCATCAGGACAATGGACAGCCAGAAGCCCCAAGTGGTGTGCAGGAACGGCATGTGGTCGAAGTTCATGCCGAAGATGCTCGCTATCAGTGTGGGCGGCAGGAACACCACGCTCATGATGGTGAACACCTTGAAGATGTCGTTCTGCTCAATGTTGATGAAGCCCAACACCGCGTCCAGCATGAAGTTCACCTTGTTGGACAGGAACGATGCGTACTCCGAAAGCGAATTCACGTCTCGCGACACCGGGCGCAGCGGCACGTACATGCTGTCGTGCGTTCCCATGCAGGAATCCTCGTTGCCCGCGTATGTGATGAGGCGCAGCAGGCTCACCAGCGCATCGCGCTGGCGCGTGATGAGGTCACCCACGCGGCCCAGCTCCTCCAAGGCGTCGCGCAGGTCGTCCGTGTCCGGGTCTTCCTGCGTTCCCTTGCGGCGGGCGGAGCCGGAGCCGAAAATCTTCTTGGAGATGGAGTCCAGATCCGTGCCGAAGCGCTCCAGAACGTCGGCCTGGCGGTCCACCAGCGTCTCCAGCAGCCCCACGAAAACCAAATCGCGGTTGGTGCCCGGCATGCGCAGCAGCTGGTGGGAGAACACGCGGAACGAGTACGAATCCGTGTGGCGGATGGTGACCAGCACGCGCTCTTTGATGATGAAGGTGATTTCTGTGATGACCGGTTCGTCCGTCTCCACGCGGGAGAGCACGGACGTGGTCATGAAGCGTCCGCCGTCCTCGCAGTACAGTCGGGAAGTGGCCTCAATTTCGCGCTGCTCATCCTTGGTGGGCATCTCAATGGCGCAGATGTCTTCCGCGTACCGCAGTTCCTCCGCCGTGGGGGTCAGCAGGTCAATCCAAAAAATATCCCCGCGACGCTCCGTCTGTTCCTCCAGGCCTGAAGAGCGTTTGATGCCATCATCTGTCTGTGTGTAAATACGAATCATGAGCCTTCGCCAGGGGTTCGAATGCGTCTTACAGCACGTGGGGCGCCGCGCTCCAAGAATGCACCCATTTTCTCTAAAAGGCAAGCCCAAAGATAGACAATTTGCGATTGGAGGCTTCAAGACGGAAAAATGGGGAGAAGGATGGAGAGGCGAGTATGACTTCCTCTATCTTTCATTGGAGTGCGCATGGCGCGCGTTGTGTCATGTGCGGGAGTGGTCGAGCGAGTGAGCTTGACAAAGCTGCGGCGCTGGTGCAAAATACCCGCGCCCGCTGTAAAATGCGGGCGAGAAAGCTCCGAAAGAACCATGAAGACCAACCTGTTCACAAGCGCCGTGATTGCCGCAGCCACCATGCTGGCGGCCAGTTCTTGCGATGAGAACAAGGGCGGCAGCACCGCCCCCGCAGAGCAGCCCAAGGCTGGGCCCACGGCCACGGCTGAGCCCCAGGCTCCCGCCGCGCATGCCGAGCCCACCAACGAGGAAATCTGCAAGGCTGTGACCGACCAGCTTTCCCAATACACCTACGTGACTCCGGGTGAGTTCTCGTATCAGGTGGAGTCCTCTTCCGCGGATAAGCAGAACATTTCCGCCTCTCTCAAGATGGTGGTGAAAGAGAACATGTACACGCAGGTGTCCGCGCCGGAGGATTTCAACCGCGAGCGCCAGGCGGTGAACGAGGCCGCCAACCTGGCCATCCGCCCGGATGCCGCCTACCTGCTGCAGGTGGGAGCGTCTGCGGATGCCGTCACGGATGAAGACCGTGTAGCCAAGCAGCTGCCGGAGGAGCTGCAGACCGCGCTCATCTCCCTGCGCGAGTTCGCGGAGCAGAAGCTTTACAACAAGGTGGCTCAGGCTGGGCAGGAGGTTGCCATATCCGTCTCTCTGGTTGCCGAGTGGAAGGATGGTGCTTGGAGCTTCACCACCGAGAACCAGAATTTCTCCCGCTTGCTCGACCTGCGTGATTTCACGCCGGAAAGCGAGCTGCCGCAGGGTGCGCCCGTCATGACCCCTGAGTTTGTTGAAGCGCGCAAGGCCGAGATAGCCGCCAAGGTGGCCGCGTTCAACGAGCTTGCCAAGCCCTTCAACATGGGCCGCGAGGAGGCCGCACGCCAGCTGCTCACCGAGCGCCTGGCCAAGGTGGAGGAGGATGCCCGCCGCAGCCAGGAGCAGGTGGACGCCCAGAAGGCCGAGCAGCAGCAGTGGCAGGAAATCTGCTCCAAGGCCCTTGCCGCCGGCAGCAACTTCTCCGGTGAGTGGACCCGCGGCAAGCACTTCGGCGAAATCACCCTCCACATCGAGCAGGCCAAGGCTTTCGACAACTCCATCCAGTTCTTCGGTACCATTTATGACACCAAGCTCCCCGAGGCCAGCCTGGACATCGCAGGCCGCTGCGAGCTCACCCCCGGCGAGAACGGCTCCGAGGTCAACGTGACCATCTACGACGGCCAGTACGACCCCGACCAGCCCACCGCCGAGGTGTACGATGCCAAGGACGGCATGCTGGTGCTCCATTTGGGGAAGGACGGCAAGCTGACGGGCGTGATGACCTGCGAATCCTGGGGCGAGACCCCGGAGCGCGCGTTTGCCGTGCAGCTCGCGCCCAAGGGCGGTGCCCCCGCCAAGGCCAACAAACGTTGATTTTAACCGAAACCTACCGCTGACATGCCGAAAAACGCATTGGGAAAGGGCCTCGGTGCCCTCATCATCAAGAAGGACGACACCCCCGCCGCCCTTGGCAAGGTGGATGAGGAGCGCGTCATCAAGGCTGCTGTCAGCGACATCACGACCTCTCCGTTCCAACCCCGCCGCCACTTCAACGAGAAGCAGATTGCCGAGCTGGCGGATTCCATCCGCGAGAGCGGGCTGGTGCAGCCGCTGGTGGTGCGCCGCGTGGACGGCAAGTATGAGCTCATTGCCGGCGAGCGGCGTCTGCGCGCCCTTAAGAAGCTGGGCATGCACACCGCCAAGGTGGTGGTGCACGACGCCACGGACCAGGAGGTGGCGGAACTCACTCTCATCGAGAACTTGCAGCGCGAGGACCTGACCCCGCTGGAGGAGGCGGAGCAGTACCGTCTCCTGCAAACCCGCTTCGGCATGAAGCAGGAGGTCATTGCCCGCCACGTCGGCAAATCCCGCACGGTGGTGGCCAACATGGTGCGCCTGCTGGATTTGGTGGCGGAGGTGCGCGGCATGCTGGAGTCCAACGCCATCACCGTGGGCCATGCCAAGGTGCTGCTGCAGCTCAAGGACCAGGACGACCAGTTGCGCGCCGCCCACCGTGTGGAGCGCCAGGGGCTTACCGTCCGCCAGACGGAGCAGCTTGTGCGCAGCATCCTCTTCCCGGAGGCCAAGCCGGAGCACAGCCACACCCCCGCCCAGCCCCTGCCGCCCTCCTACCAGAAGGTGTGCAAGCAGCTGGGCAAGAGCCTTGGCGCCAACGTCAACATCTCCCTCAAGGCCAAGGGCAACGGCGTGATTGAAATCCCCTACACCGGGCAGAACGACCTGGTGCGCATCCTGGAAATCTTTGGCATTTCAGCCAAACTGTAAATGAAGGCGCGGGCGTTCATTATCCTTCCGTTGGCGGCCATGCTCTGCTGCTGCGGAGACGGCAGCGCCAAGCGCCCGCAGCCCGCCGTGCCGCAGATGCCCACGCAGCTGGACAACGCGGACGCCCAACACTTCTCCGGCAACAACGCGTACGTGCATTGCGCCGCCCTCTGCGCCCTCGGTCCCCGCATCAGCGGTACCCCCGCCTACCAGAAGCAGCTGGAATACTTGGAGCGCCAGCTCTCCGCCGCCGGCTGGCGAACCTTCCGTGATGCCTTCTCCGCTCCCAACGGCACCCCCATGGTCAACCTGCGCGCCACTTTCGGCAGTGCGGACGCCACGCGCGCCATTCTGCTCAGCTGCCATATCGATACCAAGAGCGGGATTGAAAACTTTGTGGCGGCAGACGACGGCGCGAGCGGTGCCGCCGTGCTGCTGGAGCTTGCGCGCATCCTGGCTGCGGATGAAAAGCTGGCTGCGCAGGTGGAGCTGGTGTTCCTGGACGGAGAGGAGGCTTTCGCCCCGCGCATGAGCGAGGAGGACGGCCTCTACGGCTCCAAGCACGATGTCGCCCGCCGCAAGGGCGCGCTGCCGAAATTCCAAATCAACCTAGATATGGTGGGCGGCGGATCCAACACCATCGCCATCCCTGCGCTGGACACCTCGCAATACATGTTTGAGCAGTACGCCGCCGCCGTGGCCGCCTGCCGCCTCAACCCGGAACGCTGGACCGCCTACCCCGGTTCCTACATGGACGACCACCAGCCCTACCTCCGCGCGGGCGTGGATTCCCTCAACCTCATCGCCCTCTTCCGCGAGGGCAGCTGGTGGCACACCCCGCGCGACAACATGGACCGCATCTCCCCCCGCAAGCTGGAGGAGTCCGGCTCCATCACTCTCCAGCTTCTCCGCCAGCTGGCAAGGGAGTGACTTGGGGGATGTCGATGTCATTCCACAGGTCTTTGTCCAAGGTATCCGTTACCTCGCCGATGACGCTGCCGATTCTGGTGTTTTCCAAGGCGGTGGAGCCGTAGTAGTTCTTCTGCTTGCGCAGGGTTTCTGCCACCGTCAGGAACTCCATTCCCAAGGCGTCCACCTCCGGCGTTACCAGTTCTTTCTTGATCCGGCGCAACTCTTCAATGGGGGCTTCATCCAGGCATGCTCGGCATTCTTCCATCTTGAGGGCAATCCCCTTCAGCTTCTCGGCGGCGGCATCCGCGCCGGCTTTGTCCTTGACCGTTTTGAGCGTGTCCACACATTCCTTGAGGAGCCCTGCAAAGTCGTTGAAAGCGGCATCATACTTGGCAGGCTCTTCCTCACCTCCGATCATCAGCCGGCGCATGGCCTTCATGAGCGCATCGGAACCATAGCACTGGTTTTCTTCCAGGCAGGAGGCGTTTATCAGTATACTGCTCATAAAGCCCCCGAGCGTGAAACGGAACTCTGCCTGCAGCTTGATGGCGATGGAATCCGGCATGTTGTCGATGTTGAGGCTCTTCTCGATGGCGAATATCCTTTCGAGGTCTGCCTTCACCTTGGGTGCGGCGGCATCGGCGCTTTCCTTGCTGTTCACGGTCCAGAGAACCTCGATAACGCGCTTCATGGTGTCGATGAGCTCGCGGCTGGAAGCCTGGAGCCTGGCGTACAGGGCCTGTTCCTCGGCGGTAAGCTGGATGGCTGCGGCCTCTTCCTCCTTCTTGGGGTCTCCCGCTATGGGAATCATGGCTTCCCTGAGAGCCGCCGAACCATAATACCCGTTTTGGGCAAGCGTGCCCAGCGCGTAGTTGGTGTCACTGTCGGGGCGTCTCGCCATGGTGTCGAAAGCTTCCTCCAGTCCCTCGTTTTCCGGCAACTCTTGGATCAGCTTAAAGTGCTTCTCTTCACACTCTCTCAATTTCCCGCAGAGCTCCTTCACCTTGGGAGCGGCGGCATCTGCGGTTTCCCTGCTGTTGATGCCCTTGAGGACAGCGACAAATTCCCTCCTGCAGTCGAAAAGCTCCGCCTGCACTTTGGCTTGCTCAGCCTGTTCCTTGGCGGGAGCCGGGGCGGCCTTTTCCCCCTCTGGGCTTCCCTTTTTGTCAAGCAGGTGCCCCATCTCCTCCTTGAGCGTATCGGAACCATACCACTGGTTCATTTCAAGGGGTACGAGGACGGAATGCATTTGCCCCATGGAGAACTTGAGCATGGGCAGGAACTCATCGTTCAGCCTGGCTAGAACGGCATAGGTCGGCTTGGTATCGTCTAGGTGGGCTGCTTGCTTTTCCATCCGTTCCACAATCTCCTTCACCTTGGGGGCTGCGGCATCGGCGCTTTCCTTGCTGTTCACCTCCTTTACGAGCTCGCTTAACTCGATGATGGCGTGGATGCCCATCTGCGCATATTCCCGGCGCTTGGCGTAGTCTGCCTGCTCCTCCGCGGAAAGCTCTGCCGGCTGCGCGTCTGGCTGCGTGGCAACCGCCTCTTCCATCACGGAAGCTATCTCCTCCGGCAGGAGCGGCGCCAAGACCTCCTTGAGCGCTTGCGACCCGTAGCAACCTTGCGTGATAATGGGCCCCATGATGATTATGCTGTCCGATTCAAGGCGTTGCCTTTGTCCGGCGAACTCTGCATCCAGACGCGCCTGAATGGCCTCTGAGGGGTCGAGCATGGGTTTGTCCAACTTCTCCCAGAGCTCCTTCGCTTGGGGCACGGCGGCATCTGCGCTTTGCTTGTCGTGGATACCCTGCAGGACTTTGAGGAATTGTTCCATGGTGGCGAGGTCCTCCCGCATGAGATCGCGGTACTTTGCGTACTCGGCCTCATCCGCGGCGGGAGCCGGGGCAGGGGAAGCGGGTGCGGCATCCTGTGCGTTCAGGGGAAGCAGCAGCGTGGCGGCGATGAGGGCGGTATATGGTATCTTCATGATTTGAGTATGGTTGATGGTCTTGAGCTTGGCAATGAAAAACACCTGCGGGTGGTGTCTGCCGTGCGCATGCTCTCTACCCCTATTAAGCACGCAAACGGGAAAATGCTGAAAGAAAATGCAAAAAAATAATATTTTTTTTGCAGGGGCGGAAACGGGGGACGCCCATTCCGCCGTTTGACAAGTAGCGTGCGCGCGTGTAGGATAGGGGCATGAAAAGCGCATATGCACTGGCGGCTGTTGTGGCTCTGGCATCGTTCGGCATGGCTGCGCCGGCGGATCTGGGGGTGTGGATGGCCATCGGGGATTCCATCTCGCACGGCACGTACAGCCATTCCTACCGCTGGTTCCTGCAGAAGGATTGCATCGACAACGGGGTGTCCTTCGATGCACAAGGGTATTTGAAGGGCTGCTACAGCGGCGCGTTCTCGCAGGCAACCTACCGCGGCCATGCGTTCGACAACGAACACTGCGCCCAGTTCAACATTTGGACGGACGAGGTGTCAGGCACGCGCTTCCACCGCCTCACCAGCGTGAGCGGCCTCCAGTCCTCCAACATCAAGAACTGGCTCGGCGTGTCCGACAAGCTCACGCCCGACAACAAGGGCAACGTGGGTACCTACACGGGCAACACCTATTCCCCTGATACCTACACCTACATGCTGGGCACGAACGACCTCAATGGCCTGCGGGAGACCAGTTGGGAGAACATCCGCGCCGCCGTGACGGAGAACGTGCAGGCCATGGCTCAGAACGCCGCGCGCCGCGGCAAGCCTGCCACGCTTTACCTCATGTCCGTGACCGCCACGGATAAATCGGATGCTCTCTCCAAGAACATCGCGGAGTTTAACTCTTGGCTTTCCCATGAATTCGCTCCCACGGCGGGTGATTCCAACCTGCGCGTGGTGTATGCGGATGTAAACCCCGGGCTGCAGGATGTCACCAAGCCTGCCGGGTACGCGGTGGCGCAGATGTTTGCGCCGGACCGCATCCACCCCACGGACCAGGCGGCGCTGCTGGTGGCGGGCAACCTGGCGCGCGCCATCGGCATGCCCGGGCGCACGGCGGGGCTGGAGCGCCGCGCCGCATCGGCGTTCGACACGCCCTCTTACAAGGCGCCATCCGTGCGCTGCCAGAACCTGCAACCCGTGGCGGACGGACTCTCCTTCTGCAAAGACGACGAAACCGCCATGTGGATTCCCTGGAGCAAGCCTGTGGATGATGCCACCGGATACACGGCGGAGATGGAAGTCAGCTTTGGCAACGGCCCCCAAGGGGGATGGGACGCCGAACACTCGCTCACGGTGCTGGTGGGGGATGGCCGCCAAATGGGCTGCCTGGCCATTGGTGAGGCCTACATCACCTGGGGCGGCACCATCCTCTGCTCTCGCGACATGTCCGCCCGCTGCACCATCCGCGTGGCGTGCGTTCCCGCCAGGGAGGGCATACCCGGCGGCTTCTACGTATGGCTGGACGGCCACCTCATCGGCGAGGCCCTGCCGGCCGTGCAGGAATGCAACCTCTGCAACGGCGTGATGGTGAGCCAGCACGCCGCCATGCCAGCCACACTCCACGCCGCCGCGTCCGACAGCTCCGGCGCCTTCGCGCCTGCGCCCTAGGACTTGGCTCTTGCAACATACGGCATTTTCCGCTAAAATACCCGCCGCATGGCAACCGCATCCACAACACCTCCGCCGCACTTGGTTTTCCTGAAGCTGCTCAATCTTCTGGACGACATGCGTCGCGAGTGTGTGCACAACGTGAGTGCGGGCCAGCTCAAGAAGATGCTGGGGCTCACCATGCGACAGGGTTCGGCCATTTCCCAGCTCAAGCTCATGTTGGCGGACCAGCCGTCGGGCGTGCCGCTCAAGGCGCTGGCCACCCGTATGCAGATGTCCGTTCCCGCCACCTCCCTTTTGGTGGAGGGTATGGTGAGAAAGGGCTTTTTCGAGCGCCACCCCAACCCCGATGACCGCCGCTCCGTGCTCATTGTGCTCTCGGAGCGCGGCATGACCATGTTCCATGAGGTGTACGGCTATTTCCGCGATATGCTGGACGCCGCCGCGGCGGATATCACCCCGCAGGAGATGGAGGCCCTGGATTCCGTGGTGCACAAGCTGGAGCAGCGCCAGGCGGCCAAGTAAATAATCAGCGCCGTCTCCGCCCGCAGAGCGCCGCCAGCGCCAGCAGCCCCAGCGTGGCTGTGCCCGGTTCCGGCACCATGTTGGGGATGGTGGCAATGGGGGTTAACCCCATCAGGTAGACGGAGTCGTCGTACCAGGTCACGCCGTTGCGTGTGCTGGCGATACCCAGCACCTCCAGCATTTCCTTGCCTCCTTCCGTCGTTTCCAGCTCCTTTTGCACCGCGCGGCAGCTTGCTTCGAACAGCGTGGGCACATCGCCGTTTGTAAGAAAGATGTCGTCGGAATCCGTCAGGTACATCTTCTCGATCATTTGCGTTTCCTCGTTGAAGTCGATTCCCCACAGGGTGACGGCGTGCTGCATGGTGTCCCCGATGATGCCCAGGCCCAGGCTGAAGCCCTCTTGGAGGGCCTCCTTGATGTATTGCGAGACGAAGGAGGCATCCCCCAACTCTGAAGCGTCCTCGAACCATGAGTAGGTGGGCCGCTCGTCCGACAATTGAATGATGGCTTCCTTGTAGTATCCGCCCAAGGGTGGATCCAACGGTTTCTGGTTCGGAATGTTGGTTCCCACCATAAACCAGAGTATGCCGTTGTACTGCACTCCCCCTTTATTGTAGAAGGCCGTCTTGAAGGTATCGAAGATATCTTGTGCGCCCTTCGGGGGTCCATGGCTGCCAGGTCGTTGTATTCCGGGTTGCGGTTCTGCCACCAGGCAAGCATGTTGCTGGCGGAGGCGGCCCAGCAGAGCTTGCTGTCCGGGAAATCCTGTGAGTAGGTCTTGTTCACATCGTACCAGCCTTCTGTCTGGGATGTTCCCAGCACCCAGTATTCCGTGCCTTGTACGGGCGGGAGACCCGCCAGCGCGGCAACTAGCAGGCCTGTCCAGCTTTTGGTCATGTCTACATGCCCATGATGGAGAATCCTCCATCCACGTACAGCACCTGACCCGTCACCGCCGCCGCGGCGTCGGATGCCAGGTAGGCGGCCATGGCCCCCAGCTCGTCCTGTGTGCAGGAGCGGTGCAGGGGGGCTTTTTCCTGATAGAGCTTGAGCATGGTGGTGAATCCGCTCACGCCGCGCGCTGCGAGCGTTTGCACGGGGCCGGCGGAGATGCAGTTCACGCGGATGGGAGCCTCCCGCTGCGCCAAATCGTAGGCGAGGTAGCGTGTGCAGGATTCCAATGCGGACTTGGAGACGGCCATGAGGTTGTAGTTGGGCACCACGCAGCGGCTGGCGTGGTAGGTGAGCGCGGTGATGCTGCCGCCGTTGGTCATGAGCGGTGCCACTCCGCGCGACAGCGCAATGAGCGAGTACGCCGAGATGTCCAGCGAGCTGCGGAAGGCCTCGCGCCCGATGTCGGAGAAATGCCCCTCCAGCGTGCCCGCCTCGCGCGGCGCAAAGGCGATGGCGTGCAGCAGCATGTCCACACGCGGCGTTTGCTCCGCCACAAAGCGGAAAAAGTTGTCGATGGATTCATCGCTCGCCACGTCCAGTTCGCACAGCGGCGAGTCCTCCCCAAAGTGCTCGTGCACCAGCTTGGCCACGCCTTCCTTCAAGCGCTCTCCCTGATAGCTGAATATCAGCCGCGCACCCGCCGCATGCCAAGCCTTGGCTATGCCGAACGCGATGCTCCGGTGGTTCGCAACCCCTGTTACAATTCCGACTTTTCCTTCCAATGGTTTTTCCTCCGTCATGGTATGTTATTCTACCCCGTCGGCAGCCTGATTTCAAGCAAAATCCAGCTGCGTCACCCTGCGATTTCCCTCAAACGGATCACGCATGACTGGTGGGGGCGGTTCCAATGGATGGGGATGCCCGTGTGCATAAGATGGTCTCCGCCAATGGTTTGGCCGTGGAGTAGGCAGCGGGTGCCGGTGGAATCCGGCATCAGCTCCTCTATGGAGTAGCGCGCGGCGGGATTGAGGCCCGCCAGGGGAATGCGGGTGTGCTGGTCCGTGTATGGGTGCTCCGTGGTGTAGCAGAGCAGCAGGGCCTCGTTCTCGTGGCGGTAGAGCACGGCGCACTCGGGCCCCGCGTAGGGGGAGACGAGACGGTAGAGCTCGCCGAGCTGCACGATGGGGCGCAGCTCCTTGGCCAGGGCGATGCGCTCGCGGATTTCCGCGACGTCGTCCTCCGATAGGGAGCGGGGGTCCAGCTCCAGGCCGAGGCGTCCCATGAGCGCCACGTCGAAGCGGAATTTGAGGGAGGTTTCCCGCCCGGTGTAGAGGTTGGGGCTGGCGGTGACGTGGCAGCCGATGGCATTGGCGGGCAGGAAGTGGATGGCGCTCCACTGCATGAACAGGCGGTCGTGCGCGTCCGTGTTGTCGGAGAGCCAGAATTCCTCGTGGAACGCCGCCGCACCCAGATCCAGTCTGCCGCCGCCCGCGGAGCAGCACTGGAACGTTACATCGGGGTGCCGTTCGCGCAGCCTCCGCATGCCGTTGTAGTAGTTGCGGATGTAGTCGAAGAACAGGTTGCCCTGCATGGCGGAGGGCAGATACGTGGAACCGGTGTCGCTCATTTTGCGGTTGCAGTCCCACTTCACATAGCTGATGCCGGGGGCGGATTGCAGCACGGCGGACACCATGTGGTCGGGTTGCACGGCGGGGTTGGAGAGGTCCAACACCAGCTGGTGGCGCTCCTCCCGCGGCTGCACGCCCGGCAGGCGGATGGCCAGCGCGGGGTTCTGCTCATACAGCGAGCTGCGGGGGCTCACCATCTCCGGCTCCATCCAGATGCCGAAGTCGATGCCGCATTGGCGTGCGTGCTCCGCGAGCGCGGGCAGCCCGTGCGGCAGCTTCTCTGCATCCGGCGTCCAGTCGCCCAGCGATGTGGTGTCGTCCTTGCGCTTGCCAAACCATCCGTCGTCCAGCACGAAAAGCTCCACTCCCAGCTGCGCGCTCTTTTGCATCATGGCGTGCAGGGTGGCCTCGTCCACGTCGAAATGCACGCCCTCCCAGCTGTTGAGCAGGATGCGGCGTGTCTCGTTGCCGCGCGGGATGACGTGCCTTCTCAGATGCCGGTGCAGGCGGCGGGAGGCATCCCCCTTGCCGCGTGTGCTGAACACCAGCACCGCCGTGGGCAGCGCGATTTCCGCGCCTGCTTCCAGCATGTGCGGCGCGTGGGAGAAATCGTGCCCCATGCCCAGGTACAGCTGGCCGTAGGTGCTGTGTTTGAAGGTGAGTGTGTAGTTGCCGCTCCACGCAAGCGCGCCCAGGATGCAGCAGACGCGCTCCTCCTGCGCCGGGGCGCCCAGCGACACGATGAACCCCGGCGTGCCCTCTTGCGCGCACTTGATGCCCGTGGTGCTGCCCACCGACAGCGTGTTGCCGGGCAGCAGCTCCTGCTCGCGGAGGTAGTTCTCGCCCGCCCATCCTCCGCGGAACGTGGTGATGTGGTAGGATTTCGCCCGCGCGGGAAGGGCGGCGGAAAGCGCGCGCAGAATCTCCACGCGGCCTTGCGAGCCGTTGCTCAGCGCGGTATCTTGCGTGAGCACGCCGTCCTCCCGCAGCCGCAGCCTCAGCGTCAGCACGATGTCGGGGTGACGCGGGTCCGCCAGCCTTGCGGTGAGGGCGTTTCCCTCCTGCCGCACGTCCACGGTACGCAAATCCCAGCCGAGCGTTCCGTCCGGCAGGCGCAGGTGGTACGCAAACTCCCCGCTGTAGTTGCCCCACAGCGCGCGGGAGTCGAAATCCGTGGCGGCCGGCGGCCACTCGCAGGCAGGCGCGGCAAAGGCATCGTCCGCCACCGCAAGCGGCGCGCCGAAGTACGACAGCACCAGCTTGCCTTCATCCGTGCAGCGCAGGGAGACTTGAACGTCGTCCGTCCTCAGGTGGTAGCGGTCCATGGTGGGAGAAAAATCATTCTGCCTGGCGAGCCTGGCGGCGCGCCATGCGCAAGCGTTCGCGTTCCTCGTGCGCCTTGCGGCCGCAGGAGGATTCGGGGTTCAGGTCGCGCACGGCCTCCAGCGCGGCAATGGCCTCCAGCAGCTTAGCCTCCGTCTCCGGCGTGTGTGCGCCGTTGGCGCGGTAGCCCTGCGCGTATTCCAGCATCAGCAGAGGGAAGAGCGCACGCAGCCCCAGCTCCTGCCACGCCTTCGGGTTGTTCACGGCGCGGTCCATGAGCTTGCGGCAGTCGGCAATGTTGGTGCGCACGCGCTCGGGTGTCTGCTCCTGCAGGGTAAGGCGGGCGTACAGCAGGTAGCAATCTGCGTCGAAGTCGCGCTTCTCCTGCTCCTGCCGGCGCGTGGGGGATTGTGCGGCCTCCCTGGCTTTGGAAAGGGAAGCCGCGTCCAGCTTGTGGAGGGGCAGGGCGGCATACGCGCCCTGTGCGTCCGATATCACCACGCAGGGCGGCTGCACAGCGCCGTTGCGGATGGCCTCCGCGGCGCTCTCCGCATCTTCCAGGGTGGCGCTCTTGTCCTTCAACTGCCGCTGTACGCAGTCCGCGGCGGGATCCGCCTTCTGCACCAGCTCCATTTGCTTGGCGCAGCGGGAACCCGGCGTGCCGCTCTGCACGTAGAACGTGTAGGTTTCGGCCGACAGCGGAAGAACTGCCGACAACCACAGGACTGCCGGCCTCCAAGGCATTAGTCTGCGCGGGAAATGGTGATGCGCTTGAAACGGGAGTCCGTTTCCTCGGAGCAGGTGCGGATGCCGGGGATTTCCGCCAGCGCGTTGTGCACCAGGCGGCGCTGGTACGCGTTCAGCTTCTCCATCTGCAGGGGCTTGCCCGTCTCCAGCACGCGCTCTGCACGGGAACGCGCACGGCGCAGCAGCTTCTCCTCCGCGCGCTCGCGGTAGTGGTCGCAATCCAGCCGCACGCGCGGCGCGTCCTCCCACTCTGCCTGCACCAGGCGGTTCACCAGGTACTGCAGGTCGTCCAGTCGGTCGCCTTCCTCGCCGATGAGGAAGCGGGCGTCCGGGCTCTCGATCATGATTTGCACGCTGTCCTCATAGGGCTGGGTTTCAAGCTTGAATTCAAAGCCCAGCGGGGTGAGGATGCTGGTAGCGGCTTCTGTGGCCAGTGTGGCGAGTTTTTCGTTCATGGCTGGATTGGTCTTGGTTGATGAAAGGGAATCAGTCCCTGCTGCCCAGGATGCGCAGCAGGTACAGGAACAGGTTCAGGAAGTCCAGGTACAGCGTCAGAGCGCCCATGATGGCGCCCTTGCGGCGGATTTCCTCATCCTCGCAGTACAGGCCCTCCTGCAGGATTTTCTGCGTGTCGTACGCGGTGAAGAGGCAGAACACGATGACGCCGATGACGGAAACCGCGAGGTCAAACGTGCCGTTGCCCCAGAAGATGTTGATGACGCCCGCCACGATGAGGCCGATGAGCGCCATGATGAGCATGCGCCCCATGCCCTGCAGGTTGCGCTTGGTGAAGTAGCCGTAAATGGACATGGCACCGAACATGCCTGCCGTGCAGCCGAAGGCCAGCCCCACCGAGTGCTGCGTGTATGCCTGCAGCACCGGGCCCAGGAAGAGACCCTCCACCGCGGAGAACAAGATTAGCAGCAGTCCCAGTACTGCCGCCGGAAGCGCGCGCGCACCGAAGCTCATTACCAGTACGATGCCCAGTCCGCCCAGCAGCAGCATCCACGGATGCTCCGCCGCGAACATCATGGCATCCAGGTTGTGCGTGGTCCAGGAGGCCACCCCGGCTGTCACCAGCATGGTGGCCGACATCCAGAGGTAGACCTTGTTCAGATATGCCTTGGCCAGGGAGGCATCCTGCTCCCCGTATATTTCTCCTTGGGTGTAGATGGGATTTTCCATGCGTGCCATTTTACCAGCGCAACCCCTGAAGTCAACAACGCGGTGTGTCAGAGTGTGGAGATTGATGGGAACACATGCTGACGGTACTGGTGAATGAGGACGGAATGATTGTCCGGGACCTGGATGCTGTCTTTGTTTGCGCTTGAAAGGTGTGGTCTCACCGTGCTAGAATGACCGCGTGAAAGTTATTGTGGTAACAGGCGGCATTGCATCAGGTAAGTCTACCGTTGTTGAACTTTTGAAGGAGTTTGGCGAGGAGGGCGTGGAATGCTTCGATTGCGACGCTGCGGTGGCGGAGCTACAGCAAACCGGGCGTCTCTCACGCGACCTCGTTGCCGCGTTCGGCCATCACGCGCTGGATGAAAATGGCCAGGTGAACAAGGAGTTCCTGCGGGAATTGGTGCAGAACCATCCCGAGAGGCGCGAGGAATTGAACCACCTGATACACCCGAAGCTGGCGGAGATGTTCCGCGAGGCTCAGGCTGCCGCCCGCCAGCGCGGGGACGTGCATACCTTCCTACTGGATATTCCCCTGTACTATGAGAGCCCGGTGGTGTTTGGCGACGACCACACCATCGTGTGCGTGACGGCTGTGTCCCCGGAGACCCAGGTGGCGCGCTTGATGAAGCGCGACGGCATCGGCAAGCGCGAGGCCAAGGCGTTCATCGCCGCCCAGATGACAACCCAGGAAAAAATCGACCGCGCCAACGTGGTTTTCTGGAACGAGGGCACTCCCGACTACCTGAAGCGCCAGGTGGAGCTTTTCTACGCCACGGAGCTGGCCAGCGAGGCCAACGCCATGCACGCCCGCCACATCGTTATCGACCTCAATGAACTGCGCGTCAAGCCGCTCAACGAACTGCAGCGCCTGGCCGTGGCCAAGGGCCGCAAGGGCTCGCAGAGCAAGCCGCGCCCGGAGCTGGTGGCAGAGTTGGCGCGCACCTATCTCTCGGAGGGCAGCCAGGTGTTCGCCAGCGGCGTGCTGGAAATCGGCAGGGACAATGTGGCCTTCCTGCGAGACCCCGCCCGCAGTTTCCGTCCCAGCGCGGACGACCCCGTGATTCCCCACAGCCTGGTGCAGAAACACGGCTTGCGCGCCGGCAACAGCGTGAAGGCACGTCTGCATCTGGTGCACGACAGGGCTTCCGAGCGTTCCGTGGTTGCAGAAGTCATCACGGAGATTGAGGGCAAACCCGCAGAGGAATACGTGCAGCCCAAGGATTTCGACCACCTGACCCCGCTTATTCCCACCAAGCGCCTCCTGCTGGAGAACCCGGACATCAAGTCGCCCGCCATGCGCGTGCTTGATATCATCACCCCGATTGGCATGGGGCAGCGAGCCCTGGTGGTGGCACCGCCGCGCGGTGGCAAGACCGTGCTGCTCAAGACAATGGCGCGTTCCCTGCGGGCGAACTACCCGGAGTCCACGCTGCTGGTGTTGCTGCTGGACGAGCGCCCGGAGGAGGTGACCGACTTTGAGGAATCCCTGGATGCCCCCGTGTATGCTTCCACGTTCGATGAGCCTTCCCGCCGCCATGCGCAGCTGAGCGACATGGTGCTGGAGCGTGCCCGCCGCCTGGTGGAGCAGGGGAAGGACGTCATCATCATGCTGGATTCCCTGACCCGCCTTTCCCGCGGCTACAACGCCAACCAGGTTGGCGGCCGCACCATGAGCGGCGGTTTGGGTTCCGGCGCGCTGGAGAAGCCCCGCAAGTTTTTCGGCGCCGCCCGCAGTATCGAGGAGGGCGGCAGCCTCACCATCATCGCCACCTGCCTTGTGGATACCGAATCCCGCATGGACGAAATCATCTTCGAGGAATTCAAGGGCACCGGCAATATGGAGATACGCTTGGACCGCGAGCTCTCCGAGCGACGCATCTACCCCGCCATCTCCATCCACCAGAGTGGCACCCGCAACGACGACCGTCTCTACCACCCCGACGAGATGTCGCGCATTCTCCAAGTGCGCCGCCAGCTTGCCTCCCTGCCGGGATGGGAGGGTTTGGAGACCCTGCTGCGCAACATTGCCAAGACCCAGAACAACGCAGAGCTCCTGCTCAAAGGGCTCACAATTGCTTCCCGCTGACGCCGTGCTTGGGCATCATTCTTAATCACAAATCCCCGTGTTTTCCGACACGGGGATTTTTTTCACGTCCTTTCCCCGCGATTATCCTTTACAAGGTGGCCCGCTTAGTGCATCCTTGCCGCCGCCATGAATTTCGCCGAACTCGGTATCTGCCCGGAAATCCTTGAAGCCATCGACATGCTGGGCTTCGAAACCCCTTCCCCCATTCAGGAAAAAGCCATTCCCCCCGCTTTGGACGGCGCGGACATTGTGGGTCTCTCCCACACGGGAAGCGGCAAGACCCTAGCCTTCGCCATTCCCGCGCTGGAGAGCATTGACCCTGCGGAGCGCGCCGTGCAGGTGCTCTGCCTGGCACCCACGCGCGAGCTGGCCGTGCAAATCTGCCGTGAGGTGGACAAGTTGGCCATGTATCTTGACGGCGTTTCCGCCGTGCCCATCTACGGCGGCGCCTCATTCGGACCGCAGCTTTCCGCGCTCAAGCGCGGCGTGCAGTTTGTAGTGGGCACGCCGGGCCGCATCATCGACCTCATGGAGCAGGGCGAGCTGCGCACGGATGCCGTCTCCATGCTCATTCTGGACGAGGCGGACGAGATGCTCGACATGGGCTTCCAGGAGGATATCGAACATATTGTGGTATCCCTGCCGGAGGAGCGACAAACGCTCTTCTTCTCCGCCACCATGTCCCACCCCATCCGCGAGCTTATCAAGCGCATTGCCCGCGACCCGCAGGAGATTACCGTGGAGCGTCCCGTGCTCACCGTGCCCACCTGCGAACAGGTGGCCTACGAGGTGCTCTTCTCCTCCCGCGTGGAGGTGCTCAGCCGCCTTATCGAAATGGGCCGCATGAAGCGCGGCTTGGTCTTTGCCAACACCAAGCGCGTGGTGGACGACGTGGTGGACGGCTTGCTGGCGCGCGGGTATTCCGTGGACCGCTTGCACGGCGACATGCCGCAGACGCTGCGCGAGCGCGTGATGGAATCTTTCCGCAAGGGCAACCTCAACGTCCTGGTGGCCACGGATATCGCCGCCCGCGGGCTGGATATCGACGACGTGGACATGGTGGTGAACTTTGAACTCCCCCGCGAGCCGGAGGACTACGTCCACCGCATCGGCCGCACCGCGCGCGCCGGGCGCAAGGGCAGGGCGGTCACCTTCTTCGGCAGGCGTGATTTCTCCCTCATGGGCCGCATTGAGCGCTTCGTCGGAACACGCATGCAGCGTGAACAGGTGATGACTGCCGACGAGGTGGAGCAGATGCGCCGCGAATCCCTGGTGGACGACATCCTGGAAAAAGCAACGCGCGCCCACGAGCTGCCGGAGGAACTGCGTGACCTGGACATGCCGGAGGAGAAGCTGATGTGCGCCATGTTCCACTTGTTGGCGGAGCGCGCCAGCCGTGAGATTCAGCCCATCCCGGAGGACCGCCCCAAGCGCCACGTGCAGGTGGCGGAAGACGAGCTGCCCGTGGAGAAGGGCAACGACTGGAGCTTGCAGGAGAGCGTCACCCTCTTCATGAACGCCGGCAAGATGCTCCGCATCCGTCCCAAGGACATCGCAGGCCTCCTGTACAACGAAGGCGGCGCGCCCAAGGGCAGCATCGGCGATATCCGCATGTTCCCCAAGCACTCCCTGATTGAGGTTTCCCCGGAGGTGGTGCCACAGCTTATCGAGCGCCTTGCCACCGCCTCCATCTGCGGGTATGAGGTCAACATCCGCCAGGACCAGGGCCGCCC
>R28__coassemble_332_pt1 | contig 21092 bp, 24 predicted proteins | sample R28__metabat2_low_PE_030 | metagenome-assembled genome bin R28 | reverse complement strand
AAGGAAAGCACCGGCATTTGCCGGTGCTTTGGGAGAGTTATGGGATGGCAATGATTTACAATTTAGAGAATTCGCGCGCCTGCGGTGCGTCAATTTTCACCTTGGGCCTCACCCGATGCGCGGGCTGTTTTGATGGATGCGGACATGATGAACGATAACTCGCGGGCCTCCTGCAGCAAGTGCGCGAGAAGCTCTTGCCTGAGCAAGCCTGATTCACCGATGAGCTCTATCCAGTAGATGGATTCGTCCGCTTCCTCTTCGCAAATCTTCAGCTTGTTGACGAAATCGGCACGGCTTTTGCCAAGGCAGGCGGCGCGGTAGTTGGCACCCACGGAGATGCCGCAGCGCAGCAACTGCTTGCCCAGAATATTGCCCTGCGTGTTGTTCGGCAGTTCGCCACACAGGCGAATCACCCGTAACGCAAAGTGCTTTGTCCGCTGCTGTAGCTCGCGCCTATCCATCGTTCCGCTCCGCGCCCGTCAGGGCGCGCTAACTTTCCAAATTGTAAATCGTCAATCGTAAATTGTAAATTACCCGTTGGCGTTATGGCGGAGCATGGCCTCAATGTACCCATCGATGTTGCCGTCCATGATGTCCTGGATGTTGCCGGACTCGTACTGGGTGCGGAGGTCCTTTACCATTTGGTAGGGCTGGAAGACGTAGGAGCGGATTTGGTTGCCCCAGGCGATGTCACCCTTCTCGGAGTACTGGCGGTCTGCCTCTGCGCGCTTCTTGTCCTCCTCCAGCTGGATGAGGCGCGCCTTGAGCATGCGCATGGCCTCCTCACGGTTGCGGAGCTGGGAGCGCTGGGTTTGGCAGGCCACGATGATGCCGGTGGGCAAGTGGGTCAAACGCACGGCGGTTTCCACCTTGTTGACGTTCTGGCCGCCCTTGCCGCCGGAGCGGTAGGTGTCCATCTTCACGTCCGCGTCCTTCACCTCAATCTCGATGTCGTCGGAGATGTCCGGCGTGGCATCCAGCGAGGAGAAGGAGGTGTGGCGCTTGCCGGCGGCGTCGAACGGGCTCATGCGCACGAGGCGGTGGATGCCGCGCTCGTTCTTGAGGTAACCGTAGGCGTACTCGCCGGCAATCTTGATGGTGACGGAGCGAATGCCGGCCTCGTCGCCATCGGTGCTTTCCATGATTTCGGTGGTGAAGCCGTGGCGCTCGCAGTAGCGCAGGTACATGCGCATGAGCATGCTGGCCCAGTCGCAGGCCTCCGTGCCGCCGGCGCCGGCGTGGATGGTGATGTAGCAACCCGCGTCATCGTGCGGGCCGTTGAGCAGGGTGACCAGCTCGAACTCCTCCAGGCGCTTCACCCAGGCATCGTACTCGGTCTTGGCCTCCACGGCCATCTCGGGTTCCTCGGCGGCCATTTCCACGGCCACCTCCACATCTTCAAGGCCGCTCTCCAGGGAGCGGTACTGCTCCAGGCGGCGCTTGAGCGGGTTCACCTCGTTCATCAGCGCGCGTGCGGCCTCCTGGTTGTCCCAAAAGTCCGGCGCGCTCATGCGGGCATCCAGCTCCGCCACTTTCTTTTCCATGCCGGCCAGGTCAAAGATAGCTCCCGAGCTCGGAAAGACGGCTGCGCATGGCCTCCGTGTCGAGCGCCGAGAGATCGATATTATTCGTCTGGTTCTCCATACGCGCGCAGTATACAGGTGCGCGGCGCAATTGTCAAACGCGGAAATCCGCGCCGCGGGGGAAATGCGGCCATGCGTGGGGATACATGTTTTCTGCTTGAAACGTGCGGGCACCTGTGGCAGACTGGACAGCGTTCCCAGATAAACACCATGGCAGAACAGGAGATGAAAAGCGTGAAGGGCGGCGTGACAGCCGCGAAGGGATTTGTAGCAAACGCCATCAGCTGCGGCATCAAGAAGCCCACAGCCACGCGCCTGGATTTGGCGCTGGTGTATTCCGAGCTTCCTGCAACATCCGCCGGCACCTTTACCACCAACCGCGTGCGCGCCGCCTGCGTGCGCGTGAGCCAGGCCCACCTGAAGCGCGGCAACATCCGTGCCGTGGTGGCCAACAGCGGCAACGCCAACGCCTGCACAGGCGCTCCCGGAGTGGCCGTGGCCCGCAAGGAGTGCTCCATCGTGGCCAAGGAGCTTGGCTTGCAACCGCGCGAGGTGGCTGTGTGCTCCACGGGCGTTATCGGCCTGCCGATGCCGATGGTGCGCATCGAGCCGCGCCTGCCGGAGCTCTGCTCCAACCTTTCCGCCAAGAAGGGGCATGATGTGGCGTCCGCCATCATCACCAGCGACACGCGCGAGAAAGAGGTGGCGGTGGAAATCAGCGTGAACGGCAAGCCGGTGCGCATCGGCTCCTGCTGCAAGGGCGCGGGCATGATTTCCCCGTGCATGGCCACCATGATCTGCCTCATCACCACAGATGCCGCCGTGGCACGCGAGCACCTGGACGCCACCGTGCATGAGGGCGTGGAGCATTCCTTCAACCGCATCACCATTGATGGCGACATGAGCACGAACGACACTTGCCTGGTCATGGCCAACGGCGCTTCCGGCGTGAAGCTCGCCCCCGGCCGCCCCGGCTGGAAGAAGTTCACCGCCGCGCTCCACCACGTCATGATGGAGCAGGCCAAGCACATTGTGCAGGACGGCGAGCGCGTCACCAAATTCGTTACCGTCCGCGTGAAGGGCGCACCCACCCCGCAAGAGGCCAAGCGCGTGGCGGAGGGCGTTGCCAAGTCCTCCCTCGTCAAGTCCTCCTGGAATGGCGGGGATCCCAACTGGGGGCGCATCATCCACGCCGTGGGTTACTCCGGCGCACGCGTGAAGGAAGAGAAGGTGGACATCGACATAGCGGGGCTGCCGGCCTGCCGCGGCGGCATGCAGACCACCACCAAGAGCGACGACCTGCGCGACCGCGTGCAGGCGCGCGAGTTCGAGGTGCTCATCAACCTCAACATGGGGAAGGAGGAATACGTGGTGTACACCACGGACCTCTCCCCGGAATACGTGGATTTCAACCGCTCCGAGTACGCCTACTGGAACCAGGCCAAGCAAGACGGCCTCACCCATTGACAGCGGCATCAAACCATTGCCATTCCAAAACTCTCCCAAAGCACCGGCATACGCCGGTGCTTTCCTTTGCCACCGCGGGGGGGTATGCAACGGCCAAAAGCCTTGTGTTTCACACATTTCTTGCCACTCGGGGCAAAAAAAACGCGAGCAATGTGATTTTTTTGAAAAAATTTAGGCATTTTCCCGTTCCCCTGCTTATAGGAGGGTAGAGAGAGCCGTTCTGCCGCCGATGCGGCGAGCAGGGGGCACCTCACCAAACATAAAAAGGAAACAAACCATGTCCCATACCGTATTCCACATTGAAAACCGCGTTCTGCCCGGTCTGAAGCCCGGAGCGGCCATCCTTCCCGTGAACACCCCGGTACACCACCCCGAGGTCATCATGCTGAACCATATGCTTGCAAATCCGTCCAAGAACTGATAGTCTTCCTATAGTGTTTGGCATGTGGATGATGCGCCGGTGACGGGCGTCATCGGCAACATGGCCAAACACCGCTTCCTTAACCTCGAATCTGCCCCCCCTGGGGGATATGTCATGAAACTAATCTATACCGCAACACTGCTGCTCTCCGTTTTGGGTACAACCGCCTGGGCTACCCCGGCGGATGCCGCTCCTGTGGCAGGATTTATGGCCAAGGCCGCCAAGAAACCCGCCGCCAAGGCTCCCAAGAAATCCCCCGCCAAGGCCAAGGATACGGATGAGGAGAAGGAGCGCAACGTGCAAAAGGCCGCACGCGAGAAGCGAAAGGAGCTCAAGGATGCCGGCGTGAAGAACATCCGCGTCAAATCCCCCGACTGCTGGCCCAAGAAGATACCCGTGCCCGCCAACACGGAACTCACCGCCCTCCCCCACAAGGAAGGCGACAAGGAATACGTCTACGAGAGCAACAACTACAGCTTCCACTCACCCGTGCCCATCGGCCCGGAAAGCTGCAAGACCATCGGCCGCCTGTTCGAATGCGCCTTTGCCGCCAACAGGGCCATTGCCAAGGTGCTTCCCGTGGAGCGCGCCAGCAAGGAGCGCACCGAGAAAAAGTACAAGGTCATCCTCTGCCGCACCAGGGCTGAGTATTATTCACGCGGCGGCTCCCAGGGGTCGGACGGCATGTTCACCATGCAGGCCTCCATGCCACCCATCAGCGGGGATATCACCGGGATGTCCCCGGAGGAACTCCTAGAGAAATACGGCAAGGGCGAGGCCACCATCCCCCTGACGCAGACTCCCACCCAACTGCCCGACACCGCGCCGCTGAACGAAGAGCAAATCCGTGACGACTATGTGCTGGTGCCTTTCGAAGCTCTCGGCATGGACGAGAACGGCAAGATTGTCAAAAACGACATCAAGACGCGCACCCTGGTGCACGAGCTGACGCACCAGAACTTTGCCCTCAACCGCCTGAACACCTGGGGAGACGAGGGATGGGCGGAATACGTGGGCTACGTTCCCTATGTGGGCGAGGATTTGGATTTCGACCGCTGCTTCGCCGTCATCCTGCACGAGGCCCAGAAAGTCTCCGGCCAGGGAGGCCTGCACTTCACCTGCACCCTGGAGCAGTTCCTCCGCATGCCCCAGCAGGAGATGTACGCCTGCATGGGCAAGGGCCAGAACAGCTATCTGCTCTCCGCCATGCTCATCACCTTCTTCGTCCACCTGGACGGCAACCGCGGCGTGAACGCCATTCGCGCCTACATGAAGGCCCTGCGCGAGGGCAAGCCCAAGGATGAGGCCGTGGACACCCTCATGGCCCCCTACAAGGGCGGTGAGAACCTGCAGAAGGCGTTTATGAGGGACTGGTCCCAGCGCAAAGTCGACGGGCTCAGCTTCCAGGGGGCTGCCGCAAAGCCGCAAAAGGGCAAGAAGAAGTAGCCCGCGCGCGTCGGTCGCACCCTTTTTTCCATCAAAAATTCCCACGCCGCCACATGTATCCCGAAGAAGTGTGGGATGAACACAATGGGTGTGCAATGATTGGAGGTAACGGGCGTGGTGGGTTAGCGTGCGTTGGCGCTAATACGCCCTTACCGCGCCGCAAGCGGCGCGCCCCTTCGGGGGCCGTCGGGCGCTTTCTGTGACTTCCGGCCTGGGCTAACTTTGTATCGCCATCGGGATGGCGACTCAAGGGGTAGCCCACTCGAGGGTGGGGATTGACCACGTTGATATGTTCGGCCCGGAGTCCCGCCGCTCCGCGGCGGGGCGTATGAGCGCCAAAGCTTGCACCTCCCGTAGGCCTCGGCGTAGCCTTGGCAAAGACGGGTCCGAGCGTTTTTATGAGATGGCAATGTTGTAAATTAGGGTGGTGCTAGCATACCTGCAACAACCCTATTCACCACCCATGAATACACCCGCCAACCGCGCGTTCAGCGCCAGCTACTCATGTGACCGCCTCAATCGCGAACGCCTCAACAACCCAGTGTGCTTCTGGTTGTAACTAATTGGCATTCAATGCCCAACATTAACATTAAAACATACTTTCATGAAAATACGTTCCATCATGCAAGTATACTTTCATTATAGGCTTGACATGAAGGCGCGTGGCGGTATAATGGCAGTGATATGAGCATATTCAGCGATGAGCAGATATTGGAGCTTTTGAAGCGGAGCAACCCCTGGTGGCAGGGGGAGCGTACGTTGCAGGAGCTGCCGCCGATACACCGTGCGGCATACCATGAGGTGCTGGAAACCGTCACGGCGGAAGACGTGAGGCGGTTTGCGGTGCTGTCGGGCGCGCGTCGCGTAGGCAAGACGACGGTACTGCTACAGGTGGCACGGGCACTGCTGGAGCGGGGGGTGTCGGCGGAGAACATCCTGTACATCTCGTTCGACGATCCCATCCTGAAGCTCAGCGGGTTCGCGCAGGTGCTGGAGACCTACCGCAGCTACATCCCGCACACGGGTGTGCACTATTTTCTGCTGGACGAGGTACAATACGCGGAGGACTGGTCCCTGTGGGTGAAACGGCTGTACGACAGCGAACCTGAGCTGCGGCTGGCGGCCACGGGCTCGGCCAGCCCAAGCATCGAGAAAGGGGCGTCCGACAGCGGGGTGGGGCGGTGGCGCGTGTTCCGCATGCCCACGCTCACCTTCGCGGAGTACTGCGCGGTGGCGGGCGTGGAGAACCTGCCGGACAGCGTGCCGGCGGTGGAGGAGCTGCCCACCATGGAGCGCGGCGCGTTCGGCATGCTCATGATGCGCCTCTCGTTCCTGCAGCCGTACTGGAACCGCTACCTGGTGCAGGGAGGCTTCCCGGAGCTCGTTCATTTGCAGGACACCGCGCGCGCCCAGCAACTACTGCGCGAGGATGTGGTGGACAAGGTGCTCAAGCGCGACGTTCCCGCCCTGTTCGATGTCCGGAACTCCGTCTTTCTAGAGAAAATCTACCTCTACCTCTGCCTCAAGAGCGGCAACATCATCAACTACGCGGAGATGAGCAAGGCCCTGGGCGTCACCAAGCCCACCCTTTCCCGCTATATCGACTACCTGAGGGACGCCAACCTCATCTACATCAGCCACTCTGTGCTCGCCACAGGCAAGAAGGGCCTTTCCGCCCAGCCGAAAATCTACATAGCCGACGCAGCGCTGCGCAACGCAAGCCTAGCCCTGTCCAACCCGTTCTCCGACAGCGCAGACCTGGGCATGGTGGTGGAAACCGCCGTCTACAAGCACTTCCAGAACGCCTACGCCCGCTCCGCCAAGGTGGGCTACCTCCGAACCCCCGGCAAGGGAAAGGAGGTGGATGTGGCCGTGGACTTCTTCCCGCACGACAAATTCATCCTCTGCGAGGCCAAGTACCGCAACGATTCCGAACTGGCTCCCAGCGACGCCCTCCCCAACCTCTGCCGCGATGGCAGGGCCGCCGCGTTCGTGGCCACCAAATCCGTTAATGATTTCACCATTATGAAACCTTTCGCCGATGGTGGCATACCCATCGTCAAAATCCCCGCCTTCGCTCTGTGCTACTTGCTAAATGCTCGTTATCAATAGACAACGACATCATGAAAACATACTTTCATGATAACGCGCTATAGCATAAAAGTACACTTTCATGTTATAATAAACGCCTGGCAATCAATGATTTTTGAAACAAATGGGCCTCACCACGCCAGGTTGGGGAGGTCGTAGATGAAGATAGGGGCTTGCGGGCCATGGAAGGAGGGTTCCATCTGGTATCCGGAGCGCTTGTTGAAGCCGTTGTTGAAGAGAACCTTGGCGGAGGCCGGGTTGAAGGCGAAGACGTGGGCGGAGATGGGCTTGCCGAGGGGGCGGAGTTTTTGAAGGAAGAGGGCGAGGGCGCGGGTGGCGATGCCCCGGTTCCAATAATCGCGGCCAATGTAGTAGCCGAGCTCAATCTCCGGGCCGCGGTCCACGGCGCCGATGTTGCCGGCCACTTCCCCACCGGCGCAGACGGCGAACTGCATCATGCCGGGCTGCTGCGCGCGGGAGATGAAATCCGCGGCGTGCTCCTGCGTGTAGGGATAGGGCATAGTGGCGGCTAGGTTGGCCAGCACCTGCGGGTCGTTCAATATCTGCGCCAGGCGCGGGGCGTCGCTCTCCTGCCAGGGGCGCAGGGTCACTTCCAGGTTGTCCCTCATGCGGTGGTGAGGGTGACAATGAGCTTGTGGAGGACATCCCGCGTGTCCAGCTGGGTGGAGACGAGCTGCTTGTCGGCCACGGCGCAAGCCTGCATGTCGCGGCGGGCCTTCTTGAGGGTGAGCTTGCCGAGGGACTTGGCGGCGTTGAACATGCCGAAGGCGTTCACGCCGCCGTCCTTCTTGGTGGGCAGGAGCTTGCGGCCCTCCTCCGGCAGGGAATTGAGCGCGCTCTCAAACGCGCGGTAGTTGCCGGCGCTCAGCTGGTAGGTGTCCAGCAGCAGGCGCGCGCAGAAGCGGTTGCGGACGGTGGGGACAATGGCGGCGCGCATGATGGAGACAGCCTGCTCGCCGTTGTCGAGCTGCTCGTTGACGAGGCGGAGGGCGCGGTGGCAGCTGCCGCTCTCGATGGCGCGGGAGATTTCAAAGATGATGCCGTTGCGGGAGACCGCCACCATGAGATCCACATCCTCCAGATTGACCTTGCGGCGGTCCGGGCCGAGGTAGACGTCCAGCTTGGCGACCTCGTTGGCGATTTGGCGCGAGCTCTCGTTGACGCGGTTGACGAAGAGGTCGAGCGCGTCGGTATCGAAGGTGATGCCGTAGGGCTTGGCTGTGCGCACCACAAGGGCGGCCACCTCGGATTCCCAGCCGGGGCGGGAGATGTCGATTTTGCTGCTCTCCTTCATCTCGGCCGTGGCGGAGAGCTTCTTGAAGAAGGTGCGGCGCTTGTCCATCTCGGATGCGCTCAACAGGAAAAACGTCTCCGGCGGCAGGTTGCCCAGGCAGTCCACCAGCCGCGCCAGGGCGTCCTGCACGGCCTCGCTGCGCACGCCCTGCGGCGTGTCGCCCATGAAGGTGGCGCCGCGCAGCCACACCACCTTGCGGCCGCCGAACATGTTGATCATCTGCAGGCTGTCGATGGCGTGGCGGATGATGCCCACGGCCTCGTCCACGGTTGCGGCGGCGCCGTCGATAGTCTCGTTGCCCCACTCGTCTGTTCCCTCGGTGAGCTCGGCGTACCTCTTCTGGGCGGCGGCGGCGGAAGCCCCCTCGTCGCTGCCGAAGAACACAAAGCTGGCGCAGTCTGCAGCCATGCGGGTATTACACCAGAAATCGCGCGCCAAGTCAAGGAGCGCCGCAAGGAACTCAGCGGAATTGACTTGCAGTGGCTCATGGGTTCTGCTAGAATGCAAGCTACTTGATTCCACCATTATTATGTCTGAAGAAAATCTCCCTCCCATCCCCACGCAGGTGCCGCAAGAGAAGGAAATGTCCGTTGTCCTGGGCGTTCTTGCCATCGTCGGCTCCCTGTTCTGCTGGATTATCGGACTCATCCTCTCCATCATCGGTCTGTGCAAGTACCGCAAGGGCAGCACGGGCCGCGTGCTCAGCTGGATCGGTCTCATCATCTTTATCGCCATCACGGCCATCTACGGCTTTATTCTCTATGCGGGTGTGCAGGCCGGCAAGGAAGCGATGGAGAACATCAAGCGCGACCACCCCGAGTTTACCGAGCAGCAGCTCCTGGAGTACATGCAGGATCCCGCCAACAAGGCTGAGATTGAGCAGTACACGGAGGAAAGCGTGAAAACCAGGTTCGGCATTTGACGCTTGCGCCGCAGGCGCGCCTGGGATAGAATGGGCGCGTATGATGGATTACGCGCCGCTCATTGAGAAACGCCGCGCACGGCTGGCAGAGCTGGAAACGCAGATTGCGGACCCGGCCCTGTTCAACGACCGCACCCGCGCGGAGGAGCTGATGCGCGAGCACCGCCGCGCACAGGAATTGATGCGCGACTGGGACGAGCTGCAGTCCGTCCTCCGCCAGCTGGAGGAAAACCGCGAGCTGGCTGCGGGCGAGGACGAGGAGCTTGCCGCGCTCGCGCAGGCGGACCTGGCAGAGCTGGAGCCGCGTGTGGAGCAGCTGGAGGAGCGCATCCAATACAGCCTGCTGCCGCGCGATGCCACCGAAGACCGCGACGCCCTGGTGGAAATCCGCGCCGGCACGGGCGGGGATGAGGCATCCCTCTTTGCGGGGGACCTGCTGGGCATGTACCAGCGCTACGCGGACTCCCGCGGCTGGAAGTTCGAAATTCTGGATGCCAGCCCAAGCGATGTAGGAGGCTTCAAGGAAGTCACCGCGCGCGTGTCCGGGGAAGAGGTGTTCCGCTACCTGAAATACGAGAGCGGCGTGCACCGCGTGCAGCGCGTGCCCGTCACGGAGACCCAGGGGCGCATCCACACCTCCACCGCCACGGTGGCTGTGCTGCCGGAGGCCGAGGAGGTGGACGTGGAAATCCGCCCGGAGGATCTGCGCATCGAGACCTGCCGCTCCGGCGGCGCGGGCGGCCAGCACGTGAACCGCACGGAATCCGCCGTGCAGATTTTCCACCTTCCCACCGGCATCATGGTGCGCTGCGAGCAGGAGCGCTCCCAAATCAAAAACAAGGAAACAGGCATGCGCATCCTCCGCGCACGCCTCTTCGAAATGAAGCAGCGCGCCGCGCAGCAGAGCTATTCCGAAAAGCGCCGCGCCCTTATCGGCTCCGGCGGACGGGAGGAGAAAATCCGCACCTACAACTTCCCCCAAAACCGCCTCACCGACCACCGTATCGGGTACACCGCCTACAACCTGGACATCGTCGTCACCACCGGCGCATTGGATGAAATCATCTCCCGCATGCAGCACACCGAAATGCAGGAGCGCATGGACGAATTGAAATAACGACACGATGTAGATAATCACTTCCATGCAATCTATTACCCAACAAGCTGAGATATAGATATGGCTCAAATCGTTGTTAAAAGCATGCCCGTTAAGGTTGTTCAATTGAACGACATGGATTACATATCCCTGACAGATATCGCCCGTTTCAAGACGGATGATCCGTCTGCTGTCATCGGCAATTGGTTAAGGAATCGTAATACTATTGAATATCTGGGAATATGGGAACAATTGAACAACCCCAATTTTAAACCCCTCGAATTCGAGGGGTTTAAAAAAGAAGCGGGCTTGAATGCCTTCACCCTGTCTCCTAAAAAGTGGATAGAGAGTACGGATGCTATTGGAATTTCGGTTAAATCCGGACGCTATGGTGGCACCTACGCCCACAAGGATATAGCTTTCAAGTTTGCTGCATGGATCTCGGTTGAATTCGAACTGTACATCATAAAGGAATTCCAACGTCTCAAGGAGGATGAGCAAAAACAGTTGGGTTGGTCTGCAAAGCGCGAGCTTGCTAAAATCAACTATAGAATTCACACGGATGCCATTAAACAAAACTTGATACCCAAAGAGGTGTCGGCCCAGCAGGCGAGCTTCATTTATGCGGATGAGGCAGATGTCCTTAATGTAGCCTTGTTTGGGATTACGGCAAAGCAATGGCGCGACGGCAACCCTGATAAATGCGGCAACATGCGCGATTATGCATCCATCAACGAACTGATTTGTCTTTCAAACATGGAAAATATTAATGCCGTCTTTATCGACAGCGGGATGTCTCAATCGGAACGATTGGTAAAGCTCAATAAGATTGCCATTCAGCAGATGAGAGTGCTCGCGGAAACCTCTGCACGCAAATTGCTGAAATAACTTTCGCGTTTCCATTCGCACTTTCACTTTGAAATCCACATGAAAACCGTCAACGAGGTCCTGACCGGCGGCACGCAGTACCTGGATGCGCGCGGCATCGAGGGCGCGCGGCACTCCATGCAAAGCCTCATGGTGCACGTGCTGGGCTGTGACCGCACCTGGCTGTACCTGCACTTCGACGACCCGCTGCCGGAGGAGCGCCTGGCGCCGCTGCGCGAGCTGCTGAAGCAACGCGGACAGGGCGTGCCGCTACAGCACCTGCTGGGCAGCACGGAATTCTACCGCCGCGAGTTCCGCACGGATGCGCGCGCGCTCATCCCGCGCCCGGAGACGGAGGAGCTGGTGGAACTGGCGCTGGCACGCGCAGAGAAGCGCGTGGGCATGCGCGTGCTCGACATGGGCTGCGGCTCCGGCATCATCGGCATCACCCTCGCGCTGGAGCTGGCGCCGCACCATCCCATGGTGGTGATGGCCGACATCTCAGACGCCGCGCTCGCGCTCGCGCTGGAGAACGCAAACTCCCTTGGCGCCAAGGTACAGACCTACCGCAGCGATTTGTTCTCCGCCTGGAGCGACACCGCGGAAAGCGCCATCACCCCGCCCACCCCCTTTGACCTGGTGCTGGCCAACCTGCCCTACGTGCCGGACGGCGAGCCCGTGGCCGCCGAGGTGGCGCACGACCCCGCCACCGCCCTCTACGGCGGGCCGGACGGCCTGGACGTGGTGCGCCGCTTCTTGGAAGAGTCCCTGCCGCACCTCGCCAGCCGCGCGCTCGTGGCGCTGGAGGTGGGGCACGACCAGGGAGAACCCGTGCGTGCATTCATGGAAAGCCTGGGGTTCACCGACACCGAGGTGCTGACCGACCTGAGCGGCAAGCCCCGCTTCCCCATCGGCCGCGCACCCGAACGCAAGGAAGAGCCGCAGGAGAAAACGGCGCACCATGATGAATGAGGATTGGCTCATCTATCCCGGAGTGAAACGCACGGCGGCCGTACTGGCGCGCGTAGCGCTGGTGAGCATGCTGGCGTGGTCTCTCTGCGCGGTGCTGGAGATTGCGTGTTCCGCACTGGCAGAGGCGCTGCAGAGCAAAGGCATGCTGATGGCAGCCGTGCTGTGCGGCTACGGCTCCATCCTGTTCCCTCTGGTGGCCGTCACCTGCCTGGGACCGCTGGCGGCATGGTGCCACCTGGTGCTGCCCTCCGGGCGCGGCAGCCTTTTCACCCGCTTTTTCACCCAGCTGGGGGCGTTCCTTTCTGTGCTCATCCCCGTCTGCGCCGTGTACGCGCTCACCATGCATGAACTCCTGCTGGCGCGCCAGGCGGAAATCCCGCTCTACATCACGGCCATCATCTTCTTTGCGGTGCTCATCAACCTTCCCAACATCAAGGCCGCGCCCATCCCCCTGCGCGTCCAGCTTGTCCTTTTCCCCCTGTTCCTGCTGGTTTCTATGATGGTGGAACCCATCCCCCTGCAAGCGTGCTTTGCCCTTCTGGCCACCGCTGCGGGCTTCTATCCCCTCCGCCTTCTCGCCTCCACGGCAGAGCGCATTGTCTCCCTACCCGAAAAAGAGGATATCTAGCGCGCACCGTTTTGCATGACCGCCCGCGTATTGGCGGCCAGGTGGGCGGCGCCGATGCGGCGGATGGGCGTGCCGGCAAAGAGCTCGGCAAACGCATCCTCCGACAGGTTCTCTATCTCGGCAAGCGGCATATCGCGCAAACGGGCGGGCATGAGCAGGTGGGGGTCGATGCGCGCGGGCTTGGCGGATGCGTTCCACGGGCAGGCCTCCTGGCAGGCGTCGCAGCCGTAGAGGCGGTTGCCGAGGGCGGCTGCTATTTCCGGTGGCATGGGTTCCTTGGCCTCGATGGTCCAGTAGGAGAGGCACTTCCTGGCATCGCATGCGCCGTTACGCAGGGCATGAGCGGGGCATGCATTTTCACAGCGGCGGCAGTTGCCGCAATAGCTTTTCATGGGCGTGCCGCAGGGCAGCTCCAGCGTGGTGAGAATGGAGGCGAGGAAGCAGTATGAACCGCTCCCCGGGCGGATGAGCAGGCCGTTGCGGCCAATCCATCCCAGCCCCGCGCGCCACGCAAAGAAACGCTCGCTCACGGGACCGGAATCGGTGAAGCAGCGCTGCACGCCGCCGTACATCTGCAGCGTTTCGTCCAAATCCGCCAGCTTGTCCGCCAGCAGCTTGTGGTAATCCTTTCCCTGGGCGTAGCGTGCCACGACGCCAGGCTGCGTACGGGCGTCCTCCCGCGCGTATTCATATGTCAAAATGACAACGCTGCGCGCACCGGGCAGCACCAGCTGCGGGTTGAGGCGCGCGGGCAGGTGGCGCTCCATCCACTGCATGCCGGCGTGCATGCCCTCCGCCAGCCATTGCTTCAGACGCTCACCTTGGTCGGCATCCGCCGGTGCAACGCCCACGGCGGAAAACCCGAGTTCCCGCGCGGCGTATTGCAGCGCCTGAAAGGGGGCACTCATGATGCAGACCAGCCGAGGACGGCCTTTCTAAGCCGCTCCGGCCAAGGATTCGCGAGCGGGAGGGAATCCACGACGCGCAGCGCGGCATTGCGAATGCGCTCTCCTGCCGGGGTGGCCGCGTTTTGGAGGGCCTTGGCATTCTCCTTGAAGGCAAGGCGCTGGAGGTTGGAGGAAGCCTCTCGGTTGCCGAGTTCCGCGGCGCGGCGGTAGAGTTCCGCGGCGCTCTGCGTGTTGCGGCCAATCCCCTGGCCGAGTTCGAACATAACGGCCAAGTTGTTCATGCAGTCGGTGTCGCCGTGCTTCACGCCCTCACGGAAAAGGCGCGCGGCGTTGTGGGGGTCCACGCGGTGGCCGAGCCCCTTGTAGCACATGTAGCCCAGATAGAAGTAAACCTTGGGAGTGCCAGGCGCGCGGCGGGCAACATCCATGAGCATCTTCCACGCCCGGCGCTCGTCCCGCTTCACGCCCTTGCCGAGCATGATGCAGCGCGCCAACTCCACCTGGGCCTGGTCCAGGCCGGTATCCGCCGCGCGCTTGAACCACTGCACAGCCTGCAGGATATTCGGCTCGCAGCCGTATCCCCGCTCCAGGAAACCCGCCAGCAGAAACATGGCGTTGGGGCGCAGGGATGTAGACAGCGGGTTGTCCGTATCCTCATTCTCCGCCAGGCGCCGCGCCAGCTCCAAAGCCTTCTCCGGCTGCTCCGGCAGGCCCTTGAAGCGGCCCTCGTACACATCCAGCAGCTTGTAGGCCGCGGGGATGTACACCGGAGCGGCATGCTCCAGCATCTCGGTCACCTGCTCCACGTTGCCGTTGCGGGTGTCCACCAACATGGCATTGGCCTGGGCGAACATACTGCGCGCATCCTCCATGCTGGGCGTGGCCTGCGGTGCCGCCGCCACCGCCAGAGTGGTGGCCAGGCAGGAAAGGACGCACACGACAGGGACTCTCAGGCGCATACAGAAGGGGAATCAATCTTCCGAGTATTCCGCCCAGGACGAGCTGGTTTCCCACACGCGAACGCGCTCCAGGCGCACGCAATCCCGCACGGGGTAGGAACCCGCGCCCTGCTTGGCGCGCTCCAGGGCCGCCTGCGCGTGGTCGAACACGGTCTTGGCCATCGCCTCGCTGGTGGGGTCGGAATGCTCGAAGGGGATGATGCGCTCCCCGTACACGGCGCGGAACTGCGCGTAGTTGGGGTCGTCTGTGTTCATGCACAGGGCGTGGTCGAAACGCTGCAGGAACGTCCCCACCATCTCCTGCACCGCCTTGAAATCCAGCACCATCTCGTGGGAATCCAGGGAGTCTGCGGCAAAGACCAGCTCCACGCTGCGGGTGTGGCCGTGCGGGAACTGGCAGTTGCCGGGGTGCTTGGAGAGCAAATGCCCGCTCTCCAACTCAATCCGCTTGCATATACGGTACATAGCACTACTTCAAATAGTACCTAGTACATGGTACTTGGTAAATCCCATCAATTGATGGGCGTGACTCCCTTCTTCAGGATGATGTTGCCGTACTTGGCGGTTTCCCCGCTGATGATGACGGCGTATGCCTTCTTGGCGCGCTCGTAGAAAGCGTAGCGCTCCATGCGCTCGATTTCGCCGTCGTAGCCGAGAGCCTTGCGGTACTTGGCCTCCACGGCGGGGTCGAGCGTGTCGCCGGGCACGGCTTCCATCATGATGACCGGCGTGGCGTAGCTGTCCAGCTCCAGCAGCGGGCGGAACCCCGCCAGCAGGGCGTCTGCACCCAGGCCGTCGGCGCGCAGCACCTTGTCGTTGAAGGTGTGACCGGGGAAATGGGCATCGGAGATGACGATTTCGTCACCATGGCCCATTTCGCAAAGGACCTTAAGCATATCGGGGGAAACAACGGGGGAAATTCCTTTCAACATAACTCGCGTATCATGGCACACACGGACTCTCGCGTCAATCAGAAAAAAAGCCGGTGACACGTCCGCTCTCCCTCTTTTTTCAGATGTCAAAAAATTTTTCTTGCCAGACTGGTAATGGCGTGATACGTAGGGCTCAACTATGGACGTCTTTTACTACGTTATCTACGCATTAATCCTCGTTCTTTCAGTATCTGGGCTTATTGTTGGCGTTACCAACGATGCCTGTAACTTCCTAAACGCCTCCCTGGGCTGCAAGGCGGCACGGCGCAACACCGTGGTGGCGGTTGCAGCGGCGGGCGTGCTGCTGGGAGCCGTCTTCTCCAGCGGCATGATGGCCGTGGCGCGCAGCGGTGTGTTTGTGCCATCCATGTTCAACTTTGAGGAAATCATGCTTCTGCTGTTGGCGGTGATGGTGGCCAATGTCATCCTGCTGGATATCTTCAACACGCTGGGGCTTCCCACATCCACCACGGTGGCGCTGGTGTTTGCGCTGCTGGGTTCCGCGTTCGGCATGGCGGTGTACGCCTCCGGCGACGGGCACAGCGTGGCAGACTACCTGAACACGGGCAACACCATGACCATCGTCTCCGCCATCTTCCTCTCCGTGGCGCTGGCCTTCACGGTGGGCTGCGCGGCCATGTGGGTGTCGCGCCTCATTTTCACCTTCCGCTACCAAGGGGTGTACAAGTACATAGGCCCGCTGTGGTGCGGCTTTGCCTTCACGGCCATCACCTACTTTGCCTTGTTCAAGGGAATGGCCGCCAGCCCGGTGGTGCCGAAGGAATTCATGGCTGCGCTTCAAGCGCACATGGGGCTGGTGCTGCCCGCCTGCTTCGTGGGCTGGGTGGTGGTGGCCGCCTTCCTGCAATACATCTGCCGGGTGAACACGCTGCGCCTCACCGTGCTGGCCGGCACCTTCTCCCTGGCGCTGGCCTTCGCCGGTAACGACCTGGTGAACTTCATCGGCGTGTTCATGGCGGCCAAGACCTCCCTGGCTCTCGGGCAGGAGTGGGTGGCCGGCGGCGGCGACCTCTCCCAGCTGAACATGGGACGGCTCACCGAGCCCGTCCAGGCGGACACGCTCTACCTCTTGGGCGCGGGTCTGCTGATGGTGGCGGTGCTGTTCTTCTCCAAGAAGGCGCGCAAGGTTTCCGAGACCGAGCTCAAGCTCTCCGCAGCCAACACCGCCAAGGAGCGTTTCGGTTCCAGCCTGGCCGCGCGCGTCATGGTGCGCCGCACCGTGGAAACCGTGCGCCTGGTGGAGCGCATCACCCCCCGCCGCCTGCGCGAGGCCGTGGTGCGCCGATTCACCCCGCTCACCCCGGAGGAGGAGAGCTCCACCGGCGCCTTCTACGACCAGGTGCGCGGCTCCGTCAACCTTACCGTGGCCGCCATGCTCATCTCCGTAGCCACCTCCTTTGAACTTCCCCTCTCCACCACATACGTCACCTTCATGGTGGCCATGGGTTCCTCCCTGGCAGACCGCGCATGGGGACGCGACAGCGCCGTGTACCGCATCACCGGCGTGCTGGCCGTGGTGGGCGGCTGGTTCCTCACCGCCCTGGCTGCCGGCTTTGCGGCCTTTGCCGTGGCACTCATCATGGCGTACGGCGGTGTCTGGGGCGTGGGAGTCATGATGGTCCTGGCCCTGGGCCTGCTACTCAAGTCCGCCCTGGCAAAATCCGGGGAAGCCTCCGGCACGCACATCCTGGACATCAGCAAGGAGCAGAGCCTGCGCGAATTCGGCAAGGGCGCAGCCGACAACCTGGGCCGCATGTACGGCATCTACCGCGCCATGGTCAAGGCGCTCATTGCCGAGGACTACAAGGCTCTCAAGCGGCTCCGCAAATCCGCCCGCACCATCAAGCGGAACCTAGAGTTGCTGGACGAAAACGAGGTGACTCCCCTGCTGGCTTCCCTGCCTAAGGAGGAAACACGCCGCGGCCAGATCATCTACCGCATCCAGCAGATTTCCGCCGCCACCTGCCACAGCCTCCTCCTTCTTGTCAAGAGCAGCTACAATCACCTCGACAACATGCACGAGGGTCTCTCCGAAAAACAGGGCGACGACCTCATGCGCATGGTGGAGGCCATCGACCGCTTCTTCCCCGGCCTCACCGACATGCTCGCGCAGGGACGCTTCCACGACATCGAAACCCTGCTGCAGGAGCGCGACCACCTGAGCGAACTCTTCGCCCAGTGCATCGAGAGCCACCTGCTCAACCACGCAGACGACGTGAACCGCATGCGCACCAACATTCTCTACCTCACCCTGCTGAATGAGACCCGCGCCATGAACGCCCACGCCTTCGCGCTCATCGACCGCGTTCAGGCCCTCTTCCTGTCCTGCGACAACAGCATAGAAGATTCCGCAAAAAAAGATTGAACACTTGCCCTGCGGGCGGTGTCTGCGGATATGTACTTGACATATTGAAAAACATCAATACAATTACAACCGTGGGCACCACCGCAACCAAGAGCAGCCGTCAAGCCTCCCCGCAGAAAACAGCGGAGCTGGCTGCCTTTTTCAAGGCACTGGGCAACCCCGTGCGGTTGCGCATTGTGGAGCAGCTCATGGGCGGCGAGCGCTGCGTGTGCGAGCTGCATGCCAAATCCGGTAAAGACCAGTCCACCATTTCCAACCATCTCGGCGTGCTCCGCCACAGCGGCGTTGTCGTATGCGAACAGCGCGGCAAGAACGTGTACTACCGCCTTGCACGCCCCTGTCTGGCGGATATCATCCGCTGCCTGCAGGGACGCTGATTGCACCTTTCCCACCTCACAAGGCAAACCATTTCTTACACATTGATATATGCAAATATGACAACACAACAAAACACCATCATCATCTATGGCCCGGGCTGCGCCCGCTGCGAGGAACTGGAGCTGCGCGCCCGCCAGGCGGTCAACGCGCTGTCCGGACAATACACCATCCGGCATGAACGGGATGCGGCAGCCATGGCGGCGGCGGGCATTCTGAGCACGCCCGCGCTGGAACTGAACGGCATCGTTCTCGTCAGCGGCAGAGTGCCGTCCCTCCAAGAGCTGCAACGGCTGCTTGCCGAAGCTGCGGGAAAGCCCGCAGGCTGCACATGCCAAACAACAGAGCCCGCCTGCGGCTGCAACTGCAAGTGCGCCGCCAAGGGTGCGGGAGGAAAGCGGTTCATGCTCTGGGCAGCGGCTGCGGTGCTGGCAATTGGCGGCATCAAATACATCAACCACAGCCAAAGGGCAGAGGTGCCCGCCGCCGCCACCGCCGCGGCGGCAGACGTGCGCGCCGTGTACTACACCTTCGGCAAGCGCTGCACCACGTGCCTGCGCATGGAAACATGGGCGCGCGAAGCGGTGGAACAAAACTTCGCGCAAGAGCTGGAACAGGGGGTGCTGCGCTTTGAAACGCAGGAGGCCGACGCCGACACCGCCCGACAGTATGGACTGGCCACCAAGAGCCTGCTGCTGCACCGCGCCGGGGCTGCACCGCGTACCGTGAACCTCACCCGCATTTGGGAACTAAGCCGTGACGAAGCGGCCTTCAAGGACTATGTGACAGGCGAAATCCGCACCTTTTTGAACGCTCATGAATGAACTCCTTCTCGTAGGCGCAGGCATAGCGGCGGCACTCTCCCCCTGCCCCTTGGCCACCAACATGGCGGCGGTGGGCTATATGGCGCGGCAGGTAGGCAACGGCAGGGCGGCGCTTCTCTGCGCGCTGCTCTACGCGGCAGGGCGCATGGGCGCATACGTGCTGTTGGGGTTGGTGCTGCAAGGCGGTTTGGTTTCGTTGCCCGCGCTCTCCTATTGGTTGCAGGAAACCCTGCCCCTGTTCATGGGGCCGCTGCTGCTGCTCACAGGCCTGGTGCTCACGGAAGCCCTGCCTTTGCCCGCTTGGCTGCACAGCGCAACGCCCCGCCGCAGCACAACCGACGCCCTGCTGCGCGGGGGCGTGTGGGGCGCCCTGCCCCTGGGTGCTCTCTTTGCGCTGGCTCTCTGCCCGCCGAGCGCCGCCCTGTTCTTCGGCGTTGCCCTGCCCACGGCGGCGCAAGGGGCTGCACCGGCCTGGATCGGCATCTCCTGCTTCGGGCTCGGCACCGCTCTGCCGGTCATGGCGGCGGGGCTACTCCTCACAGCAGGAGGCACCTGCGCTGCACGCCTGTTGCACTGCCTGCCCGCCCTGCAACGCACCCTGCGCTGGGTCGCGGGCGGCGGCCTGTTCCTCCTGGGCGCCTGGCTGACGCTCACCACCACCTAACCCCTCCCCTCTATCATGATACAGACCCTTGCCGATTGGCTCACGTACGACCTGCTGGAGTTCTCCCCCGGCACGCGCTTGGCGGAAAGCGTTGACTTCTTCCTCTACGACACCATGAAAATCCTGCTGCTGCTCTTCGGCATCAGCTGCCTCATGGGCTGCGTGAACGCATGGTTCCCCGTGGAGCGAGTTCGAGCCTTTTTGACACAGCGCAAGCTCTACGGCATGCAGTATGCGCTTGCCGCTTTGTTCGGTGCCGTGACGCCATTCTGCTCCTGTTCCTCCGTTCCCCTGTTCATCGGCTTTGTGCGCGGCGGAATTCCGCTGGGGGTCACCCTCGCCTTCCTCATCACCTCTCCGCTGGTCAACGAGGTGGCGGTGGCCCTTTTCCTGGCGACATTCGGACCTGAAATCACCTGCATCTATATCGTCAGCGGGCTCGTACTGGGCATGCTGGGAGGTGCCCTGCTGAGCCGCCTGCACCTGGAGCGATACCTCACCCCTTGGGTAACGGCACAGACAGCGGGCGCAGCCTCCACCCCGACCGCAGGGGGCCAACTCCGGTTCCGCCGCGTGGTGCAGGAGGCATGGGGCATTGTGCGCGGTGTCTTGCCCTATGTGCTTGCGGGCATTGCCATTGGGGCAGCCGTCCACGGCTATGTGCCGGAAGCCTACTTCGCCGAGCTCTTGGGCGGCGGCGAGCTCTGGAGCGTTCCACTTGCCGTGCTCTGCGCCGTTCCGCTGTACGCCAACGCCGCGGGCATTGTGCCCGTGATTGAGGTGCTGGTGGCCAAAGGCGTTCCCCTCGGCACTGCCATCGCTTTCATGATGGCGGTGGTCGGGCTCTCGCTGCCGGAGGCCATGATGCTCAAAAAGGTCATGCAATGGAGGCTGCTGGCTGTCTTCTTCGGCATGGTGACGCTGCTCATCATCCTCTCCGGCTACCTTTTCCATTTCCTGCTGTAAAAAACAAAAAAAAGATTGAACACTTTCCCCGCGGGCGGTGTCTACCCTCCATAGCCCATGAGTATGGGCACCGCTTTTCAAGAGTGTAGTTTCAGGAAGTTTTGTGTTGGTTGACCGGCGGACGCTGTGAAGCGTCCGCCGGCCTTCTTTTACGCGGAATTTCGGGCACGCTGAAAAAAAATGAAAAAAAATCAAAATTATGCTTGACGTTCGATTTTTGTTCGTGTATAATCGGTCTCACGCCCCACTTACAGGGCAGCCCGAAAGGCA
>R28__coassemble_331_pt1 | contig 21094 bp, 18 predicted proteins | sample R28__metabat2_low_PE_030 | metagenome-assembled genome bin R28 | reverse complement strand
CCCGCAACCATGCGGGTTAGCGCTCCGCTACCGGAGCGCTATGGGACGGCAGTGAATGACAATAGTACACCCTAGAAGATGAAGAAATCCACCGCGCGGAGACGCACGGAGCCGTAGAATTTCTCATGGATGAGGCGCACGCGCTGGGTCTGGTAGGCCTCGGCGGCGGCGCGGAGCTCTTCGGTGACGGATTCCGGGGCGTGGTTGGCCAGCAGGCCGCTTTGCTGCAGGTAGGAGATGGCGATATAGGTGGCGGACACGGCGGCTTCCGCGGAGGGAAGGTCCTTCACGCCCTCGTAGCGCTTGGCAAGGGCGTTGAAGATGCGGATGAGCTCCGCGGTCTCCTCTGCCGTGTAGGGTTTGGAGACGGCATCTGCCGGCAGCATGCGGAAAAGCACGGGCATGGGCAGCCAGGTGATGATTGTCTCGTACTGCTCCGCGGGAATGTCGGCGTACTGGGCCATCACGCTCATGGAGGGCACATCAATGCCGAAGAGCTCCCCCCAGCGTTCCAGGGCCTGCTCCGCGGCATAGCCTTGGACGCCGCTGAGGTTGCCGTTGCCCATGGCCTGCAGCAAATCCGTGAAGGCGGCGGGGCAGCCCAGCGAGCGCGCGAACCCGGCTGCGGCGAAGTTGTTGGCGTCGGTAATGCGGCCGGCATCTGCCTTGCGCTGCAGCTGGCGCAGCAGCAGCACGCTCTTGATGGCGGTAGCCTGCTCCAGACGCTTCAGCGGGGGAAGCGCCTTCACCTGAGCCTCCGTGGGCGGCAGGGGGAAGTGCTCGGCAGCCACGGTGGCGTACGGCTCATGGCCGGTGACGGCAAGCATCCATGCGGGCATGCACGCGCACGGCTCCTGCGCGGCCAGCGGCAACGCGGCCAAGGCGGCAAGAATGAGCGTGCGCGGCGTCATAGAAGCATCAGGAGATTTCGCCGAAGTAGAACTTCTTCTTGCCGCGGCGGATGATGAGCACGGAGCCTTCCAGCGCGGCGGAGGCGTCCACGGCGAAGGCTGGATCCTTCACGGGCTCGCCATTGATGGAGATGGCGCCGTTGCCGATGAATTCGCGGGCCTCGCGCTTGGAGGAGCAGATGCCCGCGCCCACCAGCACATCCGCCAGCGGTCCGGGGGTGATGCTTACGTGCGGCACGTTCTTCATGCCGGCCTTGATGTCCCGCAGGCTCAGGCTCTTGAAATCACCGGCGAAAAGCTTTTCACTGATTTCCACGGCGTGGTTGAATTCCTCCTCGCCGTGGAGGTCGGTGACGATTTCGCGGGCCAGGGCCTTCTGGGCCAGGCGCTGTTCCGGGTGCTCCGCATGCTGGGCCTCAATCTCCGTGATTTGCTCCGGGGTGAGGAAGGTGAGCCGCTTGAGGTAGGAGATGACGCAGCTGTCCTCCGTGTTGATGAGGAACTGGTATAGCTCGTACGGGCTGGTCTTCTCCTTGTCCAGCCACAGGGCGTTGCCCTCGCTCTTGCCGAACTTGTTGCCCTGGGAGTCCGTGACCAGCGGCATGGTCAGCGCGAACACCTCGTCGCCGGTGGTCTTGCGGATCAGCTCGATGCCTGTGGTGATGTTGCCCCACTGGTCGCTGCCCGCCACCTGAAGGTCCACCCCGCGCGTCTCGTGCAGGTGCTTGAAATCAATGGCCTGGATGAGCATGTACGAGAACTCCGCATAAGAGATGCCGCTTTCCATCTGGCGCCGCACATGGTCCTTGGTGAGCATGTAGCCCACGTTGATGTACTTGCCGTAGTCGCGGAAGAAGTCGATGACGTTGAGCTCCTTGATCCAATCGTAGTTGTTGACCACCTCGAACCCGAAAAGGCGCTCCACCTGGGCCTTGAGGGCCTCGTAGTTGCGGATGACCTCCTGCTTCTGCTTGAGCTCGCGCTCCACCGTGCCGCGGGGATCGCCGATAAGCCCAGTGGCCAGTCCCACCAGCAGGATGGGCGTGTGCCCCGCCTTCTGCATGCGCCGCGTAATCAAGAAGCTAGAATAGTGCCCCAGGTGCAGGCTGTCCGCCGTCGGATCCGTGCCGATGTAGAACGTCATCCCGCCCTTGTTGAGCTTCTCGATCAAATCGGGGCTGGAAATCTGGTTCACCAGCCCGCGCCATTGCAGTTCTTCGTAAAAGGTCATTGCCATGCGTTTCCTTCTCCTTGGAAGTGCGCGCATGTTACCACACGGGCGCGAAACTGTCAAAGGATTTGGAACGCGTTTTCGGCCGCGACCCCGTGCAAGTCACGTTGCAGGCTTGACACACCACGGTGGGTTGTGGCATGATGCGCCCGCACCACGGCTCCGTCGTTCAATGGATAGGACGAAGGTTTCCGGTACCTTTGATGTGGGTTCGATTCCCGCCGGAGCTAGAGAGGATGTACAATGAGATTGCACCCGCGGGGCGGGTGGTGTAGAATGGGAGCTGGACATGATGAAGGAACCCATCGTCAAGAAAGTGGAATCCATCAGCGTGGCGCGGTTCTACGAGACGTACCGCAACACGCTGGAGATGCAGCTGCTCAACAGCCCGCTGGGGATGACGCGCCCCATTCTGCAACCCACATTGAACCGCCCGGGCCTGGCACTGGCCGGGTATTTCGGGGACTTTGCCCATGAGCGCGTGCAGGTGTTCGGCGCGGCGGAGGTGGCGTACATGGCGCAGCTGGGGGATGACGATCGGCGCTCCCGCCTGGAGCTGCTGCTCAAGATGGACATCCCATGCATCATGTTCTCGCAGGGCCACGAGGTGCCGGAGGATTTGCTGAACATGGCAGACGAGTACCGCGTGTCGGTATTCAGCTCCAACCTGCGCACCACCACGCTGGTGAACCGCGCCACCATCATCCTGGAAAACGAGTTTGCAGACAGCGTGACCCTGCACGGCTGCATGGTGGACGTACGGGGCGTGGGCGTCCTGCTGACGGGCGAAAGCGGCATCGGCAAGAGCGAGATTACGCTCGGCCTGGTGGAGCGCGGTTCCTCCCTGGTGGCGGACGACATGGTGCGCGTGCGCAACAGCAGCGGCGAGCTCATTGCCACCTCGCCCCAGCTCAGCCGCGGGTATATCGAAATCCGCGGCCTCGGCATCATCAACGTCACCAACCTTTTCGGCCTCAAAGCCTTTAGAAACGACAAGCGCGTGGACCTTGTCATCAACCTCATCAACGGCCAGCAGAACGAGCTGGAGCGCCTGGGCCTGGAGCACAAGACCACCACCATTCTGGGGGTGGAGGTGGAGCACCTGAACCTGCCGGTGGCGCCGGGCCGCGATATGTCCCGCCTGGTGGAAGTGGCGGCCCTGGGGCGCTACCTGCGCGGCAGCGGCTACGACATGGCCGGCGAGTTCAACCGCCGCCTCAACCTGGAAATTCAACGCAACTCTCAACCCCCGCACCAGTCATGACACCCCTCAACGATATTGTTACCCTTCTGGACACCACCCTGCGCATTGCAGAAATCCATGATGCACCCGTGGCCCTCAACGGCCTGCAGGTGGAGAACAACGGCTGCGTCACCAAGGTGGCGCTTGCCGTGGACGGCTCTCAGCGCACCATCGACGACGCGATAGCGGCGGGAGCGGATTTGCTCATCCTGCACCACGGCATCTTCTGGAGCGGCCTGAGGCCGCTCACGGGCTGGTGGAAGGCCAAGGTGGAAGCCGCGTTCAAAGCCAACCTGGCCATCTACGCCGCGCACCTGCCGCTGGATTTGCACCCGGAGCTCGGCAACAACGCCGGTATCGCGCGCGGGCTGGGGCTCACCGACATCACGCCGGAAATTGACTACCACGGTACCACCATCGGCCTGGCCGGCACCTACCACGGCACCGTGGGCGAGCTGCGCGACGCCTACGCGGCACTCACAGGCGCGGAGGTCACGGGCATCGTGCACGACCCCGCCGCGCCCGCCGGGCGCATCGTGGTGTGCAGCGGCGGCGCCGGGGAGGAAATCTACCAGGTGCAAATCAAGGGCTACTCTACCTACCTCACGGGCGAGGAGAACCACTGGGTCTCCAACGCCGCGCGGGATATGGGCGTCAACATGCTCTTTGCGGGCCACTACGCCACGGAAACCTTCGGCGTGAAGTCGCTGGGAGCCCTGCTGCAGGAGCGCTTCGGGCTGCCCTCCGTGTTCATCGACAACCCAACGGGCATGTAAGGCATGGTCATTGTGGTGGATGACAGCAGCGGCGCGCGGCTCGACCAGTACCTGGTCGGGAAGCTGCCGGAACTTTCCCGCGCGCGCATTCAGGCCCTGCTCAAGAGCGGGGACATCTTGGTGAACGGAGCCTCCGCAAAGCCCAAGACCCCGGTGGAGCGCGGCATGCGCATCGAGGTTACCATCCCGGAGCCCGTGGCCGCGGAGGCGCAGCCGCAGGACATCCCCATCTCCGTGCTGTACGAAGACGCCGACGTCATCGTCATCGACAAGGAGAGCGGCATGGTGGTGCACCCCGCCGCGGGCAACCCGGACGGCACGCTGGTGAACGCCGTGCTGTTCCACTGCGGAGATTTGTCTGGCATAGGCGGCGTGGAGCGACCGGGCATCGTACACCGCCTGGACAAGGACACAAGCGGATGCATTGTGGTGGCCAAGAACGATGCCGCGCATTTGTCGCTCACCACGCAGTTTGCGCGCCGCATCACCTCCAAAGTGTACCTGGCCGTGGTTCAAGGCAGGCCGAAGGAGGACGAGGGCACCGTCTTCACCAACATTGGCCGCCACCCCGTGAACCGCATGAAGATGTGCGTGGTCAACCCCGGCAGCGGCAAGCCCGCCATCACGGATTGGCGCGTGCTGCACTATGATGCATCCACGGATTCCACCCTGGTGATGTGCACGCTCCACACGGGCCGCACGCACCAGATACGCGTGCACATGCTGCACCTGGGACACCCGCTGGTGGGGGATTGCATCTATGCCCACCCGCAGCGCCAGAAAGCCAAGCCCGGGCGTCTCATGCTCCACGCCTGGCAGCTTGCCTTCAACCACCCCCAGAGCGGCAGGCGCATTGCCGTCACCGCCCCCATTCCGCCGGAATACCAGCCCTGGCTCATCGGTCTGGAACTCCCGCAGCCCGATATGTCCGCCCCCGCCCACGCCGCGGATATCCTGGACGAGGAGGACGAGTGATTGACGATTTGCAGGGACCCCGCGATGCTGTTTAGTGCGCGGTGGGGAGGTCCATAAGGGCGACGCCGCGGAGCATGTAGTTGTGCGGGGAGACGAGTTCCGCTTGCCGCGCGGCCAGAATGCACTCGCAGAAGGGTTGGGGCGTGTGGTTGTCATCCGTGTGCACAGGCAGGGAGGTGGTGGATTCCGACTCCTCCTCGAAGCAGACGAAATCGCCGATGCCCACATCGCCCTTGTAGGTCTCCAGCACCCTGACAAACCAGACGGTGCGGTAGTGCGCCACGCGGCCCTGTTCCGTCTGCTCCACATGGACGTGGCGGTAGAACACGCGGCACTGGGCGCGCACAAGGACGGTGCTTCCCTCCACCATCTTTTGCCATTCGGGGGAATTCTCGGCGGGCGCCCTGGTTGCCCACTCCAATCCAAGGCCGCTCAACCGCTCCACCTGTCCCCACACGGAGCTCATGCACCCCAGTGCCACCGCCAGCATTGCCGTCTTGAAAATCTTCATGACCGGCAATATATCACACACCTCCCGCCCGCGGCAATCCTAATCCGCCACGGCATGGGGCTTCCCGTTATTCCTCCCCCAATAGCCAGCGCACCGCGTTGATGTGGCGGATGCCGCCATAGTCTGCGGTGGAGTGGTCGCGCGTGAGGATGAACTTCGGGTGGTTGTCGCGTATGGCTTGCAGGGAAGCCAGCTCGCGCGCCCGCGTGGCGGGATCGGTGATGCTTTCGCTCACCTGGTAGTAGGCGACGGCCCTGCCCTTGCGGGCTACGAAATCCACCTCTATGGAATTTGTTTTGCGCGCGGCGGCATCCCAGCGGTCCACCTTGCCGATGGAGACGCGCCAGCCGCGGCGCAGCAGCTCGAAATACACCAGGTTCTCCAGCATGTGGCCAGAGTCCTCGCGGTCCTGCCCCATGAGCAGCGTGCGCAGCCCCAAATCCACGAGGTAATACTTGTTGAGGGTCTTGAGCAGCTTGCGCCCCTTCACATCGTAGCGGTCCACCTTGTACAAGAGGTAGCTGTCGCGGAAGGCCTGGAGGTAGCTCTCCACGGTGTTGACGGATACCTTGACGCCATCCGAGCCCATGGTGTCCGCAATCTTCTTCACGGATATTTCCGAGCCGATGGCATTGGCCATGAAGGCGAGCACGCGCTCCAGGCGGGCGAGTTCGCGGATGCCCTTGTTGGCGGCGATATCCTTGATGACGATGCTGTGGTACAGGTCCTCCAGGTAGCGGGCGGTTTCCTCCGCGTGGCGGTCGGCATCGAAATGAGTGGCCTGCGGGAAGGCGGTGTCGTGCAGATAGGCGTCGTACAGGTCATCGGGCTGCCCGCGCAGCTCCGGGTGCGCCTCCGCGTATTCCTTCAAAGAAAGCGGCAACACGTGGATTTCAACATAGCGCCCGGCGATGGAGGTGGCCCATTCCCCGGACTGCAGGCGCGAGTTGGAGCCGGCGAGGTACAGGTCGATGTTGCCGCGGTCCATCAAGCTGCGCACTGCCCGCTGGAAATCCCGCACGTTCTGCACCTCGTCCAGGAACACGTAGTTGCGCTTGTCCGGCAGCATGCGCTCCGCTATGTAGTCGTGCAGCCTGTGGTAGTCCAGCAAGGGCTCGTTCGCCACGTCCTCCAGGTTGATGCCCAGCATCTGCGCCTCCTCAACCCCCTGGCGGCGCAGTTCCCGCCGGAAGAGCTCGAACAGGGTTGATTTGCCGCATCGGCGCACTCCCGTCAGGATTTTGATCAGGCCCTTGTCCTGAAAATCCTTCATCTGGCGGATATAGGTCGGTCGCTCTATCATTTTATATCCCCTATGGGATTGATATTACAGCCCGACACACATGATTGCAAGAAGTTTTTTCAGTATAATGAAAAAAAATCGAGAAACGAGAAGTTTTTTCAGTGGGAGGGTGTGCGGCCCTTACTTTTTCCCGTCCTTCCGCAGCTGCTGCAGAATCCAATCATGCTTGGCGAGGGCGTGCCAGCGCGCGGCATCGGCATTCGGCAGGGCGCACCAGCACATAAAGGCATAGCCGTCCATGCTGACACAGCTGTGTCCGGCGACTTTGGGGTAGGAAACACGCTGAACAGTGCCGTCCGGCATGGTGAAAAGCATATATATGATAAATGCGGGGTCGAAGGCGACGCAATTGTCGTCCTTCACAGGCTCTATTTTGAGGATGAGGCTGAGCAGTTCCGCCTTCTCCGCCCGGGAGAGCGGAATCTCCCTGTTTTCGATACCGGAGACCCCGCAATCGCTGAAGACCAGCCGCACATCCGTGCAAGAGCGTGTGAGCGCCTGCAAATTGTCCACGAACTTGCGGCTTGAACGCGCCTTTTCCGCATCCTCTGTGGGCGTGTACTGCACTTTGCGTATATAGCGGTCATTCACTCTTGGGGTGTCGGAAGCCTGACCGCCTGAACACTGGGCAAGAAGCAGCGAGGCGCAGGCACATGCCAATATGTATCCGTATGGTTGGTGTTTCATCATTTCTCTACTCCCTTTATGCAACTTTCCGCCCGAATTGTCAAAAAAAAAAAACCGTCAATCTCCATTATTTGCGGCGTCTTGCGGCCAAAGCGGCAAGCGCCAGCAGGGGGAGGGTGGTTGGCTCCGGGACGGGATAGGGGAAGCCGAGGAAGGAGGTGCCGAGGATGTACATGTCGTCCCCGTACCAGGGCAAATCATCGACGATGAAGGAGGTGATTCCGAGGACCGGGGTGGGGTCCAGGGCATCTGGCAGGGTGGCTTCGATGAGCTCCACGTTGGCGGAGAAGATTTGGGGCACCTGGAACGCGGTGCGCAGGGTGTCGTCGTCGGAATCCGTGAGGTAGAGCGTGATGGGCATGCCGGTGGCGTCATCGAATACGCCGCCCCACAGGGTGGCGGCATGCACAGCCTCGTCCCCGCCGAGGATGAGGGAGAGGGGGCGGCCGGATTCAAGCACGTCGCGCAGCTTGAGGGCAAGCACCTGCGCATCCACGCCTTCATCCGCCATGGTGATGAGTTGCGGTATCAGCGACAGGGACTCTTCCGTGGTAAGCACGTCATCCATGACGGCATGGCGGTAGTACCCGCCCCTGCCCTGCCCGTATTCGGTCAGGGGCGGCTCCGGAACGGGGAACAGGTCCAGGAAATACCATGCCATGCCGTAGACGGCGAAGCCGGACGCGTTCTCGAAAGAATCCCGCAGCAGGTGCCACACGGCATTCGGCTCCCTCAGGGAGGGGTCTACGTCGCTTTTCGCCATGATGTCGGCATGCTCGCGCTGCCACCAGTCGATGATGTTCGCGGCGGATGCCGCCCAGCACATTTCGCGGTCCGCGTCCTCCGGGGTGAAGGACTTGTTGGCATCGTACCAGCCCCCTTCCAGGGAAACGCCGGATGCCCAGAACTCCGCGGCCGCCAACGGCGGCAGCAGGCATGCCAACAGGGCTGTGATGAGGCTTTTCATTATTCTCCCAAGACGCTGGCGAGCATCTGGCCAATGCCGTGGAAGGCGGCTGCCACGCGGTTCTGGCCGGGGTCCTCCAAGGCCACGGGGTGGCCTTCGTCGCCGCAGGAGCGGGTGCCGATGTCCAGCGGAACCTTGCCGAGCAGGGGCACGCCGAGCTTCTGAGCCTCGCGCTCGCCGCCGCCCTCGCCGAAGATGTTGTAGACGAGACCATCGCTGGGGCAGACGAAGTAGCTCATGTTCTCGATGATGCCGAGGATGGGGGTGTTGACGCGCTGGAAGAGGCCCACGGCCTTGCGGGCATCGATGAGCGCGACCTCCTGCGGGGTGGTGACGATAACGGCACCCGCCAGCTCCACGGTCTGCACGATGGTGAGCTGGATGTCGCCCGTGCCCGGAGGCATGTCCAAAATAAGGAAGTCCAGACCGCCCCAGTCCACGTCGCGCAGGAACTGCTGGACGTAGCGCGTGGCGAGCGGGCCGCGCACGGCCACGGGGGAGGCCTCGTCAATCATCAGGCCCATGGAGAGCAGCTTCACGCCGTGGGCCTCCACGGGCAGGAACTGCTCCTTGTCCGTGCAGCCGGGGCGCTCCTTGGTGCCGAACATGAGCGCCATGGACGGGCCGTAGATGTCCAAATCCAGCAGGCCGGTGCGATAGCCGAGACGGCTGAGCGCCACGGCCAGGTTGGCGGAAACAGTGCTCTTGCCCACGCCGCCCTTGCCGGAGGCCACGGCAATCACGTGTTTCACGCCGGGCACGCTGGACTTCCAGTCGGCGGGGTCGTCGTTGGGACCCTTGGCCTTCTTCTGTTCGGGAGCGTGGTGCTCGATGTTGACATCCAGCTTGGCAAGGCCGGGCAGCTCCTTGATCACGCCCATCACGTTCTCGTAGATGTAGCGGGGGACATCGCCGTTGCGGCTTTCCACCACCAGGTCCACCTTGACGTGGCCCTCCGGCGAGACATCAATGTTCTTGACGAGACCGAAGGAGACGATATCACGGCTGAAGCCGGGATATTTCACGGTGGTGAGGGCGGCGCGGATGAGCTCGGGGGTCAGTTTGGAATCAGGCATAGGTTGAAATCAGGATTGGGGTTTCTTGGAGAATCGCTTCCAGGGCATGATGATGGACTCCACCACCCACACGAAGGCGGAGCAGCACGCGCGGAAGGCGTAGACGAAGGGATGCAGCACGCGGCGCATCCACGGCAGGCGCTCGTAAAGCAGGGTGGCCGCCACAATGCTGCAAATCATGCTGAACTTGAAGATGATGCCCATGTGGAACTCGATACCGAACTGCTCCAGGGCAAGCTCCGCGCACAGCACCGCACCCACAAAGCCCACCAGCAGGAACGCCGTGTAGTTGAGGATGGGGTGCTTCTCAATGATGCCGATGCACCAGCCGGCCACCAACCGCAGCGCGGCAATGCCGATGAACACGCCGATGCAGACCACCCAGATGTGCAGGGCCTCCGGGATTTCCGTGACGTTGTTCACCATGCCGACGGCGGCCACCACGTTGTCCAGCGAGAGCGAGAGGTCCATCATCTCGATGCTGAGGATGGTCATGAGGAAGGATTTGCCCTGGCGCAAGTGGTGGGATTCGGAGCCCTCCGCCTTGGGGCGCAGCTGCACGTGCTCGCAGCCCAGGTAGATGAGGTAGACGGCGCCGAACCACTTGACCCACATGTTGTGCATGAGCCAAGCCACCAGGGCGAGCGCGATGCCGCGGAAGGTGTACGCGCCCACCAGGCCCCAGCGCAGGGCGGACTTCTGCTGGTGCTTGGGCAGCTGGGCGGCCATGGCGGCGATACCCAGCGCGTTGTCCACGGAGAGCAGGCCTTCAATCAGGATGAGATTGAAGATGACCATGCCGCTGGCATACAGGAACGCTCCCATATCCGGGATGCTGTTCCAGGTGCTGACGAGTTCTTCAAACATTGCGGGTCAAGGTGAGGGGAATCAGGATTGCAGGGTTTCCACCAGGGTGGCGGCGCAGCGCACGCACTGCGTGCACGGCACGCGGTTGACGCCCTTCAGCTCGCGGCAGTGAATCGCGCCGTTTTCCGCACGGAAGCCTTCGATAATCTGCTGAGCCTTGTCCGGCAGCACGCGCGTGGCGCCGTAGAGTGCGCCGCACATGCCCTCCGGGGCCCTGCCGCCGCCGCATGCGGCCATTTCCTCCAGCAGGTCCTCCCTGCCGAAGGCGGCGCAGACGGTCTGCGCGCAGTTGTAGGAATGGGGAGGTTGGCGGAAGGTGCTCAGTGCTTTTTCTGCAGTTGTCATGGTGGTGTAATGTGGGGATAAGGTTATCGGAGCATGCGGAGGGCGCGCCGGGTGGCATCGAGGGCGGCGTCCACGTCCGCATCGTTGTTGTACATGGCCACGGAATACCGCACGGTACCCGTGATGCCGAGGCTTTGCATGAGCGGCTGGCAGCAGTGGTGACCCGTGCGAACCGCCACGCCCATCTGGTCCAGCAGCGTGCCCAAATCATAGTGGTGCACGCCATCCACCACCACGGAAACCAGCGCCCCGCGCCCGCCACGCGGGCCCAGCACCCGCACGCCGTCCAGCCCGCCGAGCCCGTCGTACAGGCGGTCGGTGAGCGCGCGCTCGTGCGCGGCGATTTCCTGCACTCCGATTTCCTGCACGTAACGCATGGCAGCGGCGAGGGCGATGTTGCCGGCGATGTTGGGGGTGCCGGCCTCATACTTGAAGGGGAGTTTGTTGTAGGTGGTCTTGGCGAAGGTGACCTCCTCGATCATCTCTCCGCCGCCCTGCCACGGCGGCAGGGATTCCAGCAGCCCGCGGCGTCCCCACAGCACGCCCGTGCCCGTGGGTGCATACACCTTGTGCCCGGAGAACGCATAGAAGTCGCACCCCAGCGCGGCCACATCCAGCGGGGTGTGGCCCACCGCCTGCGCGCCGTCCACCAGCACCAGGCAATCCGCACGGTTGCGCTTGGCCGCGGCAATGATTTCCTCCACGGGGTTGACCAGGCCGAGGGCGTTGGAAATCTGCGGCACGGCCACCACGCGCGTGCGCGGTCCGAGCAGCGCGGTATAGGCCGCCATGTCGAAGGTGAGTTCCGCGGTGAGAGGCACCACGCGCAGCTGTGCGCCCGTGCGCCCGCAGAGCATCTGCCACGGCACGATGTTAGAATGGTGCGCGTCCGTGGTCACCACGATTTCATCCCCCTGCCCCACAATGCCGGCGAATCCCAGCACCATGGCCACCAGGTTGATGGCCGCCGTGCAGCCGGAGGTGAACACCACCTCGTCTGCGGAAGAGGCGCCCAGGAAGGCCGCGGCATCGGCGCGGGCCTGCTCGTGCCGTTCGGTGGCGATGCGGCTCAGGCGGTGCGCTCCGCGGTGGATGTTGGCGTTCTGCGTGGTGTAGTAGGTGTACAGGGCATCCAGCACCGCCTGCGGCTTCTGCGTGGTAGCAGCGTTGTCCAAGTACACCGGCGCGGTCTCGGCGGCGCCGGCGGTGAACATGGGGAACTCTGGGCGGCAATCACGCATCCGCGCTTCCTCCCTTCAGGTGTCTGGCCATGCGGTGCGCCGCTTCCGGCACGTATTCCTTCCATTCCCCGTTGTCCTCCTGTATCATCTTCACGATGTCGCGCGGGGTCTTGAACAGAAGCTTCTGGTTGAAATACGGCACCTCGATGATATCCCCGCCGGCCTGGAGGTGGCGGTAGAGGTAGTGGTATTTCTCCGGCGCTCGGTAAGTGCCGGCGGTGACGAATTCGCCCGTGGTGCGGTTGACCCACGGGGTGACGTAGAACTTGGTGTTGTTGACGAAGATGTGCCCCATGCTGGCGAGGATGCCGCCGGGGGTGTCCGCCCACTTGTCCTTGAACAGCTCGTTGAGCAGGCCAATGGAGAGCGCGATGGCCACGGGCTCCGTGGTGTACTGCTTGAGCATGGTGGAGAGGCGGTGGAAGTGGGTGATGTTGGTGACCATGACGGTCTTGCCGAGCGCGGCGAGGGTATCCGCGCGGTCCAGGAAGGACACCAGGTCCACATCCTGCCCGCGCAGGAGGTTGGAGAGGGAAATCTCGCAAATGTCCACCACACGCCCGTGCTGCTCCTGCGGCAAGGCCTCCAGGAACTTCTTGTGCACGCTCTCCATCATCTCCATGTGGATGTTGCAGATGGGCATGAAGCTGCCGCGCATGAGGACAATGGGGCGCTTGTAGAGCAAGTCCGCGGGCTGCGCCACCGTGCCGTCGGGGCAAAGGATGGTGGCCTCCGTCACGCCGCTCTGCACCAGCTGCAGCGCAAGGATGCGGTTGTCGAACATGCTGAACCCGTGGCCGGAAAAACGCATGAAGTCGATTTCGTAGAACGCGCGGTCCAGGTTGTCCACCACGCCCTGCACGAACTGGTCCATGTGGTCGCGCTTGTAGAAGAGGGAATGCAGCAGGTTGACGCCCAGGATGCCCAGCACGCGCATCTGGATATCATGGTCCGGCACCAGCAGGCGCACATGCATCACAAAGTCGCTCGGTTCCGCTCCCGGTTTCAACTGGAACCGCACGCCGATCCATGCGGACCAGTCTCCGTTGTCCCGGTAGGCCTTGCACTTGCAGGTGTTGGCGTAGGCGAAGAAGCAGGTGTCCGCCCCGCGCTTCTCGCCCAAGCGGTTCACCAGCTGCTTGTACTCGTAGTCCAGCATCTGGTGCAGACGCGCCTCCGAGACATAGCGCTTGACGGGGCCGTAGAGCGAGTCGCTCACGGTCATGTCGTACGCGGAAATGGTCTTGGCGATGGTACCGGCGGCACCGGATGCACGGAAGAACCAGTTGGCGGTTTCCTGCCCGGCACCGATTTCAGCGAAGGAGCCGTAAACGGCGGGGTCCATGTTGATGCGGAACGCCTTGTCTTGCGTGGCAGCTGCTTGGGTGTATTTGGTGGTAACGGGCATATAGGCGGGTATGTTAAATTTCCAGGGGGATAAGCGGGAGGTTGCGCATGGAGCGCGGTGCGGGCAGCTCGATGGTGCTGTCCACCTTGGGTGCGGTTTCCTGGCTGTCGGATTCATCCACTTCCTCCACCTCCTCGGCGGAGGCATCGGTGTCCGGCAGGTCCCCCGCGGAGGCGTACTTGGGCTTCAGCTCCACATCGCAGTTGTACGGGTCCTGCCCGGTGAGGACCGCCCCCTTGGGCAGAACCGGCAGCACGGGCAGCACGCGGGAGGCGTTCATCTGGCCCGCGCTCATGTCCAGGAAGTCAGAGAGCGACGGGCTGCCGTCACCATGCACCGGGCAGACGCCGAGCGTCATGTCGCCCTTGGGGAAATACTCCAGATAGGTGGGGCGCACGTAGGTGGGCTTGCCGTCCTGCATCACGGACTCAAAGCAGAAGTTGGTGGCAATCTGGCCGGACATGCGGCAGATTTCCACCTCCTCGGTGTCGGCCGGCACGGCGATGGGCGCATCCTCCAGCCCGCTCTGCCTGCCGGCGGCCAGCACCTTGCCCAGAATGGGCGCGCAGGTGTCGGACGCAAAGGCCTCCGCGTAGATGGGCTGGTGGTCGTTGAGGTAGCCCACCCACACGCCGCAGGTGAAGGACGAGGTGTAACCGAAGATGGCGTTGTCGGAGAAATCGTAGTTGGTGCCGGTCTTCACGGCACCGTTGAAGTTCTCCGGAAGGTAGGGACGCACGCGCTGCGCGGAGCCCTTCTCCATGGATTCACGCATGATGGAGTGGAGACGGAAGGCGTTGCACGCGGAGGCTCCGTTGTGCATGCGGTGGGAGACGGACAGCGGCTCCTCCCACAGGATCTTGCCGTTGCTGTCTGTAATCTTGGTGACGATGTACGGGGCGATGGGGCGACGGCCCGCGTTCGGGAAGATGGTGTAGGCCATGGTGACCTCCTTGAGGGAGGCAGGTTCAGCACCCAGGAAGGCGCGCGGGTAGAACTGCGGCTTGGCTTCCGTGGAGCCGGCGTTGCGCGGCGGAGAGGTGATGCCCACGCGCTCCAGCGTCTCCGTAAAGCACTTCGCCCCGCGGTCCGGATTCGACCCCAGCGCGATACCCAGACGGGCAGATGCGGCAATCTTGGACCACTCCAGTGCCTGGCGCGCCGTCACGGAATCCAGGTAGCGCCCCTTGGAAACCTCCATGCCCCACTCGCCCAGCACCCCCTCGGAGCCGCCCATGCCCGCCAGTCGGTTGTCCATAGCGTCGTCCACCAGGCGGGAGCACGGCGTGTAGTTGTTCTCAAACGCGCACAGGTACAGGAACGGCAGCATGGCTGTGCCGAGCGGGCGGCGGCCCGCATCAATGATGTCGAAGTTGTCGCGGTCGAAACTGCGGCCGCCCACATAGGCCAGCGTGCCGCCGGTGATGTTGTCCACGGCGAACACGGCGGCATCCAGGTAGCGGTGCTGCTTGAAGCGGGGGTCCTCGGTCTGCAGGAAGGTAACGTGCTTGTAGCCCTCATGCTTCTCAATGGCGGCAAGCTGTTCCTGTATGGCCTGCTCGGCGGCCTCCTGCATGCGGCGGTCGATGGTGGTGTAGATCTTGATGCCGCGGCTCTTGAGGATTTCCTCGCCGCGCACGGGATCGCGGAAGATGTCGATGGCCTTCTGCTGAATCATCGCATGCAGGTGGGACACGTTGCGGCGCAGCGGCTTGGGATTGAGCCCGAGGGGCTGGGCCTTCACGCGCTTGGCCTCCTCCTCAGTGATGTACCTGGAGCGCACCATGCGGTCCAGCACGTCGTTGCGCCATTCCTGGTTGAGCTTGGGATTGCGGATGGGGTTGTAGTTCTCCGGGTTCTTGATGAGGGCGGCGATACTGGCGGCCTCTCGCACGGTGAGGTCGGCCGGCTCCTTGCCGAAGTAGCCCAGCGAGGCGGAGCGGATGCCGTAATACCCGCGCCCGAAATACACGCGGTTGAAGTAGAACTCGATAATCTGGCGCTTGTCGTACTTCTTCTCGATGCGGCGCGCCAGGAAGATTTCCACAATCTTGCGTTCATAGCGGCTGCCGCCCATGGCCTTCACGCGCTCCTCCAGGTCATACGCGTTGCGCGCCAGCTGCTGGGTGATGGTGGATGCACCCTGGTTGGCGTCTCCCTTGCGGGCAAGCGTTTCCTTGGCCGCGCGCAAAATGCCCACGGGGTCGTACCCGTCGTGTTCCCAGAACGATTTGTCCTCCTGCGCCACCAGGGCGTTGATCATCGCGGTGGACACCTTGTCCAGTGTCACATAGCTGCGGTTCTCGTCGTAGATGCGGCCGATTTCCTCCCCGTTGCGGTCGTAGATGATGCACGGGTGGTCCAGGTTGTTGATGTCCTCCAGGTTGAACTCGTCCGCGTACTTGCTGTACTTGGCCGTCACCACATCGAATGCGAGCCAGCCCACGCCGGCGCCAATGAGGCCGAGGATGAGGCAGATGACGAGGAAGCGCCAAAGGCAGCACCCTTTGCGCCCACGCCGCGCCGACTTGCGTGCCAGCTTGTCCGTGCGCGCCAAGCGACGGCGTTCCGCAGCCGCCATCCGCCTCTTCTGGTATTCGTCCAACTGCTCCATATGCCTGCGCGCGCATTATACCAGCGCGCGCGTGCATAAGCAAGCCGCATTTCTGTGCGCCGGAGCAGGCGGGCGGGCAAACGCGGGCTCGGCGGCATATGAAAGAACCGCCCGGAATCCCGGGCGGTTCTTGATAGGGAAATAGGCGGTTGTCCTTACTGCTGGTTGCCCTGCGGAGCGGGCTCCTGCGCGGATTCCGCGCGCATCTTCTTCATGCGCTCCAGCATGGCGGCGGGGTCGGCGAAGTCGCGGTCCAGCTGCTGCTTGACCTGGGCGGCCACCTGGGCGGGCAGGGTCTCAAGAATCTCGCGGCCCACCTTCTCGGCGGCCTTGATGTCCTCGATGGTTTCGGCGCAGTTCACCAGGGCGGTGAACTTCTGGTCCAGCAGGTAGCGCTTGTTCTGCGGCATGGTCACGGCCAGGCACTCGTCCACGGTCTTGAGCCACTCATCCGCGGTCTTGCAAGCCATAATCTTGGCCTCGAACTCCTTGAGCTGCTGCTCGGCGTTCTCCTTGGCCTTGGTCTTGTAACCACCGGCAGCCAGGGCGGGGGATTCCATGGTGGCGTACACGGCATCCAGCGCGGCCTCCTTCTCGGCATCCGGCAGCTTGTGCGCGGCCTTCATGTCGGCATGCGCCTTGATGGCCTTGTCCAGCGTCATCTTCAGGTCTTCTATTTTGCGGTAGCCGCTGAAGCCGCCCACCACGGTGCCCTTGTAGGTCACCACCAGCATGGTGGGGTAGCCGTTCACCTTGTACTGGGAGCAGAGCTGCTGGTTCTGCGCCTTGATTTCCGGGGTGAGCTTGTTGGCGTTACGGGGCACGTCCACCTCCATGAGGACGAACTTGTCCTTGGCGTAGGCCTCGAACTCCGGCTTGTCCAGCACCTCGGAACGCAGCTTGATGCACCAGTGGCACCAGTCGGAGCCCGTGAAGTCCATCAGGATGAGCTTGTGCTCCGCCTGGGCCTTGGCCTTCGCGGCGTTGAAATCGCTCATCCACTCGGCGGCAAACGCGGGGGCAAACATGGCCGCCGCTACTGTCAATGCAAGGAATTTCTTGAACATGCGAACACTATACACCTTCACGCGCGGACTGTCAAAGCGCAAATTCAGCGGCACGATTTTGGGGGCTGACTTGCAATGTGGTTGCGGCGGGGGGATTTTTGGTGTAAAATTTGCGCGTATGTGGCACGGGAGGTTTACAGAAGCGCCGGCGGACCTGGTACTCAAGTACGGGGAATCAGTATCGTATGACTGGAAGCTGTATCGTCATGATATAGCGGGGTCCATAGCGCATGCGCGCGCCCAGCGAGAGGCCGGGCTGCTCACGCCGGAGGAATTCGACGCCATCGAGCGCGGGCTGAAGGAAATCCTGGCGGATATAGAGGCCGGCAAATTCCAGTGGAACATCAAGCTGGAAGACGTCCACATGAACATTGAGGCCGAGCTCACGCGGCGCATCGGCGCACCCGGTGCCAAGCTGCACACCGCACGCTCCCGCAACGACCAGGTGGCCACCGACACCCGCCTGTACTGCCGCTCGCAGATGGACGCCACGCTGCCGCTCGTCCACGCGCTGCAACGCGCGCTGGTGGAAAAGGCGGAGGAATACGCGGAGGTACGCCTGCCGGGCTTCACGCACCTGCAGCACGCGCAGCCCGTGACGGTGGGGCACCACCTGCTGGCATACGTGGAGATGCTGTCGCGCGACGCGCAGCGGCTCACGCAGTGCCGCGAGCGCCTGAACGTGTGCCCGCTCGGCAGCGGAGCCATCGCCGGCTCCACCATCAACCTCAACCGCCAGGCCATTGCGGAGGAACTGGAGTTCGATGCCGTGACGGAAAACTCCATGGACGCCATTGCGGACCGCGACTACATCATGGACTGCCTGTACTGCCTGGCCGTCATCGGCACGCACCTCTCCCGCCTGAGCGAGGACCTGGTGCTGTGGAGCAGCGCGGAGTTCGGCTTCTGCACGCTTTCCGACGCTCACACCACGGGCTCCAGCCTGATGCCGCAGAAGAAGAACCCGGACGTGTGCGAGCTGACGCGCGGCAAGTGCGGCCGCCTGTACGGCAACCTGGTGGCGGTGATGGTGGCCGTGAAGGGCCTGCCGCTTACCTACAACCGCGATTTGCAGGAGGACAAGGAACCCCTGTTCGACTCCTTTGAGACCGTCTCCCTGGCCCTGCGAGTGAACGCGGAGATGATAGCCGCCATGCGCATCAACGCGGAGCGCTGCGCCGCCGCGGTGGCGGACCCGCTTCTGCTGGCCACGGATTTGGCGGACTACCTGGTGCGGCTCGGCGTGCCGTTCCGGCAGGCGCATGAGCTGGTGGGCAAGGCGGTGGCGCTCTCTGTGCAGACGGGTACGCCGCTGGACCAGCTCACCCCGGAGCAGTACAAGGAGATTTCCCCGGAGTTCGGGGAGGACGCGGCGCAGGTGTTCAGCCTGGACCGCGCGTTCGCCATGCGAACCAACCCCGGCGCCCCCAACCCCGCCAACACCGCGCGCCGCATCCAGTTCTGGAAAAGCATCCTTTCATAACCATACCCCCTCTATTACCATGCAACCGCTCACTGAATCCATCGGCAAGTACCTGCTCACCGTCGTCTCCCCCCTCATCCAGAACCCCGACAGCGCCGAGCTGCGCGTGGCCGCTTCCGACGACGGCAAGTACATCCGCTTCCGCCTTGTCCTGGAGCAGGTGGACGTCGCGCGCGTCATCGGCCGCAACGGCATGACCGCCTCCGCCATCCGCTCCCTCGCCAAGGCTGCGGGCGACAAGCAGGGCGTCAAGGTGGTGGTGCACATCCTCTCCAAGGAGGAGGCCGCCGAGGAACAGGCCTGATTTGATTCCCCCCCCTGATGCGGGGAGTGTCCCGCCATGCAGGAACTTTTTTCCAGCACGCCGCCTGAGCCCCGCCGCGCCGCGCGCGTGCTGGTGGACGGCCTGAACGACATGGTGCTGGACTATGCCGTGCCGGAGGGCATGGAGGGAGTGGTGCGTGGCTGCCGCGTGGAGCTTCCCCTGCGCAACCGCCACGCCACCGGCACGGTGCTGCAGGTGGTGGAGAACGGCGAGTGGGAGGGGCAGTTGCGCCCGCTGGCGCGCCTGGTGGCGGATGCTCCTGTGGTCTCTCCCGTGCTGATGGACATAGCGGAGTGGGCCGCGCGCTACTACGCCGTGCCCGTGGAGCAGATGATCCGCTGCATTGTGCCGGAACCCGTGCGCCAAGAGCGCCATGAGGAAAAGACCCGCAAGGTGGTGAGGCTCGTCCAAATGCCGGACGACGAGAAGCTCAACAAGATTAACGCGCGCGCCCCGCGCCAGGCTTCCGTGCTGCGCTACCTGAAGTCCAGCGAGAACAAGCGCAAACCGCTGAGCGACCTCGGCGGCACGCCCGCCCTCAACGCCTGCCGCTCACTGGAGAAACAGGGTTTCGTCCGCATCGAGGAGGAGGCCGTGCACCGTGACCCCGCCGGCAAGGAGGAATTCGCCCTTTCCCAGCCGCTCCAGCTCAACGGGGAGCAGGCCGCCGCCCTGGAGGCCGTCAACAAGGCCGTGGATGCCGGCAGCACCAAGCCCCTGCTGCTGCAGGGCGTCACCGGCTCCGGCAAGACGGAGGTGTACCTGCAGGCGGCGCGCCGCGTGATGGACGCCGGGCGCGGCGTGCTCATCCTGGTGCCGGAAATCTCCCTCACACCGCAGACCATGGCGCGTTTCAAGAGCCGCTTCGCGGACATCCCCGGCGCCGTGGCCATCCTGCACAGCGCCATGAGCGACGGCGAGCGTTTCGACGAGTGGCACGCCATCCGCAAAGGCAGGGCACGCATCGCCATCGGCCCCCGCTCCGCCGTTTTCGCTCCCGTGCAGAACCTCGGCCTCATCATCGTGGACGAGGAGCACGATTCCTCCTACAAGCAGGAGAACAGCCCCCGCTACCACGGGCGTGATATTGCCGTGCTGCGCGCCTCCATGGAGGGCGCCACCATCGTGCTCGGCTCCGCCACGCCCTCCCTGGAATCCCTGCACAACGCCCATACCGGCAAGTACCAGATGCTGCGCATGGACCACCGCGCGGACGGCCAGCGCCTGCCGCTCACCCGCGTGCTGGATATGCGGACGGAAGCCAAGGACAAGCGCAACCTCGGCATCCTTTCCGAACGCCTCCGCATGGCTATCGACGACCGCCTGCACAAGGGCGAGCAGGTCATCCTGCTGCTCAACCGCCGCGGTTTTGCGCGCGCCCTGCAATGCCCGGACTGCGGCTACGTGGCGGAATGCCCGCACTGCTCGCTGCCCATGACCTACCACTCCACGGAGAACCGGCTCATCTGCCACATGTGCGGATACCGTGCCGTGGTGCCCCAACGCTGCCCGGAATGCCACTCCGATGCCATCTTGCTGGAGGGCTACGGCACCCAGAAGGTGGAGATGGTGCTGCAACGCTGCTTCCCGGATGCACGCCTGCGCCGCGTGGATGCCGATGTGACTGCCCGCAAGGGCGCCCTGAGCGCCATCCTGCACGAGTTCCGCGCCCGCCGCATCGATATCCTGCTGGGAACCCAGATGATTTCCAAGGGGCTGGATTTCCCCGGCGTCACCCTGGTGGGCGTGCTCAACGCGGACCTCGGCCTCTGCATTCCCGACCCGCGCGCCGCGGAGCGCACCTTCCAGCTGCTCACCCAGGTGGCGGGCCGCGCCGGGCGCGGCGATGTGGACGGAGAGGTCATCATCCAGACCTATTGCCCGCAGGCCGCCGCCATCCAGTTTGCCCGGCGGCATGACACCGACGGCTTTGCAGAGGCGGAGCTGGCGCTGCGCCAGCAGTTCGCCTTCCCGCCCTTCACCCACCTGGCCGTGCTCACCGTGCGCTCCGAGCAGGAGGAACTGGACCATTTCTCCATTGCCACCCTCCACACGCACCTACGC
>R28__coassemble_324_pt1 | contig 21546 bp, 12 predicted proteins | sample R28__metabat2_low_PE_030 | metagenome-assembled genome bin R28 | reverse complement strand
GCGTGCACTCCTTCTGCATGTGCCCCGGCGGGTTCATTGTGCCCGCCGCCACGGAGAACGATGAGGTGGTGGTCAACGGCATGTCCCTTTCCCGCCGCAACTCCCCCTTCGCCAACTCCGGCTTTGTGGTCACCGTGGAACCGGAGGACACGGATGAATTCCTGCCGGAGCACGGCGTGCTCTCCGGCATTGCCTTCCAGAAGGCGCTGGAGACAGCCACCTCGCGCGCCGGCGGCGGCATGATGAAAGCACCCGCCCAGCGCGTGGTGGACTTCCTCGCCCACCGCGTCTCGCAAACTCTCCCCGCCACCAGCTACCACCCCGGCATCTCCCCGTGGGATCTTCACGCCCTGCTGCCGCGCGGCATTGCGGAACGCATGCAGGAGGGGCTGCTCCTCTTCAACCGCAAACTGCGCGGATTCGCGGGGGAGGACGCCCTGCTCATCGGCTGTGAGACGCGCACCAGCTCCCCCGTGCGCATCCCCCGCAACCCCGATTCCCTTCAAAGCCCGGACCTGGAGATGCTCTTCCCCTGCGGCGAGGGCGCGGGCTTTGCCGGCGGCATCGTTTCCGCCGCCCTGGATGGCCGCCGATGCGCCGAAGCAGCCGCCGCTCTCCTCTAAAAATCCCCCTTTCTGCAAAAAAAGCAGGAAAAAATTCTAAAATCTCTTGACAACACGCCCCGCCCTGCGTATACTCCCGCCGTTCCAACCTACACAGGGCTATGGTGTAATTGGCAACACATCGGTTTCTGGCACCGCTATTCGGGGTTCGAGTCCCTGTAGCCCTACTCCTCAAAGGCCGCCCGCTCACTGAGCCGGGCGGTTTCCTTTTTATTGCGTCCAGATTCCAGGGGTATGTCTGAAACGCTGGTTGACACAGCGCAGCGGAGGCATACAATAGCTATAGAAGGCAAGTTCCCATAACACATGAACCGACATTCACTCGTTCCCTGCGAAGAAATCCGCCGTCGCCACGCCTCTCCCCACTCCTGGGTGGAAGGGCGCGACTTGGAGTTCAAATCCTCTGCAGAGAAATTGAGTTCCGACCTGTGGGAAACGTATTCCGCGTTTGCCAATACGGATGGTGGCCTTATTGTCCTGGGCGTGGATAATTCGGGCAACGTGACCGGCATTTCCCATGCAGAGCGTCAAAGGCGGGACTTGATCAACACCCTGAACAATCCAGAAAAGGTCAGCGTGAACCTCTGCAGGGAGGCCGACAGCATCACCTTGATGCCACTGGATGGGAAAACGGTGATGGTCATCAACGTGCCTGCCGCTGAGTTGAAGGACAAGCCTGTCTACCTCAAAGGGCATATAGAAAACTGCTATCTTCGGGTTAACGAGGCGGATATCGTTTGCAGGAGAGAAGACATCGCCCAGATGATGAGGGATGCCGATATTGACGCGTACACGCCTGAAATCGTTCCTTATACATCACTGGATGATGTGGACGGGACAACACTGAAGCAATACCGAAACCTGATGCGCAGCTATTCACCCCAGCATCCCTGGGTGCAGATGGACGACGAAAAGCTTCTGCGCCGTCTCTCCGCATATGCCGAAGACCCGGCAACCGGGCGCAGGGGATTGACATGGGAAGGTCTCCTGATGTTCGGGAACGAAGAGGCTATTACCCAACACATGCCGCAGCTGCAATTGAACTATTTTGAGTACGAGAACAGTGAAAAGACCGGCAGCTTGAACAGCTGGACCGACCGGATTTGCAATGACGGGACATGGACCCCGAACCTCTACCAGTTTTTCTTCCGCGTACTCCCCCGCGCCCAACAAAGGTTGAAGAATCCGTTCAAGCTCAATGCGGATATGACTGCCCAGGGAGAAAGCTCCGCTCATATCGCCGTGCGAGAAGCCTGGCCAATGCCATCGTACATGCGGACTACCGGGGAGAGGGAGGGATTATCATTCGCCAGTTCCCGCACGGGCTCCGCTTTGAAAACCCCGGCACGCTGCTGCTGCCCAAGGACGCCGTGCTGCAAGGCGGGTTGAGCCGGTGTCGCAACTGTGGTTTACAGACAATGTTCATGAGGATAGGCATTGTAGAAAAGGCGGGGTCGGGTATCGACCGTATCATGCGGGGCTGGGCCGAGCAATGCATGATGCCCCCTACCGTGGAAGAGCTGCGCCACCCCGCCAGGATTGTATGGGAAATGCCTTTTGTCGGCCTGCTGCCCAAGGAAAACGAGCAACGCATCCGCGAGTATTTCGGGGATAAATTGTACTATTCCCTAGAATCGTTGCAGCGCATCGTCCTTTGGATTGTCTCGGAACAGGGCCTCACTGGGCACAAGCAAATCCACCAACTGCTGCCCTACGTTCACGCCGCAGACTTGAGTGCGTGCCTTTCCCATCTGGTGGACAAGGGCTGCCTAAGCCGGGCGGGGAGAACCACTGCGGCCCTGTACAGCCTTGTGGCAGAATACAAGGGACAACGCTGGAATGCGGGTACCGCCCCCGCGTCAACCGCACGTGCCGCATCCGGCACTTCCATGGAACATCCCGGAGCTCTGGTCACAACGGAGGGAAGCTCTGGTCATAACGGGGACGGAGCTCTGGCCTCAACGGAGGAAAGCTCTGGTCATAACGGAGACGGAGCTCTGGTCACATACGCGTGGATGAAATCCCTGCCGTATACACTGCCGGAGGCGGTTTGCCGGCAAATAGAGAATCTGCGCAGCAGGCAGCGTGTTTCCCTGGAGGAACTTGATGAGGTGATTAAACAAATCTGTGCGTGCGAATGGGTTACACTGCCCCAGCTCAGCCAGATGCTGGACCGCGCCCCCGGCTACTTGCGCAAGCGCAGCCTTCAATCATTGGTGCGGCACGGTCTGCTTTCCATGAAATACAAGGAACCGACCCACCCAAAACAGGCGTACCACACCATTCCATCCTAGACAGGGCTATGGTGTAATTGGCAACACATCGGTTTCTGGCACCGCTATTCGGGGTTCGAGTCCCTGTAGCCCTACTCTCAAAAACGTCCGGCCTCCCGCCGGGCGTTTTTTGTGTCCGTCTATCCCGGCATGCCACAGGCCTCGCTTGCACATCAGGGGGAAATGCGCTACAATGCGTGCCTACCCGGAATCGAGGGGATACTCCCTCCCAAACTCAACCCAATACCCCATAGATATGATATTCACGAAGATAGCCGTTCTCCGGCTCGGCGAATGCCTCGCGCCCAGCGACGGCTTGGACAAGGACCGACAGGGATACGAACCCGCAAGCGAGACCCTCAAGAGCCTCGGCATGTAACACCCCAACCCGCATTTGACATGAGCAGAAAGAAATCGAACAGGGAGGCCGATGCGCGCTTGGCGGACGCCGTTGAAAACGGAAATCTGGAGGCCGCAACCGCCGCGCTGGATGCCGAGGCTAACCCGGATGGCTGCCGCAACCGCAGGAGGGGCCTTCCCCCGCTGTTTGTGGCGGTGCTGCGCCGCCGCCCGGATATGGTGCGCCTGCTGCTGGACCGCGGCGCCAACCCGAATGTCCTCGGCGATTTGGCTATTTCCCCAAACTGCACGCCGCTCTTTGCGGCGGATTGCGCCTGCGCGCGCATCCTGCTGGAACACGGCGCGGATCCCGCCGCCAGGGACTCCATAGGGCAGACCGCCCTGTTTTACGACACCCTCTTGAGGAGTGAGGAGGAAGCTGAGGAGGTGGAGCGCGTGAAGCTCCTGCTGCAGGCCGGAACCCCTGGCGATGCCGTGAGCGGGAACGGCTCCTCCGCCCTGTTCTACGTGAAAGAAACGGAATCCGTGCGCCTGCTGCTGGAGGCCGGTGCCCCCGCGGATGCCCGCAGCGGGGAATATGAGATGCTCAACGCCCTTTGCCAGCACCACAGGAACCCGCAGAGCACCAAGCTCCTGCTGGAAGCCGGCGCGGATCCCAACGTCACGGACGAGGAGTGGGGCTGCGGCGTCTGCGGCTGGGGCACCCCCGTGGAGTCCGTGCGCCTGCTACTGGAACACGGCTTCAACCCCAACCTGGCGCGCGAGGACGATTACTACACCACCCCGCCCATCGCCCGCGGCGTGAGCCTGGAGGTGGCCCAGCTCCTGCAGCAGGCCGGCGCGGATGTCAACCTCCGCTACCTCGCCTGTGAATTCATTGACAACTGCCATTGTCTGGACCGCAAGCTCGCCACCACCCCCGTCGGCTACAGCCTGTATGTGGACGACCTGGCGGCGGCTGAAATCCTCCTGCAGCTCCCCGGCGTGAAGGTGGGCATGCTGGAGCTCTACTGGGCCCTCCGCGCCGGTGAGGACGCACGCCTCGGCTACCGCAGCAGCTACCGCCCCGTGCCGGATACGGACGCCGCCATCGCCCTGCTCAAAAAGTACGGCAACCTGGAGATGGACGACGCCATCCTCGCCGCCTACCGCGCCGACCCCGATTCCATGCTCACCCCCGATTTCTTCCTGGACGGCATCCTCAAACCCCGCCCGGTATACAAACGGAAATAACCCCGCCTATCCCTGCGGCGGGGTGTCGATTCCCAGCTCGGTGAGCAGGCCGCGGGAGGGCTTGGAGGCCTGCTTGAAGGCGTTGCGGATGGTGGAGGCCTCCCGCTCGCCCGCCTCGGAAAGGCGGCGCAGCAGGTCCTGCGTGTCCAGCTCCCTGCCAGTGGGGATGGAGATGCGCAGCACCGTGCCGTGGAAATCCGTGGCGCCGCGCTCGAACGTGCCGTCCTTGCGCAGCGAGATGTAGTTGCCGTAGCTGGCCAGCAGGAACTTGCCGCCAAGCTCCAGGCGCTTGCTGAACATGCACAGCCCCGTGCCGTCGAACCACACCGTGCGCAACAGCGTGCGCGGACGGTTCGTGAACGCGTAGTGCGCGCCCTCCCGCACGCTGCACCCGCTGCCGGCTATCAGCCCCTGCAGGCTGTACACGCCAAGCCGCATGTCCACCGGTTCCTTGTGTATGTTGATGATGGTCGTATGCGATAATGTAAACATAGGCTTCCATTATCGCCCGCCACGCAATATGGGTTTTCGTTTAATGCTTACTTTGCAGCAAGCTGCCCGGCAGCAAATTCCTGCTGGCCAGCTACGGCAACTATATCTCGATGAAACAGGATGGCACATGGCAGGAGGGCGAAACCGACTTCCGCGGCACCCTCCTGCGCATCACCCTCCCCACCCAACTGCCGAAATCCACCGCCGACCTCTTAGACGAAGCCCGCACCGAGGGCGAACAAGAAGCCGCCACCCTCCGCAACGCCTTCACCCAAGCCTCCGCACCGTCAGGGCGGGTGATGTGAAATTATTGAGCAGATACAATCACAGCAAGCGCGTACCCTCAACCTAGAAAAGGCCATCCGAGGGGAGCATAGCGGAGATCTCACATAGGTTTAATAACGGACTCCATAAATGATCTTTCTTCTTTTTCCATGCCGTATTTGTCGTATAACTGAGCATCAATCGCTTCAAGCGCCCCGCTCCAATCAATGTCACCATTATCCGAAAAATCCTGCATAGGCACATTCGCCCAGGTATCTTTAGGATTATGTTGAGTCGCTTTTAAGGAACCAAGTAATGTGCGGGCAAATTTTGTTTGAATGTATTTCAGACAGTTTTCGGCTTCTGTCCGTGAATGAAATTGACCGATGGATAGAAAGGTATCCGTGTGGCCGATCATCGGCATCCCGACCATCGGCGAGCTTAAAACTTCTCCGATAGCACCGCTGCCATTTGCTTCTGGCACAAAAACTTTGTAGCAATCAAGATAGGGCGTTTCCTGAATATAGTCCTCTCTTATCCAACGTGTCACTCTTTTCCTGCGGCATAAACCTATCATTTGAATATATTTATGTCCGTCGTCGGGCTGTTCTTCATGGAAAATCTCAGGCAGTTTTTCTAACGATGACGAAGTGATTTTGGCCATCGTCCCCTTTCCTTGGACATCTTTAACCTTCGGAAAATCAACGAACAGGGCATCAGAAAACCTGTAAATTCCTTGAGAAGACACAAGAGATGCAAACTTGTTACGCTCAAAGGATTCATGAGCTTCCACTTTGTTCATAATACTCGCGAGTTCAGGGGACACGGAGAAGGAACCGATGCCGCCGAAATCTTGTTTCGCGTCACGATATGTAACAACCACGCCGCCTCTGATACCGACCGAAGGAAACACATCCGTTGAGTTTTGGAAGTATTGAACCACTTTCACGTGCTTGTCGGCAAGAATAGAGTCCATCCATTCTTTTGGTGTGTGCCCTGCGCGATATAAGAAGCGCCCGGGCGTGATAAGAGAGACTTTATCGGCCAGCTTAAATGCCGTTTGATAAAACAGATGATAGATGGGAGGCTTGCGAGTATTAAGACTTTCCTCCTGATAGGGAGGATTGCCGACGATGACATCAAATTTCATATTTTTGATTATTTCGTAAAAATGTGTATCAGTGCATGCTTTTTTGTTTCTGATGGGAAGCAGATCCTTATCCGTGAAAGATTCATAAACATTATTGACAGGGATGCCTATGATAGAAAAAATCTTTCGCGTAAACTCATAGGAAACCGAGGACGAAGGCACCGCAAAGAGATTATTTAGTAAAGCCTGCCCAAAACGCTTATATATGGCTACGGCGAATTCCCCCTGCTTGGAAGAAATATCCAAAATCTTGCTCTCGGCAGTAATAGCGTTCTCAGGCAAAAGAGAAATAATTTCTTCCGCCTTTTCTGCCGGCATCACGATTTCGGTATCGGACAGTCGCCCAAGTTTTTTCATGGCAGCCAACGAACGCTCCAAAGGAGAAAGTTTGGAGTCATTCATTAGACGGCAATTTATATTTTCAATTTTCGTCTCAAGGTTGTATAAAATTCTGTGGTCCAGTCTTGCATGCAACTCATGGAGCAACACTTCATCGAGTCCCAAATTGTTAGCTATTCGTAAATTGTTGTCCTTTTCTGGGCCAGCATGGAGAGATTCAATTATTTGCTTTAGATTTGATACTTTGGAATTAGTTAGGCAGGAATAGTATAAAATCAAAGCGTAAAATGTACTGAGCCTGTGTTGGAGTGTATCTTCCTGCTCCTTTGTCCCATCAGGTGTAGAAGGTGGTATCGCGGAGGGCGGCTTTGGATTGTCCGGATCGCCGCCAGCTGCTGGGAAATCCAGATTGGTGCCTTCCCCTTCCCCCTGTTTGACAAAAATGCCTTTGGTAGATGTAATCGGCGCATAGTGTCGCAAAAGTTCACCTACTACAGCGTCCTTCAACAGAGCAAAATCGACGGGAATATCCATAGACTCATCCAAAACGCTCCTGCTCTTGGAATAATTGCTCACAGCCTCCATGACACGCGCAGCATTAACTTTTTCCAGTTTTCCTTCTGCATTGTAGGCGATGACCGGTGAGAAGGCTAAAACTTTCTCCAAAGATGCCTGTAAATGCTCGTTTCCGCGGGCTTCAGCGCGGATGTTTTCCATAAGTACCTTTTGTTGCTGCAAATAAAAGAGGCGATTAGGACAAAAATCCACTAATAGAGTCTGCGGCTTCTTATCCAAATAGATAGTTTGAACCTGCCGCTTCCTCTTGCTTTTATCGCTGTAACGAACCACGTAGGGATTTTGCAAACGAAACACGGCTTGGTCGTACTCTTGGGGCGAGGCAGCGTTTTTTAGGAACAGCATAGTGTCCCACTCTCGCACAGTCGTACCAGTGAGCATCTTGTTAACAGTCAGAGAGATTGTTTTAATGCCATTCCTTTCATATTCTGCTATACTGTTTTTAGCAACATCCACATTCTTTTTATAAGGTGAATCGTGTCCAGCAATATTGAGCACCTTATACTCATGAAGATTTTTAAACAAGCACTCATCCGTTCCTTTTTGCAGTAGTGCGGCCATAGCATCGCAAGAGGCGCAAAATGGCAAGACAAAAACGAGATGTCGGCACATTTTACCACTCTTAATGCGTTCATAATCAAGAAAGCTAAACAAACACTCCTCCCTTTGTTTGCCATCTATCACTTGAAGAAAATCCAATACTTCAGCTTCGTGAACAAACTTTCTATGACTACCTGTAATTGTATCGCAGGGTATAGAAACGGGCTGGAAGAGTGCGTTCAATTCAAAAGCGCGCCCTTGCTTTTTCAGCGTATCCATGAGTTCCAATGCACGCTTGCTGGGATTAAAGGCAAAGCGTATCATTTGAGGAAAGCCGAAATATGGATTCTCCCATACGGGGCGCCGCTCGTTTTCTGGCTTAGCAACATTTTCATCATCCCATTGCTTTTGAGCGGTTGCTATGTCTGAATAACTACAGGAGGAAATGATGCTTTCATCATCGAACTCCCCGCTCATCAGTATGCGGTACGGAGTACCAGATAAATGAAGTGTTACCTGGGGATGAAAGCGTTTTAATGCCTCGTCTAAACGATCAATATCTTCAGTGTCACTTCCATTCGTCCATTCTTTTTTTCTATCAATACTTTTCTCAAGCCCAACTTCATCCAGCACGCGTCCATACCGCGCGGCTCGCGCACCGAAATGCGTTTCATCTACAATCAAAAGGTCAATTTTGTCATTATATTTATCGAATAGTTCTTGATGTTCACGCTTAATTTTGTCTTTACATAAATCCTGCAACGTCAGGAATAACACAACGCAATTATTCTTATCGAATTCCTCTGAGAGCCGTTTATTATTCCGCTTCAAGTGGCTTTTGGTCAAAAAAGAATATTTCTCAAATCGCACATGGCTTTCAACTGTGCGTTTCCATTCATCTTCCACGTCTGCTTTGGCGGAAAGCACAAGCACTAAGCGTGCTTTCTTTTCCTGAGCACAACACATTGCGGTAAATGATTTGCCAAAGCGCATTACCGCATAAAGAAGCAACTTGTTATGTCCTTTCTCTATCGCTTTATGGAACCGCTCTATTGCTTCTTGCTGATTTCTTCTAGGCTCGTACGTTTCCGTCCTCTTATACTTGCTACTAATCTGAAGCCGTTGATTTGTGTAATAGGTATAGAGAGTTCCAGGTTTGCCAAACTGTTCGCGCACATCTTGAACGGCATCGGTGACATCCTGGACTGTTACATCCCTGAAGAATTCAGAAGAATAGTATACGTCCAATTTTCTAGCCAAATCTTCTGTCAACCGTTGATGACCACCTTCGTTCAACAGGTATTGGTGAACCGAAAAATCTCGGAAGTACGCATCCTTTGATTCGATATAGGCAGAAAACTGGGCACGTTTTATCAAATCGGGAAAGTATGCAGCCCACTCCTGGAGCCGGACGTCGACTCCACGGAATGTATCGCCTACTTTCATATATCCTTGAACTTTTTCTGTTGAGAACGCATAGATTTCTGGTTCTACGCGTCCTTTTATCAAGCCGTCCAATACCGCAAGTTCTTGTTCCGCATTTGTGTTCATTATAAATCGATATAACGCATAGATTTGCCGTGTTCCCAGTCCATCACCATGCAGTAAGTCCCTGTATGGCGAAATTTATTACCGATCAGGCAGCCCTCGCATGGCACTTCGGATAACTGCTCCATGAAGAAATCTTGCTGCCGCTGCACTATGGGTTTGCAGCTTCTTGGTATCACACCCTTTAATCCGTCCATCTGCCAAAGATTCCACGAAATTACGTTTGCGATGGATTGTAAAGAGTGCAACTTCGGATCAGCTCCGAACTTCTCGCGGTAGTAGTCTAAAAATGTTAACAATAAGTTTTCGCGAGCTATTAACAGATTGTCGCCTTGCCATTCATACCCATACACGTTTTGATATGCGGCTTGTGCCCATGTTAACCATTCATCCGTTTTTTCTGTGTTTTCGCTTACGATACGCAATTTCCTGTCAAGGAATCCGATACGCCGTGCAACAGGAATCTCCTGCCCTGTGGTACTGTCGTAACGACTCGCTGTATATGGCGCCTCGCCGCAGGTAATTTCCAACCTTTTTTCGAGGACGTAATCTTGCCAGTTCTTTCCTTCGGGGAATTTTATTTTTTCTTCGTTCACTTGCCATATTCGGTTTGAATGCTGGCAATTAAATACGTCTGTCCGATTAAACCAAGCTGCATCTATAAGATTGTTTTGATAATTACAAAGCCATGATGGCGTGAACACTTCAGCCTTGTTACGAATCCTTTCAATCTGCTTTTCTCGCATTTTAAGTACGCGAGGCATTATCACGTGTCCATTTTTACCCGTAATTAGCTCGGGCAAGATAGGAGATGCAAACTTGTACGCATTACCTAGCTCTTCATAGTCATCGGTCGCCCAAAAAATATTGGCAGGATTCGTCTCCGTGCCGGCAGCATGGTCCTTTAGGAGGGTATCCAGCAAGAGGGGAGACAACTTCATGACGATGTCCTCCAAAACATCTGCGCCGCAGCGCAGCACCTCGCTTTTTGCTACCATCTTGGTAATGTCCTTGAGCCCTTCCCGGGGATTTTGGCAAATTGCGGTGTTGCAGTCAAGTTTTTTCGTTGGTACGCGATGGAACGGCGTAGAATTTCACCCGCCCCCCTCACTCCGCGGCGCCAGCGGCTTGGAGGAGGCGGATGCATTCCGCGTGGGTGGGGGTGCAGTTGTTTTCGCGGGCGGCTTTGAGGGCGGTCATGCCGTGGAAGCGGCCGCCTTGGACCTTGGCGTTCACGTTGGCTCCGGACTCGATGAGCAGGCGGGCGCAGTCTGCGTGGCCGCGGTGGCAGGCCATCGACAACGCGGTGATGCCCTCCTGGGTCTCGGCATTCACATCCGCGCCTGCCTCGATGAACTGGCGGGCGAGCTCATCGAAGCCTCGGAAGGCGGCGTATATCAGGGGGGTGTAGCCCTCTTTGTCCTGCACGGAGACATCCGCGCCAGCGGCCAGGAGAAGGTGCGCGCATTTACCGTACCCCTCTTGGCATGCTTTCATCAGAGCGGTCTCACCATACGAGTTTCTGGCGTTCACATCCGCCCCCGCCGCAAGCAGCATGCTGGCGCAATCCTCATCGGAGCAGGAAAAGAGGAGAGGTGTATTGCCGAGGCTGTCGGTGGCATTGACATCTGCGCCCGCCTCAATGAGCATGCGCGTGAATTCCACGTTGCCCCCACCGCAGATACGCATCAGGAGCGTGCTGCCGTCCGGCCCCGTGCCAACCCAGTCGCGCGCACCCGCGGCGTTCACATCCGCGCCCGCTGCAATGAGTATGCGCGCGAGCTCCATATCGTTCATCATGCAGGCATACGCCAGTGGAGTGGTGCCTTGCCAGTCCGCAGCGTTCACGTTGGCTCCGGATTCCAGCAGCAGTCGGACGAGCTCCGCTTTGCCCCTCTTGCAGACGCGCATCAGGGCGGTCATGCCCCACACGTCCGCGGCGTCCACGTCCGCGCCCGCTTCAAGGAGCGGCCGCACAAACTCCCCGTTCCCCTCCCTGCACGCATACATCAAGGGAGTTTGCCCTTCCCAGTCCCTGGCGTTCACGTCCGCGCCCGCATCCAGCAGCATGCGGAAGCACTCCGCGTGGCTTTTCCGCAAGGCGGCATGCAAGGCGGTTGCGCCGCCACGATTCTTGAATTCCCTTTTGTAGTACACATTCACGTCAGCCCCGGCGGCAATGAGCGCCCGCAGGCAGTCCGCGCGCCCCGACACAGCGGCGAGCGTCAGCGGCGTGTGTCCGTCAAAGACCTTGTGATTCATCTTCACATTCACGTCAGCCCCGGCGGCAATGAGCGCCCGCAGGTCATCGAGCTCGCCCATGTACGCGGCGGAGAGGAGGTCGTTCTCCATGGAATTGGTGTTTGGATTGGTTGATTTCATATCGGTATGTTTGGTGAAGTGTTATTCAGCGGCCCCGGCAGCCAGGAGAAGGCGGATGCACTCTTCATGGCCGGAGGTGCAGTTGTTGGCGCGGGCTGCGGCGAGCGGAGCCATGCCGGCAAAGCGGCCGCTGCGGACCCTGGCGTTCACGTTTGCGCCGGATTCAATGAGCAGGCGGGCGCAGTTTGCGCTGCCGCGGTGGCAAGCCAAGGCCAGCGCCGTGATGCCCCGTTTGGTCTCGGCATTCACATCCGCCCCGGCCTCAATCAGCAGGCGGGGGATATCCCCCAAGTCGTCATTTGCTCCGTACATCAAGGCGGTGTAGCCCCAATCATCTGGCACGGATACATCCGCGCCGGCATCCAGAAGAAAGCGGGCGCACTCAACATGCCCGTCTATGCATGCTTTCAGCAGAGCGGTCCTGCCATGCGGGTTTCTGGCGTTTACATCCGCCCCCGCCTCAATCAGCAGGCGGGCGCAATCATCACGGAAGGAACACCAGAAAAGGGCAGTTTCCCCATATGCGGCAACGGCATTCACATCCGCACTGGCAGCAAGCAGCATGCGTACAATCTCCGCGCTGCCCGCCTTGCAGGCCGCGGCCAGAGGGGTCGCACCAACTTTGCCGGCGGGAACCCAGCCATACACAGACGCGGCATTCACGTCTGCCCCCGCCTCAATCAGCAGGCGGGCAGTCTCCACGTAACCATACTGGCAGGCAAGCAGCAGATGAGGCGTGCCATACCGGTCTACACCGTTTGCCTTCGCGCCGGCTTCGAGCAGCATGCGGACAATCTCCGCATTTCCTCCCCAGTCGCAGGCACTCTGCAGGGCTGTACGCTCGTACTTGTCTGCAGCGCTCACATCCGCCCCCGCCTCAATCAGCAGGCGCACGCAATCCAAGTGATTCCTCTGGCTGGCGAGCAACAGCGGCGTGATGCGGTCTTTTCCCCTGGCGTTCACATCCGCGCCGGCGTCAATGAGCGCGCGCAGGGTCTCCAGGGTGCCTTCCTTCGCGGCTTGGAGAATGGCTTCATCTTGTGTATCAGGTGTTTTCATATCGGTATGTTTGGTGAAGTGTTACCCGGCAAAGCCGATGGGTTTGCGGTGGTTGTTTCGGGCTTCCTGATGTTGGAGCAAATGGTCAATGGCGAGGGAAAGGTCCGCCTCCTCCACGCGCTTGCGGCGGGCGCGGGCGGCACACATGGCGGCCTCGTCCACCGCGTGGGTCACATCGGAGAGCGGGTGGTCCAGCAAGCGCTCCGCGTGCGGGCGCAGGCCAAACTCCTGGTGCGGGCGCTTCTCCAGCGCGTGCGCCAGCACATCCTGCACCTCCTCCAGGGAGGGCATGCCCACCCTGATGTGCGTGCCCAGACGCCCGGTGCGCAGGATGGCGGGGTCGACAGACTCGATGTGGTTGGTCATACCTACCACCAGGATGTGCCTTTCCTCGGCACGCTGCAGGCATTGCAAAAAGCTGTCCACCTCCTCCACCCTGTGGTTGTCATGTTCGGAAAGATTGCCGCGGTTGCAGGTGAAGGCCTCCATTTCGTCAATGATGACGATGGAGGGAGCCTTCCCTTCGGCTTCCTCGAACCTCTCCTGAATCTTCTTGGAGGTACCGTGGATGAAGGTGCTGCCAATGCTGCCAGAATCGATGCGGACGATATTCCACTTGAGATGTTCTGCCAGACGCTCCACGGCAAAGGTCTTGCCGCAGCCGGGCGGTCCCTCCAGGATGAACCCCTTGGGGAAGTGGATGCCGAGCAGGGCGTAGTGTTCACTGTTGTTGACGATGTCCACCACCGTCTCGTTGATGAACTTCTCCAGCTGTTCGCGGCCGCGGAGCCGGAAGGGGCCATCCGTGGGCTTCAAGCGCTTGCGCTCCTCCTCGCGGGAGGCTGCGTCCGCGCGCAGCTGCTCCACCTCCGCCTTCATCTCGTCCGTCAGGTCCAGGACCTTTTCCTTCGCGCAGTCATTGAAGTAGTGTACCATGGCGCTGTACACGCGCATGTTCATTTTGCGGCTGGCGTAGGCATCCGCCAGCTCCCGGTTGAAATGGTGGCGGATAAGCACGGTGTAGGTGGCATCATCCATCTCATCGAGCTCGTCGAAGAAGTTTTCCTTCAGGAAATCCTCGATTCGCGGAACCTCCACAACGGTGGTTTTGCTCTTCAGGAGATCCAGCACCGTGTTCTTGCGGGCTTCTAGTATCTCCATGTCCGGTTTGTCCGGCTCCTGCCGGCTCTGCTTTCGCCTGCGGAGCGGGCGGCGCGACCGCTCCTGCTCCTCCCTGAGCTTTTCAATGGTGTCGACAAGGGCTTTGATTTCGCGCTCATGCGCATGGTTCAAGGCAGTAATATGCTCAGCCTGGTGCTTGAGCAATTCTTCCAATTCGGTTTTCTTCATAATGGTATTTAAGGGTAAAAGGGTTGATAATGTTGTGAAACGGGGCGCATGGACATCCCCCCCCCAACGTGGGAAGAAAAGCATCATGCAAAAAGTGATGAAATCGAAAACCCGAAGTTACGGAAACGGCCTCCAAGAGTCCAGAAGGCAGACTCTGAAGGCAGGCACATAGGGTGCAGGAAATGGGTACGTGTCGTACTTCATAGGGTGCCTGCACTATACTGCGGCCGGGAACTTTTGTCAAGCAAAATCCTCTTGAATGCTTGACTTTGGCGGGTTCCTGCGGTATAGAACAGAGCATTGTGACCCAACAAGCTCCCACTCCTGCATCCTCCCCGCGCATCCGGTATTTAGGCTGGAACAAACCCACCATTGAACTGGTGGCGGACGCCTTGCTGCAGCTGCGCGATGACGCACCCCTGGACTTTCCCAGGGCCACGGTGGTGGTGCCCACCATGGAGAGCGGGCGCCGGCTCAAGGAATACATGGCCAGAAAGGCCAAGGGACCGTTGCTGATGCCGGATGTTGCGCTGGTGGGGAAGCTGCTGGCGGTGGACGAGACAGCCGCCGCGAGCGACCTGGAGACCCAGGCGGCTTGGATGGAGGTGCTGCTGGATATCCATGAGAACGAGCTGCACCCGGAAGACGGCGAGACCGTGGGGGAATGGAAGCCCCTCTTCCTGCGCCCGGCTCTCGGCGACGTGACGGACTGGGCCATGGGCACCGCACGCAGCCTCCGCGCCTTCCGCAGCCAGCTGGAGCAGGAATGCGCCGACAAGGCCTACGCCGAGGGCATCGACGCCTTCAAGGCCCGCAGCATCCGCCGCGACGAGGCCAAGTGGACCGCCTACTTCACCAACATGGGCGAGCGCTGGCTGTGCATACGCAAGCTCTTTGAGCGCGTGGACGCCTGCATCCGCCGCAGGACGGGCAAACCCACCCAGGAGGAGGCGCGCGAGCAGCTGGTGAAGCATCCCGCGCCGCGCCGCGGGCGCCTCGTCTTCGCATGCCTCCCGGAAATCCGCCCGCTCATGCGCCTCTACCTCCGCAACCTCTGCGAGCAGCACGGGTGCGTGCCGGAGATTTGGGTGAACGTGCCGCAGCCGCAAACGGACCTGTTCGACCCGTCCATCCTGCTGAACCCGAACGACCCCGCCTACCACCTGGATGCCTTCGGGCAGCCGCGCACCGACGTGATGGACGAAAACGGCCAGCTGCTGCCGGACCCGTACTGGACGGAGGGGCGCATCGATATCCCGAACGCCCTGGTGTTCGACCAAGACGGCAGGGTGCAGGACCGCCTCTCCACCATCCACCTGGTGCAGGATGCCCGCGCCATGGGCAAGAAAGCCGTGGAGCTGGCCATGGGCATGCAACCGCGCGAGGCCTACGTCGTCTCCTGCGACAGCGGGATGGACGCCGCCATCGTCACCGCCTTTGCCGCACCCGCCAAGGGAAGCCCGTGGACCATCCTGCCGCCGTCCGGGCGCTCGCGCAAGGCCACGGCTGCGGCCGCCCTGCCCGCGCAGCTGCAGAAGGCGGCGCAGGACCGCCACAAGCTGCCCACCTACAACCCGCAAACGCGCCGGGTGGAGGACAACAGCACCGCGCCGCTGGATTCCTTCCTGCCGCTCCTGCGGAACCGCTTCCTGCAATGGGCGTTCGCCGTGCGCCAGCATGAGGAGGAGGGCCTGGAGGGGCTGGCGCTCGATTCCATTCCCGTGCACTTCAACACCTGCCTGGACCTGGTGCTCCAGAAGCAGCTCCCCGGCTCGCTCAGCGAGCTGGAAGGCAGGCTCGCGGATCTGCAGTCCCTGGGGCGCATCATCAACCCGGCGCTCGTCAACGCCGCGTACAGCAGCTACGCCCGCTGGGTGGAATCCCTGGTGGATGCCGCCGCGGAGGCGGGCGCGGGCGTAGACCCGTGGCAGGGCTTCATCCACGCGCTGCGGCTGATGGCCGCCAACAGCCACCTGCTGCCGGAGGGCATGGGCGGCCAGGCGGAACACCTGGCCAAGGCGCTGGTGCAAATCGCCGCCTGCTGCCGCGCCAAGGGCTCCCGCGCCCCGCGCGTGTTCATCTCCCTGCTGCGCTACCACGCGGAGCGCGAGGCCCAGGCCGCCCCCCAGCCCACCGTGGACAAGGACGCCTCACACCTGGACCTGCCCAACTGGAGGGAAGCCCCCTACGTGCGCAGCCGCCGCCTGGTGCTCTGCGGCATGCACAACTCCTGCGTGCCGGAGCGACCCGCCAGCGACACCTTCCTGCCGGACGCCCTGCGCTGCCACATCGGCATGACCTCCTCCCGCAGCCGCGAGGCTCGCGACGCCTTCCTGCTCACCGCGCTGCTGCACAGCCGCCCCGCGGGGGAGGTGCACTTCATCGTCTCACACCAGCAGGCGGACGGCACGCCCATCCCGCCGTCCACCCTGCTGCTGCACTGCGGGGAGGACTACGCGGAGCTGGCGCGCCGCGCGTCGCACCTGTTCGGCGAGGCGGAGGAGCCGGAGCCGGAACCCGCGCCGGACGCGTGGCAACTGATACGCGCGGACCTGGGCAAGGTCTCCGAGGACGGCGTGGAGACCATTGCCATGCTCGGCAAGCTCCCCGCGGACAACCCATACTCACGGGAGGGCGGCCACAAAACCTTCTCCCCCAGCCGCCTGAACGATTTCCTCACCTGCCCCCTGCGCTTCTGGCTCAAAACCCTCTTCGGCCTCTCGCCGGACGACGCCTACCCGGAGGACAAGGTGGACCTGGACAGCCGCGACTACGGCACCGAGATGCACACCATCCTGGAACGCTTTGTGGCGGACTTCCCCTCCCGCGCCGCGCTGGAGGAGAGGCTCGGCCTCCCCCTGCAGGGGCCAAACGACCTCCCGCCCGTGGTGGAGCGTCTGCAGGCGGATATCACCAAGCGCGCGGAACGCCATTTCTACGGCCGCTACGGGCTGCTGCTGGGCTTTCCCCTGCGCGCGCAGCTCACCCTGCTGAGCGAGAACCTGCGCAGCTTTGCCGCCCTCCACGCCAGGGACCTGCTGGACGGCTGGGTGAACCTGCTGCGCGAGTTCCCGCTAACCCCCGAACTCCCCCTGCCCGGCGATGAAACACCCGCACGATTCTTCATGGTGGCCGACCGCATCGACTTCCACCCGGAGAGCGGCACCTGGCGCATCATCGACTACAAGTCGTCCGACGCCGACCCCGACAAGAAGCACTACGAGAGCCTCAAGGAGGAGGGGCGCTTCCGCCCGCTGATGCCGCAGTTCCCGCCGCTGGTCGGCATCAACGCCAAGGTGGACGGCACGCACACGGAGAAGCTCTACCGCTGGACCAACCTGCAGCTGCCGCTGTACGCGTACGGCCTGCTGTACCACCTGAAGAACCCGCCGGAGGGCGAGCGCGCGAGCGAGCAGTGGGAGGCCGCGCGGCAACTCTGCCCGCAAGCCTGGCAAACGGAGCTGCAAATCCCCCTGCTCTGCTACTGCTCCATTCCCAAGAACAAAATCGGCGCACAGCTCCTTCCCCTCCACAGCCGCAACAAGATGAGCAACAGGATCAGCGGGCTCTTCAACGCCCACCACCTGGAATCCGCCATGCAATGGGTGACCGTGGCCTGCTCCATGATACGCCGCGGGCAGTGCCTCTACTCTGCGGAATCCCTGGGATTCCACCTGAACTTTGCCGATTTCGCAGCGCTGACGCCGGACCACGACCCGCGCTCCATGTGCGGACTCCCGGAGCCCGGCCTTCCCACCCCAACCACCGCCTGCCATGAATGATTCCACCGCCACGGGCATCCCCTTCGTCTCCGGAAACATCATCGCCGCCTCCGCCGGCACCGGCAAGACCTACCAGCTCACCTCGCGCTTCCTCGCCCTCCTCGCCATGGGCGAGGACCCCGGCGCCATGGCCGCTCTCACCTTCACCAAGAAAGCCGCAGGCGAATTCCGCAACCGCATCTTCAAAGCCCTGGCAGACGGCGCTCTCAACCGCCACGAGCCGCACGACGACCCCCACCGCAACCCGCTCGCCGTCCGCATCATGGAGACGCTTTCCGGCCTGCGGCTGGACACCTCGCGCGACGAGTGGACCGTGCAGCCCGCCGGCAACACCGTGCCCCTCCTGCCCGCCACGGATTCCCAGCCGGGCGCGGATGACCTGGTGCGCCGCATCTGCGAGGAGCACAACGCCGCACCGCATGCCTGCACCTACCCGGAAAACGTCTGCCGTGACGCCCTCCACCTACCGGACAACCTGACCTCCGAATACTTCTGCAAGCTGCTGGACAAGCTGGTGAAGGCCGTCAACCGCCTCTCCCTCTCCACGCTGGACAGCTTCTTCCAGAAACTCGTCGTCTCCCATTGCTTCGATGTGGGCGTGAGCGGCATCTCACCCGTCACGGGAGAGGAGCTCCAGAACGCGCGGCGCGACGCCACACACGCCCTGCTCGACGCCATGCGCAAGGCACCCGCCGAATTCTACCAGCTCTACCGCGATATCACGGAAGACAGGATGAACGACATGATGGGGCAGCTCCAGGAAAACGTGCAGGTCTACCTGGACCAGTTCCGCAGGATTCCCTACAAGTCCCGCTGGGGCAACGCCGACCTCTTCAACTTGGATGACGAGCGCATCCTCTTCAAGCCGGAGGTGCCCTTCAACCACGCCTACATCGACTCCGTGTGCGACCGCATCGAGTCCCTGCTCGACACCTTCAAGCCGGGCGCACACGTCACCAACGCCCTTCTCAAGCTGCGAGATACCGTCAAGAACCGAGCCTTCGACTTCCGCAAGCTATTCTCCCAATGGCTCGCCAACGGTCCGGCAGAACCGGGCGAGTCGGACGACGAGGCGGAAAAACGCCGCTTCCGGCAAGAAAAAGAGGTCTGGGAGCTCGCCGTCGGCCTGGTTGCCGACGCCCAGCGAGACATGGTGCGCGGAACACTCCTGAAAACGGAGCGCATGTACGACCTCATGGCATGCTATGACGCCAGCTATGAGCAGAGCATCCTCGGCAGCGGACGCTTCACCTTCGACGACATCACGCGCAAGGCCTACGAGCTGCTCAGTGACAACGGAAACCCCACCGAAACCGGGCTGGACCTCAACCAGCGCCTGCGGCACTGGATGCTCGACGAATTCCAGGATACCAACCGCGAGCAGATGAAGACACTGGACGCCCTGCTGCAGGATGCCGTGCAGACGGACGACTACCGCGAATTCTCGCTCGGCGGCCACGCCTACCACGCCGCGCAATCCAGCCTCTTTGTGGTGGGCGATGTCAAGCAGAGCATCTACTCCTTCCGCGGCGGCACGCCGGAGATTCTGCGCGAGATGCTGCCCAACCGGGACGGCTCGCCCTCCGACAGCGTGTGGGGGCGCGTGATGGCTTTCAGCCCGCTGCAGAAGAGCTTCCGCTCCTCCCCCGTCATCATGGGAGAGGACGGCTTCATCAACTCCCTCTTCAACGGCATACGCAACTCCGCGGAACTCTATGGCCATCGGGAGGATGTGCTGGCGCTCACCCCGGACTTCTCGTCCCACAGCTCTGCCAGGTCCGGCATGCCCGGGTACGTGCGCATCTCCCTCCTGCCGGAGGATGCCGACATGGAGGCCTCCCGCGCCGCCATGTGCGGTGAAATCCACCGCATCATCCGCGCAGAACTGCTGGAGGACCCGGACCGCCCCGCCGCGCTGAAGGGCGACATGAGCGTGGGCATCCTGCTGCGCAAGAACAGCGATGTGCACGCGCTCTACCGCTACTTGCGCGAGATGTTCGGCCCCGCGCTGCCCCTCCAGATGGTCAGCGAGGACTTTGTGGCCCTCGATTCCCCCATGGGCGAGCTCATGCTCTCCTTCTTCCTGTGGCTCAGCCACCCGGCGGACCCGCACCGCCGCGCCATTGTGCTGGCCTCTCCCCTCGGCGAGGCCGCTTGCGGCCCCCTGCCGCGCCACGCCGACCTCTCGGGCCTGGACAAGCAGGCCGTGCACCGCGCGCACGACGCCTACGACGCCGAGCTGGAGGCCGCCCTCCTGCACGCAAGCTCCCGCTGGCTGGACGAGCTGGACGCGCTCGGGTACTCGCGCGTGGTGCGCCACTTGCTGGAGCTGCTCGGCGATGACGTGGAGCGCTCCACCGCACGCGACTGGGTGCAGGCCGCGCAGGATTTCGATGCCGCCGGCGGCAGCCTGGACGAGTGGATTCTCTTCATCCGCCAGCTCAGCGTCCAGGGCAACCCCTCCCCGCGCTGCATCCAGATCATGACCATGCACAAGAGCAAGGGCCTGGAGTTCGACGCCGTCATCCTGCCCTACCTCTCCTATGATGGCATCGACTCCACCTCCCGCATGCAGTACCTGCTCAACGAGGGGAAGGACGCCATCCTGCTCTCCCCCGGCAGCGAGTCCTGCCGCGCCGGCATGCCGGAAATCGAGCCCTTTGTGGATTTGTGGAAGGCCCGCCGCAGGCTGGAGGAATACAACCTGCTCTACGTGGCCGCCACCCGCGCCAAACGCGCCAACTACATCCTCCTGCACGGCAAGTCCAAACCCTTCAAGTGGGACACCAAGTCCAAGGAATACTGCGGCGACGGGCACGGCCGCCTGGAGCCCTCCCGCAGCATGGGCGGCATCATCATGCGCGCCCTCGGCATTATGATGGAAACGGGGAAACGCATGCAGCCCTGGGACTGCGAGGAGGTCTACGCCATCGGCGATTCCAACTGGATGGCACCCCTTGTGGAGAAGAAGGCCGCACGCCTGCACGAGCGGGAGGCCGCCGAACGCTCCCTGCCGCAGGACGGGCTGCTGCCAGGGGCTTTCCAAACACGCCTCGTCTCCCCCTCCAAGCTCGGCGAGAACGCAAAACCCGCCGACGCCCCCGACTTCCGCACCCTGCCGCCCGCTCCCGCGGATGGCCGCTCCGCCGCGGATTTCGGCACCGCCGTCCACGCACTCTTCGAGCAGGTGGAATGGCTGGAAGATGGGGTCCCCCTGCCCTTCGCCCCCGGCGACAGCGCGGAGGCAGGCATCGTCTGCGCCGCCCTCCGCGAGCCCGGTATCGCCGCCCTCTTCCAACGCAACGGAGACCAGGTGGCCTACGCAGAGCAGGACATCGACGCCATCGATTCCCTCAACGGTAAGGAAGTCTGGGTCTCCGGAACCATCGACCGCCTCGTCCTCACCATGCAAGGCGGCACCGTCGTCGCCGCAAGCATCATCGACTTCAAGACCGACAAGCGCCGCGGCCCCACCCCCCAGGACGAGGACGCCACCCTGCGCGAACGCCACTTCCCCCAAATGAAGGCCTACCACAACCTCGTCTGCACCGCCTTCAACCTCCCCTCCCACAAGG
>R28__coassemble_292_pt1 | contig 23300 bp, 19 predicted proteins | sample R28__metabat2_low_PE_030 | metagenome-assembled genome bin R28 | reverse complement strand
TTCATGTCCTACTGGGACTGCCGTGTCCCCTCAGCAAATCTGACGCAGCCCCAAAAAAGGTGATTTTGCCAAGGCGGGCGGCCCAGGGGCTGTTGACCTTCTCCCATACGCCGAGAAATTCGATAGAGTTGCGATTCCGCAGCCAATTTAAGAAGAAGAACTCGCCGTCTTTCGCCTTGAGCATAATTGGTATGCGTGAGCCTATAATAGACGTTGCCTCACCGCCACCCCGCGGCGGTTCGTCCTGCAGCCAGCCACATTCGCGGCTGGCTAATCGCCATTCCGAGCCGCAGGCGCGGGGAACTCATCATATCCTAAATCCCAAATCTGAAATCCTCAATTCCCCTTGGGGTGTGCCTGTTTCCATTGCTTCAGGAGCTCATTGAAGGCGGGGGTAGCGTGGGGGAGCTCCGTGGAACGCGACTGGGCGTACTCGAAGATGTCCTGGAAGTCACCGAAGGGCTGGTAGGGGTCCAGGCCGTGGGCGACGAGGGCATCCAGGGCGCGCAGGAGGTCCTGGTACGGGGGAGTCTGCTCCTTATTCATCTGGCTCATGGAGGGCTGGTGCATGTAGGAGGCATCCACGAGGTGGTAGAGGAGCGGCTTGCCGTTGAAGGTGGCATGGACGTCCGCGCCGTGCTTGATGAGCTCATCGAGGAACTCGAATGCGCTCGCCTTGCCGCGCTCCAGGAGGTAGCCGAGGAGCTCGTTCCCGTCGACATCCTTGTGTGAGAAGTCGACATGGTGCTTCTCCACGACATCGAGCATCTCACGGAATTTGGGGGTAGAGGCAAGGAGGTAGACGAAGACGGCCCTGTTGTCCGGGACGCTACGGTGCGCGCGGGCATCCGCGCCGGGAACCTGGTTGGTGGCGCCGATGGGCCTGGGACTGGCGGCGCTGGCATCAACAACCGTCGCGTAGGGGTCCATGCCGTAGTGCAGCAGCTTGTCGACAGCGTCCGGATACTGCGCCACCATGTAGTTTCCCGCCACGGGGTGGGTGCCGTCGTACGCGCGCTGGTTGGGGTTCGCCTTGAACTTGCCGCAGAGGAGGTCCACCAGGGAAGCGTTATAGCTGTTGATGGCGAGTGCGGAGTGGCCCCCGCCGTCGCACTTGGTGACATCCGCCCCTGCGGCGACAAGCGTCTCCAGGTCGCGCGCGTCCTTGCAGACGCAGACGGGGTAGGTGAAGGTGTTGTGCGAGAAGTCGCAGGAGACGGCGTTGGGGTTGGCGCCGTGCTTGAGGAGAGCAGCCAGCACCGCGGGTGCGGGCGGGAGGAAGGTGTAGGCGTGCAGGACGGTGACACCGTTTTTGTTGAGCGCATTGGGATTGGCGCCGTGCTTGAGCAGGGATTCCACCACGGGCGCGCTGTAGGTGAAGAGCGCGGCGAACAGTGGGTTGGGGTACTCCATCTGCAGGGGCGAGTTGGCGAGCGCGGGCGATTCCGTGAGCATGCGCTCCACCTTGGCGGCATCCTTGCCCTTCACGGCGGCGTAGAACTCCGCGATGCGCGCATCGGAAACCTCCTGGCAGGGAGCAATGAAGCGTGGCAGCACGTTGACGGGTCTATCGGAGGTATTTTCGTTAACGACGTTGCCGAACCCGGTGGTGGGCAGCTCCAGGCCGATGCCAGAGGAAAGCTCGCGCTCCCAGGCAGGCGTACCCTGCGCGGGCAGGAGCTGCAGCGCGGGGGCGGTGAAATCCAGCACGCGGCGCGCCTCCGGCTCCCAGTTGCCCGCGTCGTCGCAGTAGCAGGGCATGATGGAGAACGCGTAGTTCCACTCGCCCACGGTGTCCGGCGATTCCTTCTCCATGGCGTGGAACGCCTTGTCCGCGGGGCCACCACGCTTGCCGAGCAGCAGGCACAGCAGGTTGCGGTTGTTCAGCATGGCATCGCACTCCGCCTCCGCCACGGTGGCGAAGGTGCGCAGCTTGGTCTCCGGGCCGTGGACAGGCTGCATGGAGCTCTCCAGCTTGCTGCGGTCGGGCTCCTTCATGGCCTCGGTGTAGTGGCTGCAGCGCTGGCCCCACATGTTGAGGAAGACCACGCGCTTGCCGCTGACAATGCGGATGCCGTTAGGCTTGCGGGCGCGCAGGGGGAACGGTTTGTCCTGCACCATCTGCAGGGGTTTGCCGAAGAAGGAAACGGTGAGCCCGGGGTGCCACTGCTGCAGGCCGTTGCGCTGCATCCAATCCTTGAGGTTGGCGATATCGCCGGAGGGGAGGTCGTTGGTGCCCACGCAAAGAAGGCGGCCGGAGAGCAGCGAGAGCTGCACCCAGTTGGAGTCCTGGCTGAATTCGGAAAGATGGGCGTAGAGAATCTTGGCCTCCACCGTGACGGGGCCATCCTCGCTGAACCCGCGCAGATGCCAGGTGTAGTAGGGAGACTCAAACGGGCTGGAGGTGCTTCGCAGTTCCTGCGGCAGGGAGCAATCCTCCTGCACGGCGGGGGCGGACAGGTCCACCGCGGCGGCAAGCTTGGGCTGCGCCTTGCGTGCGGCCTGCTCCAGGCGGTCCGCCCAATCCGGGTGGCCGTTCTTGCGGAAGAACGCGGCGCGGTAGAGGTCGGCCGCGGTGCGCCAGGCCGCCACATCGCGGTGCGTGCCGCAACCGAAGCATGACGGCGCGGACTGGCACAGCGCGTTGTGCACCAGGCTTTCCATGTGGAACGCGGCGGCACCGTACATACCCTTGGCGGCGAATGCCTTGGCCACTTCCTCACGCGTCTGGTCCGTGTACGACGACAACAAGGTAATCAGGCGATCCGCCTCCTGCACCAATCCCTGCCGCAGCAGAGCAAACACGGCCAGGCGGGGGTGGATAGTCTTGCCGCGGATGCCGAGGTAATAGGCAGCAAGGGCCACGGCGTCCTTCTCCAGGCGCGCGGCCTCCGCCTCCCTGCCCTCTGCGCGGGCGATACGCGCAGCGGCAAGCCTGGTGCCCAGGTAGCTCCACGCCGTGCTGTCACCCTCCGGTGCCATGATGCGGAACATGGCCTTTGCGGCGGGGAGGTCGCCCTTCTCTATGGCACGGGCCACGGAAGCCAGCCCGCGCAGGCGCTCAGAGCTGCGGTAATGCTCCGGCGCGTCCGTGGTGGCATCCGTCAGGGCATCCGGGAGCTGCCGGCTCACCAACCAGGGCAGCGTGCCCGCCACAGACGTGTCCCGATACTTGCGTTCCATCTCCATGAAGCGCTTTACGGTGGCATCGCGCTCCTGCGGGGTGACCTTCAGCACGCCGTAGCAAATCCAGTAGTCGCGCAGCAGCTCCGCCACGCGCTTGGGGGTGAGACGCTCACCCATGCCCTCCAAATCCGACAACACATCAACACAGCCGCCGCCCACCACCTGCGGGAACGCGGCGAGCAGGCTGCGGCGTCCCTTGAAGCCCTCGATGAGGCGCAGGAAGGCGCGCGGGCTTACGCCGCGCAGGCTGTACTGGTTCCACAGCAGCGGCCAGGCCTTGCTCTTGTTGAGATTGTCGGCCAAGCGGTCCGCGGCCTTGTTGAGAAGCTCGGTCTTGCCGTCGCGCTCCAGCAGGGCCATGCGCAGCACGCAGCGGTGCAACGCCAAGTTGAGCGAGCGGTACGCCGCGCGCAGCTTGGGATCGTCCTTGGAGAAGTGCGGGCCCTTCTCGTCAATCACCACCTCCACGCCATCGGCAGTTACCTCGAACAACGCCACCGCGCGGCAGGTGTCGTACCCGTCCACATCCATCCACGGGCGGTGCGCAGCATTCGGCAGCGAGAGGTCGTCCTCCACCAGCGAATACACCAGCAGGGAGGGCAGCGTCTTGTCCTTCACCAGCGCATCGAGCTGTCCCTCCAGCGCGGCGAAGTCATCCCGCAGCTTGGTATGGGGTCCGAGCAGGGAATCACTCCACTGCGCGAGCTGCACGGCGGATACATCCGGCATCTCGAAGAGCGATGCCGTGGGGTCGGAGAGCGGCTTCCACGCCACCGCGCCGGGGTCGGTTCCCAGCACGCAGCGCGGCATGAACCCGCGCATGCCGGCGGGCGATTCCTTGCCGGACTCCACGAGCTTCTTCACGGCATCGGGCGAGGGCATGTCGGCACGCCTGCGAGCGGCCATGAGGGTGAGAGCCTGGTCCACGGTGGGCGGCAGGTCGCACCCCCAGGGGAAGCGCCAGTGGCGCACGCCGTTAAGGCGTGCCATGCGCTCCAGCGTATCGGAATCATACAGCAGTTTGCCTGTGCGGGTGTTGATGCCGGGCTTGTTGAGCGAGAGCAGGAAGGGCGCGTAACCGCGGGGGTTGCTCCAAAGCATGTTGGTGAGGCTCAGAGAGGTACCGGCTTCCAGTTTGTAGGCGAAATATTCCGCGGAACGCGGCCAGGCGCCGTTGATGGCATCCACGATGGCCATGGATTCCGGCAGGGCGGAGAACTCCCAGCGCACCACGCGGTTGAGCAGGTTCTGCAGCTCGCGGTTGTCCACCGGCTTCGGGCTGGAGAAGCAGCGGCGCACGCGCGCCAGAATGTGGTCCAGCGCCGCCTTTTGCGCGGTGGAGGTTTGGCACTGCTCCATCAGGCAGGTGAGCACCACCACCGAGTCATCCGTCACGGCGGAGTTCAGCTCCTTGCCCAGCAGCTCATCCAGCCAGGCGGTCAGCGCCTGCTCCATGCGGACGGGGTCGGGCTTTATGAGGATGTCATGCAGGCGCTTGGCCGTTTGGGGAGGCAGCTGGCGCGTGGAGAGACTGTTGATAGTGCGCTGGACAGCTTGCTCACGGGCCTCGGCCTCGCGCGGCGTGAGCTGGCGCGGCACGGGCGCGGGGCGGTCGATTTGCGCGTGCAGGAGCGGCGCGGTCAACAGGGCGAGCAGGAGCGGAGTGATGTGATGTTTCATGGCGGTGTGCGGATTAGTGGGCGGTGTGCATAACATCCGGCAGCGCCTTCACGGGCGCATCCGGGCCTTCTTTCCAAACCGTGATCTTGCGCAGGGGATCTGCATTTGCCATGGTGTCCTCCTGCTTGGGCTGCTGGGGCTTGGGCTGAGCATCGCGGCGGGCGTCTTCAAAGGTGGTGACGAGCTCACGCATGGCGGCGGCGTGCGCGCGGCTTTCCTCCTCCGCCTGTTTGATGCGGTTGGCGGAGATGCTGGGGGGAATCCAGAACACCCAGGCGCCGCCGGCCGGCACTTCGTCCGCCACGCTGCGGATGGCGTCCGGCAGCATGGAGAACTCGCCGCGACGTGTGGTGCGGTTGTAGTAGGAGATTCCGGTCTCCTCCGTGATGCGGTCGATTTCCCGCAAGGCGGCATGGCCCGGCAGGGCCTCCACCTGCACGCCGTTGGAGAGCACCTTCACGCTCTCGCGCTTGGCGTTGGCTGCCAGCACGGCCTCCTCCCTGGCGCGCTCGCGCTTCGGCAGGATAACCTGCATGGTCAGCTTCACACGCTCCGCCAGCTTCTCCATATCACGCTCCGGCAACATGCGCTTGCGCTCCTTCAGCAGCTCGTTCACGCGCGCCACCACCGCACTGCGGTCCATGTCGCGAGAATCGAACATGCCCTCGAAGAGAGCGGCGACGATGCTTTCCGCGTGAGTGAGGTCATCCTTGCCGTGGAGGGCTTCCGGAGCGACGAGGGCGGCGTTGAGCTGCTTGACGAAGGCATCCGTCACGAAGGCGTCGCCGAGGCTCTTTTCGGTCTGGGAAATTTCATGTGCGAAGAGCTGAGACAGGAATTCGTTGATGTCCCTCCTCTGTTCAGGGCTCACTTCTTGTGCGGGGGCGAATGCGGCGCAGCACGCCAGCAGGATTGTCAGGTATCTTTTCATATGGTTAAGGAATGTTTTGAAGTTTGTTCAGGATGTCGATAAGTTGCGGCGGCAGCGCGTTCTGCGCACCCGGCGCACCGATGTCGTAGAGCGATGACAGCTCGCCGTCCGAGACGCGCAGGTAGACATGCCCGCGGTCGCGGAAGATGGTGATGGTGCCGTCATCAGTGAAGAAGGTCATGGAATCCACTTGCATGGTGTCCATGCCGCGCAGGAGCACGGCGGGGTCTGGGCGCTCGCGGCGCAGCTCCTCCACCATGTCGCCGCGCACCTCCTCGTCGCGCAGCTCCGCGGCCTCCTCGGCCTCCCAGTCCACCTGGAGGGAAAGGGGCTTGTGCGGTTCGGCGGGCGCGGCCAGGCGCAGGCTCACGGGGTGGTCCACACGCCACACGCGCAGCTCCGCACCCTCCGGCGCGGTGTCCAGCAGCTCATGCAGCGTGGCGGCATCCCCGGCGGGCTGGCCATCTACGCTCAGCACGGTGTCGCCGGGGCGCATGCCGCTGCGTTCCGCGCGGCTGTGGTGAATGAGCGAGACAAGCTTGTTGCAGCGGGTGACAACCGCCGGCGGCACGTCGCTGCCATCGGTGAGCGGCGCGGTGAGCTGCAGGTTCTGCGCGCGGTCGTACAGGGAGAGCTGCAGGGAGCCGTCCACGCGCTGCACGCGCAGGCTGCCCTCGGCATCGTAGAGCACCAGGGTGGGATCGCCCTCGCCCACCACGCCGGCGGTGAGTGTTTTCAGCTGAGCGAACGCGGCGGTGAGCTCTCCCATGTCTGCATCCTTCCCCAGGCGGGCCAGCTGCAAGCGGATGCGATGCTTGGCGGCGCGCAGGGCAGCCTGGGTATCGGCATCCGGTGCAGCGGCAATGGGTGTATCCCCAGCGCGGGCGGCCAGCTGCACATCCAGCTGCATTTCTTCATTCCCGCGCAGCAGGGTGAAGCGCACGGTGTCGCCCGCACGGTGGGCCGACAGGAGGACCGGCAGCGATTCCGGCGTGAGCGCGGCTCCATCCAGCGCCAGCAGGATATCCCCGGCGCGGATGCCCGCCAGTTGCGCGGGCGTGCCGTCCGCCACGCGGGCCACCGCCACGCCGCTGCCAGGCGCGGCCTGCGGCTGCACGCCCAGCACGGGCGCGGCGCAGGCTTCCTGCAACAGCATGCTGCAAGCAATTGCTAAACAGGTGATGTAGCGTTTGAGTTTCATTAGATGATGTCGTCAGATACGGCGACGGTTGGTTGTTTCACTTGGATGATGATTTCCGAGCCATCGGCGGCGTCGGAAATGATGTAGGTTTGCGGGCGCAGGGGGATACCCTGCGCGGGATGCCCCAGCAGCAGGGCGGCGGGCAGCGCCAGCAGCACCAGGGCCGCAGCGGCGGTCAGGATGGTGCGCCGGTAGCTGCGCGGCTGCACCGCCGCCCGCATGCGGTGCATCTGCAACGCCGTCGGCGGCAGTAGGTGGCAGGAGAGGAGCAGTGCCTCCGTCTCCGCCACCTCCGCCGCCGTGGCGGGTGCGCCGCATTCGATTTCCGCGAGCAGACGCTCCTTGAGCTCCTGCGGCATGGACGGCAGGGGCTCGGCGGGATGGGTGTTTGTGCGATGATCGGTCATGACAGGTTGAGATGCTTTCTAATGAGAGTGATGGCGTACAGGTAGCGGGAGGAGACGGTGGTGGGGGCCTCTCCCAGAATTTCGCCGATGGCGCGGAAGGTTTGCCCGCCCCACAGGTGCAGGTACACCACCTCCGCGTGCGCGGGCGGCAGCTTCTGCATGGCGGATTCCACGCAGCGGCACAGCAGCGCGCGCTCCGCCTCCTCCGCTCCGCCCAGCCACGGCTGCTCTGCGCTCCACGCGTAGTCCAGCCGACCACGGCGGTTGCGGTTGCTGAAATGCCGGTAGGCGGCGTTGCGGATGCTGGTGTAGACATAGCGCAGGACGTCGTCTCCGTTGGTGGTCAGGCGGCCGTCGCGCACAGCCTTGACCGCGCCCATCAGGGCTTTCTGCACCAGGTCGTCCGCCTCGTTGGCGTCCAACCCGTTGGCGTAGGCATACAGGCGGGAGCCGTAGGTCTCCAGCCAAGCCCGCCAATCCATCCCGCCGTTGGCGGGTGAGGTCTCTGGTGTATCCGTTGTCATTGGTGCGCGGCAGCCCTCCCGAACAGGGGGCGTTGTTGCCTTTCTCTATCCCCCTAATACACGCCACCCCCCTTTTTCAGAATTTTTTTTGCATTTTTTTTATTTTTTTTCAATTTTACCGCCAGAAAGGGGCAAGGACAACGGAAAACGGCAGAAAAAAAGCCCACCCGGCGCTGGGCCGGATGGGCTTGGAAACGTTTTTTTGCACTCGGCGGTTTACGCCTGGCCTTCCGGGGTGGCGAGCACCTTGCGGAGACGGGCGAAGCGCGGCAGCGCCTGCACGGTCTTCATGCCGGTCTCACCCTGGATGAGGGGCAGCGCGTAGTCGATGAAGGGCATCTCGATGCCGTTGCCGGCAGCGTTGATCCACTCGCGGGGAACCTTGCGCTCGAAGTTGGCCACGCTCTCCAGCGGCAGGAGCTTGGTGTTGCAGGCGTACTGCCCGTACAGCGTGTTGCGCTCGAAGGCAACCATCTTGTCCGTGTCGCCGTTGATGGCGGCCGTAACGGCGGTCTTGCCGGCCAGGTAGGCCTCCATGGCGTCCGTGGTGGAAGCCAGGTGCGTGGCGCAGCGCTGCAGCAGGGAGGGCTCGATGGCGCGAACCTTGGCGGACTTGATGCGCTCGCGCACCACATCAGCCAGCTTGTTGGCGAGACCGCCGAGCTGGGCGTGGCCGAAGCCGTCCTTGCCGTTGGTCTTGGCCTCGGAGATGAACTTGCCGTTCTTGTCGTGGATACCCTCGGAAACGACGACCATGCACTTGGTGGTGGCGTTGTAGATGCGCTCCACGTCGTCCAGGAAGGAGTCCATGTCGAAGTCAACCTCCGGGAGGTAGATCAAATCGGGACCGTCGCCGGCGTAGTTGGCCAGGGCGGCGGCGGCGGTGAGCCAGCCGGCGTGGCGGCCCATCACCTCGATGATGGTCACCATGCCCGTGTCGTAGCAGCTGGCGTCATGCTTCACCTCCATGCAGGAGGTGGCGATGTACTTGGCCGCGGAAGCGTAGCCGGGGCAGTGGTCCGTGCCGAAGAGGTCGTTGTCGATGGTCTTGGGAATGCCCATCACGCGGCACTCGTAGCCGCTCTTCTGCATGAACTTGGAAATCTTGTTGCAGGTGTCCATGGAGTCGTTGCCGCCGTTGTAGAAGAAGTAGCGGACATCGAACTTCTTGAAGGTTTCGAGAATCTTCTCGTAATCGGTGGGATCCACATCGGGGTCCTTCATCTTGTAGCGGCAGGTGCCCAGGGCGGAGGAGGGCGTGAACTTCAGGAGCTCAAGCTCCACCGGGTCCTCCATGCTCATATCGTAGAGCTGCTGGTTGAGCACGCCGGTGATGCCATGGGCGGCACCGAACACGCGCGTGATCTGCGGGGCGTTGAGAGCGGTCTGGATGGCACCCAGGACGCTGGCGTTGATAACGGCGGTGGGGCCGCCGGACTGACCAATGATGCATGCACCTTTGAGTTCTTTCATAATCGGAAACAGGAGATTGGTTGACTGTTGCAGTAAGGAGCCGCACACGCGGCGCGGAGATTCTAACAGACAGACCGCAGATTGGCAAGCGCAAAATATTGGGGAAATCGCACGTTGACATTTGGGCGGGTGTGGTGTTCAATAGCGGCATGCGCTCCTGCGTGACCATGCTGTTCCTCGCCTGCCTGCCCGTAGCCTGCACCCAGGTGCAGACCACCTGCATCACGAACCTGACGGATTTGCCGCTCAAGAGCACCACGGTGCCGGAATGGGATTGGGAGAAGGCCCCCCTGCGCGCCAACGCCCGCTACGCCATGTACAAGGCCCACACCGCCAACCAGCGCAAGGACCGCCTGGGGGACTACTACTACCTGGATTGGTACGACGCCGAGCCGCAGCAGCCCGTGAAGATAGTGATGAGCTACACCCAGGCGCTCACCGGAGCCGCCGTGCTCACCAGGACCATCGAGTTCAACAAGCCGCGCACGAAAGCCGGCAGCCGACAGACGCAATTCTTCTTCTCCGGCCCGGAACGCGCCAAGGGCGGGGACATCATGTCCTGGCGCATCGACCTGTACTGCGGCGGCAAACTGGTGGACCACCGCCAATCCTACCTGTGGGAATAGGCGGCGGTTCCTGAACTGCGGGCATCAGGCCTCCCTGGGGCCGCTGTCCTTGGGCTTGACCACGGCAATCTTGCCGGAGCGGGTCAGCATGTCGATGGGGTAGTCCGCCATGAGGTTGAGGAAGCGGCTGATACGGGAGACGCCGCCCGTGCACTCGATGGAGAGCGTGTCGTGCGTGGCATCCAGCACCTTGGCGCCGAAGATGTTGCAAATGTCGATAATCTCGCGCATCTTGTCGCCGAACTGCACGCGCAGCAGCACCACCTCACGGTACACGGTGGGCACGTTGCGGAAATCCATCACCTCCACCACGTTCACCAGCTTGTCGAGCTGCTTGATGATGTGGTTGAGCTTCTCGTTCTCCTCTTGAACCTCAATGGTCATGCGGGAATAGGCGGGATCCTCGCAGGGAGCCACGTTGAGAGCCTGGATGTTGTAGCCGCGCCCGGAGAAGAGGCCGGCGATGCGGGAAAGCACGCCGAACTTGTTTTCCACAAGCACGGAGATAGTGTAGATCGGTTTTTCCGGAGCTGCCATATCGGGTGCGAGTATACCCCCTTTACAACACTTGGCAAGCCGAAAGCGTGTATGCACCCGCGGCTAGAACAAACTCAGGATGGCATCCGCGGCCTTGGCAGCGGCACCGCCGTGGCCCAGGCGGGAGACGGAATCACGCATGTCGGCGAGCACGCGGGCGCGTTCGCGGGAATCGGTGAGGGATTCCAGCTCCATCACGCAGTTCTCCGCGGTGAAATCGCCCTGAATCAGCTCTGTGGTGACGGTTCTGTTGGCGAGGATGTTCACCATGCCAATCCATTGGATATCCACCAGCATGCGGCCCAGCAGGTAGGTGAGCGGCGCCACCTTGTACACCAGCGCAAAGGGCAGCTCGTGCAGCGCGGCCTCCATGGTGGCGGTGCCGGAGGTGACCAGCGCGGCCTCCGCGCGGTCCATGAGATCGTGGTACAGGCCGGGGGTGATGTTGACGGCGCTCAGGGGCACGCCGGCCTCTTCCGCCATACGGCGCATGGTATCAGCCAGCTGGTCGTTGCTGGCGGATGTCATGAATTTCCATTCGGGGTGGAGGGTGTGGGCCTCCGCCACCACTTTGAGGAAAACGGGGAAGTGGCGCTCGATTTCACGCCTGCGGCTGCCGGGGAAAAGGCCGATGAGGTTCTTCTCCCGCACGTTGGGGTTGCGCTTGGCCAGGATATCCTCCACCAGCGGGTGCCCCACGAATTCCGTGCACAGTCCCGCCGCCTCGAACAGCGGCTTCTCAAACGGGAACGTGCAGAGCATCAGGTCCAGCGTGCGCGCCAGCTTCGGGATGCGCCCGCGGTGCCACGCCCACACCATCGGCGCAATGAAATACGCTATCTTCGTGGTGGGCGACGCCTTTTTCACGCGCTCCGCCAGGCGCTGGTTGAAACCGGGGTAGTCGATGAGCAGCAGGCAGTCCGGCTTTTCCTCCGCAATGCGCTGCGTGGTCTCCTGGAGCTTGCGAGCGAAAAAGCGGATGTTGCGCAGCACGTCCACAAAGCCGATGACCCCCGCGGCGTCCGCCCAATCCTCAATCTCCGGCACCAGTTCATGCATCTGCCGCCCCCCCAAACCCTGGATTTCCAATTCCGGGCAGCGGGCCAGCAGCTCGCGCACAAGCAGGGCACCCTGCTTGTCGCCGCTTTTCTCCCCAGCCACCACAAAGAACTTCATGCCCCCTACATACCACACCCGCCCCCCTATTTCAAGCCAATACGCGCCCTCGCGTGCATACGCGCAAATAAGACTTGCTTTTTAGGTGGAGTTGTGGCATATATCTGCCAGTTTACACCGACCATGCCAAAAGACACCTCCATCAAGAAAATTCTCGTTATCGGTTCAGGCCCCATAGTTATTGGGCAAGCTTGTGAGTTCGACTACTCCGGCTGCCAGGCGTGCAAGGCACTGCGGCAGGAGGGGTACGAGGTGGTGCTGGTTAACTCCAACCCCGCCACCATCATGACGGACCCGGAGACCGCACCCTACACGTATATCGAACCCATTACGCCGGAATACATCGAAAAAATCATCGAGCGCGAGAAGCCGGACGCAATGCTGCCGACACTGGGCGGCCAGACGGCCCTGAACTGCGCCATGGAGATGCACCGGCTGGGCATCCTGAAGAAGCACGGCGTGCGCATGATCGGTGCCAACGCCGAGGCCATTGAGAAAGGCGAGGACCGCCTGGCCTTCAAGGAGGCCATGCAGCGCATCGGCCTGGACCTGCCGGCCAGCGGCGTGGCCCACAACCTGGAGGAGGCGCGCGACATCGCCAAGAACGTCATCGGCAGCTACCCCATCATCATCCGCCCCGCTTTCACGCTCGGCGGCACAGGCAGCGGCATTGCCTACAACAAGGACGAGTTCGAGGAAATCGTGGCTCACGGCCTGGACCTCTCCCCGGTGTCGGAGGTGCTGATTGAGGAATCCCTGCTGGGATGGAAGGAGCTTGAGATCGAGGTGATGCGCGACAGCAAGGACAACTGCGTCATCGTGTGCTCCATTGAGAACCTGGACCCCATGGGCATCCACACGGGCGACTCCATCACCGTGGCGCCCGCCCAAACCCTCACCAACCGCGAGTACCAGGTTTTGCGCGACGCCTCGTTCGCGATCATCCGCGAGATCGGCGTGGCGGCGGGCGGCTCCAACATCCAGTTTGCCCAGGACCCCAAGACGGGCCGCCTGGTCATCATCGAGATGAACCCGCGCGTGAGCCGCTCCTCCGCGCTGGCATCCAAGGCCACGGGCTTCCCCATTGCCAAGTTTGCCGCCAAGCTCGCCATCGGCTACACGCTGGACGAGCTGAAGAACGACATCACCAAGGACACGCCGGCCTTCTTCGAGCCCACGGTGGACTACGTGGTCACCAAGGTGCCGCGCTTCACGTTTGAGAAGTTCAAGAAGGCCGACGAGCGCCTGACCACGTCCATGAAGAGCGTGGGCGAGGTGATGAGCATCGGCCGCACGTTCAAGGAATCCCTACAGAAGGCCCTGCGCTCCCTGGAAACCGGGCGCTGGGGATTCGGATTCGACGCCAAGGAGCCGCAGAACCCCACGCATGAGGAAATCTGCGCCAAGCTCGCCACGCCGAACGCGGACCGCCTGTTCTGGATTCAGACCGCCTTCACCCACGGCTTCACGCTGGAGGAGGTGCACGACCTGACGCAAATCGACCCCTGGTTCCTGGACCAGCTGCTGCAGCTGGCGGAAGCCGGCATGAAGCTCAAGGACCTGGACCTCAAGGAGGCCAAGGAGCTGGGCTTCTCAGACCGCCAGATTGCCCACGCCCGCGGCTGCTCCGAGGACGAGGTGCGCGCCGAGCGCAAGCAGAAGGGAATCATCCCCACCTACCGCCTGGTGGACACCTGCGCCGGCGCCTACAAGGCTGTCACCCCGTACTACTACTCCAGCTACGGCGAGGAGGACGAGGCTCGCCACACCGACCGCAAGAAGATCATGATTCTCGGCGGCGGCCCGAACCGCATCGGCCAGGGCATCGAGTTCGACTACTGCTGCGTGCACGCGTCCTTCGCCCTCAAGGAGCTGGGGTATGAGACCATTCTGGTGAACTCCAACCCGGAAACCGTTTCCACGGACTTCGACACCTCCGACAAGCTGTACTTCGAGCCGCTGACGCTGGAGGACGTGCTCAACATCTGCGATGTGGAGAAACCCTGCGGCGTGATTGTGCAGTTCGGCGGGCAGACCCCGCTCAACCTGGCTGCCGCCCTGCAGGAGCGCGGCGTGCCCATCATCGGCACCAGCCCCCGCAGCATCGAGCTCGCGGAGGACCGCAAGTACTTCTCCGCCCTGCTGGATGAAATCGGCCTCAAGCAGGCCGAGGCCGGCACCGCCACCAACGAGGAGGAAGCCGTGGAGGTTGCCAAGCGCATCGGCTTCCCCGTGCTGGTCCGCCCGTCCTTTGTGCTGGGTGGCCGCGCCATGATGATTGTGTACGATGAGGCCGAGCTGCGCAAGTACATGCGCGAGGCCGTGGACGCCTCCCCGGAGCGCCCGGTGCTGGTGGACCGCTTCCTGGAAAACGCCACCGAGATTGACGTGGACGTCATCTCCGACGGCGAGACGAGCGTCATCGGCGCCATCATGCAGCACATCGAGCCCGCCGGCATCCACTCCGGCGACTCCGCCTGCATGATTCCCGCCAACGGCATCTCCGTGGCCATGAACCGCGAGATGCACCGCGCCGCCAAGGAGCTCGCCGCACGCCTCAACGTCAAGGGCCTCATGAACTGCCAGTTCGCCATCAAGGACGAGCAGCTCTACGTCATCGAGGTCAACCCCCGCGCCTCCCGAACGGTTCCCTTCGTGTCCAAGTCCATCGGCGTGCCGCTGGCCAAGCTTGCCGCCAAGGTCATGAGCGGCATGAAGCTCACGGAGCTCGGCTTCACGGAGGAGGTCATCCCGCCCTACTCCACGGTGAAGGAGGCCGTGTTCCCCTGGAACCGCTTCCCCGGCATCGATGTGGTGCTGGGTCCGGAAATGCACTCCACCGGTGAGGTGATGGGTATTGACGACGATGTGGAGGTGGCCTACATGAAGGGGCAGATTTCCTCCTTCAACCCGCTTCCCAAGGAGGGTCTGGTGTTCATCTCCGTGAACGACCGCGACAAGGAGAGGGTGGTTCCCATCGCCCGCGACATCGCCAAGGCCGGGTTCGACATCTGCGCCACCAAGGGCACGATGATCCACCTGCTGCAAAACGGTGTGGAATGCGAGCGCGCCTACAAGGTGCTGGAGGGCCACCGCCCCAACATTGTGGACCGCATCAAGAACGGCGATATCGCCTTCGTCATCAACACCCCCGGCTCCCACGACGCCCGCGAGGACGAGGTGGCCATCCGCGCCGCCGCTGTCACCAGCAACATCTCCTACACCACGGATATGTCCAGCGCCAAGGCCTGTGCCGCCGCCATCCTCCACAACAAGAACAAGACCCCCGGCGTCTGCACCCTGCAGGAATTCCACGCCAGGAACAAGTAAGGGCCGCGCATCCATTTACCAGCCCGGCCACCCTGCGGTGGTCGGGCTGTTTGTTCCCATGAAACACACCACCCAGCCGGTATTTGTTCTCGGTCCCACGGGATCGGGGAAGTCGGCGGTTGCGGTGGAGCTGGCGGAGCTGCTGGGGGAAGCGGAGATAGTGAGCGCGGACGCCTACCAGGTGTACCGCGAGCTGCCGATTCTCACCGCCGCACCGAGCAAGGGGGAACGCGCCCGCGTGCCGCACCACCTGGTGGGCTTCATGGGGGTGGAGGAGAACAACGATGCCGCCCTGCACGCCCGCCGCGCGCTGAAGGCCATTCAGGATATCACCGCGCGCGGCAAGCGGGCCATCGTCACAGGCGGTTCCGGGCTGTATGTGAAATTCATCAGCCACGGCATCTCCCCTGCCCCGCCCAGCGACCCCGCGTTGCGCGCGGAGCTGAGCGCCCTACCGCCGGAGGAAGCGGTGCGGCGGCTGCAGGAGGCCGACCCCGAAGGTGCGGCCGCCACCAACCTGCAGAACCCGCGCTACGTGGTTCGCAACCTGGAGATTGTGCTGCTGGGCGGCAAACCCCTCTCCCACTGGCAGCAGAACTGGCAGCACGAGCCCGCAGGGCCGGGATTCGTCATCACGCGCGACACGGCGGAGCTGGATGCCCGCATTGAGCGCCGCACGGCCGGCATGCTGCGCGGCGGCGTGCTGGACGAGGTGCGCGCGGTGGCCATGAAGGAACTTTCCGCCACCGCGGCCAAAACGCTCGGTCTGCCGCCCATCCTGCAGCACCTGCAGAGCGGGGAAACCAACACGGCTCAGCTGCAGGCGGACATCTACCTGGCCACGCGCCAGTACGCCAAGCGCCAGCGCACCTGGCTGCGCCGGGAAAACTGGCTCACCCCGCTGGAGGCGGATGCCGCCGCCACCCCCGCCGAACTGGCCAAGCGCATCGCCCAGCAAATTTGACGCACTATTTCTTGGGCAGGAAAAAGCCGCGCTGCCTGTCTGAGATGGGCAGGCCCACCATTTCCATGACGCGGAGCATTTCCTCCCAGAGGCGACGGCGCTCCGCGAGATCGCTGGTGCGCAGGAGGTAGCTGGGGTGGTGGGTCACCACCACGGGCACGCGGTTGTAGAAATTGTTGCGGCCCTGGTAGTCGGAGAGGGGAAGGTTGCCGCCCTGCAGCAGGGCGCGCGCCACCACCACGCCGAAGGCCACAATCACCTTGGGCTGCACCAGGCCTATTTCAAAATCCAGCACGGGCAGGCTGGCGCGGATTTCCTGCTGTGAGGCGGGGCGCGTGCTCATGGTCTGGCGCGGCTGCGCGGGGCGGAACTTCACCAGCGTGGTGATGTACACGTCATTGCGGGTGAGCCCCATGGCCTTGAGCATGCCGTCCAGCTTCTCCCCTGCCCCGCCCTGTATGGGGCGTCCCGCCTTCTCCTCCTGGTAGCCGGGGATGTCGCCCACCATCATGATATCGGCGCGGCGGTTGCCCTCGCCGAAGACGGGTGTCTCTCGCAGGGTGCCGAGCCCGCGCAGGGGCTGCCACTTGGGCAGGTGGCGGCGCATGGCCTCCCAGGCCTCCTCCTCGTTGCGGCCGCCGGGGCGGAAGTAGGTCGCCTCCGGCTCGTCGTCCTCCTTGGGTTCCGGCTTCTCGTTCAGGCTTTCCCGGAGCGCGGACACGGCATCATACCCGCCTTCATCGGGAGCGGTTGGTGCGGCTTCCGCGCCCTGCGGACAGGGTACGGCAGCTTGCGGCGCCACCACGCGGGGCGCACCGTTGCGGGCGGCTATCATCCACCCGCGCAGGACCGCGCGCGCGTCGTCGTCCACAGGCTGTCGCAGGACGCCCTGCCTCTGCAGGCCGCCCAGATAATCCATCACCATGTCGCGCGCATCCATGTTGCCGGCAAATTCTACCAAACGCCCTGAACATGTCAACGCCCAAATCCCGCGCGCGCGAAATGCGCGCGCGAAATGTGGTTGCCACGGGGGTGGGGGTATGGTAGAGTAGAGGCATGACTGAAGAGTCTTTTGTTGTGAAGATGGCATCCAAGCTGGGCCTGGATGAGAAGTTTATCATACCCTACGGCCGCGACAAGGCGAAGGTGGACATAGCGGCCCTGAAAGAGAACCGCAAGCAGGGGCACCTGATTCTGGTGAGCGCGCTCACGCCCACGCCCGCGGGCGAGGGCAAGACCACGGTTTCCATCGGCCTGGCGCAAGGCTTGCAAGCCATCGGCAAGCGTTCCTGCCTGGCACTGCGCGAGCCCTCCATGGGCCCGGTGTTCGGCCGCAAGGGCGGCGCAACGGGCGGCGGTGCATCCTCCATCACGCCGGGCGTGAGCATCAACCTGTGCTTCAACGGCGACTTCTCGGCCATCACGGCGGCCAACAACCTCCTTTCCGCGGTGATAGACAACGCGCTGTTCTACCGCACCACCAAGCTGGACCAGAACAAGGTGACGTGGAAGCGCGTGATCGACATGAACGACCGCTCGCTGCGCAGCATCGTGGTGGGACTGAACCGCAACGGCGTGCCGCGCGAGGAGGGCTTCAACATCACCCCGGCATCCGAGGTGATGGCGTGCTTCTGCCTGGCGGAGAGCCTCGATGACCTGCGCCGCCGCATCGACAACATCGTGGTGGGCTTCACCGCGGAAGACGAGGCCGTGTACGCGAAGGAGTTCGGCGTGACGGACTCCATGCTGGCCATCCTGAAAGACGCCATCAACCCGAACCTGGTGCAGAGCCTGGAGGGCGTGCCGGCGTTCGTGCACGGCGGTCCGTTCGCCAACATCGCGCACGGCTGCAACTCCGTGCTGGCCACGCGCATGGCCCTGGCCTGCAGCGAGTACACCGTGACGGAGGCCGGATTCGCCTTTGACCTGGGTGCGGAAAAGTTCCTGGACATCAAGTGCCGCCAGAGCGGGCTCTCGCCTGATGCCATCGTCATTGTGGCCACCATCCGCGCGCTCAAGATGCACGGCGGGGTCGACAAGAAGCAGCTTGATCCCCCCAATGTGGAAGCCGTGCGCAAGGGCCTGGAGAACCTGGCCGCGCACATCAGCAGCGCCAAGCTCTACAACCGCCCGGTCACCGTGGCCATCAACCTCTTTGCCGCCACCGACACGGAGGAGGAGATTGCCGAGGTGAAGAAGCTCTGCGCCGAGATGGGCGTGGGCTGCGCCGTGGCCAACGTCTTCGGCGAGGGCGGCCAGGGTGCCAAGGAGCTCGCCGCCACCGTGGCGGAGAGCATTGAGAAGGCCGACAACCCTCCCTTCAAGTGCCTCTACGAGCTGGACATCCCCGTCAAGGAGCGCATGGAGACCATCGCGCGCAAAATCTACGGCGCGGACGGCGTGGTGCTCACCAAGGCCGCGCTCAAGAAGCTGGACCTCATGGAGCGCAACGGCCTCACCAACCTGCCCGTCTGCATGGCCAAGACCCAGAACTCCCTGAGCGACGACGCCACCGTGGTGGGCCGCCCGAAGGGCTTTGTCATCACCGTGCGCGACTTCGAGATTGCCAACGGCGCGGGCTTCCTGGTGGCTCTCACCGGTGACATCCTGCGCATGCCCGCACTGCCGAAGGAGCCCTCCGCCAAGGCCATCAAGGTGGAGGCGGACGGCACCATCACCGGCATGAAGGGCTAAGCACCACACACCGCAGCATCATGAAAACGACACTCTGCATCATCGGCACGCTCCTAACGGCGGGGCTTGCGGCGGCATTGCCGGAAGCCCCGAGCCTGGAGGCCGCCATCCCCGTGGCGCAGGCGCAGCACCGCACCATCCTGCTGGATTTCACCGGCAAGGAATGGTGCCCGCCCTGCATCTACCTGCGCACCAAGATATTCGAGTCCCCGGAGTTCGACAAGCTGACGAAGGACGGCTACCTTCTGGTGGAGGTGGTGTTCCCGCGGCTGCCGGAAGCCGTGGCCGCCCTGCCCAAGGAGCAGCTGGATGCCAACGAGGCCCTGCTTGCCTCCTACAACATCACCGGCGGTTTCCCCACCGTGGTGGTGCATGACGAAAACGGCAAGCCCTTCGGGGTGATTGCCAGCCCCCGTCAGACCGTGCAGGAGTATGTGGCGGAGCTGGACAAGACACAGCAGCTGCGCGCCGCGCGAGACGCCGCCTTCTCCAAGGCGCAGGGCCTGCAGGGGCTGGAGCGCGCCAAAGCCCTGGCGGAGGGCCTGAACGCCATCCCCAAGCTCTGCCGCTACAAGTACCCGGACGTGGTGCAGGAAATCAGCAGCCTGGATCCCCAGAACACCCTCGGCTACGCGCGCTTCATCGCCAACCAGGACGAGCTCAAGCAGCAGCAGAAGGATTTGGAGGGACTCCTCAACGCCTTCACCGGCAAATTCTCCCCGCAGGACGTCGCCGCCATGCAGGAGCAGCTGCAGAAATTCCTGGATAACAAAGACCTCTACCCGGAGGTGCGCCAGGCCGCGCTGCGCGCCATGGGCGACAGCTACTCGTTCATCCGCGGCGACTACAACGCGCTGGTGAAGATGGTGGAGTGCTACCGCCAGGCGGAGGCCGCCGCGCCGGACACCAAGCTGGCGGAGCGCCTGCGCTCCAACCTGAAGTACTACGACGAGCAGTTCCTCCCCGCCATGAAGAAGGAAATGGAGGTGCAGCAAAACAAGAAACCCTAAGCCATGCTGAACACCCTTTGCCAGATTGCCGGCACACTTGCCGATGCCGCCCCCGCTGCCGAGCCCAACACCATCTTCGGTATCGACGCCTCCACCCTGGGTGGCGGCGGCGCGGCCGCGGTCTTCGGCGCGGCGTGGTTTTTCTTCCGCGTCATCCGCAAGATCATCGGCACGCTCTTCATGCTCTGCGTGGTCTACCTGGTAGCCAAAACCGCCTTCGGCATCGACATCGCGCAGTACATCACCCCGCTGTTCAAGTGAGGCAACCGCCCGTGCATTCACCCCACCATACCGCGGGGTGAGTGCGCCTCAAAAACCTTTCCATTGAAAAAACTTTTCGCAAATATGATGGAAGCGATGCAATATCGATCATGAACAACGTCGATAGAGGTGGATTTCGTAGCCCGCAAGGGCAGGACCGTCTCCTACTTCCAAGTGAGCGAAAGCATTCTTGAACCCGCCACACGGGAGCGGGAGCTCGCATCCCTGCGCGCCATCCGCGACAACCACCCCAAATTCATTCTCACGCGCAACCATTCCACCGCCAACTACGGCGGCATCCGCCATGTCAACGTGGTGCGCTGGCTCTTGGGGGAGGAATAGGGGCGGCCCCTGCCCTATCTCCACTGGGAGAGGCGCTGGAGCTTCTTCTTGAGCGTGATTTTGGCGGCGGAGGACACGCGGTCCACAAAGAGGAAGCCGTCCAGGTGGTCGCACTCGTGCTGCAGGCAGCGCGCCAGCAGGCCGCCGCAGTCGATTTCCAGCACGGAACCGTCCAGCTGGGTCAGCGTGGCCTTCACGTGGTCCGGGCGGCTGACGTTGGAGCGGATGTCCTGCACGCTGAGGCAGCCCTCCTTGAAGAGTTGCTGCTTGCCGTAGGGCTCCAGCGTGGGGTTGATGAAGACCAGGGGCATGATATCCGCCACGGGGCGGACCTCGCCGTTGATGGTGGCGGTTTCCGGCTCCTCGCCCTCTTCGGGTTCGTCGTCCTGCGTATCAATGACGACGAGGCGGAGGTTGACGCCGACTTGCGGCGCGGCGAGGCCGATGCCGTTGGCCTCGTACATGGTTTCCAGCATATTGGCGGCGAGCTCGCGGAGGGAGTCGTCCACCGCTTCCACGGGCTTGCTCACAGCGCGGAGCACGGGGTCGCCGTATTGTTTGATATCAAGCAGCATGGCAGGTAAAAGGGGTTAGGGTTGAGTGGCGGAGAAAACGGGAGTGGGCAGCTTCTCCATGGCCTCCTCCTTGCCGCCGCCCACCATGTCGCCCACGTCCTTGAAGGTGACGAAAAGGAAGAAAGCGAAGAGGAGGAAGAGGAAGCCCCCCTGGATCCAATCCAGGATTTTGCCGCTGACGGGGCGGCCGGCAATGAGCTCTGCAAAGCCCAGCACCACGTGCCCGCCGTCCACAATGGGCAGCGGCAGGATGTTGAGCACAGCCAGGTTCACGTTGATCACCACGGCAAACCACAGGAAAAGCAGCCAGCCGTATTCCGCGCTGAGCATCTTGTACAGGTAGTTGCCGATGCCTACGGGGCCGGAGAGATGCTCCATGCCCACGCTGCTGCCGGGGGCAGCCACCTTGGCCATGGTGTCGCCCATCCACTTGAGGCTCTGGTTGACCTGAGCCTGCGGGGAGGGGTGCTCCAGGCGGATGGCGCCCTCAGGCTGCCCCCAGGCGAAGCCGAGGATGGGCTGGGCACCCTCCTTGCCCTGCCAGTTTTGGGGGATGGCGGCGGTGATGTGCACGCTCAGTGCGGAGCCGTCCTTGTTGGCAAGGGCCAGCTGGATTTCCTGGCCCTTGGCGGCTTCCTGAATGACAGCAAGGGGCGTGTGGACGCGGTTACCGTTGAGGTGGGTGACCACCTGCCCCTCCTGCAGCCCGGCGGCCGCTGCGGGGGAGTTGGGGAACACCTTGCCCACCACGCACGGTACGGCGGGCAGAATGCCCACCTGGCGCATGCCGCCGCGCTGCCACCACTTGGTTTCCGGCAGGCGGTAGCCGCACTGCAGCTGCATGTGGTTCACGGTGCCGTCCTCCGCGGTGCGGTCGATGTCGAAGGTGATGGTCTCATGCTCGCTGAGGGCGACGAGTTCGCGCACGCCCTCCATGTTGCCGGCCCACTTGTGGACGGGAGTGCCATCCACAGCGGTAATGACGTCGCCGGGCAGAATCCCGGCCTGGGCGGCGGGGGAATCCGGCGGCACCATGCCCACCATCGTGGTGTCGATATCGCCCACGGGCTTGCCCGTGCACCACACGATGACCGCAAACACATAGGCCAGCAGCAATGAGAAAACGGGGCCGGCGGCGGCGATGATAATCTTGTCCAGCGCCTTGAGGGGCTTCAGGTCCTTGGGCGCGTTCGCCTCACCCTCGATGGCCTGCATATCCTCCAACTGCGGGAGGGAGACGAAACCGCCGGCGGGAATCCAGCCGAGGCCGTACTGCACGCCGTTGATGGTCTTTTTCCAAATGGGTTTGCCGAACCAAATCTGGAAGCGGTCGATGTGCGCGCCGCGCCATTTGCCGGCAAGGAAGTGACCCAGCTCATGCACGAATATCATCACGTTGAAAAACATGACGACCAGAAAGATGAGCCAGGCGGTGTTCAGGAAGGAAAGGAAGGAGTCCAGCATGGGTGTATAGGGGGCATGATACCCGCACTCCCACGCGCGCGCAAGGGCGGGTCATGACATAATGCGCGGCAGAAGGCGGCGGATATCCGGCAGCTTGGGTTCCGGCGCGGGCGCATCCTCCCGCGCCGGGACGGAGATGTCCGCCTTCTGGTTGGCGGCGTAGGGCTGCAGGTAGTAGCAGCGGCGCAGCAGCAGGCGGCGGCGGTGCGCGGCATTGTCCGGCTCAAACCAAAGCTCCACGGCCACGCCCGTGTACTCGCTGCCCTTGCCCTCCCACACGACAAAGAGCGGCGTGTTCTCCGGGAAGAGGTGGTTGAGATGGTTGTTGGCGCGCGCCCAGTCGCTCAGCGAGCCCGGCAGGTCATGCCGGAAGAGCTTGCCCTTCTTCTCGGAATAGCGCGCGGGCATGGTGAAGGTGCGCAGGATGAAGTTGTCCTCCATGCGGCGGAAAAAGATTTGCAGGGTTCCCGGCTCATGCGGGTTGACGTAGAATTCAGCCTGGTAGCAGCCCTCTTGCGCGGGCGGGCTGCATAGGCGCATTTCCGGGTTGGTGCCGGGAATGGTCTGGTTCACGTTGAGCATGCGCAGCAGCGTCTCGTGCGTGGGGTCCTTGGCCAGCGGCGCCATGCGGTCGTCCACCGTCTTGATGGCCGCATTGAGCGCCTTGGTGGCGGTTTCCACATGCGGCACGCCGCGCCACGCCAGCAGCAGGTAGTGGTCGCGCCCCAAATCCAGGGCCACATCAGATACATGGGTCTTCGTGTCGTCCAGCGGCACGGGCTCGCCGGGCTTGGCCACCTTGAATCCCCCGGGCAGCTTGGAACCGCCCACCAGGCGGCGGAAAGCCGCATGCACCAGGCCCGGCGTGCCGGAGACGGTGGGCGGCAGGAACACCAGATGCCCCGGCTTGGAGTAGAAG